>JACCDH010888126.1_pt1 | contig 331194 bp, 317 predicted proteins | sample 7442481 | NCBI WGS metagenome assembly JACCDH01 (sample SAMN15323433, study PRJNA562643) | freshwater metagenome | isolation source: river surface water | place: USA:Blue River Watershed | collected 2017-08-15
GGGCGGCTCCGTGTGGGTCTTCAAGCTCGCCAAGTAATCGCTTTACTCCCGCCTGCATTGGGATACTGAATTCGTAGCATCATCCCATGCAGCTTTGGCCGACGGTTCGCCGTCGGCCTTTTTGTTTTTGGGGGACGAAAAAAATCCGGCATATCGCCGGATTTTTTATCAACGAAAGACGATTGATCGATGTCTCAGGGCAGCTTGTACTCCGTCAGCGCCATCGTAATCTTCCCGCCTGACCAGAGCATCGAATTCAGCGGCTCTTCGCGCTCGACCTTCACCAGCCCCACGCCCTTGCAGTACCACTCACGATTCGTCAGCGTCAGGTTCACGAAGCCCTGCACCGCATCGACGAACAGCGGCATCATACCGACGCCGACCGCGCGCGCGCAGTCTTTGAAGGTACCGGCCGGCACGGTCACGGTGTCGTCAATTGCCTCGACGGTGTAGTTCATCATTACCTTCGGCATCTTCACCTCGCGCAGACCAAGATCAGTCTTCGGGCCGATGATGAAGGGCTCGCTCGGTACCATCCAGGTTGCACCCTGCGCCAGCGGCGTCTTCAGCACCATGCGCGGATCGCGGTCAAGCTTTGCCTGCGGTTCGACATCGACACGCTTGGCGATGCGAACTATGCCGTTCTTGTCCTTGCGCAGCCAGAATTCAATACCGACCTCGGACGGTGCCTCGACGCGGCGCACATGAATCTGCTCGCCGGCTTCGTTCTCGACGATGCGGTCAACGCTGGCGACCAGGGTCTTGTGGGTCAGCGTGTTATCGATGTCAGAGGCGACGTCATACTCCCAGCGCGCACCAACGTCGAGCGGGAAATAGGCATCGCCCTGCGGCGACTTCGAGCAGCCGGCGGCCAGCAGCGCCGCGGCGAGGAGTGTGAGGCGGCTCATCATCACTTCTCCGGCATGCGGGTGATCGGCGCGTCAGACACACGCAGCCTGATCCGGTTATCCGTATTCACCTTGAAAAACGCGCTGCCGCTGCCGCCACCGGCACGCTCGACGACGCCAATCTGCCGTATGCCCTGCCGCGACTTGCGCTGCACGTCCGCCAGCTGCGAATGTGTGTCCTTCAGATACGGCAGCCGATATGCGCGCGGCGTCGTCAGCGGGCGGTTGCTGTCGAGCGGCGTGATCCACAGATAAATCGCGCCATCGATACCGCGCTCCTTATTCGGCTCTTCGATCACGACCGACACGATCGCAAACTTCTCCGGCAGTTCGCGCGGCGTTGGCCAGCCGAGCATGTCCTCGAAGGTATGGTTCGCAATGAAATAGGTCGCGGTGACAACGATGATCATCGTGATCTTGACCCAGCGCCGCCATGCGGTGGCGAGAGACAACACCAACAGCAGCAGCACGACGGCCACATACAGGAAAGACAGCATCAGGGAAGAGTTCGTCATGATTGCGGTACGAGTTGTTTAGCGAGTGTGTTGACATCGCGCACGCTGCCGTCAGGATCAACGGTGAAGCGTGCGCCGGTTTTTTCGTCGCCCTTGCGGTCGAGCTTGATGGTGCCGTAATAAACGACGTCGGCTTTCGGGTTGACCTTGACCACGGATACCGTGGCCTCGACAGGCTCGCCGTTCTTGCTTTCGTAGTAGCTGGCGTTGACGGTGTATTCGCCCGGCGCGTAGCCGCGAATCGTCACCACCTCCTGATTCAGCGGATTCACGACATCCTTGCCATTGACATTGATGGTATCGCCAGCCAGTCCGCGATCATCGCGATCGAGGTGCATCAGACCCGCCTCGCGCTGACGGAACCAGACCATGGCGCCGGAAGGATCCTGCACGTAGGTGTCGATATCGTTCGGGTTCATGTCCGGCCACGAAACGGTGATGATGAACTCCGCCTTTGCCGGAATATCGCCAGCCTTCTTCGCCTTCGGGTTCATCGCTAGCAGCGCGATGATGAAACAAAACACAAAGGCGATCAGGATATTGAACAGCATGTCATAGAAGGGATCGACCTCCCCTTCGCGACGCTTGTTACGCAGGCTCACGCAGCATCTCGCTGCAGTTCACGAGGCATCAATCCGTTGAAGCCGGTCTCGGCAAACTCCAGCGAATCCGCCAGGATGCCGTCGCCGCAGCGGTCCATACGTACCAGTTGTACGCCAAGCAGCATGTTGGCAACCAGTCCGACGGCTGTCGTCAGCAGCGCAATGCCCAGACCACCGGTCAGGGTCTTCAGCATGGCTGCGGATTGCGACGCATCGAAGGTCTGCATATTGGAGATATCGAGCGCCAGAATCGAGAAGCCGATCACCTTACCCAGCAGACCGAGCTTGATCTGTATGCCGTTGACCCACCACGCAGATTCGCTGGGGCCATGCAGACGCTCGGCAAGCACCTCGGTCAGCTGCGCGTTGTCATACAGGCGGCGGCGGCTCTTGTCGAGCAGTCCGGAGAAGTAGTCATGCACGGCACCGACCGTGCCGGCCGGCGCTTGCGGCGCTCCGTAGCCGGGCAGCGCCGCATGCTTCCACGCATCCAGCGCTTGCCGCTCACGCATCAGCATCCATGCGCGCAGCCCGACCCACAGCGTGGACGCACAGAACACCGCAATGATCATCAGCGTGATGCCGGTCGGATCGGCCGCGACCAGAATGCCCCAGATATTCGCGCGCCAGCACAGGTAGGCCGCAAACAGCAACACGCCGACAAAGCACAGCCACTGCATGAAAAAGCGATCTGCCTCGGCGCCGAAGCTGGGCTTCGGAAGAGCGGCGGCACGGGATTGAAAGAATCGGGAAAGCGGGATCAACCGGCGTGCCACCACATTCATGCTAGGTTACCTTGTCTCGTTCTTGTTTTAGCGATTCCGCAGCGAGCCTCAATGAGTTCGCGTCATTGCGGAATACCAGCGGCTTTTCTTCAACCGTCCGGTTACGAGCCTGCAGCACGATTTTTTTCACATCTTCGTGATACGGCGATTTTCCGCAGACCGGATCGGCATTTTCCGCATCCCCCGTCAGCATCATCGCCTGACAACGGCAACCACCGAAGTCCTTCTCCTTCTCGGGACAAGTCCTGCAGGGTTCCTTCATCCACTCGTAGCCGCGGAAACGGTTGAAAGCATCGCTTTTATACCAGATATCGTGCAAGCTTTGCTGCGTCACATTCGGAAAAGTCAGTCCGGGAATGCTTTGCGCAGCGTGACAAGGCAGGGCCGAACCATCGGCGGCGACTGCGAGGAAGACCGAGCCCCAGCCATTCATGCAGGCCTTGGGCTTGTCTTCGAAATAATCCGGCACCACGAATAGCAGCTTGATCTTGTTGCCGAGCTTTGCACGGTACTCATTGACGATCACCTCAGCGCGCTCGAGCTGCTCGCGCGTCGGCATCAACTGCTCGCGATTGAGCTCACCCCACGCGTAATACTGCGTGTTGGCCAGCTCCAGAAACTCGACGCCCATCTCGACCGCCATTTCGATGATGCGGCCGATATGGTCGAGGTTGAAGCGGTGCAGCACGACGTTGAGAACCATCGGATAGTCGTACTTCTTGATCAGCGCAGCGACTTTCGACTTCAGGTCGAAGGTCTTGGTGCTGGACAGGAAGTCGTTCATTTCCTTCGTCGAATCCTGGAACGACAGCTGGATATGGTCCAGCCCGAGATCCTTCATCTTCGAGATACGTGCCTCGGTCAGGCCGACACCGGAGGTGATCAGGTTGGTGTAATAGCCGAGCTGGTGCGCCTCGCCGATCAGCTCTTCGAGGTCATCACGTACCAGTGGCTCGCCACCGGAAAAACCCAGCTGCGCAGCGCCCAGCTTGCGCGCCTGCCGCAGCACATCTTTCCATTCGTCGGTGCTCAGTTCTTTCTTGTTGGCCGCGTAGTTCACCGGGTTGTAGCAAAACACGCAGTGCAGCGGGCAGCGGTAAGTGACCTCAGCCAGCAGCCACAGCGGCGGCGCAATTTGTGTTTGTTCAGACAATCCATCCTCGCTCGGTTGCGATTTCAAGGAAACCAGTCACATCTTTTTCGAGCCCCTGCGCATTGAAGGTCTGCTCGATGTCAGCAATGATGGCGCTCACGTCGCGCTCACCATCGCAGCGCTTCAGAATCTCGGACGCGCTCTGGTTCAGTTTGACCATACCCTCCGGATACAGCAGCACATAGCCGGCCTGCGCTTCTTCGTACTGCATGCGGAACAGCTTCGCCAGCTTTGGCTTGCTCGCCAGGTCAATCATGGGCGCGCTCACGGATACGCCTTTTCGATCGCATCCGAAATCTGCCACAGCACATCCAGCTTGAACTGCAGGATGTCCAGCGCGCGCTCTTGCTGCTCGCGTGTGGTGAAGTACTCGAGCGTGACATGCAGCCCGTGTTCGACATCGCGCTGCGCCAGCGGCACGCGGCTGCGGAAATAGGCCAGCCCCTCGTCCTTCACCCACGGATAATGCGTCGGCCAGTTCGCGAGACGGTCCTTGTGAATCTTCGGCGCGAACATCTCGGTCAGCGACGAGCAGACGGCTTCCTGCCACGGGCGCTGGCGCGCGAAATTCACATAGGCATCCACTGCGAACTTCACACCCGGCAGTACTTTCTTCAGCGACCACAGATCTTCACGGGTGATACCGGTTGCTTCACCAAGACGCGTCCACGCCTCGATACCGCCTTCCTTGTCGCCATGGCCGTCGTGATCCTGAATGCGCTCGATCCACTTGCGGCGCACATCGCGATCCGGGCAGTTCGACATGATCGCCGCATCTTTTATCGGGATCATCACCTGATAGTAGAAGCGGTTATAGACCCAGCCGCGGATCTGATCCGGTGTCAGCTTGCCTTCGTTCATGCGCACATTGAACGAATGATTGATGTGATAGTTGTCGCCTTTCGCGCGCAGCTTTGCCTCGAATTCCTCGCGGCTCCAGGGCATTTGCTCTGCCATCATCGTTGGTGCATTCATATTTCGATCTCCATTCCGTCGTAGGCCACTTCGATGCCGTGCTGCGCGAGGGTCGCGCGCTCGGCCGAGTCTTCGTTCAAGATAGGGTTAGTGTTATTGATGTGAATGAGCACCTTGCGGCGCGCGCCCACACTGTCGAGCACCTCAATCATGCCGCCGGGGCCGGATTGCTGCAGGTGCCCCATGTCGGCGGCGGTTTTTTGCGTCAGGCCGAGGGTGATCATTTCATCATTGGTCCATACGGTGCCGTCGACCAGCACGCAATCGGCTTCGTTCATTGCAGCCATCGCATGCGGCTCGATCTCGCCCAGACCCGGTGCGTAGAACAGCTTCTTGCCGGTCACCGTGTTCTCAATCATCAACCCGTTATTGTCTCCCGGGCCCGGATTCTCGCGGTGCGGCGAGTACGGCGGCGCCTTGCTCTTCAACGGCAGCGGATGGAAGCGAATGCCGGCAATGCCCGGCACCTCGATAGGCGCGAAGCGGGTCTGGTCAGAGGACAAACCATCAATCGCATGACGCTCGACGCCGCAGTAATGCGACAGTACCTTTGCCAGCGGCAGCCCGTGATTCAGGTCGTCCCATACGGACTCGGTGCAGTACAGGTTCAGCTTCTTCTTGCCCTCGCGTAGCATCAGGAGGCCGGTGATGTGATCAATCTGCGCATCCATCACCATCACGGCGGCAATGCCGGAGTCGCGGATCGCGCGCGCCGGCTGCAGCGCCGGGTTGGAACGGATTTGCTGCAGGATGTCGGGCGACGCATTGATCAGTACCCAGTCCGTACCGTTCGCGGACACCGCGATCGAGGACTGCGTGCGCGGTTTCGCGTTAATCGTGCCTTTACGCACGCCTGAGCAGTTAGGACAGTTGCAATTCCACTGCGGGAAACCACCGCCTGCTGCAGAACCGAGAACAAGGATTTTCATGATTTTCAGGAGTGAGTTTTAAATCGCGCGCTTAGGCTGGCCTGCGTGTTTCGGAAGGCGAATCATCACGAAAACATCGCCCGCAACGCCAGAAAGATCGGCGTCTGCTGTCAGGGCGCTGGCTGATGCATGCATAATCGTCTCCGGTCGCAGCGCCTGCGAACCCGCTTTTCCCTGTGACAGCAGGACTTTCGCGAGGATGGTGGCCGGCTGCGCGCCTGTTGTTGTTAATCGTCGGGCTGATCATTCTAGCCCTCTCTAACCAGAAATAATCATGCCCCCTTCCCCGTTCGACCAGCAGCACCTGCCCACCGGCGACGGCCATCACCTGTACCTCGCGCAATATGGCAAGGCTGACGGCCCGGCCGCGATCGTGCTGCACGGCGGCCCCGGCAGCGGCACGCAGCCATCGGTACTGGACTGGTTCGACCTGTCACGGCAGCGAGTCGTGCTATTTGACCAGCGCGGCGCAGGTCAGTCGCAGCCACAGGGGGAGATCACGAACAATGACAGCCACAAACTGGTGGCCGATATCGAGCTGATTCGGGAGCGGCTCAGCATACAGCGCTGGCTGGTGGTCGGTGGTTCTTGGGGCGCGACGCTGGCGCTGCTGTACGCAGGCAAACATGCGGAGCGCATCAGCGCGCTGGTGCTGCGCGGCAGCTTCCTCGCCAGCGAGCGCGAGCTGCGGTGGTTTTTTCAGGAGTTGCGCGCGATGGTGCCGCAGGGCTGGGCGCGCATGACCGACGGCTGGAGCGAGGTGCAGAAGGCGAATGTGATGCAGACGCTGTGCGACGCGCTGCTGCGCGGCGATGCATCACAGGCGAAGGACGCCGCACGACGGTGGAACGATTACGAGAATGCGGTGATGAATGCGATGGCGGGCAAGCTGGATGTCGCGCCGGATTCATTCGGCGATGTATCGACGCGCGTGCTGAATAAGTACCGGCTTCAGGCGCATTATTTGTCGCAGCAATGCTTCTGTAACGAAAGTGAGCTGCTGCAATCTGCAACTGCACTTGGCGCCATTCCGATGGTAGTCATTCACGGCACCCACGACCTCGTCTGCCCACCAGTCAACGCGCTAAAGCTGTTTGACGCGAATTCAGCAATCCGACTGATCTGGGTAACGAAAGGTACCCACACCCCGGCAGATCCGCTGATCGCCGAGGCGCTGAAACTCGCTGTGGCAAGCCTTAATCAGACTGAGGACTGAGTCACTTCTGCAGTTTTCTGTAAATCGTATTGCGCGACACGCCGAGCGCGCGTGCAGCAGCGGACACATTGCCGCGATGCTCGTCGAGCGCACGCTGTATTGTCTGCAGCTCCACGTCTTCGAGCTTGGCCGATACAGCCGTTGGTCCCATCGGTGACGGCGATGCGGCAGGAATCTTTGGCAAGGCTGCGACGTCTTCAAGGAAATCATCGGGCAAGTGCTCGACCTTCACAATACGATCCGGGCCGGCCATCACCATCGCGGTGCGCAGCAGATTGGTCAGCTGGCGGAAGTTGCCGGGCCAGTTATGGCGTGTGAACAAATCCATCACTTCCGGCGATACGGTGTACGGAAAACCGTTCGATTCGGCCGTCACCATCCTGCCAATCACGACATCGATATCGCTGCGCTCGCGCAGCGGCGGCAGACGCACGACGAGACCGTTCAGGCGGTAATACAGATCTTCGCGGAACTGACCCTTGGCGATCATGTCGCGCAGATTGCGGTTAGTCGCGCAGATCAAGGCAACGTTCACCGGAATGGATTTATTGCTGCCCAGCGGCATGACCAGACGTTCCTGCAGCACGCGCAGCAGTCGGGCTTGCAGCGGCAGCGGCATGTCGCCGATCTCGTCGAGGAACAGCGTGCCGCCATTCGCCTGCAGTATTTTGCCGGTACTACCCTTTTTGCGCGCTCCGGTGAAGGCGCCGTCCTCGTAGCCGAACAATTCGGATTCAATCAGCGTCTCCGGGATCGACGCGCAGTTCACCGCGACGAAAGGTCCGCCTGCACGCGGCGAATCATTGTGGATGGCCTGCGCGAGTAATTCTTTACCGGTACCGGTTTCGCCGGTGATCAGAATAGGAATGTCACGGCCCTTCACCAGATTCACCTTGCGAATCAATGCGGCCAGCTTTTCGTCACCGGTGTCGAGGTAATGCAGACTGGACAGGCGGCGCTTCGCGTTATCGTCGCTGTCGTCAGCACGTACTTCCGGCGCTTCGGCGCGCGGGCGGCGCTCGGACTCGATCGCGCCGGACTGGAATAACAGATTGGGTGAGCGCAGCGACGCGCGCGCAGAGACGCGCACTCCGTTGTGCAGGCAGAGATCGAGCATCGTCGGCGACGAAGTACGGTAATGGTCGAACAATGCCGACACCGGCATGCCGAACAGCGAGCTGAAGGTATGCGTCTGCAATGCCGACAGTGGCAGCCCCAGCTGGAACAGGCCGCAGCGGTTTGCGGACAGGAAGCGGCCCGACATCGAAAAGGACGCAATGCCTTCCATCAGCGTACCGATGAACTCCGGGCGACTATGAAAGTGCAGCGTGATCGAATCCTGGAACGCGGCCGAGAACAACTGGTTCTCGATCATCTGCGCGGACATACGCACCAGTGCCATCGTGTGCTTATGAAAGCTGCGATGATCGCCGGTGACATCGAGCACGCCGATCAGCTTGCCCTGATGATCCATGATCGGGGTCGCAGAGCAAGTCAGAAAATGATTGATGGTCAGGTAATGCTGATCCGCATGCACCAGCGTCGGTGCCTGCTCGGCGATTGCTGTGCCGATCGCGTTGGTACCCTTGCTCTGCTCGGACCACGCGACACCGGGACACAGCGCGACACGGTCAGCCTTTTCGATGAAGTCATCGTCGCCCATCGAATGCAGGATGGTGCCCTGCGCATCGGTCAGCAGCACCATGCTGTGCGTGTTGACGATCTGCTCATAAAGCGTCTGCATCACCGGTACCGCGTAGGTCGACAGACCACGGTTCTGATCAATCTTGCAGGTGAGATCGCCTCTCAACACCGGCGTGTAGTCCGGTTCGGTATTGGGCGTGAGCCCGTAGGACGCCGAGCGACGATGTGAGGCTTCAATCATGGCGGCCTGTTCGGTCGCATGAAACATGCCCGCCTGCGTGAATTGCCTTTCCGACAAAATCACGCTGGACGGCGGCCGCCGTCCTTCCTTGCCCGCGGCTTGCGGATCTCCTGTGAATGCCATCCCGTGTCTCCTGACAGCCGACTGTCTCTTTTTTTATCGGTCTTGTCTGATGGAATGTAGCACTTGTTCCGTTCTGAAGCAAAACATGAATGATCAAGCCGGCAAGGACAAGCGTAACGGATGGCACGGCTATTGCGATTGGTATTCCGCTTCAGTCGGGCGGAAGGGTGTGTGGCCAGCGATCCTTGCGCAGCGAATCCGTCTGGGACCCGACACTGTTTCCACCCTCTGCACCGGAGCTTATTGAATGAACAACCTTATCCGCCTCGCTTTCCGCAGCCTGCTGTGCTCGGCAGCCCTTCTCGTGTCCGCATCTGCACTCGCGCACGGCGACGTGACGCCGCAAGCCGTCGATGTCAGCACCCTGCCGCCGCTGGGCCAGGACTGGAAAGCAGAAAATCCTTACCGCGACAATCAGGCTGCGATCAAGGTCGGCACCTCGGCCTACGCGCAGAACTGCGCACGCTGCCACGGCATCGAGGCGATCTCGGGCGGCATCGCGCCGGACCTGCGCAAGCTCGACAAGGACTGCATGGGCATGTCGAACAAAGCCGCCTGCATCAAGGAAATCGACGAATACTACGTGGCCACCGTGCGCAAAGGCCGCGTGCGTAACGGCGCGGTCTACATGCCGCCGTTCGAGGGCATGCTGCAGCAGGAAGCCATGTGGGCCATCAAGGCCTATCTGGAAACCCGTCGCTCCAACGACTAAGCTCCCCCGACGCAAGATGCCGGCCGCGGCTGGCATCTTGCGGGTATTATCCGCAGTGAACAAGCGCGCTCCTGACGCGCATCGGAGACAAGAATGACCCGCCTCACCCGCCGCGGCCTGCTCGCAGCGCTCTTTAGCGCCCTCACCCTTTCCTTCTCTGCTCCCGCTTCTGCCGATCTCGACAAGATCCGCGCCAGCGGTACGATCAGCTTCGCCGTTTATGATGACTATCCGCCGTGGTCGGGCAAGCAATCCGGCATCGATAATGATCTCGCGGCAGCGATCGCAGCGAAGCTGGGCCTGAAATCTTCGCTGACTGTTTTCCCGGCCGGCGAAAACGTTGATGACGACCTGCGCAACATGATCTGGAAAGGTCATTATCTCGGCTTCAGTCCCGCTGATGTAATGCTGCACGTGCCGGTCGATGCCAACCTGATTCGCAAGAACGACAAGGTCGAGATCTTCGCGCCCTACTACCGCGAGTCGGTGAAGCTGGTGCGCAGCGTGAAGGCTATCCCCGAAATGAATGGGGTGGTGTCACTCGAAGGCAAGAAACTGGGCGCCGAAAAAGTATCGATCTCGGCGATGGTGCTGCTCGGAGAACCCGGACTGCGCGATCACGTGACGATCTATCCGTCCGGTGTCGACGCAGTGAAGAAGCTGGTGGCCGGTGAGGTCGATGCCGTCGTGGCCACGCGCGCTGAAATCGAATCGGTGATCCAGGGTGACCCGGGCTTCGAGATCACCGATGCACCTTTCACGCGTCTTCCGCGTAATGGCTGGGTGCTCGGTCTGTCGGTGAAAAAGGAAAACGCCGAACTCGCACAGGCTGTGCAAAAAGCCGTCAACGATCTGTTCGACTCCGGCGAAATGGCCGCGCTGTTCAAGAAACACGGCGTGCGCTCGATCAAACCCTGAACTAAACAGCGATGATGCGCCGTCTGCTCGCATCGCTGCTGTTGCTCTTCGCATTCATTGTGGCACACGGCGCTGCGAGCGCCGGCGTCATGACGAAAGAAAAGCTGGCGCGTGAGTTTCCGTCGCCGCTGATGATTGGCGATAAAGATCCCGAACTGCCGGTCTGGCCGATTTTCCGGACCGAGATGACCACGCCGCAGCTGGCAGGCTATGTGTTCGAATCCATCGACTTCGCCGCACTGCCGGGCTTCTCTGGCGTGCCGATCAACCTGCTCATCCTGCTCGACATCAAGGGTAATTTTCTCGATGTGAAGGTGGTCTCCCACCATGAGCCTGTCTTCCTCGAAGGCTATGGACCGCAACCCCTGATCGACTTCGTCAACCAGTATAAAAATCTGGCGCTGACGCAAAACATCACTATCGAAAAAGGCACGCGCAAGAACGCGAAGCTGGACGGTAACAATGTCCGCATCGATGGCGTGGCCAAAGCGACCGCGTCGGTACGCATCATCAACCAGACCCTGCTGGCATCGTCGCTGGCGGTCGCGCGCAAGAAACTCGGCTTCTCCGGCAGCCATGATCCGGACCAGATCGCGCGACTGAAACCTGATTTCTTCGAAGCGATCACGCCGACGCAACTGTTCGGCAAACAGCTGGTGTCGCATCTGTCACTGACTAATCGTGATGTTGAAAAGGCGTTCAAAGGCTCGAATGGCGAAGGCCTCGACGTCGAAGGCAGCGCGGATCCTGACGGTATGTTCATTGATGTTTTTACGACGCTGGTGTCTGTACCTAGTATTGGCAAGAACCTGCTCGATCCGGTGAGCTGGGAAAAACTGTCGGGTCGCCTCGAGAAGGGCGATCACGCCATCCTCGTGATGTGGGGCGGCCGCTTCTCTGTCACGCCGGAAGAATTCATTCCCGGTACCTCACCGGAGCGGCTGATCCTGAAACAGGGCGGGCTGCCGATCGAGATGCGCGACCTCGACATGGAACTGCAGCTCGCCGAAGGCACGCCGATCCGACCGGACAATATCAAAGTATTCCGCGTGATCGGCCAGACCGGACTGGACCTGTCGAAGCCGCTGGAATTCTCGGTCAATGTCAAGCGCGAAAAAGGCATGGTCTATCCGGAGATCATTCGCGCTGCGCTGCCTTACCGTTTCGAACTGCCGGAGCGCTTCTATGACGTGCCGGCGGGTGACAACAAAACCTATGTCAGCATCTGGCAGCAGCGGCTACCGGAACTGATCGTGCTCGGCGTCGCCTTGCTGCTACTGACAGTCCTGCTCGCGCAGCAGCGCTGGCTGACGGCCAGCAGCCGGCGCTTCACGATCATCCGCGTCGCCTTCCTGTCGTTCACGCTGGGCTTCATCGGCTGGTATGCGCAGGGCCAGCTGTCGATCGTGAACATGACCGGTCTGCTGCAGTCAATCAAGGATGGCCGCAGCCTCGCGTTCTTCCTGTATGACCCGATGACGGTATCGCTGTGGGCTTTCATCGCGATCACCTTCTTCATCTGGGGCCGCGCGACTTTCTGCGGCTGGCTGTGTCCGTTTGGCGCCCTGCAGGAGCTGGTGTCGAAGCTCGCGCGACTGCTGAAGGTACCGCAATTACGACTGCGAACGGCGCTTGATGCAAAGCTGAAATGGATCAAGTATGTGCTGCTGGCTGCGCTGATCATCTCCGCACTGTTCGCGCCGCAGCTGGCAGACAGCCTCGCTGAAATCGAACCGTTCAAGACCTCGATCACGCTGTATTTCGTGCGCTCCTGGCCCTTCGTGCTGTATGCCGTCGGTCTGGTACTGGCGAGTGCCTTTGTGTATAAATTTTTCTGCCGCTATCTGTGCCCGTTTGGCGCGGGGCTCGCCGTGCTGGGCCGACTACGCCTGTTCAAATGGTTGCCGCGCCGCGCTGAATGCGGCACGCCCTGCCAGACCTGCCGGCACCGCTGTGACTATCAGGCGATTCGCCCGAACGGCACCATCGTGTATCAGGAATGCTTCCAGTGCATGGACTGTGTGGTCATTTATCACAGTGATCAGCAGTGCGCGCCACGTATTTTGCAGGCGAAGCGCGGTATGACGATTCCGCTGCGTGTAGTCAATGCGAAGGAGGCCGCATGAAACGCCGGACGATACTGAAAGCCGCTCTTGGCGCTGCCGTGATTGGTAGCGGCAGCTGGGTTGCGCTGCGCCCGAATCTGCAGGAATTCACAACGGCGGGTATTGTGTTCGGCACCACCGTGTCACTGCGCGTGCTGCACGAAGACAGGGCGACCGCAGAACAGGCGCTGCACGCAGCCATGCTTGCCTTGCGCGATGTGGATCGCCTGATGAGTCTGTATCGCAGCGATAGTCCTTTGTCGCAGCTGAACCGCGACGGCTATCTGGATCACCCCGATCCCCGCCTGGTCGCCGTGCTGAATGCGGCACAAGCGACAGCGCAACTAACCAAGGGCGCATTTGACGTCACCGTGCAGCCGCTATGGACCGCTGCCGCTGCTCATGCGGATTCGGTGCGCGCGCTGGCTCGCGTCAACTGGCAAAGGCTTGAAGTCAGCGATACGCGCGTTACCTTGCGCGAACGCGGAATGGCCGTCACGCTGAACGGTATCGCTCAGGGCTATGGCGCGGATGTGGCGTTGGCGGCGCTGGCAGCGCGCGGTATTGAGCATGCGCTGCTCGATACCGGCGAACTGGCGACCATGGGTAACCGCAATGATGGTCAGCCGTGGACGCTCGCGGTGCGTGATCCACGCGACGAGCACGCGCTCGCGCAAGTACTGGCTGCTGACGGACGCGCACTGGCGACATCCGGTGATTACGCAACGACTTTCAGTGCAGATTTCAGCCGTCATCACATCTTTGATCCGAAGACCGGCAAGTCTCCGCAGGAACTGGCCAGTGTGTCGGTGCTCGCGCCGACGGGCATGCAGGCCGATGCCCTATCGACAGCCTGCATGGTGCTCGGTGCTGCGCAGTCGCTGCAACTGGCCGCGCAGCTGCAAGGCGTCGATGTGTTGTGCATCACGAAAAGCGGCGAGGTTCACCGCTCGGCCGGATTCCCGGCCCACACCGCGTGAAGATGGCGCTGATCACTTAGCGGTATTCAGCGACTCAAAGGCTGCGCGTTGGCGCAGCCTTTGAAACAGGCGGGTCAGAAACCGTATTTCAGACCGACGGTCCAGGTGCTCAGTTTGATTAAATTCTCCACGGATTTGCCGTAGTAGTTGTATTCCACCGTCGCCGCCACATCCTTGGTGAAGTTGTATGCCAGACCGACGCCAGCCATCAGATTGGTTTTGGTCTCGCTGCCGCTGGTGTGTTCTGTGCCACTCGGTGACGTGGTTGTGGTTGCGCCTTTGGTATTGACGGCGGCGATACCCAGCTTCCCGTACGCGGAGAACGCGTCATTGAAGGGCAACGTACCCACGCCGGCCACATAGACAGCCTGAGAGCGTAACGATCCTGACACCAAATCGCCAGTGTCAGTATCGGTATAGGAATCGGATGCCTTACCGAAATTCACATAGCCGACCTCATAACCCCAGTTCGTATGCAGCGACTGTCCGAAGGCCAGTGCAAAACCGGTCTTGTTCTCGGAGACACCTTCAGCACTGTATTTGGCCTGGCCTGCGTCTAATTTCACATAGCTGTTTTCCGCGTGTGCGACCCACGGTGACAACAAGGCAGCACTCGTCAGTGCTGCCAGTAAAGTTTTTTTCATTGGAATACCCGTTCAATAAAATAGAAATATCAAGGCTCTGTCAGTCCGGAAAGCAGGCTGACGGGGCGCGATTCTATTGAGCGGGTTTCGGATTTATAACGCTGCGGTTGCAATAAAATTACGCGCAAGCTAATGCGCTGTAACGCCTGCAAATCCATTCAGACCAAGTAGGAGGCCTCCGAACAGGAATCCGAATAACGGCTGCGTTTTGCGCAGCCGTTTTGGCTCACCAGAGATATCGGATACCGACGGTCCACAGGTCGATGTTGGCTTCTCTGCCTTGTCCCTTTCCGGCCGTGTTGAAGTATGCGTAGTCGAGGTCAGCCGCCCAGTTCGGCATGAACTGCCAGCTGGCGCCGATACCGACCATTGGTGCCAGCCGACGATCTGTATCGTCAAATGCCACCGTACTGGACAAGCCGCTCCACTTGTTCCAGTGATACGACGCGCCGAGCTTGCCGTAGACTGAGAATCCCTGCGGGAACGGATACTTGCCGATGGCGGCGATATAGGCCGACTGGGAACGCGCTCTCAGCGAGTTGCCGACAGACGGTGCATAGTTCCCCTTGCCGAAATTGATGTAGCCGATCTCCATATCGAAGTTTGGATTGACCTGCACACCGTAACTGAGAGACGCCGCGGTGTCGGTGTCCTTGCCCCAGAAGTCGATATCAGCGCGCGCCTGACCGACGCCCAGCTTCACATAGCTTGATGCAGGCGCGGACTGCGCCTGCACCGCCAACGGCGCGACAAAGACTACGGCCAGCGCTGCGGCAATCAATGATCTCTGCATGATGAATTCCTGTTCAGTCGAAGGAAAAAACACGTGGTCGAATGACCGACCCAGTCCACAGGGGACGCGCGGATTCTACGAAAGCATGACCACCTCAAAACGTCGCCGTGGTCCGGAAAATACAGAGAATTGAAGGCTCGTTGAGCCAGCATAAATCTACGCAGGCATCGATCAGGATGTTTGATCCAGCGCAGAAACTGCCGTCAACGAAGCCTTCATCAAACAGAGTGCGCTTCAGAAATTGAAAATCGCCGCCACCGTTGTCTGGCTGAGTGCGAGCCCGTCATTTTTACCGTAGTACGTATGCTCGAGCGCCGCGCCCCATTCGGGCCCGAACATCATGCGGGCACCGACGCCCAGCACTGGTCCGCTGCGCGTCTCGCTGTCACCGGCGGCGCTGTAGTGTTTGACTGCGAGGCCGAGCTTTCCGTAAACCGCTGCCTGCGGATGAATCGGATACGTACCGGTACCGGCGACATACAGCGCCTGCGTATTCAACTTGCTTCCCAAACCATCATTCAGATTCACGCGCCCGAAACCGACCAGTCCGCCTTCAATACCGAAAGTCGTATCCAGCTGTGTGCCGTAGGCGAGCAGATAGCCGGTCGGATGTTCGTCCGGGAAACCGCTGCCGAAGCCGTAGATGCTTCGGCCAACGCCGGCTTTTACATAGCTGCCATCCGCCATGGCGCTCAATGGCGCCAGTAAAGTCGCTGCGAGAAACAATCGCTTCAGAATGATTGACATGCTCTTCCTCCCCGTTAAACACCGACACGCGTCGGCACATGAAAGGAAGTCACACCGCAGCTCATCCAGATCGGCAGGGAATGACTGCGCGGTGCATCAGGGATTGTCGTGTACGACGCACAGGGTTGGCGTCAATAGGCCTCTTCCCACGGGATCGACAGACGCGCCGCACATTGAATCAGTCCGACCATGCTGTAGGTTTGGGGGAAATTACCCCAGATTTGCTGTCCGTCGAGTGACACATCTTCGGACAGCAGCCCGAGATGATTGCGACAACCGAGTACTCGCTCAAAGATTTCACGGGCACGCGCCATCTCGCCGGTACGCGCGAGCGACAATACCCACCACAGCGTGCATACCGTGAACGCGGCATCAGGCTGACCGAAGTCATCGGCTTCGTCATAACGTAACAGGAAGTGCCCGCGCTGCAGCCGACGCTCCACCATGCGCAGGGTCGCGACGAAGCGCGGATCGTCGTTGCTGAGAAACTGGAATTCACCCATCAGTAACAGACTCGCATCCAGTCGGTCGCCACCAAAAGTCGACACAAAGCTGCCGATGGCAGGGTTCCAGGCATGATCCTCAATTGCGGCACGAATGGCTGCCGCCTCATCGGCCCAGCGTTTTGCGCGCTGCGGCAGTTTCAGACGAGTCGCGATCGAGGCCAGCCGGTCGCAGGCGGCCCAGCACATCAGTACCGAAAAGGTGTGCACACGGCGCTTGCCTCGCAACTCCCAGATACCTGCGTCAGGTTGCAGGGCGCATTTCACCGCCTGCTCGCCCAGTCGCTCCAGATCTTCGAAGATCTGCCGGCCCGCCGGACGTTCGAGTCGCGTGTCGAAAAACGCATGGGTGCTGGCCAGCACCGCTGCGCCGAACACATCATTTTGCACCTGGCTCCACGCGAGATTGCCTACCCGCACCGGCCCCATGCCACGAAACCCGTCCAGCGCGGGTGCGATCCATTCATCGAGTGCGGTCTCGCGGCGTATGCCATACACGGGTTGCAGCGGCATGTCGCGCGAGTCGGCGATCACGTTCAGAATGTATTCGAGGTAATGCTGCATCGTCGCGGTGACACCGAGCTGGTTCAGCGCATTGACCACGAAGTACGCATCACGCAGCCAGCAGTAGCGGTAATCCCAGTTACGCCCGCTGTCAGGCGACTCAGGAATGGATGTGGTGACGGCCGCAATAATGGCACCGGTATCGTCGAAGGCATTCAGCTTCAGCGTGATGGCCGACCGGATCACCACATCCTGCCACTCGAAAGGAATCGCCAGATTACGCACCCAGCGATGCCAGTAGGCTGATGTCGATTCATAAAAACTGCGCCCGAGTTCGCGCGGTGCGCCATCGACGGTTTCATCCGGACCCATCAACAGGGTCACGCTATCGTGCAGAAAAAATAGTCGCTCTTCTGTCAGTGCAGTGACCGACGCATCGGTCGTGACCCGCATTGACTGTGCGCCGCCGTAGTAGGTGACATGATGAGCGCCGCAGCGGGATGCTGCGCGGGTCTGCCCATAGTTGATCGCAGGACGGACACGCAGCCCGATGCGGGGACGGCCAGCGATGCGACGGATCACGCGCACCAGCATCGCCGGCGCGAACATGCGGCCATGCAGATAAAAGCGCGGCGCAAAGTCGGTGATATCAATCACATTGCCGGCTTGATCCTGTATCCGTGTCAGCAGGATCGCGGAATTGCGCTGATAGATTTGCCGTACCGTATGGCTATCCTCGAAAAGCAGATCGATGAATCCGAAGGCATCGGCAGCATGATTCTTTTCATCGGAGCGCAGCAGGCTGCAGCACAGCGGATTGCTGTCAAAATGCGGATAGCACCACCAGGCGATGCGCGCATCGCGATAGATCAGTGCGCTGGTCCGCGAATTGCCGATCAGGCCGAGATCGAGCTGGCTCATGTTGAGTATTCAGGTATGCAGGCAAGCAGCCGATCGAGCAGAGATTCGATAGCGAGATGATCTTCGATGGTCCAATCAGCGGCGCTGTCGCCTTCAGATCCGACACGGACCGACAGAATACGCGGCTCATGCAAGCCGAAGACATCCTCGTCGGTGGCGTCATCACCTACATACAGCGCAGCAGCGCTGCTGGTGTACTGCAGCAAGCGCAACACGGCGCGACCCTTGTCGCCGCTGTCTTCAGGCAGCAGATTGACAATGTATTTTCCTGAAATAACGCGCGGACGCGGGTCAAGGGATAGTAACAGCGTCGCCAGTGCGGCTGCTACGCTTGCGGTATCACGCGCGTGCAGGTAATGCAGGGTCAGCGAGTACTGTTTATCCTCGAGCCAGATGGCCGGGTCGATCGCGGCGATTCGCGACATGAGCTTGTCCTTCCATCGTTTGCAGGTGGCGGCGAGCACTGCATTGTCGACCGGTTCGCCGGGTACGCCCTCGAGACCATGATTGCCGATCAGATAGTCGGGGTGGAAGTCGAGCCGCCGGCGCATATCCAGCAATGAGCGGCCGGTGACGATGCCGATGGGCACACGCTGCTGCAATAACTGCAGCCGCCGCTGCACCGGTGGCGGCAACATCACCCGCGTCGGGTCCGGCTCGAGGGGCGCCAGCGTGCCATCGAAATCAAACAGGCACAGCGGTGAACGCAATGCGAGCGCATGCAGCGCAGACAGGCCGGCTTCCTCAAACAGCGGCCTCATGACGCGCGCCGCAGGCCTTGCCTGCTGTGAGAGTGGATCTTCTCGGATACACGTTGCCTTCGCCGCAGGCGCGCCGCATCCAGCAGCATCAGCCCGGCCCATCGGTAGACATTGAATTCGCGGACCCGGGTTCGCATGCTGCGCATTCTTTCGCGTTGCTCGGCTTCCGGCATCGTCAGCGCGCGGTGCAAGGCCTGCGCTCCCTGCTCGATGTGATACGGATTGATGATCAGTGCTTCGTGCAGTTCGCGTGCCGCACCGGTGAATTGGGACAGCAGCAGCACGCCGAGTTCGTCATCGCGTGAGGCGATGAATTCTTTCGCCACCAGATTCATGCCGTCATGCAGACTGGTGACGACACAGACATCCGCCGCGCGATAGCAGCGTGCCAGCTGCTCCTCGTCGAAGTGCTCGATACGCAGCAATAGTGGAGGTGCATTTGCGTTATCGTATTTCCGGTTAATGGCCGTGGCCAGTGTCCTCACGCGCGCTTCAAGGCTCTGGTATTCATCCAGCGAGGAGCGACTGGGCGCTGCAATCTGCAGCAGAGAAAATTTTCCGATCAGTTCCGGATGCTTTTCCAGCAGCCGGTCAATTGCCTGAAAACGCTCGACGATGCCTTTCGTGTAGTCAAGACGATCGACGCCGAGCGCGAGCTGATGCTGTGGCGGAATGCCGAGTTCTTCCCTCACCTGACGGCGGCACTGCATCACATCGAGGGGTACCTCGCTTTCGGGCCAGGCGATGGAAATCGGATACGGCTCGACCTGCGTCAGCTCGCCGCCATACGATACCGTCGACGCATCATGCTCGATGCGTGCTTCCAGATAGCGATCGATCGTGTCGAGGAAATTCTTGCAGTGGAACGGCGTGTGGAAACCGAGCAGCGTGTTTCCGAGCAAGCCCTCCAGTAATTCCTCGCGCCAGGGGCAGATGCCGAATGCTTCCGGGTTCGGCCACGGTATGTGCCAGAACATGATGATGGTCGCTTTCGGCAGCTTCTCGCGCACCATCTTCGGCAGCAGTGCGAAGTGATAGTCCTGCACCAGCACCACCGGATCGTCGCCGCGCGCCTCGGTCACTACCGCATCGGCGAATCGCTGGTTCACCGCGACATATTGCTCCCAGTCCGAGGTGCGGAACACGGGACGCACATGCGCCATATGGCACAACGGCCACAAGCCTTCGTTGGAAAATCCATAGTAATAACCCTGCTCCTCCGCATCGGTCAGCCATACCCGCCGTAGTGTGTAGGCCGGCCGCTTCGGCGGCACGGCGATGCGGTCCTGCGCGTCCACCGTGAGGCGGTCTGCCGAACCACTGCCATGCGCAATCCAGGTGCCGGAACACGCCCGCATCACCGGCTCGACCGCAGTCACCAGGCCGCTGGCGGGACGCCTCACGCTGATGCCGTGTTCTCCCTGCTCGTGAATGTAGGGCTCACGATTTGATACCACCAGCACCTGATCGCCGGCCAGTTCGTCATGCAGCAGCGAACGCAGTTTTTCCGGCGTCCAGGCCTGCGGCGAGTGCTGCTGCGCGCGCCGCTCCAGCGTCATCTCATGCAGCATGGCGCGCAAGTCACCGACCAGCGGACGAAACTCCGGCGGCGCACTCAGCGCACCGCGCGCTACATTCTCGCGTCGTATCAGGCTCTTCATCGACTGCATCCAGCCCTGCCAGCTCCAGTGCGCCATCCATGCGCCGAGTGCCGAGATGACGATGAACATCATCAGGAAGATCGCAAACAGGAAATTCCGGAATTCCGTCGTGCGTCGCTCGATGAAGCCGGTGTCCTGCGCGAGCACCAGCTTGCCCAGCGCCACGCCTTCCTGATCAAGCGCTGACTCAGCGACCCGCAGATCAGGAGGCGCCCTGCCCTGACAGCCGAGGCCGGATGGAAATCCGCCGCTGTGATAAAGCAAGCGACCCGACATGTCACAGAACGCAATGGCGCGCACATGCGCATCACGCACACTGCGGTCAAGCAGGGTCTGGATACTTTCCGTGTCCTGCAGCGTGACGAAATCAATCATCGGGTCGTGCAAGGATGCGGCCAACACCTGCGAGCGTGCATCAAGGTCGCGCAGAAACCAGCGCTCGGTCAGTTCATCGATCAGCGGCAACATCACGAGCGCGAACGCGCCGAGCACCAATGCCAGAGGAAAAATGAAACGCAACGATAACTGTAAGGGACGCATCGGCCTCGCTGTAAAGCGCGGCAACGCGACGCCGCAGGCTCAGACCGGTTGACCGAATTTCAACGGGAAGGGTTCCGGACTGTGCCCGACAACACCACTTTCTGCGATTGAACATTTCCTGAGGAAATAGCACCCAGAACGAACTTGCCGTTGTTGATCGCATGTCCGTTCTTAGTTTGTTCTGACACCGGCCACAATCTTGGCACCCTCCCGCAATAACATTTATGTTATATTGGAATGCGCTTCGAGATCCTGTTTTTTAATAGCAGCGTTCAGGCCGAGATTGAACGATGGCCGACTCGCATAGCCGCCAGTTTCACCCGGGTAGCCGAACAAATGGAAATATCCGGACCCAACCTCGGCATGCCCTATACCAAGGCCCTCAGTGATGGATTGTTTGAAATTCGGGCCAGAGGTCCGGAGGGTATCGGGCGGGCATTCTTTTGCACGCTGACAGGTCGCAGAATCGTGATCCTGCATGGCTTCATCAAAAAAACTCAAGCCACGCCCGCGAAAGAGTTGGCTATCGCACGGCGGAGATTGAAGGAGATTCGATATGAGTGAGTCAGAAAAATTCAGACCCGTTAAATTTGACCCGAAAGGCTATGCGAGAAAGCGCGGATCAACGGATAAGAACTTCAAGGTGGCTTACGACAATCTGTCGGATGAATTTGAAGCATTGGCTGCGCTGCTTCATGCCCGCAACGCTGCGGGCCTGACGCAGGCCGAGGTGGCGGAGCGCATGGGTGTGACACAACCGGTCGTGGCACGAATCGAATCCAGCATCGGCAAAAAAACGCACTCGCCCACCGTAGAGAGTCTGCGCAGATATGCGAATGCCTGCGGGATGAAGCTGGTGATCAGGATGGTGGCGCAGTAAGGACCGAGATCAGAAATTCCGCAAGCCATCCAGATCCAGCACCGTCAGTCCGCGATAGTCGAGCTTCAGCAGACCCGCGCGTTCCAGTACCTGCAGCGCCTGATTCGCGCGCTGGCGTGACACACTGCACAAATGCCCGATTTCCTCTTGCGAGATCTGCAGCTCTGGGCTGCCGGACGGGTTCAGATCGGCATTGAACAGTGAGGCGATGCAGCGCGCGACGCGGGTGTCGGCATCGAGGCTGCGGTCATACTCGATCACGGAGATGAACAGACCCAGCCTCGCGTTCAGCTGTTTCAGCAGGAAGCGGTTGAACGGAATGCTGGTGTCGAGTAGCCAGTTGAACGTGGCGCGGGGCATGAAGGCCACATGGCTGTCGCGCAGCGCGACCACGTCATACCGGCGGGTTTCGGTCTTCAGCAGCGAGCCTTCACCGAACCAGCCGCCCGCCAGCATGCCGGTGAAACTGACCGCCTTGCCCTGCGGCGACACGCTGCTCATTTTCAGCAGACCTTCGGTTACACCCATCCAGTACTCAGCCGGGTCGCCCTTGCGGCAGACATAGCTGCCCGCCTCGAACACACGCTCGACCGTATCGCGCTCAACCCGCGCCCATTGTTCCGGCGTCAGCGTACCGGCCCACACCGTGGCGGCCAGTGACTCAGACAGCGCAGGCTTGTGGAGTACGGTCATGATATGTTGCAGCGCAAGATCAAAAATCCAGACATTGTCTGTCGGATGACAACTGCCAACCCGCGACCCGGCTATGATCGCATGAAAAACTGAGGCAAGATGCCTCAACACAACATGCGCCTGTCCCGAGCGACGGGCGCTCAACCTCTGTGGAAAGCCATGGTGGAGACAAAGAATCAGCCGGCGGATACCTTCCCCCGGCTATTGCTGCTGCATGCGGACACCCGCCCGGAACATCCGGCCTTTCGCGAGAAAGACCTGGGCATCTGGCAGACCATCAGCTGGGCGCAGGCGGCTGACGAGGTCCGCCGGCTCGCCTGTGGACTGGCCGAGCTCGGCTTCCGCCGCGGGATGAATCTGGCCATCGTCGGTGATAACCGTCCGCGCCTGTATCTTGCGATGGCCGCAGCGCAATCGCTGGGCGGCATCGCCGTGCCCTTGTATCAGGACGCGCCGGCGGCCGACATGGCGTATGTGCTGGAAAATGCCGGCATCGACTTTGCGGTCGTCGAAGATCAGGAGCAGGTCGACAAGCTGCTAGAGGCCCGCGCCACGGTGGCGGGCCTGTCCCACATCATCTATGACGATCCGCGCGGCATGCGCAATTACACGCAGCCCGGCTTGCACGCGTTCGAAGGCGTACAGGCGCTCGGCGCCGCGCATGATCGCGATCATCCGGACTTCTTTCTGGATCAGGTCAATACAGGCCACACCGACGATGTCGCGGTCATGCTGTACACGTCCGGCACCACCGGCCGACCCAAGGGCGTCTGCCACTCGCACCGCGCCGTGATCGCCACCGGCCATACGCTGGCCGAGTTTGATCAGCTGAGCGCAGATGACGAAGTGCTGTGCTATCTGCCGCTGGCCTGGGTTGGCGACTTCCTGTATTCCTATGCGCTATCGAATATCGTCGGCTTCTGCCTGAACTGTCCCGAATCGCCGACGACCATCAATACCGACCTGCGTGAAATCGGACCGACTTACTACTTCGGTCCGCCGCGCATCTATGAGAACACGCTGACGCAGGTGATGATACGCATCGAGGATGCGAGCGCGCCAAAGCGCGCGATGTTCCATTACTTCATGAAAGTCGCGCGCCGCGCCGGCCTGAAACTGCTCGACGGTCGGGGTGGCGTGTCGCTGACAGACCGCCTGCTCTACGCGCTCGGCGAGCGGCTGGTGTACGGGCCGCTGAAGAACGTGCTCGGCCTGTCACGCATCCGCGTCGCGTATACCGGCGGTGAGGCGATCGGCCCCGACCTGTTCGATTTTTATCGCTCGATCGGCATCAACCTGAAACAGTTGTATGGCATGACCGAGACCTGCGTCACCGTCTGCATGCAACGCTCCGGTGATGTGAAGCTTGATACCGTCGGCAAACCGATGAACAACGTCGAAGTGAAGATCGCCGCTAGCGGCGAAGTACTGGTGCGCTCGCCCGGTCTGATGGTCGAGTACTACCAGCGTCCCGAAGACACGGCTGAGGTGATCGACGCCGATGGTTTTTTCCATACCGGCGACGCCGGATTCTTCGATAGCGACGGTCATCTGAAAATCATCGACCGCGCGAAAGATGTTGGCCGCATGGCCGATGGCACACTGTTCGCGCCGAAGTACATCGAGAACAAGCTGAAGTTCTTCCCCTTCATCAAGGAAGCGGTCGCTTTCGGTGACGGGCAGTCAAGCTGCAATGCCTTCATCAACATCGACATGGAAGCCGTCGGCAACTGGGCCGAGCGCCGCAATCTGGCCTATAGCGGTTACACGGATCTTGCGAGCCAGCCGGCGGTATATCAGCTGATCGCGGATTGCGTCGAAAAAGTGAATGCAGACCTCACCCATGATGCGCTGCTGTCGAATTCACAGATTCATCGCTTCCTGATCCTGCACAAGGAACTCGACCCGGATGATGACGAGCTGACTCGCACTCGCAAGGTCAGGCGCCGGTTCATCGCGGAGAAGTATGCGGTGCTGATCGAGGCGCTGTACGCTGACAAAGCGCGGCAATACATTGAGACGCAGGTGAAGTTTGAAGACGGCAGGCTGGGCATGATCGCCGCCGATCTCGAGATACGTAATGTGAAAACTTTCAGCAGCGCGAGTGCGCGCGAGGCGGCGTGATGGAGCCTATCAATTCCTCTGGCCGCAAGATCGGCGATGTGATCCTGGACCTGCGCAACATATCGCTGGCCTTCGGTGGCGTGAAGGCGCTGACCGATATCTCTTTCGATGTGCGCGAGCATGAAATCCGCGCCATCATCGGGCCGAACGGCGCCGGTAAAAGCTCAATGCTGAATGTGATCAACGGCGTGTACCGCCCGCAGCAAGGCGAGATCATCTATCACGGCGAGCATCGGCGCGGCATGGATACGCATGCGGCAGCCAAGAGCGGTATCGCGCGCACCTTCCAGAATATTGCGCTGTTCAAGGGCATGACCGTGCTCGACAACATCATGACCGGCCGCAACCTGAAGATGCGCTCGAATTTCCTGCTGCAGGCACTGTATGCAGGACCGGCACAGCGCGAAGAAATCGCGCATCGCGTCAAAGTCGAGGAAGTGATCGACTTCCTCGAGATTCAGCATATTCGCAAGACACCGGTCGGCCGGCTGCCGTATGGTCTGCAAAAGCGCGTCGAGCTCGGCCGCGCGCTCGCCGCTGAGCCGCAGATTCTGCTGCTGGATGAGCCGATGGCTGGCATGAACGTGGAAGAGAAGCAGGACATGTGCCGCTTCATCCTCGATGTGAATGAGCAGTTTGGCACCACCATTGTGCTGATCGAGCATGACATGGGGGTGGTGATGGATATTTCGGACCGCGTGGTGGTGCTCGACTACGGCAAGAAGATCGGCGATGGCACGCCGGATGAGGTTCGCAACAATCAGGAAGTGATCAACGCCTACCTCGGCGTTGCGCATTGAGGCGCTGACGATGAATATCAACTTTTTCTTCGAAGTGCTGATCGGTGGCCTGCTGTCCGGCGTGATGTATGCGCTGGTCGCGCTCGGTTTCGTGCTGATTTACAAGGCTTCCGGCGTGTTCAACTTCGCGCAGGGTGCGATGCTGTTTTTCGCGGCGCTGACCTGTGTCTCGCTGACTGAGTTTGGCTGGCCACTATGGGTTGCGATCGCGGCTTCGGCCGTCATCATGTGGGTACTCGGTCTCGCGATCGAGCGCGTCGTGCTGCGGCCTCTGGTGAACCAGCCGGAGATTTCGCTGTTCATGGCCACGATCGGATTGTCGTTCTTCATCGAAGGCCTCGCGCAATTGTTATGGGGCGCGGAGGTCAAGCGTCTCGACATTGGTATTGAGGATGTGCCGCTGGAAGGTCTGATGAACAGCTTCAACATCCTCGTGTCGAAGTTCGAGGTCATTGCCGCCGTGATCTGCGCGCTGCTGGTGACAGGACTCGCGCTGTTTTTCTCGCGCACCAAGGTCGGCCGCGCATTACGCGCGGTCGCCGATGACCATCAGGCGGCGCTCGCCGTCGGTATTCCCTTGCAGCAGATCTGGGGCATCGTCTGGGGCGTGGCCGGTTTTGTCGCGCTGGTCGCCGGCCTGCTGTGGGGCGCGCGTAATGGTGTGCAGTTCTCGCTGACCTTCGTCGCATTGAAAGCACTGCCGGTGCTGATCCTGGGTGGCTTCACGTCAGTGCCGGGCGCGATTGTCGGCGGCCTGATCATCGGCGCCTCTGAAAAACTGGCCGAGGTCTATATCGGACCTTTCGTCGGCGGCGGCATCGAGGGCTGGTTCCCTTATGTGCTGGCGCTGTTGTTCCTGCTGGTGCGGCCGGAAGGGCTGTTCGGCGAAAAGATCATCCGGAGGATCTGACCCATGCTGTACCGCGAAGCCGGTCAATTCAAATCAAGCTATGCCGCCGACGGCCAGATCTTCCCGATCCGGCAGGACCGCATCGCGATTGCGCTGCTGCTCGTGCTGGCATTCGTGCTGATGCCGCTGCTGGCTACACCCTATTTCCTGTCCGCGATCCTGATTCCCTTCCTGATCCTGTCGCTGGCTGCACTCGGCCAGAATATCCTGACCGGTTACGCCGGCCAGCTGTCGCTGGGCTCGGCCGCGTTCATGGCCGTCGGCGCTTTCTGCTCGTATAACTTCGTCGCACGCGTGCCGGACATGCCGATTCTCGGCGCGTTCATTCTGGGCGGCCTGTGCGCGGCGGCCGTTGGCATCGTGTTCGGGCTACCGTCGCTGCGTGTGCGCGGTTTTTATCTGGCCGCATCGACACTGGCCACGCAATTCTTCGTCGTGTGGGCGCTGACCAAGATCCGCTGGTTCTCGAATTACAGCTCGTCCGGTGTGATTACGGCGCAGCGTATCGAGATCCTCGGTTATGGCTTTGACACGCCGCCCGCGAAATATCTGCTGGTACTGGCCATCGTCTGCGTGCTGGCGCTGGCTGCGAAAAATCTGGTGCGCTCCAATATCGGACGCTGCTGGATGGCTGTGCGCGATATGGACGTGGCCGCCGAAGTGATCGGCATCCGCCTGATGCACACGAAGCTGCTTGCGTTCGCGGTCAGCTCGTTCTACTGCGGTGTAGCCGGTGCGCTGTACGCGTATGCCTATCTCGGCACGGTGGAGCCGGAAGCCTACAGTCTGGATCTGTCATTCCGCATTCTGTTCATGGTGATCATCGGCGGGCTCGGTTCCGTGCTCGGCTCCTTCCTCGGCGCGGCTTTTATCGTGCTGCTGCCCATCGTGCTGAATTATCTCGCGCATATCCTGCAGATTTCGACCGCGGTCGCATCGAATCTCGAGCTGATGGTGTTTGGCGCGCTGATCATCTTTTTCCTGATCGTCGAGCCGCATGGGCTCGCGCGTCTGTGGCAGATCGCGAAAGAAAAACTGCGGCTGTGGCCTTTCCCGCACTAAGTTCATCAACCATTCAACCAGGAGGACGACATGAAGTTGTTTAAATCCCTGCTGCTCAGCGCCGCCTTACTGACGTCTGGCAGCCTCTCATGGGCCGAAGATCAGTACGTGCCACTGCTGTCGTATCGCGTGGGCCCGTACGGCTCGAACGGCATCTCGTTTTTCGGCGCGATGATTGACTACATGACGCTGGTGAACATGAACGGTGGCATCAATGGCGTGAAGCTGACCTGGGAAGAATGCGAAACCGAGTACAACCCGTCGCGCGGCGTCGAATGCTATGAGCGCCTGAAGGGCAAGGCGGCACTCGTCGAGCCGCTGTCGACCGGCATCGCGTATGGCATCCTCGACCGTGTCAGCAAGGACAAGGTACCGATGACCACACTCGGCTATGGCCGCTCCGATGCCGCCAACGGCAAGGTGTTCCCGTATGTGTTCCCGTTGGTGAGCTCTTACTGGAGTCAGGCTGCGGCGATGGTAGTCTATCTCGGCGAGAAAGCCGGCGGTATGGAGAAGCTGAAAGGCAAGAAGATCGTGCACCTGTATCACGACTCCGCGTACGGCAAAGAGCCGCTGCCGGTGCTCGAGGCTGAAGCCGCCAAATGGGGCTTCGATCTGGTGAAGATACCAATCACGCCGCCGGGTAACGAGCAGCAATCGCAATGGCTGCAGGTACGGCAGGCGAATCCGGACTACGTGATCATGTGGACCTTCGGTGTGATGAGCGCCGTGGGTCTGAAGACTGCGCAGCGCAATGGCTTCCCGCGCGACAAAATTCTCGGTGTCTGGTGGGCCGGTTCGGAGGAAGACACTGAGCCAGCAGGCGAGGCAGCGAAAGGCTTCCAGACCATGAGCTTCACGACGCCGGGTGAATTCCCGGTGCTCGACGACATCCGCAGCAAGGTCTACAAGAACGGCAAAGGCGCGCTGAAGGAACTCGACCGCGTCGGTAACGTGATGTACATGCGCGGCATCGTCGCGTCGGTGCTGATGATCGAGGCGATGCGCAATGCACAGGCGAAGTACGGCAAGGGCAAGGTGCTGAATGGCGAGCAGATGCGCTGGGGACTGGAGAATCTGAACGTCGATCGCGCGCGGCAGAAAGAGCTGGGTGTCGAGGACATGTTCCCGCCGGTGAAAACCTCCTGCAACGACCATGAAGGTTCAGGCGCGGTGAAGGTCGTGCAGTGGGATGGCAAACAGTGGGTCGCGATCTCGAAGAACTGGCTCAGCGGCGACAAGGCGCTGGTGCGCAAGCTGCTGGAAGATTCGTCAGCCGCGTATGCAAAGGAAAAAGGCATCACGCCGGCTTGCATGAAGTGATGTAAAGACGCTGGACCCCGGCCTGCGCCGGGGTGTCGTTTTAAAGGACGATGCACTTTAGTTCGTCATTCCGGCGCAAGCCGGAATCCCGAGACTTCCGTTGTGGACTTGAAGATCTGCGAATGACATGAGTAATCCCTCCATCCTCACCGTCAACAACATCGAGGTCATCTATGACCACGTGATTCTTGTGCTCAAGGGCGTGTCACTGTCCGTGCCGCGCGGGAAGATCGTCGCACTAATGGGCGCGAATGGTGCCGGCAAGTCGACGACGCTGAAATCGATCTCGACGCTATTGCGTGGCGAGCGCGGCGACGTGACCAAGGGCAGCGTCGAATTCAACGGCGAGCGCATCGATCAGCTGACTCCGAATGAACTGGTCAAGCGCGGTCTATCGCAAGTGATGGAAGGCCGCCACTGCTTTGGCCACCTGACCATTGAAGAAAATCTGCTGACAGGTGCTTACACGCGCAAGATCAGCCGCGCGGAACTGAAGGATGCGCTGGAGAAGGTTTACCACTACTTTCCGCGCCTGAAGCAGCGCCGCAGTTCGCAGGCCGGCTATACCTCGGGTGGCGAGCAGCAAATGTGTGCGATCGGCCGCGCGCTGATGGCCAAGCCGTCCATGATTCTGCTCGATGAGCCGTCGATGGGTCTGGCGCCGCAGATCGTGGAAGAGATTTTCGGCATCGTGCAGGATCTGAACCAGCGCGAGCAGGTGTCCTTCCTGCTGGCCGAGCAGAACACGACGATTGCACTGCGCTATGCAGACTTTGGCTACATCCTTGAGAACGGCCGTGTGGTGATGGAGGGCGCGGCGACAGATCTCGCCGCCAACGAGGATGTGAAAGAGTTTTATCTCGGCATGTCCGGCGCGGGACGCAAGAGCTTCCGCGACATGAAATTTTATCGCCGCCGCAAGCGCTGGCTCGCGTGAGGAACCCATGAACAATCTGTACGACGCACTGGAGTCGCGCGACCCGTCCGCACGCGAAGCTGATTTGCTGTCCGCACTGCCTGCGCTGATCTCGCGCGCGAAGCAGGCCGCTGGCTGGGCGAGCATCCTGAAAGACGTGAACGCCTCAGACATCACGAGCCGCGCGGCGCTTGCGCAGCTACCGGTCACACGCAAATCAGCACTGAAGGACTTGCAGAAGTCGTCGCTGCCCTTTGGCGGACTGAACACGACTCCGACTGGCAAGCTGTCGCGCATCTTCATGTCACCGGGTCCGATTTTCGATCCGGAGGGACGCGGTGCTGACTGGTGGCGCTATGCGCGCCCGCTGCATGCGCTCGGCGTGCGTGCCGGCGATCTGATCCAGAATTGTTTTGCTTACCACTTCACGCCCGCCGGTCTGATGGTCGAAGGCGGCGCAGCGCAGCTCGGCTGCCCGGTTATCCCCGCAGGTATCGGCCAGACCGAGATGCAGGTACAAGCGATCAGTTTGCTGAAGCCCAGGGTCTATGCGGGCACGCCCTCCTTCCTGAAGATCATCATCGAGAAAGCGCAGGAAATGGGCGAGGATATTTCCTCGCTACAGATGGCGCTGGTCGGCGCGGAAGCGCTGCCGCCCTCCTTGCGACAGTGGCTGAATGAGCATGGGGTGCGCTGCGTGCTGCAGACTTATGGCTCAGCCGACATCGGTAATATCGCTTATGAAACGCAGACCGACGGCCAGCTCAATCCCGGCATGCTGCTCGATGAATCACTACTGCTGGAGATCGTGCGTCCCGGCACCGGCGACCCGGTGCCGGATGGCGAAGTCGGCGAGGTCGTGATCACCTCGTTCAATCCGGACTATCCGCTGATCCGCTTTGCCACCGGCGACATGTCGGCCGTGCTGTCGGGCGCATCACCTTGCGGCCGAACCAATACGCGTATCAAAGGCTGGATGGGTCGCGCGGATCAGACGACGAAGGTGCGCGCGATGTTCGTGCATCCCTCGCAGGTCGCCGATATCGCGCGTCGCCATCCTGTCATCCGGAAAGCGCGTCTGGTGATCTCCGGTGAGATGGCCAATGATGAAATGACCCTGCACTGCGAGGTCGATGACCCGAATGGTTCACTCGGCGAGATCGACGCGATCATTGCGTCCATCCGCGACGTGACCAAGCTGCGTGGCCATGTGAAGTTGCAGCCTGTCGGTAGCTTGCTGAATGACGGCAAGGTGATCGAGGACGCGCGCAGTTATCAATAAGCATCGGTAATACGCAGAACTATTCATTGACCGAACCCTAAGCTGTTGTCGATTGACGAACGTCAATCGCACAAATGATCTCCCTTGAACGGTCGGGTGCAGCATCTGCATCCGGTTCATCACACCCGGTGAATCGTTCGATCAAAAACATAGGGAGACTTCCATGCTTGCTTTAACTGCTCGTTCCTGCGGCAGATCGCACACTGACGCACACCTCCGTGCTACCTCCGCTCACTCTGCCCGACCACCAGCGCTTCGCCATCGCCCTGCGCCGAATACTGCCGCTTGCTGGCCGCAACCCAAGGGCGCGACCCACTACTTCGACGCCGCAGCCCACACTGCGCTGACGCTGCGCACGGTACTGAATGCGCATCAGGCACCGGGTCAGGTACTGGGCCAGTCCGACGAACCATTGATGGTTCATGCAGTCAACACGCTGGTAGCGGCCACCTGTCCGCAAGGTGGCATGGACAGCGAGAGTCATGCGTATTTTTCGCTGCTGCTAAATATGCATCTGTCCGGGCTGGAGCCGGAAGAATTGAAGTCACTGGCACGCGCACTGAAAGCTGCCGGGTATGACAAGGTCAGTACTCAGGCTGCGCTGCAGCACGACATCTACGACGAGTTCGGCTTCATCAGTGGCAAGCCGCAGGACGTGGCGACGCTGCCATCTGACTGGCATCACCTGCTCGACGACGCGATCGAACAGGCCGCGGCGATCGCAAGGCGCCCACTCGCGGGCAAGCCGTTGGGCGAAGCTGAAACGCGTGCAGCGCGACAGTGCCTGCTGGACGCCGGATTGCGCTGGCCCGTCAGTGAACAATCGATGACCGATATCGTGGAAGTGGCACGACAGTTATCGGAGGCGATCGGGCTGTCGCCGGCGCCGCGCGTCGGCACGTCGGGCCAGATCACGCATCGCGGCAGTCTGCTGGACTGGAAGGAAGATGTGCTGCTGATTGATCTGAAAGCTTTCCGTGCGCTGGCTGAGAATACGGATGGCAAGCTGTTCGCCGATCTGCTGCGCGACTTGCTGGAGTTGCTGATCGCACGCAAGATGTTTGGTGACAGCGCCCATCCTTCACGCCTGTGCGCCAGCGACCGCACGCGACTCAATAAAGCCGTGAACGAGGTGTTGTTGGCCGAGCCTCGTGCGCCCGAAGCACCACTGCGCCAGGCTGCCGCGCGTGTACTCGCGCAAGCCGGTGCGATGGGCAAGGTGCAGGTGCTGCCAACCGTCGGCATCGCGCTGGGGCATGCGTCGATCGGCTCGCAGCTGTCGATCATGCCGGATACGTCGAAGCCACCGACCGCCATAGGCACGCGCTATATGCACCCAGGCTTTCGGCTCGAGCCGGACGACTGCCAGGTAAAGCAATGGCCGATACGCTGGCTGGACGCGAATGAACATGCGAGGCTGTTCAACGGTGATCATGCATGGCAGATCACGGTGCCGGTCGAGCATGAACGCCTTCAGAAAGCCGCCGCCGAGGTCGCCAACGAGTGGAAAGCGCAGGCACAGCCCTATCGCTTCATCGGTACCGCGTCCGGTATGCCCAGTACCGGCTGTCGTGCGAGTGTGATGCGCGCGATTGAAAAAGGCATGGATGAGGATGCGCGCAGCCTGTTCACGTATTTCAATGCCGGCCTGCCCGAGCCGGAGTCGCCGACCGAGCTGGCTACGCGCATGAACCGCTTCATGCACTGGTTGTCGGTTGTCGCGGCTGGTAACGCTCAGGCACTGATCTGAACTGCGCCGTCGATGGTCAGCACCCAAGGGCCATCGACGGCCTTGTTCTGATGTTCGAACCGAACGCCGGTGAGCATTGATTCAGTTCAAATAGCGAGCACTTGTTCGCTATTGATCACTGCGGACAATGCAAGGCTTCGTCCTGTTCAGGAGCGATGATGCTCAGCCTGATCTCCCGTCAATCTGCCCGAGTGGCTTCGTTGCCGTCGCCATCGCCGTCCGTCCGAGCCCGCGCTCCATCCGGGCATGCGCCACGCATGCGCTCTGTATTGCGTTCTGCACCATTGCCATGGACGCCACGCGCGGGCTATTACTTCGATGCGGTCTGGCATACCGCGCAGACTTTGCGCCATCTGCTAAAGGCCAGTCACGCGAAAGAAACGCTGGGCCTGCGTCCGGTACCGGAACTGCTGGGGCTCAGCACGGCAGCGATGCTTGATTCAATTCGTCCCGGCTTCCCGGACGATACCGATAGTCTGGCCTGTTTCCACCGGCTGTTGCAGATGCATCTGTCCGGACTAAGCGCTGACGAGCTCAGTCAGCTGGCGCAACACCTGAATGCGCAACGCTTCGATCATGTCGTGATTGAATCGGTGATCGATGATGTGATGGTAGCGGAGCATGGTTTCGCGAATGGCCCGCCGCACTGCAGACAGCGCACCTTGATGTTCGCGAAAGATTTTCAGCATGCGCTCGATCAGGCGACGCAGTCGGCTTGCGATGACGATGCGGTGCTGACCTCCGGTCGGCGGCTGACATCCGTGCAAGCGCAACAGGCGCGCGACGTGCTGGCATCACTGGCGGAGCGGCATGCTCACGGCGGCGTCACGCTGACCGGACTTGTGTGTGCGGTACAGCAGCTGGCGCTCGCAAGCGGCACACCACTGCAGACCGACATCGCCATGGCAGCCCAACCGATGCCGCCGGCCAGCAGCGTCAGCTGGCAGGACCGCCAGTTAGTCGTTGAACTGCGCACACTGACAACCCTGATCGAGACACGCGACCGTCAACTCCATGCCAGTCTGCTGCGTGACCTGCTGGAATTAGTTTTGGCGCATAAACTGTTCGAACCACCGCTTGATCTGATGACGCTACCCGAAGGCCAGCGCTTGCAGCTGCAGCGCGAAGTCGAACAGGTGCTTTCACGCGCACCGAGCGTGACCGATGATGCCTTGCCCGCACGCGCGGCCGGGGTGCTAGCGCGGCACGCCGGGTTCGGCACGATGCAGATTCTCCCGACGGTGGGCGCGATGCTTGGACACGCCTGGATCGCGCCGGTGCTGTCGGTGGTACCGGACCGGTCGCGCAGGGGTGTCGAGGCGGGCAAACGTTTCATGCGCTCCGGATTACGAACCGAACCTGCGCAGTGCACGGTAAACGAGTGGGACATTCGCTGGCTTACCGCGCGTGAAAATGACGAGCTGTATCCGCCTGAACACGCGTGGCATCTGACTGTACCCGCGCACTGGCTGAAGCTGCAGCAAGCGGCCACCGATATTCGCGAAGAATGGCAGCGCAAGAAACTGCCATACCGCTTTATCGGCACCGCACCCGGCATCGCGCCCACCGGCTGTCGCGCTACCGTCTGGCAGGCAGCCCAGCGCGCAATGGATGAGGATACGCGCAGCTTGTTCGAGCTATTTGCCTGCGGATTGCCCGAACCGGATTCACCGACCGAGCTCGCACTACGCATGCGGCAATTCATGGACTGGTTACATGCACTGGCAAAGCGGTCTGTAGGAGAACATGGTGACCTATAATCGGGCAAACAAACCCGTGACGGAGACTCACCATGGCACTGCCCGCTGCTCTGCAGCCTCTGCGACTGCCGGTTATTGGTTCGCCCCTGTTTATTGCCAGTTGCCCGAAACTGGTGATCGAACAGTGCAAGGCTGGAATCGTCGGCTCTTTCCCCGCGCTGAATGCGCGTCCGGCCGAAATGCTGGATCAATGGCTCACTGAGATACAGCAGGCGCTGGATGCGCACCGCGCTGCACATCCTGACGCGATCATCGGACCCATCGCGGTGAACCAGATCGTGCATCAGTCGAATGACCGTCTGGCGCACGATGTCGAGGTCTGTGTGAAGCACCGGATACCGGTCATCATCTCCTCGCTGCGTGCGCCACCGGCCGAGATGCTGGACGCGATTCATTCGTACGGCGGCATCGTGCTGCATGACGTGATTTCGATCCGCCACGCGCAGAAGGCACTGGAGGCCGGTGTGGATGGCCTGATCCTCGTCGCCTCCGGCGCCGGCGGTCATGCAGGCGGACTGTCACCGTTCGCACTGGTCGGTGAAGTGCGCAAGTTCTTCGACGGTCCGATCGCACTGTCCGGATCGATTGCGACCGGCGATGCGATTCTTGCCGCGCAGGCGATGGGCGCCGATTTTGCCTATATCGGATCACGCTGGCTGGCGACACAGGAAGCCAACACCAGTGATGCGTACCGGCAGGCGATCGTCGAATCGAATGCATCCGATATCGTGTACACGAATCTGTTTACCGGCGTACATGGCAATTATCTGAAGCAATCCATCGTCAATGCCGGACTCGATCCCGACAATCTGCCACAGGCAGACAAGTCGGTGATGAACTTCTCCAGCCTCACTGGCGCGAAAGCCTGGCGCGATATCTGGGGCGCCGGACAGGGCGTCGGCATGATGCATGATGTGCCGACAGTTGCTGAAGTGGTTGCCCGGCTGACGAGTGAATACCTGGCCGCGCGCGAGCGCGTAATGACCGCCGGCTATCCGCGCTGACGGTTCAGGCCGGTGATCCGGCTGCGTATAATGCGTGGGTCGCGGGCTTGCCCGCATCGCCCGTTCTTCCGATGAAAAAAACGCTGACGATTCTGTCCACGCTGCTGCTCGCAGTGTTGCTGGTACTGGCTGCTTACACCTGGCTGGTGCTGAGCTGGTCATACTCGTCCGGCGAGCGCGCCGGGCTGTTGCAGAAGTTCTCGAAAAAAGGCTGGCTCTGCAAGACCTGGGAAGGTGAGCTGCTGCTGACCAGCATGCCGGGAGCGATTCCGGAAAAATTCGAGTTCACGGTGCGTGATGACAGCATCGTCGACGAGCTCAACCGCAACGCAGGCCGCAAGGTGATTCTCAGCTATGAACAGCACAAGGGCCTGCCGACTTCCTGCTTCGGTGACACCGAGTACTTCGTGAACAAAATCTCGGTATTCAGGGAATAAGGTCGCGGACCTGCGTTCGACTGTCAGGTTTCGGAGGGGTCGCCGGGATTTTCAGCATCGACCATCGGTCTAATGATTTTCCTTTGAACCGTTCTTCTGAACCGTTCTTCTGAACCGTTCTTCTGAACCGATAACGCGATGAAAACCGACGGCACTCCCTTCCAGGTCAGCACGCAACGACCGAAACGCGAGGATCTGCTGCCGCGTCTGCCGCATGAACGCGACGAATCCGACGATAGTCAGCAGAGCGAGCCGCGCGCTGACATGCGGCAAGCTTTTGACGACATCATGTCCGGCCAACAGGATACGGACATGCGCGAAAGTCGCGGGGTGGAAGCGGTCGTGAAAGATCTGCTGAATCCAAAGAGCCTGTCTCGTTAAGTCGATGACAAGGCGCGCCGCAGCAGATCGGTCGATCTGTACAGTCAGGAAGTGAACGCAGCCAGCGGACTGATGAGACAGGCTTTCAGCGCTGGCTCTCGACATTGACCAGGAATTCTTCCTCGACCGCCAGCGCACCGGCACGCCGCAACTGCGTGATGGCCCAGTGGGTCAGGTGAATCAAACCGTAGTGCATATAATTGCGATTGGCCGCCGTCACCAGCGGTATCGCGGCGAGCAGTTCCGGTACTTCAGTCAGCTTGATTCGCTGCCGCTCCATCAGCAAGAATTTCAGCAGTACCTTGATGCCATTCTGCGCATTGCGGGCCGGATCCGCTTCGAGATACGCAATACGTGAATAAGCTTCTTTCAGTGCCTGCTTCACGTCGGTGAAAGGCCGTCCATGGCCGGGGATCACCAGCGCCGGCTGCAGATCATCAATCATGTCCAGCGTGGATCGTACTTCGCTGAAGCCGCCATAGCCGTCCAGCGCTGGAAAGACCACACCGAATCCTTTTTCCCATAAGGCATCTGCAGAAATCAGGATGCCATTGCGCTCGTTGTACAGCAGATAGGAATACGGATGATGGCCCGGCGCGAACAAGGCTTTCCATTCGAGATCACCGAGCTCGATCACGTCACCGGGATTGACCACCGCATCAGCGCGAAACTCCTCGCACTGCTGGCCAGTCGCAGCAAACGTTGGTTTCATTCTTGACCAGTTGTTCACCCGGTCAAACTCGGCGGCTGGCACATGCGTGCGGACCGAGGGCCAGGTTTGCTGCAACAGGTGGTTGCCACCGCAATGATCCGAATGGAGATGCGTGTTGTAGATCGCGTCCAGCGGACGGTCTTTCAGCAGATGACGCACCAGCGCCAGTGTCTGGTCCTGATGGATGCAGTAACCGGTATCCACGATCGCGGTGCGATGCGCGCCGACGAACAGCACATTGTTCGACGACAGCCAGCCTCGCTCCAGCACATGCAGGGACTTCGGGAATTTCATGATTTCATTTCATACGCGATGGAGATGCGCGCAAATTCGGTGAGTAAATCCTGGGTTCCGCCATTGAAGGTATAAAACGCGGTGCCGGTGCGAATCGCGAGCCGCGGCGGTGACAGCCAGCCGGCTCGCGGCAAGCCGATCAGTTTCGCACTGCGCACATCATCCCAGACCACCTGCGCGCCGGGCCAGCCACTCTGGTGGATGCCGCGTTCATCGATGGTCACGGTCGCATTCAGAAATCCGCGATAACTCAGCAACAGAAAAACCATGGCGGCCAGCAGCAGGAAGCTGCTGACGGTTTCGGCACGATACCTTAGCAGGAAACTCGCGATGTAGGCGATCATGCCGATGCTGAGCAGCGTGGCCAGCATCTTGAACCAGGGGCTGTACGCCGGACCGGATACCGGTGCAGCCGGACGATAGCTTGCGCGTCGCTGCATCGTCTTTACTGCGCCAGACGACGCTGCTCGAGCGCGATCCAGATTTGCCTCTTGCGGGATTCGGAGGCCAGTCCCCAGTCGGCAATCTCATCAATGGAGCGCAGGCAGCCCTGACAGAAACCCGTCTGCGTATTCATCACGCACACACCGATGCATGGCGTCGGCAATGGCCCCTCATGCGTGCGCGGATCGAATGCCGGTTTGGTCACGGGTTCAGCCTTGCGCCCGCTGAGTTTTTTCGGCGAGACGGGCGTTGAATTTTTCTGCGATGACGATCGCGCGCTCATGCTGGCCTTCGCTGATCTTGTCGTGCTCGTCCCAGGCTTCGACGTGAAAACGAACACGCCGTCCCTCGACCGCCGTCACTTCGCCGCGTATGGTCAGCGTCATGCCGGCCGGTGTTGCCGCGAGATGCGAGAAGTTCACCTGTGTTCCAAGGCTCTGCTCGGCCGGCCAGTCCAGATGCGGCAAGATACCGCGCGCGCAGGCCAGCTCGAGCAGCCCGACCATATAGCCGGTAGCGAGTACCGCCGGCATCTCGCGCGCGAAAGCGATCTGTTCGGCAAACAATACCGGCACCACCGAGTGTTCGGGTACCGTGGTCTGCCACTCGAAACGTAAACCCGGTTTCAGCGTGTCTTTCATTGCGCGGCCTCCGCAGCGCGACGCGCCAGCAGTGCATTACCGGCACGACTGGCCGACTTTCTTCCGAGCTGCTGCGAAATGAATTGTCCTGTATCGACGACTGCATCGAGATCCACTCCGGTGTGTATGCCCAAACCGTTCAGAAGATACAGCACATCTTCGGTGGCGACATTGCCTGTTGCGCCTTTTGCATACGGGCATCCGCCAAGACCGGCGACCGAGGCATGGAAGATGGATACGCCCGACTCCAGCGCTGCATAGATATTGGCCAGCGCCTGCCCGTAGGTGTCATGAAAATGCCCGGCCAGTCTGTCCATCGGAAATTCGTGCGACAGATGATCAAACAAACGCTTCACCTGACCTGCCGTACCGACACCGATGGTGTCCGCAATATCGATCTCGTCACAACCGAGATCGCGCATGCGGCGCAATACATCTGCTACCGCCTCTGCCGTGACCTCGCCCTGTACCGGACAACCCAGCGCGCAGCTGATGCTGCCGCGCAGACGCAGCTTACTGGCCTTTGCAGCAGCCGCTACCTCGCGAAACCGGTCGATGGATTCAGCGATTGAGCAATTGATGTTTTTCTGCGAGAACGCTTCCGATGCCGCACCGAAAATCACCACCTCATCAGCGCGCGCAGCGAGTGCCGCGTCAAAGCCCCTCATGTTCGGTACCAGTGCGGAATAAATGACGCCGGGTCGGCGCGCAATCGTCTGCATCACTTCGGCCGAGGTCGCCATCTGCGGTACCCAGGTGGGTGACACGAAAGACGCCGCCTCGATATTCGGAAAGCCCGCCGCCGACAGCCGGTCAACCAGTTCGACCTTCACTGCAGCGGGTATGGTTTGCTGTTCGTTTTGCAATCCGTCACGCGGACCGACTTCCACCAGTTTGACTTTCTGCGGCAATCCCATCTCAGTCCTCTTGCGGTGTGAATGACAACAATGGCGCTCCCTCGGCGACCTGATCGCCGACCGAGTACAGGAATTCTTCCACCCGGCCTGTCGCCGGCGCGCTGATCGTATGTTCCATCTTCATTGCTTCGAGGATCAGCAATGGCGTGCCGCGTTCAACAATGGTACCGGCGTCGGCGAGTTGCCGGATCAGCTTGCCCGGCATCGGTGCAGTGAGACGGCCGATATCCGCTTCCTGCTCGCCCGCATGCGCGATCGGATCTTTCCAGTCGAGCTGATACTGCTGACCGGCATGAAATACATGGAAGCTGTCGCCGACACGAACGACATGACCGGTGATCACTTGATCATCAAGTTGTAGCGAAACAGCCCGGCCATCGACCTGACGCCCGGTCAGCACGGTACGCACATCATCTTGTGTCAGCAGCCAGCGGTCACCCAGATACTCGAGTACGAGCTCAACCGACTCGTCACCACTGCCAAAGGACAAAGCACGACGGTAGCTGCCATTCAGACGCCAGCCGGAATGCGCATCCCAGGGATCGCGACTCACCGCATCCGGCGTGGCCAGTCGCGTGACGGCCAGTGCAATCGCTGCCAGCGGCGGTCTGTCGGCTTCCGGAAACAGCGCGGCATGATGGCGCGCGATCAGTCCGGTATCGAGATCGGCGTCGGAAAACGGCGCTGACGCGATCAGGCGGCCGAGGAAAGCGACATTCGTCGCCGGCCCGACCACTTCAAATGACTGCAAGGCCTGTTGCATGCGGGTCAGCGCCTGTGCACGGTCGGCACCATGCACGATCAGCTTCGCAATCATCGGATCATAGTAAGGCGAGATCACATCGCCCTCGCGCACACCGGCATCGATGCGCACGTCGCCATTTTCAAACTGCACCGCCTGCGGCATGCGCAGATGTAGCAGCGTGCCGGTCGATGGCAGGAAAGCCTTGTCCGGATTCTCCGCATACACACGCGCTTCGATCGCGTGCCCTTGAATTTTCAGCTCGTGCTGCTGCAAGGGCAGCGGCTCGCCGGCGGCCACGCGCAACTGCCATTCGACCAGATCGGTGCCGGTAATCATTTCCGTTACCGGATGTTCCACCTGCAGCCGCGTATTCATCTCCATGAAATAGAAGCTGCCATCCTGATTCGCAATGAACTCGACCGTACCGGCGCCGACATAGCCGACAGCGGTCGCTGCATTGACGGCGGCCTCACCCATCGCGCGCCGACGCTCCTCCGTCATGCCCGGCGCAGGCGCTTCTTCCAGCACCTTCTGGTGGCGGCGCTGCACCGAGCAATCACGCTCGAACAGATAAACGCAGTGGCCGTGGGTATCTGCAAATACCTGAATCTCGATATGGCGCGGCTGCTGCAGATATTTTTCGACCAGTACGCGATCATCACCGAAGCTGTTGATCGCCTCGCGCTGGCAGGAGGCGAGCGCGGCGTCAAAATCTTCACTGCGCTCGACGATGCGCATGCCTTTCCCGCCACCGCCGGCACTGGCCTTCAGCAAGACGGGATAGCCGATCGCATCGGCTTGCGCATGCAGAAAATCTGCCTCCTGCCGCTCGCCGTGATAACCAGGCACCAGCGGCACCTTCGCTTTTTCCATCAGCGCTTTCGCAGCCGACTTCGACCCCATCGCGCGGATCGCCGATGCCGGCGGACCAATGAACACCTTGCCTGCCGCCTCGCAGGCAGCGGCGAATGCGTCGTTCTCGGACAGAAAACCATAGCCGGGATGGATCGCCTCTGCACCGCTTGCGTTCGCCGCGTCAATGATGCGCTCGATGAGCAGATAGCTTTCCTGCGCGGGCGCTGCACCGATACGCACGGACTCGTCGCAAGCGGCAACATGTTTCGCGTTCGCGTCGGCATCCGAATACACCGCGACGGTGCGCACGCCTAATCGCCGCGCTGTGGCGGCGATGCGGCAGGCGATTTCACCGCGGTTGGCGATCAGGATTTTCTTGAACATGGGTCGCTCCGGTGATTCTCATTCTTGTTGTTTGCTCAAGTTGATCGGCGATGAATCCCGACTGTCATCGGATCAGCTGCAGCGCTCCAGCACGGCCAAGGTCTTTTCTCCGAGCATCGCCATCTCATCATCTGACAGCACATAAGGCGGCATCCAGTACACCGTCGTTCCTATCGGTCGTAACAGCAACTCCTGCTCCAGCGCTTCAGCAAAGAAGCGCCGGGAAAATCCGGCAGCCACCTCAGGCTGTACATCAAACGCGCAGATCATGCCGCGCTGCCGGACACGGCTCACCGACGGATGCTGCGCAAGCTTCGCGAGCGCATCCGCCAGCTTGTTCGCGCGCTCGCGGTTGTTCACGATCACGTCGTCTTCATCGAAAATATCCAGCGTGGCCAGTGCTGCACGACAGGCCAGCGGATTGCCGGTGTAAGAATGCGAATGCAGAAAGCCGCGCGCGATGTCCGGGTGATAAAAGGCCTGATAAACCGTATCCGTCGTCATCACCAGCGACAGCGGCAGGTAGCCGCCGCTGATACCTTTCGACAGACACAGAAAGTCTGGCCAGATACCTGCCTGTTCGCAAGCAAAGAAGCTGCCGGTGCGACCGCAGCCGACGGCAATCTCGTCGGCGACCAGATGCACGGAGAATTCATCACACAGCGAGCGCAGCTTGGTCAGGTACGAAGGCTCATACATAGCGATGCCGCTCGCGCATTGCACCAACGGCTCGACGATCACTGCGGCAATTCGCGACGCGCGCCGTTCGAACAGCACGCGCATCTGCTGCAGCGCCTCGGCCTCTTCCACCGCAGCGGGCGAGGCCACCACATGCGCGCGCTTGAACATCGCGCCATAGGCCTCCGTGAAGATGGGCACGTCAGTGACCGCCAGCGCGCCGACCGTCTCACCGTGATAGCTACCCGACAGACAAACAAACTCCTGCTTTTGCGCGCGCCCGGTATTGCGCCAGAAATGAAAGCTCATCTTCAACGCAATTTCTACTGCGGATGCGCCATCGGACGCGAAGAAGCAATGGCCGAGTGCATGCGCCGTCTTTGCCGCCAGCCGCTCGGACAACTGCACCACCGGCTCATGCGTGAACCCTGCCAGCATTGCATGCTCGAGCCGGTCGAGCTGATCTTTCAATGCCGCATTGATGCGGGGGTTCGCATGCCCGAACAGGTTCACCCACCAAGAGCTGACGCCATCCAGATAACGGCGACCTTCATGGTCATACAGCCACGCGCCCTTGCCATGGCTGAGCGCGACCAGCGGCAGCGCTTCATGATGCTGCATCTGCGTGCAAGGGTGCCATACACTGGCTAGACTGCGCGCGACCCAGTCGCGATTGACGTGCTGATTCATTACTTCATGGTTTCCAGAAAAGCGTGGTGGTCAGGGGCTGACTTACATCCGGAATACGCCGAACTTCGTCTCCGGTATCGGCGCGTTCAGCGCGGCCGACAGGCCGAGCGCGAGCACGGTACGCGTATCCGCCGGATCGATCACACCATCGTCCCACAGCCGCGCGCTGGCATAGTAAGGATGACCTTGTTTTTCATACTGCTCGCGGATGGGTACTTTGAACGCAGCCTCGTCGTCCGCGCTCCATTGCTCGCCCCGGGCCTCCATGCCGTCGCGCTTCACGGTTGCGAGCACGGACGCGGCCTGTTCGCCGCCCATTACCGAGATGCGCGCGTTCGGCCACATCCAAAGCATGCGCGGGCCGAACGCGCGGCCGCACATGCCGTAATTGCCGGCACCAAAACTGCCGCCGATGATCACGGTGAATTTCGGTACCTGCGCGGTGGACACCGCGGTGACCATCTTCGCGCCATGTCGTGCAATACCTTCGTTTTCGTATTTGCGACCGACCATGAACCCGGTGATGTTCTGCAGGAACACCAGCGGTATCTTGCGCTGGCAGCACAGCTCGATGAAATGCGCGCCCTTGACTGCCGATTCAGAAAACAGAATGCCGTTATTGGCGACGATGCCGACCGGCATGCCATGCAGGTGCGCGAAACCGCACACCAGTGTGCTGCCGAAACGCGCCTTGAACTCGTCGAATTCGCTGCCGTCGACGATACGTGCGATCACCTCGCGCACATCGAAAGGCTTGCGGGTATCGGTCGGTATCACGCCATAGATGTCGTGCGCGTCATATTTCGGCGCGACCGGCTCACGCAGCACCAGTGTGGGCGGCTTGCTGCGATTCAGGTTGCCGACGATATTGCGGGCGATCGCCAGCGCATGCATGTCATCCTGCGCCAGATGGTCGACCACGCCGGAGAGCCGCGTATGCACATCGCCGCCACCAAGATCTTCGACACTGACTTCTTCGCCGGTTGCTGCTTTGACCAATGGCGGACCACCGAGGAAAATCGTGCCCTGATTTTTTACGATGATGGATTCATCGCTCATCGATGGCACATACGCACCGCCGGCAGTGCATGAGCCCATCACCACAGCGATTTGCGGTATGCCTTCGGCCGACATATTGGCCTGATTGAAGAAGATACGACCGAAATGATCCCGATCCGGAAAGACTTCATCCTGATTCGGCAGATTCGCGCCGCCGGAATCCACGAGATAGATGCAAGGCAGCCGGTTCTGCTGCGCGATTTCCTGCGCGCGCAGGTGCTTCTTCACCGACATCGGATAATAGGTGCCGCCTTTGACGGTCGCATCATTGCAGACGATCACGCATTCCTGACCCTTCACGCGGCCGATACCGGTGATCACGCCGGCTGCCGGCGCCGCATTGTCGTACATGTCGAAGGCTGCCAGCGCCGAGAACTCGAGAAATGGCGTGCCGGGGTCGAGCAACTGATGCACACGCTCACGTGGCAGCAGCTTGCCACGCGCGACATGCTTGTCCCGCGCTGCCTGTCCGCCACCCAACGCGATGCGCTCGCAATGCGCACGCAAATCATCCACCAGCGCCTGCATTGCGGCGGCATTGGCCAAAAATTCGGGTGAGCGCGTGTTCAGCTTCGATTCGAGTACAGGCATCGTGCGAATCTCCGCTTAGTCGTTGGTTGAAAAGTCGCCATCGACATAGAACCACAGACCATCTTCGAATACGAAGCGGCTGGTTTCGTCGAGCCGCCGGCCCTTGCCTTCAACGCGGCAACGCGCGACGAAGTGCACGGTCGCATTGTCGCCCTGCTGCGTCGCTGCTTTCACCTCCAGACCCAGCCATTTGACACCGGGTTCCGTCACCGCTTCCTGCGGCCGTGTCGACGGATGCCAGGTCGCTTTCAGGTAATCCTCGGTACCGGTCACATACGCGGTATAGCGCGAGCGCATCAGCTTTTCCGGAGTGTCAGCAACCGCCACGCCGGCGAGATAGGGGCCGCAGCAGCTCTGAAACAGCTTGCCGCCACACGGACATGCATCCGTTACATCATCTTTTTTTGTCATGGGTATCAGGCCAGTGCGCGGCCAATCAGGATTTTCTGGATGTCGCTGGTGCCTTCGTAAATCTGGCATACGCGGACGTCGCGGTAGATGCGTTCAACCGGGAAATCGGCGAGGTAACCATAGCCGCCGTGAATCTGTATCGCATCGCTGCAGACCTTTTCCGCGATCTCGCTCGCCAGCAGCTTCGCCATTGCCGCCTCCTTCAGGCAGGGCAGGCCCGCATCCTTCATCGTCGCCGCATGCCATACCAGCTGGCGCGCGGCCTCGATCTGCGTGGCCATGTCGGCCAGCCGGAACTGTACGGCCTGATGCTCGAACAGCGGTTTATCAAAACTTTCTCTGTCCTTCGCATACGCAAGCGCTGCATCGAACGCGGCACGTGCCATGCCAACCGCCTGCGCGGCAATGCCGATGCGCCCGCCTTCGAGACCGGACAGCGCAATCCGGTAACCCATGCCCTCATCACCGATCAGATTTGCCGCCGGTATCCGGCAATTCTCGAACAGAATCTGCGCAGTATCCGATGAATGCTGGCCGAGCTTGTCTTCGATACGCGCGACCACGTAACCGGGCGTGTTCGTCGGCACCCAGAACGCGCTGATGCCGCGCTTGCCGGCCGCCTTGTCGGTCACAGCCATCACGATGCAGACATCGGCATGCTTGCCGCTGGTGATGAATTGCTTCACGCCGTTCAGTACATAGTGATCGCCATCGCGCTGTGCGGTGGTGCGCAAGGCCGATGCATCGCTGCCCGCTTGCGGCTCGGTCAGCGCGAAAGCGCCAAGCATCTGGCCGCTGGCCAGGGACTTCAGCCATTGCTGCTGCTGCGCTTCATTCGCATAGGCCATGCCGATGCTGCACACCGGACAGTTGTTGACCGAAATAATGGTGGAGGTGCCGCCGTCGCCAGCAGCGATTTCCTCGATCACGATCGCCAGCGCCAGATAGTCGAGGCCGGCGCCACCGAGCGCTTCCGGTACCGTCACGCCAAAGGCGCCGAGTTGCGCGAGCTGGTTCAATGCCTCACGCGGAAAGCGGCGTTCACTATCCCAGGTCGCAGCGTGCGGCGCGAGCTGCTGCTGCGAGAAATCGCGCAGCGCATCGCGGATCATTTGATGTTGATCGGAGAGGATCATGGTTTCAATGGTCGGAATGATCGAAGTGGTGGGTATCGCTTTGCTCTACCCGCCAATCATCACCACGCTATTTTTTTCCCGTCATAACTGTAGAAAGACCCGGAGTCTGCAGGCGTCAGCGTCGCGATGACCTTCATCATCCCGCTCACGCTGTCCTGCACCGCGACCGTCGCGCCCGGGCCGCCCATGTCGGTCTGCACCCAGCCAGGATGCATCACGGCCAGTGTCAGGTCCGGATAATCATTGCGCGCGGAATATACGGCCATGTTCAGCGCCGCTTTCGATGCGCGATACAGCCACGCGGTGCTGGTCGAGGCGCCGGCGATACTGCCCATCACGCTCGACAGAAATACAAAACGACCCTGCGCATCGGCGACGAAGGGCGCGAGCAAGGGCAGTGCCTGCATTGCACCCAGCACGTTCGCCTGCATCGTTGCATCGAAAGCGGCAGCCGTCGGTGGCTCGGCCGCGCCGTCCCAGCCCGGCAAGACACCGGCCACATACAGCGCCAGATCGATTTTTTCTCCATCAAGGCGCCACGGCAGTTCGGCCAGCGACTCCGCCTTGGTCACGTCAATCTTCATCGCGTGCGCGCCTTCCTGCGTCAGCATGGCCAGCGCGGCCTCATCGCGCGCGGTGGCGAACACCTTCCAGCCGTCCGCCAGCAATTGCCGTACAAATTCACGTCCGATACCGCGCGATGCGCCGATGACCAAAGCGGTGCGCGCCATCACATCATCTCCAGCGCCATCGCGGTCGCCTCACCGCCACCGATACACAGCGACGCGACACCGCGCCGCCCGCCGGTTTGCTTCAATGCGCCGAGCAGCGTGACGATGATGCGCGCGCCAGAGGCGCCGATCGGATGACCGAGCGCGCACGCACCGCCATGAATATTGATCTTCTCATGCGCGATGCCGTGCTCCTTCATCGCCGCCATCGCCACAGCCGCAAACGCCTCGTTGATCTCGAACAGGTCGACATCCTGCGTCGACCAGCCGGTCTTGTCATACAGCTTACGAATGGCGCCGACCGGTGCAGTGGTAAACAGATTCGGCGCCTGCGAGTGCCGCGCATGCGCGACGATCTTCGCAATCGGTGTGATGCCGAGCTGGCTGGCGGTTGACGCACGCATCAATACCAACGCGGCGGCACCATCATTGATGGAGGAGGAGGATGCAGCGGTAATCGTGCCGTCTTTGCTGAATGCGGGCTTCAATGCCGGAATCTTTTCGGGTCTCGCCTTCAATGGTCCTTCGTCTTTCGCAATCTCGATCTCGCCACTCTTGCCGGTCAAGGTGACCGGCGCAATCTCCCAATCAAAACCACCATCGGCGGCAGCCGTCTGCGCGCGTTTCACTGATGCGATTGCATACGCATCCTGCGCGTCGCGCGTGAACTGATAGGACGCTGCGCATTCTTCCGCATACGTTCCCATCGAACGTCCGCGCTCATACGCATCTTCGAGACCATCGAGCATCATGTGGTCATAGAGCATGCCGTGACCGATGCGATAACCGCCGCGCGCCTTGGGTATCAGGTAGGGCGCATTTGTCATCGACTCCATGCCGCCGGCGACCACCACCGCATTCGTTCCCGCGACCAGCGAATCAGCGGCATAGATGGTGGCCTGCATCGCCGAGCCGCACATTTTCGACAGCGTGACCGCGCCGGCCGATACCGGCACCCCCGCCTTGATCGCTGCCTGACGTGCCGGTGCCTGCCCCTGTCCTGCCATCAGGCAGTTGCCGAAGATGACCTCGTCGACCTTTTCCGGATTCACGCCGGCACGCTGCAACGCTGCGCGTATCGCCACTGCGCCGAGATCAGACGCCGCCAGTGACGCGAAGTCGCCCTGAAACGCGCCCATCGGTGTGCGCGCGGCGCCGACGATAACGATAGGATCTTGCATGAAATCTCCGTTGATGTTGGCTCAGGCTGCTTTCGCCGCCGGCGCATTCGCGCCTTGCTGATGAATGAAACGAATTTCTTGCGGATATGGGAACACATCCTCGACCTGCCCTTCGAGAATACGCGCCTTGCGCTGTCGCCAGTAATCCGCCGTGAGCAGATCCGCGTGATGTTTCATGAAGTATTCGCGCACTTTCAGATTACCGAGCAGGAAAACGCCGAACTGCTCCGGGAACACATCATTCTTCGCCACGTGATACCAGGGCTCGCTGGCCATCTCATCTTCCTCATTACGCGGCGCCGGTATGTCGCGGAAATTGCAGTCGGTGATGTACTCGATCTCATCATAGTCATAGAACACCACCCTGCCCTGACGCGTGACGCCGAAGTTCTTGTACAGCATATCGCCGGGAAAAATATTCGCTGCGACCAGATCTTTGATCGCATGTCCGTATTCGCGCACACCATGCTCTAGCTTCGCATCATCGCCGGCGGCCTCCGCTTCAGTCAGCCAGATATTCAGCGGCGTCATGCGGCGCTCGATGTACAGGTGTTTTACGATCACCTGATCGAGATCTTCTTCAATCAGCGATGGCGCGACCTGCTTCAGCTCGGCCAGCAGCTCGTCGGGAAAGCGGGAGCGTGGAAAGGCGACGTTCGAGTATTCGAGCGTATCGGCCATGCGACCGACGCGGTCATGGTATTTCACCAGCAGATATTTTTCCTTCACCAGCTCGCGCGTGGTTTCCTTGGGGGCCGGAAAAAAGTCCTTGATCACCTTGAACACATACGGAAACGACGGCAGCGCAAACACCACCATCACCAGGCCGCGAATACCGGGCGCGATGGCGAAATTGTCGGACGAGTGCGCGAGGTGATGCAGAAAGTCGCGGTAAAAGCCAGCCTTGCCCTGCTTCTGCAGACCGAGGATGGTGTAGATCTCACTGCGCGGCTTGCTCGGCAAAATCGTGCGCAAAAATTTCACAGTGGCCGACGGCACTTCCATATCGACCATGAAATAGGCGCGTGTGAAGGAGAACAGCAGCGCGATCTGGTCCGGATCGGTCAGCAGCGCATCGAGGAACAGCGTACCGCTGCGGTTGTGAAGCACCGGAATCACGAAACCATGGCTGTAGTTGCCATTGACCAGCTGGCCGACCAGATAAGCACCCTTGTTCCGGAAGAACGGCGACGACAACACCTGAAGCTGATAATTCGCCTCCGGCATTTCGCTGCCGGGCAGCGCGCTCAGCCTCGCCTCGACCAGCGCGAGGTCGCGCTCAAGATCCGCAAAATCGCCCTCGAACTGGAAATTCGTGATCAGGCGGCGCAGCGCATTGCGCATGCCATCCTTGCCCGGGTAATACACGCGGTAAGCGGGCACGCCTTCGCGCGGCTCGATGTACTCGGTCGAGATCGTCGGCCACACGAAGATGAAGTCGTTATTGAAGTAGGTACGGTGCAGGATGTTGCAGCAAACCGAATTGAAGAAGGTTTCGGCCAGCTCCGGTTGACGGTGTCCTGTCAGCATGCCGATGTAGTGCAGCTTCACTTCGCGCCAGACATCGTCGGTCAGTTCTTCTTCATCATATTCATCTTCCAGCGCCTGTACGCACTCCTGCACACGGCGGTCATAGAAGGCGATACGCTCGCGCGCCTCCGACTGCGCCTCCTGCCAGGTCATGCGCTCGAAATGCCGCCGCGCCGCCTGACTCGCCTGTCGGAACAACCGGTAGTGCTTGTCAAAGCCATCGATGATCACGCGCGCGATGTCGAATGCGATCTGCGAGGACAGAAGCTTGGGGAAATGCTGCATGACAGGCGATTCCTTTCAGGCGGTCTCGGCGAACAGTTCGCGGCCGATCAGCATGCGCCGGATCTCGCTGGTGCCGGCGCCGATCTCATACAGCTTGGCGTCGCGCCACAGCCGGCCGGTCGGGTAGTCATTGATATAGCCATTGCCGCCGAGCGCCTGAATCGCTTCGCCGGCCATCCAGGTCGCTTTTTCGGCGGAGTAAAGAATCGCGCCGGCCGCGTCCTTGCGCAATGCACGCACCTGCTCCGGTGTCTTCGCGCGATCGCAGGCCTGACCGACCGCATACACATAAGCTTTGCATGCCATCATCGTTGAGTACATGTCGGCCAGCTTGCCCTGCATCAGCTGGAATTCACCGATCGGCTGACCGAACTGTTTACGGTCATGCACATACGGCACCACCACATCCATGCAAGCCTGCATGATGCCCAGCGGGCCGCCGGATAACACCGCGCGTTCATAGTCGAGACCGGACATCAACACGTTCACGCCACGTCCGAGCCCGCCGAGCACGTTCTCCGCCGGCACCTCGCAATCCTGAAACACCAGCTCGCCGGTATGGGAGCCGCGCATGCCGAGCTTGTCGAGTTTTTGCGCGACCGAAAATCCTTTGGCGCCTTTCTCGACCAGAAAAGCCGTGATGCCGCGTGACCCGGCTTCGATATCGTTTTTTGCATAGACCACCAGTACATCGGCATCCGGGCCGTTCGTGATCCACATCTTGCTGCCATTCAGGATCCAGCGATCGCCGCGGAACTCGGCACGCAATCGCATGTTGACCACATCGGAACCGGCATTCGGCTCCGACATCGCCAGCGCGCCGATGAACTCACCGGAGATCAGCTTCGGCAGATATTTCGCCTTCTGCTCATCGCTGCCATTGCGGCGGATTTGATTCACGCACAGATTCGAATGCGCGCCATAGGACAGACCGACGGAAGCCGATGCGCGCGAAATCTCTTCCATCGCAATGATGTGCGCAAGATAGCCCATCGCGCTGCCGCCATAGGACTCATCCGCGGTGATGCCGAGCAGGCCAAGATCGCCCATCTTGCGCCACAGGTCCATCGGGAACTGATCGCTGCGATCGATCTCGGCAGCACGCGGCGCGATTTCCGCGTCGGCAAATGCGCGCACAGCGTCACGCAGCGCGGCGATATCGTCGCCGTGATCGAAGTTCAGTCCGGGCAAGTCGGTCATGCTGTCTCCTTGTGTTCGTCGATATTGCGGCTCATGCCGCGCGACGGGTGGCGGCCGCTTTGCGCTTCGCCGCGCCGGCCTCCAGCAGCCGGTGGCATTGCTGTTCATGCATCGCGATCTCCTCCAGCGTGATCTCGATGTCCTCGCGTTGCTGCTCAAGCGACTCGCGATGCCGCGCCAGCACCGCAAGAAAGCGCTTCAGTTGCGCGCTCGAATCCTTGGGCGACTCATACATGTCAACCAGATCCTTGATCTCGGACAGCGTGAGCCCGAGACGCTTGCCGCGCAGCGTCAGCTTCAGTCGCGTGCGGTCGCGCGCGCCGTACACGCGGATGCGACCGCCCGCGCCCTCGCGTTTGGGGCTGATCAGGCCCTGGTCTTCATAAAAACGGATTGCCCGTGGCGTGATGTCGAATTCGCGGGCCAGCTCGGTGATGGTGTAGGTCGACATGGTGTCTGCTCGGCGCCTGCGCCGCAGGCTGCGGGATCGCTTGTAGAATGGACGTTTACGTAAACGTCAATTGCCGCCTATTGTAGGCGGCCAGACGGGGTTTGCAAACCCTCGCCATGCCCCTCAACCCTGACCTGGTCGCGAATGAATCCGCATGAATCCGCACGAATCCGAACTGGAATATCCGTGGGCTGACGCCCTGCCCGCCAGTGGCGAAGCGATGGAGCTGCTACCCGGCGTGCGCTGGGTGCGCATGGGACTGCCCTTTGCGTTGAATCACGTGAATCTGTGGCTGGTTGCCGACGGCGATGGCTGGGCCATCATCGATTGCGGCATCGCCAACGATGCCACGCGCGCCGCATGGGAGCAGGTGTTCGAGCACGCGCTCGAGGGCAAGCCGGTCACGCGCGTGATTGTCACGCACTGCCATCCGGACCATGTCGGGCTGGCTGCCTGGTTATGCGAGCGGTGGCAAGTGCCGCTGTGGATGACCGTGGGCGAATACGGCTTCGCACGCATGATGTCGGCCGGATTGCCGGGAGCTGACGGACCATCGATGATTCCGCATTTCCGCCGGCACGGCCTGACGGATCCGGACCAACTCGCGCAACTCGACGGGCGCAAAGACTATTACCCTTCGCTGGTGCCGGAGGTCCCGCGGGCTTTCAACCGGCTGGAACAACGTCATCCGTTACGCATCGGCGCGCACGACTGGCAGGTGATCATCGGCACCGGGCACTCGCCGGAACATGCATCACTGTATTGCGAAGCCTTGGGGGTGATGGTGTCCGGCGACATGCTGCTGCCCAGAATCTCGACGAATACCTCGGTGTTTGCGGTTGAACCCGAAGCTGACGCGGTTGGCCAGTTCCTTGAATCGCTGCAGCAGTTCCTGCCGCTGCCGGCCGACACGCTGGTGCTGCCGTCACACGGCAAGCCTTTTCGCGGCATACGCGAACGGGTTGCGCAATTGCTTGCGCATCATGCAGAGCGCCTCGACGAAGTACGCTCAGCTTGCGTGGCGCCTCAATCCGCCGCCGATATCGTGCCGATCATGTTCAGGCGCGAGCTCGACATGCACCAGATGACCTTCGCGATGGGCGAGGCGCTCGCGCACCTGCATCGGCTATGGCATGCGGGTGAGCTGGATCGGTTTGAAGGCAGTGACGGTGTGCTGCGTTTCAAGCTGAAGCACTGAACTGCGAGGAGCGCCGGCGCTCAAATATGTAGTTCACGACCGATTGTCTGTGTTTATTTTTACAATTTTTGTATTTTTAACAGACTATCGTCGCGGTACAGACTGACTATTACATCATGGCATGGAATAGTCGCGCATCATGAATTCATCCCAGGAACGCACTGCATTCAGCGAGAGGCTGCAGCAGGCGCTACAGAACGCGGAATATTCGCCCAGCAGCCCCACCCAACTGGCGCGCGAGTTCAATATGCGGTTTAGCGGCAACCCCGTCACCGTTCACGCTGCCAGAAAATGGTTACAGGGCGAATCCATTCCCACGCAGGAAAAATTGCGCGCGCTGGCCAGCTGGCTTGATGTACCCGCAGACTGGCTGCGCTTTGGCAATGCCGATGTGCGCAAAGGATCCGGTGCTGCACCGACATCGATCGATGGCAAAACCATCGCCTTGCTGCAGCAGCTCGATGATTACCACCGAACCATCGCGCACGACCTGCTGCGCGCACTGGTGCGACTCTCAAAAAAACGCTAGTCGTTTTTGTCGGGGTGAGCGCGATTCAACTCACTGAATGATGGCTTGCGCCCGGCGCGCGCGAATGCCGCATCAAACAGTGCATTCGGCATCAATTTCAACAACCACGACACAATACGCATCGGCCATGGAATCACGGCATAGCTGCGGCCGCGCTCGATCATGTTTGCCGCGCTGCGCGCGAAGCGCTGCGCCGGCATCAGGAAAGGCATGGGATAGGTGTTCACCTGCGTCATCGGCGTGTCGATGTAGCCGGGCGCAATCGTCACCACGCGTATGCCGTACGCACGCAGTTCCACCCGCAATGATTCGCAATAGCTGATCACGGCAGCCTTCGATGCGCTGTAAGCCCCGGCGCCCGGCATGCCACGAATACCGGCGACGCTGGCAATGCCGACCAGCCGCAAATCACGCTCGCCGCGTGCGACCTGTGATTTCATCGTCTCAATGAAAGGCGCGAAGGTGGCAACGGTGGCCACCAGATTGGTCTGAATGATCTGCTCGAAAACTGCAAGGTCTTCGCTGCGCTCGGTCAGTGTGCCGTAGGAGATGCCGGCATTCGCGATCACGACATCAATGCCACCGGCTTGCTGCATGAAATCCTGCGCTGCATCGCGCAGCGCAGCATGATCATTCACGTCGACCGCGTAGCAGCAATGCATTGAGGCATTCGGCAGCTCACGCAAAAATGCGCGCAGCTTGTCGTCGCGACGCGCGACCAGACCGAGACGCGCGCCGCGCTGCGCGTATTCGATTGCCAGCGCCTGACCCAGTCCGCTGGAAGCGCCGGTGATGAAGATACGGCGCATGCGGCGACGTTTACTTCTTCTTCGCGATCAGCGCGTCCATCACCTGCAGCGTCGCATTGTTCAGCACATCTTCGGGCGCGCCACGCAGGCTCTGACCGACGATGGATGGCGAAGTCAGGTACTGGCCGTCGATGGCCACCGTGGGCACACCATCAATGCGGAAAGCCTCCTGCAGCTGGCGCACGCGCGATACCTTGCTCTGCACGGAAAAGGAACTGAAGGTGTCGGCAAACCGCTTCTGATCAATATCCTGCTTCGCGATGAACGCCATGATCTCGGCCTCGGTATTGAGCTTCATGCGATCACGGTGAATCGCATCAAAGACCAGACGGTGCAGATCGAGACGGTTCATCGCTTCCAGCGCGTAGTAGAGCTTCTGCTGCGGCACGAAAGATTCACGGAAGCCAACCGGGATGCGCTTCAATACGATCTTGTCCCCCTGCTTCTTCGCCCAGTCGGCGAGATGCGGCTCGAACGCGTGGCAATGCGGGCAGTTGTACCAGAAGAATTCCAGCACCTCGACCTTCTTGCCGCTGTCGGTCGCTTGCGCCGGCACGCGCTGGTATTCCACGCCCTCGACAGGCGCATTCGGCGCAGCGGCCGCCGACAGCATGACAAAACCGAGCGTGACGGTCAGTAACAGGCGTTGCAGTAGTCGCATGGCAGATCCTCGTTGAAAAATTATTTCGGGACGCGCACGATGGCAGCGTCAACACCGTTGTCGGACAGGCGCACGCGCGCGCGATTCATTGCCTCGACCTCGGCGAAGGGGCCGACGCGCACACGATACAGCGTGCCCAGTTCAGACTTACGCTCCGCAATCGTTGCGGCCACGCCCATCAGCGCGAGGCGTGCCTTGGTTGCCTCAGCGTCTTGTAATTCGCGGAATGCGCCGGCCTGCAGATAATAAGTGAAGCCGTCGCTGCCCGTCGGTGCGGCGGCATTCGGCGCTGCTGCCGCGCTATCGGCTGCCGGTGCTGCCGGCATCGTCGGCGCGGCCGGTAATGCCGCCGGCTTCTTCGGCACGACGGACGCGGGCGGCACCGGCGTGTCGGCCGGGCCTTCCGTGTCGTTCGGAGATTCGCGCCGCTCGCGCGCGCCGCCGGGCAAGGTCTTGTTCGGATCGCCAAGCTCACCGGCCGGCTGTGCCTGCTTGCCGATCTTGTCGACGAAAGGCAGCGGCGTCTTCATGATCGTCATCGCGACACCGACGGCAATCGCCAGCCCGATGATCAGACCGATGATCAGACCGGTCAGGGTACCGCCGCGCTGACGACGCAGCAGGCGACGCGGAAGACGGTGCAGTGCAGCCATGGTTACATTCTTGCCGGCGTCGAGACGCCGATCATTTCCAGTCCGTTCCTCAATACCTGGCGGGTGGCCAGCAACAGCGCGAGTCGAGCGCGCTTCAGCGCGTCATCATCAACCAGCACCCGTTCTGCATTGTAGTAGCTATGCAATTCACCCGCGAGATCGCGCAGGTAAAACGCGATCTGGTGTGGACCGAGCTCGTCAGCTGCTTTCTTCAGCATCTCCGGATACTCCGCCAACCTGGCCAGCAGCGCAGCTTCGCGCGGCGAGATCAGCGGCGACAGGTCGGCCGCTTTGAGCGAGGCCTCGTCCCCACCCCACTGGGACAGTACCGAGCAGATGCGCGCATGCGCGTACTGCACGTAATACACCGGGTTTTCGTCCGACTGCGCGAGCGCGAGATCGACGTCGAATACAAACTCGGTATCGGCCTTGCGTGAGATGAGGAAGAAACGCACCGCGTCGCGGCCACGCGTGAGATCGCGCTGGCCGTCGGCATCCGTCGAATCACCGGCCGACCATTCGATCAGGTCGCGCAGCGTGACATAAGAACCGGCGCGCTTGGAGATCTTCACCTCCTCGCCGTTCTTCATCACGGTGACCATCTTGTGCAGCACATAGTCCGGATAGCCGGAAGGGATGCCGGCACCGACCGCTTGCAGGCCGGCGCGCACGCGCGCGATGGTGCCGTGATGGTCGCTGCCCTGCACATTGATCACTTTGTGATAGCCGCGCTGCCATTTGGTGATGTGATACGCAACGTCCGGCACGAAGTAGGTATAGGTGCCGTCGGACTTCTTCATCACGCGGTCTTTGTCGTCACCATAGTCGGTACTTTTCAGCCACAGCGCGCCGTCCTGCTCATAGGTTTTGCCGGCCTGATTCAGCGCCTCGACCGCGGCCTCGACCTTGCCCTCGGTGTACAGCGAGGACTCGAGATAATAGTTATCGAAGCGTACGCCGAAGGCCTGCAGATCAAGATCCTGCTCATGGCGCAGGTAGGCGACGGCGAAACGACGAATCGAGTCCATATCGTCGATCTCGCCACTGGCGGTCACCGGCTCGCCATCGGCAGCCGACACGGTCTGCCGGGCGAGGAAATCTGCCGCGATGTCAGCAATGTAGTCGCCGTTGTACGCGGACTCGGGCCAGTCGGCATCGCCCGGCTTGCTGCCTCGCGCGCGCGCCTGTACCGAGGTCGCGAGTGTCGCGATCTGCACGCCGGCGTCGTTGTAATAGAACTCGCGCAGCACTTCATGACCCTGCGCTTCCAGTAGCGCGCAAATCGCATCGCCGAGCGCGCCCTGACGACCATGGCCGACATGCAGCGGACCGGTCGGATTCGCAGACACGAATTCGACCAGCACCTTGCTGCCGGCACCGGCACTATCGAGCCCGAAGCACTGCGCATCAGTGAAGATACGGCGTACGACCTCCTGCTTCGCCGCCAATGCGACGCGCAGGTTAATGAAGCCGGGGCCGGCGATGTCGATGGCGTCCACCAATCCCTGACGCGCCGGGTTGGCCATCACCGCCTCCGCCAGCGCCTGCGCCAGCTCGCGCGGATTTTTCTTCAGCGGCTTGGCCAGCTGCATCGCGATATTGCACGCAAGATCGCCATGCGACGGATCGCGCGGACGCTCCAGCGTGACGACCGGGGCGGCAACATCGGATCCGGCCAGCAAGGGCCGGACAGCGTCGGCGAAAAGTGTGGCGATTTGTTCTTTGTGTCGGGGTTGCATGAGGTGGAGTCTGGTGCTGGCGCGTTTTTAGCGCAGGAAACCAAGATTATAGCGGGCGGCCCGCAGCCATGAGTGCAGGAAAACACCCGGCTCGTCCGGCGGCTGAACTTTACTGCCCGCACCGACTCCATCCCCTGATGCAAAGACTGAGCCGCCTCAAGCCCTACCTGCTGATGCTGATACTTGTGCTGGGGCTGACCGCGCTGCGCTTCTCCTTGCTGCCGGTGATGCAGTTGGTCGGACCGGTGGCGGTTTATTTTTTTGCCACTGCGGTCGCGGCGCTATACGGCGGTCTGAGTCTTGCGCTATTCACCTGCGCGCTCAGCGCGACAGTGGCGACGCTGTTGTTCATCGAGCCGCAGTTTAGTTTCCGCATCGCCAATCCGGCTGACAGCATACTGATGGGGATTTTTCTCATCAGTGGTCTCGTGAACGGCATCGCCGGCGAGCTGCATATGCGTGCGCGACGCCGCCGCGAGGAGCTGACCGCGTCTTTCGCCGAAGCCAAACGGAATATCGAACTCAACGAACGCACCATGCATGCGCTGCTGGAATCATCGGCGCAAGGTATTTTCGGCATCAATACGAGCGGCAACATCCTGATTGCGAATGATGCTGCACACCGCATGTTCGGCTACGAGCCCGGCGAGCTGATCGGCCGGTCGATCGAGATCCTGATCGATCCCGCACAACGCAGCGCGCACGCGAAGCACCGGGCGAATTTTTTCGGTCACCCCACGGTGCGGCCGATGATGCATGGGCTGAAACTTGAAGGCCGCCGCAAGGATGGCTCGGTCTTTCCGATTCAGGCGCTGATCACTGTCACCGACACGCCGCAGGGAAAAATGGGCGTGAGCTTCGTGTCGGATATTACGGAGCTGAAAGCTGCCGAAGAAAAACTCCGGCACGCGGCACAACATGATCCGCTGACTGGCTTACCCAACCGCGCGCTGATTTATGAAATCGGTGCGCAACTGATCGAGGGCGCGCGTCGTCATCAACGCATGCTGGCCGTGATGTTCTTCGACCTCGATCGCTTCAAGCCGATCAATGACACCTACGGACACCGAACCGGCGACCTGATGCTGCAAGAGGTCGCGCGCCGCCTTCGTACTTCGGTGCGCAGCAGCGATCTGGTCGGACGGCTCGGTGGCGATGAATTCATCGCGGTACTGTCGGATCTGAGTTCCGACGCCGATCTGGAAGCGATTGCGTCGCATCTGCTGCAGAGACTCTCTGACCCGTACCGGATCGAATCGCTGGAGTTGCATACTTCACCCAGTATCGGCATCAGTGTGTATCCCGGCGACCGCACCAGTATCGATACGCTGATCCGGCAGGCAGACGCAGCGATGTATCACGCGAAAACCAATGGCCGCAATCATTACCAGTATTTTTCGGAGGAGATCGGCAGCAATACCGTGCGCGTGTTCGAGCTGGAACAGCGGCTGCGGCGCAGCCTGCATGAAGAAGATTTCGAGCTGGCTTATCAGCCCATTATCGATATGCGCACTGGCAAGCTATGCTCGGTGGAGGCGCTGATTCGCTGGCGTCAGGCCAACGGCAGTGAGCTGATGCCGGGCGATTTCATCGCGGCGGCCGAAGCCAGCGGGCTGATTCATCAGATCGGCGAATGGGTCATCCGCGAAGCGACACGGCAATATGAAGCATGGCGGCGCGAAGGCTTGCCGTCGATACGAATCGCTGTGAATGTCTCCCCGGTACAGTTCAGATCGGCGGAGTTCCGCGACCGGCTGATTGCGGCGCTGGACGCAGGCACGATGCCGCCGGAGTGTCTGGAACTGGAGGTGACGGAAAGCACGGTGATGAGCCACATCGACGAAGCCACACGCACGCTGATCTGGCTGAAAGGTCTCGGATTGAAGGTCGCGCTGGATGACTTTGGCACCGGCTACTCGAGCTTGAGTCATCTGGCGCAGCTGCCGATCGACAAGCTGAAGGTCGATCGGGCGTTCGTGACCCACATTGATACCGACAGCCGTTCGCTGGCGATCACTGAGACCGTGCTGGCGCTGGCACAGAAACTTGGCGTGGAAGTCGTCGCCGAAGGCATCGAAAATCAGACCGCGATGCATTTGTTGCGTGAGCGTGGTTGTGAGCAGGGGCAAGGCTATCTGATCGGTTTGCCCATGCGCGCTGATACCTTCAGCGCATGGTATGCGGCACGGCGTTTGTCGGAACCTGCAGTGGCGTGACACACTGACGGGCCGAAGGACCGATACGCTGGCGCGTCGCACCTGATTTTTCTTTTGCTGCCAGATAAATGACGGTGGCGATATCCCCGCGTCATCATCCTGGCGTTGTGTGCGCTCAATGAGGTAAACCACTCCGACCTTAAGTTCATCACTGCCGAACCGGTGCAGTCCGGTACGCAATCTGGCCAACCAATGAACAGGGAGTGGTGATGAAATTTTTCAACGGGAGCAGCACGATCATCCTGCTGTTGACCGCCGCGCTGAGCGGCTGTGGCGGAGAAGGAAATGGCGGCAGTGCATTTCTGGGCAGCGGCAACAGCAGTGGCAGTAGTTGTCCCCCGGGAGTATCCGCCTGCAGCGGCAGCGTGGTCGGCAATCCGGTCGGAGCGCTGCGACTGACCAGCAACGGTGTGCAGACCATCGCAATATCCACCAGCGACCTCGCCGCGTCAAACAGCGATGTGACCGAGGCTGTGGGCCTGCAACCGGGCACCGACGGACTGGCCGAGATTCGTGTACTGCACGATGCGGACGCAAACATCAGCGCGGTCGATCTGTTGCTGTCCGACCTGAAGCTCTTCTGGAATGGCAAGAGTGAGCGTCCGAAAATCATCGAGAATTTCGGCATCACGCGCGGACGTGTGCAGCTCGGCCCGCAGGGTATGTCGACGCTGACCGCGCTGCCCGCAGCGGACGATCCTTTCTGGGACAACCGTCCGGATAACTTCACGGGAACGCAAGACCATTACGCAAACAATCATTATTTCGAGCAAGCTGCGCCCTCCTGCGATGACGGCAGCGCAGCCTGTATCGCTGCGGCCGACAAGGGACTGACGCTCACGCGCGGCGACTGGAAAAGCGGCGGGCTGAGGCCGAACCAGATCAGCGCGATGCGACTGCATGAGGATGGCGCCACTCAAGCGCCGGCGCAGCTTCCGTATCCGGGCTTCAAGGGTTATCGCAGTTTGTGGAACTGGAACTACGACTATGCGCAGGTCGCCGGCTGGATCACCAAAGACACGATCAACATTCAGGAATGGGGCGGCGGCGGTGAGCACAACAAGGAGCGGCGTGGTGCCATCGCCTATGGTCAGCTCACCCATGTCAGCGCAATGCCGGCCAGCGGCATCGTCAGCTATCTCGGCTATGCCCGCGGCTGGTACAGCCCGGACGGACTGACTGAGGTGTTTCCGATCGCCGCAGATGTCAGTGTGACGGTCGACTTCGCGAAACATCAGGCCACACTGCAGTTACTGGCGCTGCGGATTGATGAGTGGCTGCCGCCGGAGGTGGATCCGGCGGTGAAGCTGGCCGCCACCAGCGTCAATTTGCTGCCCATAGGTTCACCGGCCAATGCGGCGGTCGGCGCCATTAACCATGCCGGTGTCGCAGGTCATGCCGGGCTGCGCTTCTATGGTCCGACGACCCATGGCTCGCCGCCTGAAATCGCCGGCAGCTTCGCATTGAAAGGTGTCAGCGGCCTATCCGCCATTGGCGGATTCATCGCGCGCCACAACGCGTCCTAGGCTGCAGCAGCTTACGGTGCCGGTGGCATGTCATCGGCATCGCTTCATTCATCGACGCCAGTCCGCTGACAAAATTACACGAATCCGACTGAGCGAAAGCACCGCATCCTTGTCCAAGCACTCTCTGGTTCTGAGAGTGTGAATTTTTCCGTGGAAGCCATGCGCGGTAATCCGTGGGTCGAAGACGGCGGCATGCAATGGTTCGCCGACGCGGGCTCGCGCGAGCCGTGGGAAAGCCATCGATTGAACAAGGAAACATCGACCATGAAACCCTTTGAAATCCATCGCGCCACGAAATGTCGCGCCAAGCTGCGGCTCGGCATGTCGGGTCCGGCCGGTAGCGGCAAGACTTACTCGGCGCTGCTGATTGCGCACGGTCTGGGCGGCCGCATCGGCCTGATCGATACCGAGCACGGTAGCGGCGATCTGTATGCGGATCTGCTGCCGGAAGGCTATGACGTGCTGCAACTGACGCCGCCGTTCACGCCGTCACGCTATATCGAGGCGATTCATGCGTTCGAGGCAGCAGGCGTGCAGACCATCATCGTTGACAGCCTATCGCATGCATGGACCGGCGAAGGCGGCTCGCTGGATCGGCACGGCAAGATCGCCGACCGCTCGGGGAATAGCTGGCAAGCCTGGCGGCAGGTCACGCCAGAGCACAACGCCCTGGTCGAATCCATGCTGCAGAGTCCCTGTCATGTGATCGCAACGATGCGCGCGAAAACCGAGTATGTGCAGGAGAAAGATGAACGTACCGGGCGACAGATCGTGCGCAAGATCGGGCTGGCACCGGTGATGCGCGATGGCATCGAGTATGAGTTCACGATCTTCATGGAACTCGACAGTCAGCATCTCGCGCATGTCGGCAAAGATCGTACTCGGCTGTTCGACGGCATGATGCTGCGGCCCGATGCCGACACCGGACGCGAGTTGCTGGCCTGGCTGGACAGCGGCGCGCAGGAACCGGCGCGCACCGGACTACCGCAGGAACAACGCGCTCGCCTGCAGGACAGCATCGCGCAGGCCGACGACATTGATGCGCTGTACAAGGCTTTTGCGCATGCGTATCGCGCCGCGCATGCATTGCAGGATCTGGCAGCGCTTGACGAGTTCACGCGTGCAAAGGACACGCGCAAGGTCGCGTTTGAGACGCCACAGGAGCGTGAACACGATGTGCATGCATGATGAAAGCACGCATGAACCCTGACAGACGACCAAGGACATCATCATGACAGGAACCCTGAACAAGGCATTGCTGATTGGCCACCTCGGACAAGACCCGGATGTGCGCACGATGAACAGCGGCGAACCGGTCGCGCATTTGTCGGTCGCCACCAGCGAAGCATGGAAGAACAAATCGACCGGCGCGCGCCGCGAGGCGACCGAGTGGCATCGGGTAGTGCTGTACAAGCGGCTCGCGGAGATCGCTGCGCAACATCTGAAGAAAGGCACGCTGGTGTACATCGAAGGCCACCTGCAGACACGCAAGTGGACCGGCAAGGATGGCATTGAGCGCCACACCACTGAGATCGTCGGCGACGAATTGCGGATGCTGCACCGTCCGTCCGAGCAGAAGGTGAATCTGTCGGTGCACGATGATCCGGTGCCGGACAAGCAACTCGTGCGGCGTGAGATGGAGCAGGGTATTCCATACTGAGCGGGCACAACGACCACGATGCACAGGCGCCTGCGGCGCCTGTTTTTTTGGCCGCTGCCGGCCGCTGATTGTTAAGAAACAGACCAGAGACCGAGGCACCGCAGCGTGCCTGTCGTAAAGCTACCAGTTCTGGTACAGGGCGGATACAGGCCAACGCCATACCCGGTGATAGCGTGCAACTTCACGCTGTCCATCGGAGTGATGCCCATGATGCGCATGTTATCGGTGCTGTCGCTGCTGCTGTTGTCGTCGGTTGGATCTGCGGAGCCGGCGCAGGGCTTTTACATTGCCGGCGGACTGATGACGCAGGCGCTGCGTCCGCACATGCAATCGACGGAGATTTTCGATGGTCCGCCTGTGACGATAGACGCCTCCGAGTCCCGTTACAGCTCGGGTGGCACGCTGATGATGGGCTATCAGTTTCCGCTCGCTGATCGCTGGTTGGCGATGCTGGAGGCCGGCGCCGATCTGGGTGCTCGCGGCACCTGGTCGGCGCATGCTGAATCCGGCGCTGAATCGCTGGATGTACGGTGGAAGCTTGCGCGCAGCGGTTTCCTTGCGGTGAAACCGGGGATACGACTGGGTGAAGGTGTCGTGGCTTACCTGCTGCTTGCCTACCATCACGCTGATGCCGACCTTTCCCGCAGCACGATCGGCAGTCAGAACAACACCCGCACCGGCACGCGCACCATCGGTGGTGCTGGCATTGGCCTAGGCTTGCAGGGCCAGTTAAGCGAGCGTGTTTTTATTCGCGGCGAAATCGAGCATGTTCAGTTCGCCCGCACGACGATCGACTTCATCGCAGCAGGTAGCGGCGGCAGTCTGGTTTCTCTGCACAGCATCAAGCCGGAAGCGATGGTCGGTCGCGTGATTGTCGGTTACCGGTTTTAACGAGGGATTGGCGCGGCTGGCGGGGATCGAACCCACGACCCTTGGCTTCGGAGGCCAATACTCTATCCACTGAGCTACAGCCGCGGCGCGGGAGAGACCGGGAAGGATACCGGTTTTCAGGCAGGCAGTCCATGAACGCGCCCCGCCCGGGAAGGATGTGCGCTGATTCGTCTATAATCGCAAGCTTTGCGGCCATTTTGGTCTTGCGCCAACATCCAAAGAGGAAATCATGAGCGACGCCCATCACGAGTCCCCGATCAAAACCCCGAATCAGCTGATCGCGACGATCGTCGCCAGCTTTGTGATTCCTATCGCGGTCATCGTTCTGCTGGTGAGTTTTGTCGGCAATACCTCGAAGACCGGCTCCGATGCTGATGCGCAGTCGCCGGAAGCGATTGCCAAGCGTATCCAGCCGGTCGCAGACCAAGGCTATCGACTCGAGGGGGCGATCGATGAGTCGGCCGCTGCTGAGGCGTCGGGCGACATGAAGGCCGGAGAACAAAAACCTGTTGCGCTGAAGTCTGGCGAGCAGGTGTACACCGCGGCCTGCGCAGCATGTCATACCGCCGGCGTGGCCGGTTCACCGAAGTTTGGCGATGCCGGTGCCTGGAAGGCGCGCATTGCTCAGGGCTATGACACACTGGTATCGCACGCAATCAAGGGTATTCGCGGCATGCCTGCCAAGGGCGGTAACCCGAACCTGAACGATATCGAAGTCGCGCGCGCAGTAGTCCACATGGCGAACGCATCGGGCGCGAAGTTCAAGGAGCCGGCAGCCAAGTAAGTGACAGAGATCAGCGCGCTGTCGTCGCGCTCCCTGTCACGCAAAACCCGGCCCCGGCCGGGTTTTTTTATTGCGCAGGCTCAGGGTGCGGGTGGCGCGTCCTCATCGGTACCTTTACCCCGCTGAAGCCAGGCCCAGACAGCCGTCACGCCGCCTGCCGCCAGCAGCACCCGGCGCGCAAGCCGACCCGGACGACTGCGACCCAGTAAGTAAGGCAGCACCGTGCTGAGCAGCACCGAACGATGCCGTGTCCATACCGACTTCAGCAAGCCCGGCAGCGCACCCATCAGCGCCTTGCCGCTGGCTGCACCGCGCAGCGTGTGCCTGGCCTGCAGGATCTCGAGACGATAGAGCGTGCCTTTCAGCAGCAGGATTTTGCGACGTGCGTCTCGCTCACTCATGGTCGCCCTCGCCGGCGCCGCGATCGCCGAACAATGCCGCGCGGTCCTTGCGCAGCTCGGATAGGGTCAGCGGCAAACCTATCAGCCCGCTGGCGAGGATGGCGCGCGCGCGCCACAGCAATCCGGCGGCAAGCGCACCATAGACGACGGCGAGAATCAGCAGGATGTGCCAGCCCAGCGTATCCCACGCCAACATCACGATCAGTGCGGACACGCTGATCAAGGCCAGCGTGGCCGCGCCCAGCGCCGCAGCACCCAGCAGCAAAACACGCAGCGCAGCGTCACGCGCATCGGCCAGCTCCAGCGTGGCCAGCGATGCGCGCACACCCAGCAGTTTCAGCGCATGACCGACGAAGCTGGCGGCAGCGGAAGCCAGTCCGGGTTCCGGCTCACGCGCGGGACTATCCATTGATCAGCGACGGGCAATCAGCATGCCGATCAGCACGCCGACCGCACCAGCGATACCGATCGCGCGCCATGGATGCTCATGCACATACTCATCGGTGTCGTGCGCGATCTTGCGCCCCTGACGCAGCGCTGCGTCCTGCAACTCATGCGCGCGGTCGATCGCATGGTCGAGCATTTTCAGGCCCTTCGAGCGCAGCTCTTCAGCCTTCGCACCACCGGCGCTGGCCGCCTCGTCGAGCAAGGCCTGCGCATCGCGCATCAGGGTCTTCAGATCATTCCGGGTGGTGGCAATCGTAGATTCGGGCATCGCAGTTCTCCTATCGGCATCGGTCTGAAAATCATACTGCCGCGCCTGCGTGGCTGCGGCAAAGACCTTCTCTTTTGCTCAGGCAAACCCGCGGCGTATCTGGTACCAGAGCAGGCCTATCCATTCATGGATTGCGTAACTACTATTTTCCAGTTCGCGCGCTTTCGGAATGAAACTCGCCACGTCCAGCGGCCGGCGCGCGCGGAAATAGGTACTTGCCGGCACCACATCGAAACCGGCTGCTGCAAAGGCAGCTTGCGCGCGCGGCATGTGCATCGCGTCGGTCACCAGCAAAATACGGCGGATACTTTCGTGACTGAGTTTGTCGTAGGTCAATTGCGCATTTTGTGCAGTGTTATCGGAAGCATCCTCAACCCATCGCACATCGACACCAAAATCCTGCTTCATCGAACGCGCCATCACTTGCGCCTCACTGTCGCCGTCGCCTTCCGGCGAGCCGCCGCTGACCAGCACCGGCAAGCCGGTCAGTCGCTGCAGTCGTGCGCCATGGCGCAGGCGCATCAGCGATGCGGGTGAGGGTTGATCGCGCCCGGCATCGTCCGGTGCGTCAAGCAGCTTCCCGCCGCCGAGCACCACGATGGCCTGCGCCTGGCTGAGCGCAAGATCGGGTACTGGCAGCGAGCGCGCCTCGAGCGGCATGATCAGCAGTCGGGATCCGGCCTGTGTGGACAGGCCGACGAGTACAACGATCGCCAGCCAGATCACTGCGATGCCGGTCTTGCGCCTGCGCCGCGAGAGCCGCCAGCCCCACGCTGCGAGCAGTACCAGCGATAGCGGCGGTAGTAGCAGTGAGGCCAGCGCATTGGTAATCAGCCAGCTGATGCTCATGAATGCGTCGTTCGTGGATTTTTCGAGCGCCCATTCTAACCGGGAGGTTTCGCGCTCGACACAGCGGAAGGACTTCGGTACAATCCCCCGCTTTCGGGCGTCACAAGCGCTTGAATGGAGCGGTAGTTCAGTTGGTTAGAATACCGGCCTGTCACGCCGGGGGTCGCGGGTTCGAGTCCCGTCCGCTCCGCCAACATTTCAAATGCCTGCGCAAGCAGGCATTTGTCTTTTCAGGAGCGGAGAGAGCCAATAGTTTGGCTCTCGGCGGGAATCGAAGGGAATCGCTTGCAAGCGAATCCGCGGCCCGCAGCATGTGGGCGAGTCCCGTCCGCTCCGCCAACATTTCAAATGCCTGCGCAAGCAGGCATTTGTCTTTTCGGGAGCGGAGAGCGCCAGCGGCCTTGTGGTGCCGGCCTACTGCGGCGTCGCCGGCGGCTGTTGCCGGCCGTGCTGCACCAGAATCCACGGTTTTACGACCACCGTCCATAGCAGCGCTTCATCAGCTTGCCAGCTAAGCGCCTGCTCGTCAGTGACTTTGTTCACCAGTCCCGCGTTCATCCAGCCGAGTACGCTGTCCTTGTCATCCGCCGCGATGCGTGCGCCGACATCGATCAGATCGAGTTCGCCCGCGACCCAGATCACACTGCCGCTCGCAAAAAAACGCTCCAGCTCCGACCAGTGCATCTGCGCGGTCTGTTCGTTAATTTCACTGCGCAGCGACGCAAGAATTTTTTCATTGATCATGATACTGGCTCAGTAATGCGGCGGCCTTTCGTTGGCCGGCAGCGAATCAGGAATGCGCGCATGCATATCGGCCAGCCGCTTGGCCAGCGCGATGCACAGCGCATCAAGTTCGTCGATTTTTTTCTGCTGCATATACACAGTCTGGTTCAGTACATCCAGCAGGTATTCCTGATTCGACAGCTTGCTCTCGATCGTAACCAGTCGCTCTTCCATCAGCTTCCTTTCATCACGGTTTCGCCTTGCTGCGGCAGGCGTCCGAACAGTATTTCACCTCGGCCCAGTTCGCTGCCCATTTCTTGCGCCAGGTGAACGGACGCTTGCAAGCGACACAGGTCTTTACCGGCAGATCATGCGGATTACGGAAACCGGAGCGCGTCTTCTTGTCCATGCTTATGCCGCCTTCGGCTTCTGCAGCAGCGCCTTCAGGTTGGCGAGCCTATCCTGCGGCGTCATGACTTCGTCTTCCTGCGGCAGCGCATTTCCTTCGTCGAGGCGCATTTCCTTGATGAAGCGCGATGCCTCGCAATTGAGGCTGTCGCGTGCGCGCTTGCGCTTCTTGCACCAGGTGATCGTGAGGCTGCGCTGCGCGCGCGTGATGCCGACATACATCAGCCTTCGCTCTTCCTCGATGCGCTGCGCGGCAACCTCAGCGGGCGCATCCGGATCGCCCTTGTGCGGCAGTATGCCTTCCTCGACGCCCACCATGAATACATGACCGAACTCCAGCCCCTTGGCCGCGTGCAGCGTTGACAGGCGCACGGCATCCGGCTCCTGATCGCGCCCCTCCAGCATGCTCATCAGCGCGACCATCTGCGTCAGCTCCAGCAGCGACTTCTCTTCAGCGGTGCCGTCGCGTCCGCCATTGCCTTTTTCTTTCAGCCAGCCGGTGAAGTCGAGCACGTTCTGCCACTTGTCCTGCGCCTGCTTGTCGTCGAAGGTGTTGAACAGATAGTTCTCGTAGTCGATGGCCTTCATCATGTCGTCGAGCACCGCGCCGGCGTTCTCGCCGGACCCGGCGGCGCCGACGCGCGTTGCGCGCGACTCGAGCTGGTTGATGAAATCGCAGAATTCGCGCAGCGGCGCGAGCTGACGGTCGTTCAGCTTCGCCTCGATGCCGCCCTTGTACACCGCCTCGAACAGCGAGCAGTTCCATTGCTTCGAGAATTCGCCCAGTGTCTCCAACGTCGCCTGTCCGACACCACGGCGTGGTGTGGTCACCGCGCGAATGAAGGCCGGATCATCATCGCCGTTCGCAATCAGCCGCAGGTAAGCAATGATGTCCTTGATCTCGGCGCGGTCGAAGAAACTCTGACCACCCGACATCACATAGGGTATGCGCTCGCGGCGCAGCGACTTTTCCAGTACGCGCGACTGGTGATTGCCCCGGTACAGGATCGCGTAATCGGAGAATTTTGCACGTCGCTCAAACTTGTGCGCCGACAGCATGATCACGACCTGATCGGCTTCGGCTTCCTCATCGTCCATCGCCATCACACGCACGGGATCACCCATGCCGTGTTCGGACCACAGCTGCTTTTCGAACAGCTTCGGATTGTTTTGTATCACTGCATTCGCAGCTTGCAGGATGCGCGTGCTGGAGCGGTAATTCTGTTCAAGCTTGACCAGCTTCAGATCCGGAAAATCATCCTGCAGGATGCGCAGGTTTTCCATCGTCGCACCGCGCCATGCGTAGATGGCCTGATCATCATCGCCGACGGCGGTGAACATCGGCTTTTTGCCAACGCCGGTTACCAGCAGCTTCACCAGCTCGTACTGGCAGGTATTGGTGTCCTGATATTCGTCGAGTAACAGGTAGCGCAGTTTGCGCTGCCAGCGATCGCGCGCGGTCTCGTCATTGCGGAACAATTCGACGGGCAAACGGATCAGGTCATCGAAGTCCACCGCCTGATAGCTCGATAACGTGGCGACATAGTTGCGGAAGATGCGCGCTGCCTGGGCCTCGTCCTCGTCGCTGGCCTGTTGCAGCGCCTGCTCCGGTGTCAGCAGCGCGTTCTTCCACAGCGACATCTGGTTCTGGATGCGACGGATCACGGCCTTGTCGGTCGTGACCGCGAGGTCTTGCACGATGGTGAAGCAGTCATCGCTGTCCATGATGGAGAAGCGATCTTTCAGCCCGATCGCGGCCGCCTCGCGGCGCAGGATCTGCACGCCCAGCGAGTGAAAAGTGGAAACGGTCAGCTGCTTCGCCTGACCCGGTTCGTGCAGCAATTTAGACACGCGCTCGCGCATCTCGAGCGCAGCTTTATTGGTGAAAGTCAGCGCAGCGATGTTTTTCGCTTCGTAGCCGCACTGCTCGATCAGATGCGCGATTTTCAGCGTGATGACGCGGGTCTTGCCCGAGCCGGCGCCAGCGAGCACGAGGCAGGGGCCGTCGATATATCTGACTGCGTCGCGCTGGGGGGCGTTGAGACCGAGGGACATGAATGGGCGATGCAGGAATTGGCGGGCAAGCGCGACATTGTATCGAATGTCGGCCGGCAAGCGCGGCATCGACTGGCCATTTTCACATGGTAAAGTGACATGACACGTCGCTATTCTTTTGCAGATGAAATTCAATCACCTTATCGAAATCAACCTGCCGGACAATCCGCTGGTGCTCACGATCACGCGCGATCAGCTGTGGCGCGGGCTGGTGCTGCGCGCCGAACAGCCGACCTTGTTTGTGATGGCACTGGATGCCTGTGAAATTACGGCGCGCAGCGCGCAAGGTCTGTCGCGCACCTTGCGCTTCGGTCAGCTGCAAATTCATGACCATGTGACATTCGCGCCGTCGGAGCAGGTGCATTATCAGGTGCCGCAGCAGGATGCGATTCCGGCATCGGACCTGACGATGACCATTGAAGAGCCGGAGCCCGGCGTGCTGTTTGTGCGTTTCGAGTATGACGATCACACGCCGGAGACGGACGAGGAAGCGTTCTACAACGATTTCCGGCGCGAGGCTTACAAGGAAGCCGACATCGACACGATACGCATGATCCGGCAGCTCGCGCAGCAGGGCGAGCTGGACGCGCCGATTCAGTAAGCGCCTGTCTCGGCGGGATAAGGCGGTCAGGCGGACCGCCTTATCCCGTCCGAGTTGCTGTTTCAGCGACCCGTCATTTTTTCCCAGCCGTAGCGAACGGCCTGTTGGGTCTGCTCCCACGGACTGCCCGCGTGCGTTGATTCCCATTCGGTCTTCAGCTTCGGCTCCAGTTCTTCCCATCGATAGCCGCGGTATTTCTGCTGACTCGCCAGATTCGCGCCGTAGCGGTAAGCAGACGCGTAGTCTTCGTACTGCCCGCCGCTGCTGCCGTAGGCGGTCTTCCAGTGCTTTCGGTATTCATCATCGGACAGCGCGCCGCCGGTGGTTTGCGTGACGAGCGACTCGATCTCCACATCGGTGCGCCGCACCGTATCGCTGACCGTTTCCGTGTGCTCAGTGATTTCTTTGCCGACATGAACTTCTTCAACCACGCGCGCACTCTTTGCAACCACAGCTTCCTCGGCCGTCTCGCGTACCTCGACCGTGCCTTCCTTGAAGGCGTCGATGTCTGCCGCGCTGGCCGGCTGATTGACCGCTGTGCGCTCGACCTTCACGTGCTCCTCGCGCAGCTGCACTGATTCCTGCACCGGTGTCTCGGTCACGTGACTATAGATACGCACGCCGCCCGTCTGCACCACGCGTTTGCCGACATTCAGTTGTTCCTCGATCACGGGTATGGTCTGACCGCTCGTTGCGCTTGTGTCCGTCTGCGATACGGACGTGGATGCCACTGTGGTCTGGCTGTACAGGCCGTGCTCTTGCTGTATCTGCTCGTCGGTATATAAGGGCGCATCGCTCTGGTATCCCGTCCAACCACTGCTGCGCCAGATCGAGGATCGCTGTTCCAGATCAACCGCGTGAAAGCGCTTCAGGATCTCAGCGGCGCGCCCAGCTTGCCCTGCATTCGCCGCTTCGACACTCAGCAGATAACTGCCGCGACGCACGGCCTCGGCATACAGGCCAGCGTCGTCGTTGTGCTGGTCACTGCCGAACAGGGAGCGGAAGAAGTCGCCGATCCCCCACCCGGTGGGTTCGGTCGTTGCCGCCGGGGTTCGCAGCGCTTGCTGGCGTGCCTGCGTGGTTTCTTCGGCCGGGCTCAGCTTGACGTCCGCCTGCGTAAAGCCGCCCTGCTGGTACAGCGCATTCACTGCGTTCTGCGCGTCGGCGTAACGATCAAAGACGGCGATAACGGTTTGGTTCATCGGAATCTCCTCATGCCAGTCAGCGTTAAGTTAAGTAAAAAGTTCAGCGCGATCGCTTGCCGGTCAAGGCGGTGCAGCGGAGCCGGATTCATCAAAGCGCTGGATAGTCACCTGCTCTTCACGCAGCGTGACACGCTCGGATGCAAGGTGCTGCACAGCTCTTGCGGTAATGCGTATCTCTTCCTTCAGGCGCAAGCGCTTTTCAACGACGAGTACTTCTTCCAGCACGGGGACGATGAGCGTGCTGCCCTCATGGCGTTGCTGCGGTGGCGTCCCCTCTACCCATGCGTTGATCGTCACATATTCAATGTCGAGCGCCTGCTGCATCAGTGGCTCATCAATACGAAGCTCGGTCTCGGTTACGGTCTTGTGAATGCGCACCCCGCGGCCGGTGTCGACAACACGCTTGCCCACTTGCAGCACTTCCTGCCGCACGGGCAGATGCAGCGTCGTTTCGATGTCCTGATCCTGAGTGTGCTGTTGGTTCGTCATCTGTTTTTGAATTCACCCTACGTATTCAGTTCCGCACGAGGTGAAGTCCATACCCGGCTTGAACTTCCGGCGCGGCCTGATTCTCTTAGCAAAGGAGCGCAGGTGTTTACGAGGGCAAGGATCATGGCAACCATCATTGCCGGTCGCTTTGACGAGCAGTCAGCGGCCAGCGCAGCGGAGCAGGCATTGCGCGAAGCAGGTTTTCCGGCGGATCAGATCAGCAGCTTCTATGTTGCGCCGGCCGGCCAGCATGCGCGTTATCCGCTCGGCGGCGATCATGACCAATCCATTGGTGCTGAGGACAGTCCGAAAGGGACGACGGCGGGCACGGCCACCGGAGGTCTGGTCGGTGCGGCGATTGGCGCAGTGGCGACACCATTGGCTGGACCATTGGGTGCGATCACTGGCGGACTGGTAGGTGCGCATGTCGGCAATCTGGTCGGCGCACTGGGCCGGATGAAAGAGGATGACACCACCGGCGATGCGCCACCGATCAGGCATGCTGGCATGCTGGTCGCCGTCAGCGCACCAACGCCGGATTGCGAGCAACGGGCGATTCAGGTACTAGCGCAACGCGGTGCGCTGGCATTGGAGTCAGGTGCTGGAAACATCCGTCACGGTGACTGGGAAGATTTTGATCCGGCGGTAGCACCGAGGCCGATCGATGTGAGCCGATGGCTCGGCCTGACCGCTGGTTGATGTGTCCGGCGTCAGGCGTCGGGCTTCAGATATCGACCGGATCGACTTCGAGCGACCATCGCAGCCGCGGTTTCAGTTCGCGCAATGCGTGCATCCAGGGCTTCAGGAAGGCCTGCAGCTGCGGTCGCGAGGCGGACTCCAGTAGCAACTGCGCGCGTTCAACACCAGCCACACGTGTGATCGTCATCGGTACCGGATCATTGATGACCACGCCATCGTGGTCCAGCAGGGTTCGCGCCTGTGTCAGAAAGTCCAGCGCCACTTGCAATTGCCTGGCTTCCGCGCGCAGCAGCGCTTGAAACATGAAGGGCGGCAGTCCGGCAGAACGCCGTTCTTCCAGAGTGCTGCGCGCAAAGCCCTCGTAGTCATGGGCCAGCAACGCGCGGTACAGCGGATGCTGCGGATAACGGGTTTGAATCAATACCTCGGCGCGCGTCGCCTGTCCATCCTGTGCGGCGGCGCGGCCCGCACGGCCGGAGACCTGCATCAGCTGCGCGAACAAGCGCTCGCCGGCGCGATAATCCTGCGAGAACAGCGCGGTATCGGGATTGATCACACCGACCAGCGTGAGGCGCTGAAAGTCATGGCCTTTCGCGACCATCTGCGTGCCCAGCAAAATATCGACTTCGCCGCGATGCACGGTATCAAATGCCGCCTGTGCGCTGCCCTTGCGTCGCGTTGAATCGGCATCAATGCGCAGCACTCGGGCTTGCGGAAACAGGGTCTGCAGATATTCTTCAACGCGTTGCGTGCCGCGTCCCAGCGGTTGTAAATCCACATTGCCGCAGGTCGGACAGGACACCGGTATACGCAATTCAAGGCTGCAGTGGTGACAGCGCAGGCGGCGCTCGGGTTTGTGCAGCACCATGAAGGCGGTGCAGCGGCGGCAATTGCTGATCCATCCACAGGCATCGCAATGCATGACCGGCGCATAACCGCGGCGGTTCAGGAACAGCAGCGACTGTTCTTGCCGTTCGAGTCGCGCGCGCAGCGCATCAATCAGTGGCGGCGATAATCCGTCGGGCGCTTTGCTGACTTCCATGTTGATTAAGCCAACGCGCGGCAATTGCGCATTCTGCGCGGCGCGCTGCGTCAGGTTCAGACGACGATATCGTCCGCTGTCGGCGTGTTGCCAGCTTTCGACCGACGGTGTGGCTGATCCGAGTACGACCGGTATCTGCTGCTGGTGCGCGCGCCAGATGGCGAGGTCACGCGCGGAATAGCGCAAGCCTTCCTGCTGCTTGTAAGAGGGATCGTGCTCTTCGTCGACGATGATCAGCTTCAGTTGCGGCATCGATGCGAGCACTGATAATCGCGTGCCGAGCACGATATCGGCGTCACCCAGATGCGCGGCGATCCAGTGACGCAGTCGCTCGCCCTCGGCCAGCTGACTGTGCAGTGTGACGACATTCAATTGCGGAAAGCGCGCGCGGACACTGGCTTCGAGTTGCGGGGTGAGATTGATTTCCGGCACCAGCATCAGCACCTGCGCCTGCCGCCCGGCGGCGATTTCCCTCTGCAGCACACGCTCGGCGGCATGCAGATAGACCTCGGTCTTTCCGCTGCCCGTGACACCGAACAGCAGATGCGTATGGAATCCTTGCGCGTCGGCGACCGCGTCAACCGCCTGCTGCTGCGCATCGTTCAGCACGGGCCGCGAGACCGGTTGGTCGGGCGCAGGGTCAGTCTTCGCTAGTGACCGCTTTTTCAGCGCCCTGTCCAGCGCGACCGTTTTTTCGGAACGCAGACTTTTCGGCAGGCAGGGCAAGGCCACTTCGCCCAGCGGTCGCTGGTAATAGTCGGCGGCGAAACGGCACAGCGCGATCCAGTCAGGCGCCACCGGCGGCAGCTGGCGGCGTATCGCGATCACCTGCCTCAGCTTGCCAGCGTCGAGGTCGCTGTCATTTTTCACCGCAACGATCAGGCCAAGCACTTCGCGGCGACCGAAAGGCACCAGCGCGAACTGTCCGGCGACCGGTTCGGGCGTGTCCGGCTCGTCGCCGACCCACAAGTAATCAAACTCGGTATCGAGCGGCGCGTCGAGCGCGATGGACAGGATGCGATGGCTCACGGCTTGACGCCTTCATCACCAAGAGCGCTCCGGAACACCGTGCTCGCTGACCAAGCGGGCGCAGCGCTGAACGTACCGAGGGTCGGCAAGGCGGCCTCGACGCGGGCAGCGTCATCGATATAAAAACTCTTAATGTAATTCCTCAAAAGTTGGCTTAAATAACGGTGCTGCAAGATGTTTTTTGACTATCCACATTTTCTGTGGATAACTTTGTGTGTAACCGGGGCTTGACAGCCGAAAGTCCAGATTTTATGCGGCTTCGAACAATTTGCCCAACAGGAATGCATCAGAGACGTGCCTGAAAAATCAATGACTTAGGAAATGTGGCGTCGACCGCAAAAATTTTTCGAGAAAATTTTCTGGCATCTTGACAAGGTCGATTTTTGTGAATAAGCGCGGTTGCGGCTTACAAAAAACTTGCACGAAAGGGGTTTCCATGGGCGCGCGCGAGGCTGACTGCGACCCGAGGGTCACCGCCCGCCGGACGCCGGTGTGATCAGACCACTGCGCGCTGAGCCCCCGCTACCTAGGCGCGGGCTGGATGTTGCGGAGCACGCTGCAGGCAGCCTGTGGATATCTTTGTGAACAAAGCTTGTGAATCGCCGAAAAGCTTTCCTTCAAGCAAGCCGGACTTTTCCTGCAGCAAGGATCAAGTCGAATGGAAAACCCTCTTGCAATCAACTAGTTATGGCGCATTTTTGGTGCGGGATTTCAAAAAGCTTTGCAAGTGTTTGATTCGGCGATGCTGCGCCATGCTTGTGCATAACTGCGCATTCAGCCAGGATTTTCAGGGTTTCAGCCCCGGATTTCGTGGCTAATCTGGTGCACCGCCTCAACCAGGGCGGTGACCGATTCTGGTGGCGTGAACTGCGAAATGCCGTGGCCCAGATTGAACACATGGCCGTGGCCGGCGCTCGGCTTGCCGAAGGATTCCAGCAAACGGCGCACCTCGGCGCGGATCTGATCCGGCTTCGAGAACAGCACGTTCGGATCGAGATTGCCCTGCAGCGCGACCTTGTTTCCGACCAGCGCGCGCGCCTTGCCAAGGTTGACGGTCCAGTCCAGCCCGACCGCGTCCGCGCCGCAATCGGCGATTTCCTCGAGCCAGAGCCCGCCGCCTTTGGTAAAGACGATGCAAGGAATCTTCACGCCCTCATGCTCACGCTTGAGCTGGCGCACGACTTCGCGCATGTAATGCAGCGAGAACGCCTGATAAACACCATCGGCCAGCGCGCCGCCCCAGGTATCGAAAATCATCACGGCCTGCGCACCGGCGTCGATCTGGGCATTCAGATAGGCGGCCACCGCCGTGGCATTCACTGACAGGATGTGGTGCATCAGGTCCGGGCGGTCATACAGCATGGTTTTCACGGTACGGAAGTCGTCCGAGCCGCCACCCTCCACCATGTAGCAGGCCAGCGTCCACGGGCTGCCCGAGAAACCGATCAGTGGCACGCGGCCATCAAGCTCGCGGCGAATCTGCGTGACCGCATCAAACACATACTGCAGCTTGCCGAGATCAGGCGCGGTCAGCGCGCGCACCGCGGCTTCATCGCGCAGCGGATGCGCGAAGCGCGGGCCTTCGCCTTCGGCGAATGACAGGCCGAGGCCCATCGCATCAGGCACGGTGAGAATGTCGGAAAACAGGATGGCCGCGTCCAGCGCGTAGCGATCCAGCGGCTGCAAGGTGACTTCGGTCGCGTAATCCGGATTGGTGGCCAGCCCCATGAAGGATCCGGCCTTCGCCCGGGTGGCGCGATACTCCGGCAGATAGCGGCCAGCCTGCCGCATCAGCCACATGGGCGTGTAATCCGTCGGTTGGCGCAGCAGCGCGCGCAGGAAAGTATCGTTTTTCAGCGGGGCGAAAGAATGGGCCATCCTGAGGCTTTCGTTGGTCGGATTTGAAGAGCGCCTATTATCGCCGAAAGCTTTGCCCGGACCGCGTTTTTCGCAGCCTGACGTTTGGGATATGGGAGGTCGCGGGTCACGGCGCGACGATGACTTCCACCTGCGACTCGCTGAGCATCTGGGCCATGCTGGGCGGTGGCTCGGTATCGCAGAACAGCTTGTCGATCTGCGACAGATGCGCCAGGCGTACCAGCGCCTGCCGGCCGAACTTGTCCTGATCTGCCACCAGCCAGACCTCGCGCGACTGCTCAATAATGGCCTGCGCGACCTTCACCTCGCGCGAGTCGAAATCGCGCAGTGTGCCATCGGGTTCGATACTGGAGATGCCGATAATGCCGATATCTACCCGGAATTGACGGATGAAATCCACCGTCGCCTCGCCGACGATCGCGCGGTCGCGCCCGCGCACCACGCCGCCGGCGACGATCACCTCGCAGCCGGGCTGGTCGGACAGAATCGTGGCGACATTCAGATTATTGGTCACTACGTGCAGGCCGGTGTGATGCGTGAGCGCGCGCGCGACTTCCTCCGTGGTGGTGCCGATATTAATCAGCAGCGAGCTGCCCGGGCGCACGCGCGCGGCGACCGCGGCGGCGATGCGCCGCTTGGCCTCGCTGTTCATCACCTGCCGCTGGCTGTAGTCGATGTTCTCGACCGACGAGGGCAAACCGACGCCGCCGTGGTAGCGCGCCAGCAGCTTCGCCTCTTCCATCTGCTTCACATCACGCCGCACGGTCTGCGGCGTGACCGCCAGCTGCTGAGCGAGCTCATCGACCGAAATCGTGACCTGACGGCGAACGGCGTCGAGAATCGCGCGCTGGCGGGGATTAAGGGTCATGTCGGCGCTCCGGCCATCTCAAAAGTACTATTTAGAAAAGAAACGAACAGGATAGATGTTCGTTTTGTTGCTTTTTGTTCGTTTAGCGTCTATCTTTGATCAGCATTATGGTCAGGTCAGTCCTGATTTGGCAAACCGCTCCGGAGAGCTGACGCGCTGTCCGGGCATGCTGGCCAGACGAGCGCCTGGCCAGCGAACGTGGCCTGCCCGGCGCCGATGTTGGTCGTCTTTCAAGCGAACATGAATTCATCCACAGCCCTGACTGCAGATGTGCTGATCGTCGGCGGCGGCATCAACGGCGCGGGTATCGCGCGCGATGCCGCAGGACGCGGGCTGTCCGTGGTCTTGTGCGACAAGGATGATCTCGCTCAGCACACCTCGTCGGCATCGACCAAGCTGATTCATGGCGGGCTGCGCTATCTCGAACATTACGAATTCAATCTGGTTCGCAAGGCGCTGATCGAGCGCGAGGTCTTGCTGCGCGCGGCGCCGCACATCATGTGGCCGATGCGCTTCGTGATGCCACACGATCAAGGCCAGCGTCCTGCATGGATGATTCGCGCCGGACTGGTGCTCTATGATTTCCTCGCGAAGCGCGAGATCCTGCCCGGCTCGGGCGCCGTGGATCTGCGCTCGCACCCGTCCGGCAAACCGCTGAAGCCGGAATTCACGAAGGGCTTCATCTATTCGGACGGTTGGGTCGATGACGCACGTCTCGTGGTGCTGAATGCGCTTGACGCGGCCGAACATGGCGCGCAGGTATTTACGCACACCCGCTGCGAGACCGCACGTCGCGTCGGTGCTGGCTGGCAAGCCACGCTGCGCCGTGCTGATGGCGGCACGCTTGAGGTCAGCGCGCGCTGCTTAGTGAATGCGGCCGGCCCGTGGGCCGCGCAATTCCTGCATGACGCGGTCGCGCGCGACAGCGGCAAGTCGCTGCGACTGGTCAAGGGCAGTCATATCGTCGTGAAGAAAATGTTCGACCATCCGTATGCGTACATTTTCCAGAACCCGGATGGACGCATCGTCTTCGCGATCAATTACGAACAGGATTTCACACTGGTCGGCACCACCGATCTTGAATACACCGGCGACACCGACAAGGTGGCGATCGACCAGAGCGAGATCGACTATCTGTGTCAGCTGACCGAGCGCTATTTCCGCAAGCCTCTGAAAGCCTCCGACGTGGTCTGGTCCTATTCAGGCGTGCGTCCGCTGCTGGAAGATGATTCGGCGAACGCGTCCGAAATCACACGCGACTACAAGCTGGCGATGGAAGGCGAGCAGGCGCCGCTGCTGTCGGTTTTCGGCGGCAAGATCACCACCTTCCGCAAACTGGCCGAAGAAGCAGTCGACATGATCGCCGACAAGCTGGGCAATACGCGTGGCACCTGGACCGAGCATGCCTGCCTGCCCGGTGGTGATCTGTTCGGTGAACCGCAAAACCGCGCCGTGCTCGAGTTCGATCTTTTCGTGCGTGAAATGCAGCAAGCCTATGCATGGCTGCCGCCGAAACTCATCGCTCGCTATGTACGCGCCTATGGGACGCGCACGCATGCTTTGCTCGCGGGTCGTCACCGTGTGGCCGACATGGGTGATGCACTGGCCGACGGACTGTTTGAAGCTGAACTGGAATATTTGGTGAAAATCGAGTGGGCGTCTTGCGGCGCCGATATACTGTGGCGTCGTTCCAAACTGGGTTTGCATCTGCCGGCAGAAACAGCGCAGAAGATCGACCAGTGGATCGCCCGCACACAATAAAAGAGCTAGCAGCGACGAAAGCCGAAAGGCCTTCGTAAGAGGAGACAAAGTGCGTCTGGAACTTCAGGGCGTGACCCGCAAGGTCGGCGCCGATACCCATCTCTATCCGACGTCCGTGACGCTCGAGACCGGCGCGATCAATGTGCTGCTCGGCGCAACGCTGGCCGGCAAGACCACGCTCATGCGGCTGATGGCCGGACTCGACAAGCCGAGCGAAGGTCGCGTGATCGCGGATGGTGTTGACGTGACCGGCGTGCCGGTGCGCGAGCGCCATCTCGCGATGGTGTATCAGCAGTTCATCAACTATCCGTCCATGTCAGTGTTCGAGAACATCGCGTCGCCGCTGCGCATCGGCGCCAAACTTTCCGACACCGAAATCAAACGCCGCGTGCAGGCCATGGCAGAACGTCTGCATATTTCCGCTTATCTCGATCGCCTGCCGGGCGCGCTGTCCGGTGGGCAGCAGCAGCGCTGCGCACTGGCGCGCGCGCTGATCAAGAATGCGGGACTGCTGCTGCTCGACGAGCCGCTGGTCAACCTCGATTACAAGTTACGCGAAGAGCTGCGCCGCGAACTGACGGAATTGTTCTCTTCCGGTGGTACCACGGTGGTCTATGCCACCACCGAGCCGCTGGAAGCGCTGCAGCTCGGTGGCCACACGCTGCTGATGCATGAAGGCCGGGTGCTGCAGCAGGGTCCGACGCTGTCGGTATTCAATGCGCCGTCATCGGTGACCGCCGCGCGCACCTTCAGCGACCCGCCGATTAATCTGCTCGATGCGACCATCAGCAACGGCATCGCGCAACTGGCTGAGGGACTGACGATTCCGTTAACCGCAGAACAGCGAGCCCGACTTGGCGCGCAAGCGAAGGTACAGCTGGGGCTGCGCGCGCACAGCCTGCATGCGGCGTCACGCGCGGGCGACTATGCGCTGGACGGCACGGTGGATCTTGCGGAAATCAGCGGATCGGAAACCTATGTGCATATGAAGCGCGGCAGCCTGTCGCTGGTGGCGCAATTACCCGGCGTGCACGAGATGGAATTCGGCGCTACATCGACGATGCATTTCCATCCGGGCGACCTGTTCATCTTCAGTGCCGATGGCGCGCTGATTTACGCCCCGGGAGTCTGAGATGGCACGCATCGAACTTGCAGGCCTCGCGCACAGCTACAAATCGCACCCCACGCAGCCGGGCGACTATGCACTGCGCCCGATGGACATGACCTGGCAGGACGGCGGCGCCTATGCGCTGCTCGGGCCGTCGGGCTGCGGTAAGACCACGCTGCTGAATATCATTTCCGGACTGATCACGCCATCGCAGGGCAAGGTGCTGTTCGACGGCCGCGATGTCACGCAGCTGCCGCCGGAACAGCGCAACATTGCGCAGGTATTCCAGTTCCCGGTGATCTACGACACGATGACGGTCGGCGAAAACCTCGCCTTCCCATTGAAGAACCGTGGCTGGAAACAGGCCGACATCGACAAACGCGTCTGGCAAATCGCGGAGATGCTTGAATTATCGGGCGAACTGAAACATCGCGCGTCCGGTCTCACGCCGGACGCCAAGCAAAAGATTTCACTCGGCCGCGGGCTGGTGCGTCCGGATGTCGCAGCCGTGTTGTTTGACGAGCCGCTGACCGTCATTGATCCGCACCTGAAATGGCTGCTGCGTCGCAAGCTCAAGGAAATTCATCACGAGCTGAAGCTGTCGCTGATCTATGTGACGCATGATCAGATCGAAGCGCTGACTTTCGCCGAACAGGTGGTGGTGATGACCGAAGGCGAAGTGGTGCAGGTCGGCAGCGCGCAGTCGCTGTTCGAAGCACCGGCGCATACCTTCGTCGGCTACTTCATCGGCAATCCCGGCATGAACCTCTTGCGCTGCGAATTCAGCGCCGACGGCGTGCGTATCGCCGGCGTGCCGGGCACGCTGCCGGCGCCGGCGGCGCTTGCCGGCAGCAGCGGCCAACTGACGCTCGGCATCCGACCCGAATACGTGCAATGCATCGCCACGCAGGAGGCCGGTGCGCTGCCGGCGCGCGTGATCAGCGCACGCAATATGGGTACGCACTGGCTGGTCGACTGCCAGCTCGGCGAGCACCGGATTGCAGCCAAGCAGCGCGAGCTGCATGCGGTGAATCCGGGCGATGCCGTCGGACTGAAACTGCCGGCGGATCGCTCCCTGTACTACGTGAATGACAAGCGGGTGGCCTGAATGAACAAGACGCTGAATAACAAGGCCTGGTGGCTGGTATTGCCGGTGATCCTGTCGGTTGCCTTCTCGGCCATCATGCCGCTGATGACGGTGGTGAACTACTCGGTGCAGGACATTCTCGGCCCCGACCAGGCGGTGTTCGTCGGCACCGAATGGTTCAAGGAAGTGATGCGTGACGAGGATCTGCACTCGGCTTTTTTCCGTCAGATGTGGTTTTCGCTCGCGGTGCTCAGCATTGAAATCCCGCTTGGCATCGGCGTTGCGCTGACGATGCCGGCGCAGGGCTGGCGTGCGTCGCTGTCGCTGGTGATCGTCGCGCTGCCGTTGCTGATTCCGTGGAACGTGGTCGGCACCATCTGGCAAATTTTCGGGCGCGGTGACATCGGGCTGATGGGCAAGCTGATCAATGACGCCGGCATCTCCTATAACTACACCGGTGACTCGACCGATGCGTGGCTGACCGTGCTGCTGATGGATGTCTGGCACTGGACGCCGCTGGTGGTGCTGCTGTGCTACGCGGGCCTGCGCGCGATTCCGGATGCCTACTATCAGGCAGCGAAAATCGACGGCGCGTCGCGCTTCGCGGTATTTCGCTTCATCCAGCTGCCGAAGCTGCGCAATGTGCTGATGATTGCAGTGCTGCTGCGCTTCATGGACAGCTTCATGATTTACACCGAGCCCTTCGTACTGACCGGCGGCGGGCCCGGCAATGCGACCACCTTCCTGTCGCAGTACCTTACGCAGAAAGCCGTCGGCCAGTTCGATCTCGGTCCGGCGGCGGCATTCTCGCTGATCTACTTTCTGATCATCCTGTTGTTATCGTTCGTGCTGTACACCTGGATGCAACGCGTTGGCACCGGAGACAAATCATGACGCGCTCCGGCTTTTCGCGTTTCTTCCTGCTGGCATTCCTGATCGGCTCACTGCTGCCGATTTACTGGATGCTGAACATGTCGCTAAAGACGAACGAGGAGATCACTGGTCTGATGACCTTGTGGCCGTCAAATCTCACTTTCGACAATTACAAAACCATCTTCACCGATGAGTCCTGGTACAGCGGCTACATCAACTCGATGATCTATGTCGCGATCAATATGGTGATGGCGGTGCTGCTGGCGCTGCCGGCCGCCTATGCGTTCTCGCGTTATTCATTCATTGGTGACAAGCACTTGTTCTTCTGGCTGCTGACGAACCGCATGACGCCGCCGGCGGTGTTCCTGTTGCCGTTCTTCCAGCTGTACTCGACGGTCGGGCTGATGGACACACACCTCGCGGTCGCGCTCGCGCACCTGCTGTTCAATGTGCCGCTGGCGGTCTGGATTCTGGAAGGCTTCATGTCCGGCATCCCCAAAGAAATAGACGAGACGGCTTACATTGACGGCTACAGCTTCCCGAAATTTTTCGTGAAGATTTTTCTGCCGCTGATCAAATCTGGCATCGGCGTGACTGCATTCTTCTGCTTTATGTTCAGCTGGGTCGAATTGCTGCTGGCGCGTACGCTGACCTCGGTCGAAGCCAAGCCGATCGCCGCGACGATGACACGCACCGTGTCTGCTGCCGGCATGGACTGGGGCGTGCTGGCTGCTGCGGGCGTGCTGACCATTGTGCCCGGCGCGCTGGTGATCTGGTTTGTGCGGCACTACATCGCGAAGGGTTTCGCGATGGGCCGGGTCTGATTCAGGGAAGCGATATGGCGAATACTTTTTCGTGGATGGCGTGGACCGCACCGGTCGCGATCTTTTTTATCGGTGTGGTGCTGATGCTGATCGGCATGACGGTCTGGCAGCTCAGGTCACCGAGCATCGAGCGCAAGGGCTGGCTGCCGATACCGACCACGCGCGGCGACCGTCTGTTCATCGGGCTGCTGTGTGCAGCCTATGTCAATCTCGCGTGGGCCGGTCTGACCGATGCCACGCAATGGATCGCAGCCGCTATCGGCTTCGTGGTCCTGCTGGTTTTGATGCGTTGGGGCTAGAGATCGTCAGGTAGTCCTCGATTCATCCTGGTCCCGGGTTCCTTCCCACCGGGGCTGGCAAGGTAGTGCGGGAAGCTGCGAAGAGGAGATAAGACGTGAAATTCAAACTAAGCGCGATCGCAATCGCCGCCATGCTGGCCTCGGGAGCTTCCTGGGCCGATATGAAAGCGGCCGAGAAGTGGGTGAACAACGAGTTTCAGCCTTCGACACTGTCGAAGCAGCAGCAGCTCGATGAGATGAAGTGGTTCATCGCTGCTGCCGAGAAGCTCAAGGCCAAGGGCGTGAAAGAAATTAACGTCGTGTCCGAGACCATCGACACGCACGTGTACGAGTCGAAGACGCTGGCCAAGGCTTTCGAGGAAATCACTGGCATCAAGGTCAAGCATGACCTGATTCAGGAAGGTGACGTCGTCGAGAAGCTGCAAACCTCAATGCAGTCGGGCAAGAGCATCTATGACGGCTGGATCTCGGACTCCGACCTGATCGGCACGCACTTCCGCTATGGCGCGGTTGAGCCGCTGTCGGATTTCATGGCCGGCGCAGGTAAAGAGTTCACTAACCCGGGTCTGGACCTGAAGGATTTCATCGGCATCAGCTTTGTGACTGGTCCGGATGGCAAGCTGTATCAGCTGCCTGATCAGCAGTTTGCGAACCTGTACTGGTTCCGCGCTGACCTGTTCGCGCGCAAGGACCTGCAAGACAAGTTCAAGGCCAAGTATGGCTATGACCTCGGTGTGCCGCAGAACTGGTCTGCGTACGAGGACATCGCGAGCTTCTTCACCAATGATGTGAAGGATATCGACGGCAAGCGAATCTACGGTCACATGGATTACGGCAAGAAGGATCCGTCGCTCGGCTGGCGCTTCACCGATGCCTGGCTGTCGATGGCAGGTACCGCCGACAAGGGCATTCCGAACGGCATGCCGGTCGATGAGTGGGGTATCCGTGTTGCGGCTGACAAGTGCACCCCGGTCGGCGCGTCGGTATCCCGCGGCGGCGCGACGAACTCGCCGGCAGCCGTCTATGCACTGACCAAGTACATTGACTGGATGAAGCAGTACTCGCCGAAGGAAGCGATGGGCATGACCTTCTCCGAAGCCGGTCCGGTGCCGGGTCAGGGTCAGATCGCGCAGCAGATCTTCTGGTACACCGCGTTCACCGCATCGATGAGCAAGGCGCCGGCAGTCAACAACGCGGATGGCTCGCCGAAGTGGCGCATGGCCCCTGGCCCGCACGGCCCGTACTGGAAAGACGGCATGCAGAATGGCTATCAGGACGTGGGCTCCTGGACCTTCATGAAGTCGACGCCGAACGAGCGCAAGGCGGCTGCCTGGCTGTACGCGCAGTTCATCAATGCGAAGACCACCTCGCTGAAGAAGTCCATTACCGGCCTGACTTTCGTGCGCGACTCGGACATCCGTCATGAGTACTTCACGAAGAACGCCAACAAGTACGGCGGTCTGATCGAGTTCTATCGCAGCCCGGCTCGTGTTGCCTGGACCCCGACCGGTACCAACGTGCCGGATTATCCGAAGCTGGCTCAGCTGTGGTGGAAGAACGTCGCGACTGCGGTCACCGGCGAGAAGACTCCGCAGGCAGCGATGGACAACCTCGCGGATGAGATGGACAACGTGATGGGTCGTCTGCAACGTGCTGGCATGAAGAACTGTGCGCCGAAGCTGAACGACAAGAGCGATCCGGGCAAGTGGCTGTCGGATAATGCCGCACCGTGGAAGAAGCTGGCGAACGAGAAGCCGAAAGGCGAGACGATCGCTTATGAAAAGCTGCTTCAGGCATGGAAAGAAGGTCGCGTAAAATAATTTGCGCGTAGGGCCGGACAAACTTCACGAGAGTCTTTCCGGCTCGATTCTCGATTTCCTGGTTTCAGCAAATGGAAATGCGCGGCGGGTCCGCGCATTTTTTTCGGCGCGATTTTCACGACCGGCTTGTCTGCAGCGGCAGGCGCGTGATGAAAGTCACGGAGGACGACATGGCAGAACAATTCATCCTGGCGATCGACCAGGGCACGACCAGCTCGCGCGCGATCCTGTTCAATCGCGCCGGCCGCATTCACGGCATCGCGCAGCAGGAATTTGCGCAGATCTTCCCGAATCCGGGCTGGGTCGAGCATGACGCCAATGAGATCTGGACGTCCCAATTGGCAGTCGCGCAGCAAGTGCTGCGTGAACTCGGCCTGAAGGCCGCTGATATTGCCGCGATTGGTATCACGAACCAGCGCGAGACGACGGTGCTGTGGGATCGCAGCACCGGCGAACCAGTCGCGAATGCGATTGTCTGGCAGGACCGGCGCACCGCCGCGCTGTGCGATGCGCTGCGCGCCGACGGCCACAGCGATCTGTTTCGCAGCAAGACCGGACTGGTGATTGATGGCTATTTCTCCGGCACCAAGCTGCGCTGGCTGCTCGATCAGGTGCCGGGCGCGCGTGAACGCGCTGAAAAGGGCGAGCTCGCCTTTGGCACCGTTGATTCATGGCTGATGTTCAAGCTGGCCGGCGTGCACCTGACTGATACCAGCAATGCGTCGCGCACGATGCTGTTCAACATTCATTCGCTGGACTGGGATGACGAGATCCTGTCGCTGCTACGCATCCCGCGCTCGGTGCTGCCCACTGTGGTGCCCAGCAGTGGTATTGCCGCGCACACGCATTCTCAGTTTTTTGGCGGCGCGATTCCGATCGCTGGTATCGCGGGTGACCAGCAGGCGGCCACCTATGGTCAGGCCTGCTACCAGCCGGGCATGGTCAAGAGCACCTATGGCACCGGCTGTTTTATCCTGATGAACACGGGTGCGGCGATGGCGTCGCACAACCAACTGCTGACGACCGTCGGCTGGACGACCGGGCATACGGAACCGCACATGACGGACTACATGTTTGAGGGCGGCGTGTTCATGGGAGGCGCCACCATCCAGTGGCTGCGGGACGGATTGAAGCTGATTAAAGATTCCTCCGAGGTGGAGGCGCTGGCGGCTTCCGTCCCGGACAGCGATGGCGTGACATTCGTGCCTGCGTTCTCGGGTCTGGGCGCACCGCACTGGGATCCGTATGCGCGTGGCACGATGCTCGGCCTGACCCGTGGCACACAGGCGGGTCATATTGCTCGTGCCGCGCTGGAGGGTATCGCTTTTCAGACGGCCGATGTGCTGACGGCCATGCAGAAAGACTCGGCGACACCGCTGCGCGAGTTGCGCGTTGATGGCGGCGCGTCACGCAATAACCTGCTGATGCAGTTTCAGGCGGACATACTCGGCGTGCCCGTGGTTCGGCCGCAGGTCACCGAGACGACGGCGCTAGGCGCCGCTTATCTTGCCGGTCTGGGAGTAGGTTTCTGGACATCGCAGGACGAGATTGCGACGCAGTGGCAAATGGATCGCCGGTTCGAGCCGCAAATGTCATCCTCTGATCGACAATCGCGACTCGAAGTTTGGCAGCGCGCGATTGCTCGCTCTGCGCAATGGGCCGCACGGGTATAGCCGTGCACTACTGGACGATACGTAGTTCGTAGATTTGCTGGTTCACGATTTTGCAGAAATCCTGGGCGTCGATGGTATCGGGCAGATCGAGATTCTTGCTGGCGATCGCCTCCAGTGCGCGTAATTTGCTTGCTGCTTCATCTGGCGCGCACTGATAGAGCGCAATTGCCACCATCAGCCGGTATTTGAGCGGCATGGTGGCGATGTGGTCGACGGCCTGTTCAATGCGCCGCGCGCTGGTGTCGTCGTCGTGGTCACCGATGATGTCGGCCAGATGATCTGTGCTGATTTTGGCCATCGCGAAACAATTCAGTTTTTTTGCTGCCCACAGCTGATAGACCATCAGCTGGCATTGGGCTGCGAGCGGATAAGCTGCGGTGGCGGCATGTAAGGCCTCCATGAATGCTTCAGCGTCAACGCTGGTCGTGTCCTGACTGTCATGGGCGTGCGCGGCATTGAATTCGTCCAGCAGTCGGATCGCAACACGCAGTGATTCTTTTTTGCCCGTCGTTCGTTGTAGCAGCGGGATCACCTTACCTAAGTTTGCTTTCCGCTGCTCTTTTGATGTGTGCGGCAGCATCTGCAGTAACGTCGTCAGCCCCTCAAGCAAGCGGACTTCATCGGTCTCGGTCAGGGTTTTCCCGAGCTGCGTGGCGAAGATGGCGTCGATCTCTCGATCAAGTTCCTCATCGAGCGCATCGCGGTAGTCGATGGAGCCTGCGCTGCCCGACGATGGCAGCGTCGCGACGACGGGCTCACACGTTGTGCCGCCTGCGCCGAGTTGTGACAGCAGCTGCGCGACGTCTGCTTCGAAGGGCGTTGCTGTTTTCGCGCTGCGTGGTGTTGCTTTCATCACCGGGGGGGCTGAACTTCCGCGCTCGCGCGTGATTAGCGGCACGGTGGGATGACGCCGATTCGTTAGATAGGACGTGTCCGGGCCACCCCTGACGATTGCTGTGGTGCTGCTCGTGCTCATCAATGCTCCTTCGGACTCAGGAAGCCGGTGAGGGACGAACTGCCGCTTGATGTTCCGCTGCACACCGGCCGCGGATGATCGCAATCAAGCAGATGCTGGCAACCGAACCACCTAAAAACAAAAAGGCAGCCGAAGCTGCCTTTCTGATCTATCTTGAGCGTTCAGCTCGTGCTATTTCTTGGCACGTAGTCTGTGAATCGCAGCCAATTGTGCCACTGCAATCGCCAGCTCGGCTTGCGCCACTGCGTAGTCGATATCCGTTTTCTGATTTGCCATCGCTTCTTCTGCGATTTTCTTGACCTCATTCGCTTTAGCTTCATCGAGATCTTTGCCGCGAATCGCGGTATCGGCCAGCACCGTCACAGCATTTGGCTGCACCTCCAAAACACCACCAGCAACGAAAACAAATTCTTCTTCCGTCTGGCCTGCCACACGAATGCGGACGGCACCCGGCTTGATGCGGGTAATCAATGGTGTGTGTTTTGGATAAATGCCCAGCTCGCCTGCTTCGCCCGGCAACGCAACGAATTCAGCTTCGCCGGAAAAGATCTGCTCTTCCGCCGAGACCACGTCCACATGGATGGTGTTTGCCATAAAAAACCTTTAGTCGGTATGTCGATTCAGCGAGTAGCCCGCCGCGCTGCCGCAGCGGGCGCTGCTAAATTACTGCAGCTTCTTCGCTTTCTCAATCGCCTCGTCGATGGTACCCACCATGTAGAACGCCTGCTCTGGCAGGTGATCCAGCTCACCAGACGCAATCATCTTGAAGCCCTTGATGGTGTCCTTCAGCGACACATACTTACCCGGTGCGCCGGTAAACACTTCAGCGACGTGGAAAGGCTGCGACAGGAAACGCTGCATTTTACGAGCGCGCGCCACAGTGAGCTTGTCTTCCGGTGCCAGTTCGTCCATACCCAGAATCGCGATGATGTCGCGCAGCTCTTTGTATCGCTGCAGCGTGCCCTGCACAGCGCGCGCAGTCTCATAGTGATCTGCGCCAACGACGTGCGGATCCAGCTGACGTGAGGTCGAGTCGAGCGGGTCGACCGCTGGATAAATACCGAGTGCGGCGATGTCACGCGACAGAACGACGGTCGAGTCCAGGTGAGCAAAGGTGGTGGCTGGCGACGGGTCGGTCAGGTCATCCGCAGGCACGTAGACGGCCTGGATCGACGTGATCGAACCGGTCTTGGTCGACGTAATACGCTCTTGCAGACGGCCCATTTCTTCGGCCAGCGTCGGCTGGTAACCCACCGCGGAAGGCATACGGCCCAGCAGTGCGGACACTTCGGTACCGGCCAGCGTGTAACGGTAGATGTTATCGACGAAGAACAGCACGTCACGACCTTCGTCACGGAAGGACTCCGCAATGGTCAGGCCGGTCAGCGCGACGCGCAGACGGTTACCCGGCGGCTCGTTCATCTGGCCATACACCATGGCGACTTTCGACTTGGTGAAGTCTTCGGTGTTGACGACGCCGGCTTCCATCATCTCGTGATAGAAGTCGTTACCTTCACGCGTACGCTCACCCACACCGGCGAACACGGACAGACCCGAGTGCGCTTTGGCGATGTTGTTGATCAGCTCCATCATGTTCACGGTCTTGCCCACGCCGGCGCCGCCGAACAGGCCGACCTTACCGCCCTTGGCGAACGGGCAAACCAGATCAATCACCTTGATGCCGGTTTCCAGCAACTCCTGCGACGGCGACAGCTCGTCATAAGTCGGTGGACGACGGTGGATCGACGCGGTTTGCGCATGGCTGACCGGGCCAACTTCGTCAATCGGATTACCCAGCACGTCCATGATACGGCCGAGGGTTGCGGTGCCGACCGGAACGGTGATTGCCGCGCCGGTATTTTTGATCATCATGCCGCGACGCAGGCCGTCTGAGGTACCCAGTGCAATGGTGCGGACAATACCGTCACCGAGTTGCTGCTGCACCTCGAGGGTCAGTTCCGAGCCTTCCATTTTCAGTGCGTCGTAGACCTTGGGCATCGCGTCACGCGGGAACTCCACGTCAACCACAGCACCGATACACTGAACGATTTTGCCTTCAGCCATGTTCGTTCCTTCAATAAAGTTAAATTCGATTCTTTAAATTCGCGTCGTCAAGACGGGGATCAGACCGCAGCTGCTCCGGCAACAATTTCCGACAGTTCTTTCGTGATCGCTGCCTGACGGGTCTTGTTGTAGACCAGCTTCAGCTCATGGATCAGATTGCCTGCGTTATCGGTTGCTGCCTTCATTGCTACCATGCGCGCCGATTGCTCGGAAGCGAGGTTTTCGACCACGCCCTGATAGACCAGCGCTTCCACATATCGAAGCAGCAGTTCGTCAATCACCGTTTTCGCATCCGGCTCGTAAAGGTAGTCCCATGAGTAAGAATTCACTGGCTCCATCTTGTCGGCGGTCAGGGGCAGCAATTGCTCGACCACGGGCTCCTGCTTCATCGTATTGATGAAACGCGTGTAGCACAGGTAGACGGCGTCGAGATCTTCGTCGTCATAGCGATCAAGCATGACCTTAACGGGTCCGATCAGCTGCTCCAGATGAGGCGTATCACCGAAATTCACGCAGTTTGCAATAACCGGAGCACCGATGCGGTTCATAAAACCATTGCCTTTGTTGCCGATAGCGACGACTTCGACTTTGTTACCGCCAGCTTCCAACTCTTTCATCTTGTTGGTCACTTGACGAAGGACATTGGTGTTGAGTCCGCCGCACAGACCTTTGTCGGTCGTGACAACAATCAGCCCGATACGCTTGCTTTTCTCGTGCTTGACGAGGAAAGGATGAGTGTACTCGGGGTTTGCCTGCGCAAGGTGTGCGGCGACATTGCGGATCTTCTCGCTATACGGACGGGCGTGACGCATCCGCTCCTGCGCCTTGCGCATTTTGGACGCCGCGACCATTTCCATCGCCTTGGTGATCTTCTTCGTATTTTCTACGCTCTTGATCTTCCCGCGTATCTCTTTACCTGCAGCCATTGAAAGCTCCTATAGCCTGGGTTGAGATCAGAACGATTTCTTGAAGTTTTCGACCGCTGCCGCCAGCTCGGTCTCGTCTTCCTTCGACAGTTGCTTGGTATCCTCGATGCGCTTGAGCAGTGCAGCGTTGCTCGATTGCAGGAACTTGTGCAGATCATGTTCGAAGCCGAGCACGTCCTTGACTTCGATATCGTCGAGATAGCCTTTGTTGACCGCGAACAGGGTCACAGCCATAAGCGACACTGGCAGCGGCGCATATTGTGGCTGCTTCAGCAGTTCGGTCACGCGTGCACCGCGATCAAGCTGCTTGCGAGTGGTTTCGTCGAGATCAGAAGCGAACTGCGCGAACGCTGCCAGTTCACGGTACTGCGCGAGGTCGGTACGAATACCGCCGGACAGGCCCTTGATGACCTTGGTCTGTGCAGCACCACCGACACGCGACACCGAGATACCGGCGTTAATGGCAGGACGAACACCTGCGTTGAACAGCGAGGTCTCGAGGAAGATCTGGCCGTCAGTAATCGAGATCACGTTGGTCGGAACGAAGGCCGACACGTCACCCGCTTGTGTTTCAATGATCGGCAGAGCGGTCAGCGAGCCGGTTTGGCCCTTGATAGCGCCTTCGGTGAACTTCTCGACATAGTCGGGGTTCACGCGAGCCGCACGCTCGAGCAGACGCGAGTGGAGATAAAACACATCGCCGGGGAAAGCTTCACGACCCGGCGGGCGGCGCAGCAGCAGCGAAACCTGGCGATAGGCGACGGCCTGCTTCGACAGATCGTCATAAATGATCAGCGCGTCTTCGCCGCGGTCGCGGAAGTATTCGCCCATGGCGCAGCCGGAATAGGCTGACACGTATTGCATCGCAGCTGATTCTGCCGCGGTCGCGGCAACGACGATGGTGTAGTCCATTGCACCATGCTCATCGAGGGCGCGCACGACGTTTTTCACCGACGAGGCTTTCTGACCGATCGCGACGTAGATACAGGTCACGCCCTGGCCCTTCTGGTTGATGATGGTGTCCAGCGCGACGGCGGTCTTACCGGTCTGGCGGTCACCAATGATCAGTTCGCGCTGGCCGCGACCGATGGGCACCATAGAGTCAATCGACTTCAGGCCGGTTTGCAGCGGCTGCGATACGGATTGACGTGCGATGACGCCCGGCGCGATCTTCTCGATCGGTGCGGACAATTTTGCGTTGATCGGGCCCTTGCCATCGATCGGCTGACCGAGCGCATTGACCACACGGCCGCGCAGTTCAGGACCGATCGGCACTTCGAGAATGCGGCCAGTGCACTTGACGGTGTCGCCTTCCGAAATGTGTTCGTATTCACCCAGAATCACGGCGCCGACTGAGTCGCGCTCGAGGTTCAGGGCGAGGCCGTAAGTGTTGCCCGGGAATTCCAACATCTCGCCCTGCATAGCATCGGACAAGCCGTGAATGCGACAGATACCGTCAGTCACAGAAATCACGGTGCCTTGGTTGCGAACTTCGGCGCCTGCGCCGATGCCTTGGATCCGGCTTTTGATCAGCTCGCTGATTTCGGACGGGTTGAGTTGCATGTTTGCTCCTGATTGGTTGAGACCGGTTTAATTCAAGTCTCGCAATGTCAAAATATTTTTGCGCTGATCATCAGGCCGCGAGCGCCTTCTGCATGTTGTGCAGTCGGTTCTTGACGGAGAAATCCAGCACCTCGTCTCCTACAACGACGCGCACGCCTCCGATCAGTTCGGGCTCGAGTCTGACGCTGGCATTGAGCTTGCGGCCGAATTTCTTTTGCAACGCGGCTAACAACTCCGCGAGTTGGCCATCGTTCATTGGAAACGCGCTGACGATTTCCGCATCGGCTGTTTTTTCGTAGGCATTTTTCAGCTCACGGAATTGTTGGGCAATTTCAGGCAACAGGGACATGCGGCCATTCTCGACCAGCATCGCAACGAAGTTTGTCGCTTCGTCGCCGATATTGGTTTTCAGCGCCGCAGCGAAGGTGTCCCTGATCAGCTGCCGGGGCACGCGGGGATCCGTTGCCATCTCGCTGAACTCCGGAACTGCTGCCACCTGCGCCATGCGCGACAGCAAGTCGGTCCACTCGTTCAGCCCTGACGGCATCGCGACACGGAACAGCGCCTCAGCATAGGGTCGGGCTATCGTTGCGAGTTCTGCCATGATTACAGTTCGGCTTTCAATTGGTTCAGAAGATCCGCGTGGACATCAGCGTTGATTTCGCGCTTCAGGATCTGCTCCGCGCCTTTGACGGCCAGTACGGCCACATCAGCACGCAGCATGTCACGCAGCCGAATAGCTTCTGCTGCTGCTTCGTGACGGGCGGCCTCTATGATGCCAGCGGCTTCTGCTTTCGCATGGTCTTTGGCTTCCTCGACGATTTCCGACGCGCGACGCTCAGCATCGACGATGCGTTGCTGGGTCTGTTCATGCGCCTGTGCGAGTTCGATTTGCACACGCTTCTCGGCAACGGCAAGTTCGTGGCGGCCTTTGTCGGCCGCAGCGAGACCTTCCGAGATTTTTTTGGCGCGTTCGTCCAGCACCTTCATCAGCGGCGGCCACACGAACTTCATCGTGAACATCGCGAGGATGAAGAAGACGACGAACTGCGCAAACAATGTTGCGTTCAAGTTCACGGTAATTTCCTTCTCAAATTGACAGACGCCGGGGCGTAGCCCCGGCACGATGAGAATTCAGGAATTAGCCGGCGAACGGGTTTGCGAATGCAAACATCATCGCGATACCGACACCGATCAGGAACGCTGCATCGATCAGACCGGCCAGCAGGAACATCTTGGTCTGCAGGCTGTTCATCAGTTCCGGCTGGCGAGCCGAAGCTTCGATGAACTTGCCGCCCATGATGCCGATACCGATACATGCGCCGATAGCGCCCAGACCGATGATCAGACCGCAAGCCAGTGCAACGAAAGCGACGTTAGTCATGAAAACTCCTTAGATAGTCAAAGTCAAAGAATCAAAAAATACAAACCGGTACTGCAAAACTTACTTACTTCGAATTAGTGCCCTTCATGCGCCTGGCCGATGTAGACCAGCGTCAGCATCATGAAGATAAATGCCTGCAACAACACGATCAGGATGTGGAAGATGGCCCAGACCGAGCCGGCAATCACATGCATGCCGAAACCCCACCAGGTGGCGGTCGAGCCCAGCAGCGCGATCAGGAGGAACACCAGTTCGCCGGCATACATGTTGCCAAACAGTCGCATGCCGAGTGACACGGTCTTCGCGACGAACTCGATGATGTTCAGGCCAAGGTTGGCAATCCACAGTGCGGGATGCGAACCGAACGGGGCGCAGAACAATTCGTGAATGAATCCGCCGATGCCCTTGATCTTCACGTTGTAATACAGCATGAGCGCCAGTACGCCGACGGCCATACCGAGCGTGCCGTTCAGATCCGCTGTCGGCACGACGCGGAAATGGATGTCGATGCCGAACAGGCCGAAGATGGCGGAGAACAAATCGACGGGCAGAAAGTCCATCGAGTTCATCAGCAACACCCAGACGAACACGGTCAGCGCGAGCGGCGCGATGAAAGTGCGGTTGCCATGCACGATGTTCTTCGATTGGTCTTCCACCATTTCAACGACCATCTCGACCAGTGCCTGAAAACGACCCGGCACACCGGACGTCGCTTTCTGCGCAGCACGAACCATGAAGAACAGGCCGAGGATGCCCATCAGTACCGACCACAACACGGTATCCAGATTGATCACCGAAAAATCGATGATGCTGTGCTGGTGCGTTGTCTGTAGATGGCCGAGGTGGTGAACGATGTATTCGGAGGCTGTCGGCGCGTGGTTCGCGCCCTCTGCTGCCAGTTCTGATGCCATGTCAGTGCCTAATCAATAAGATGATGTAACTTTTCAGCGCGACGATGAAAGCGGCGATCAGCGCCAGCCAGTTCAGGTCGCGGTACTCCATGACGATCAGCGCCAGCAATGCGATCGTCATCGCAATCTTGGTGAACTCCCCGACAAAAAACGTCATCGGGCTCAGAGTTCCGGGCTTGTTCGCGCCGATATGCAGGCGAAGCGCGAACAGTCCGTTGGGCACTACACAACACAAGCCACCGAGCATCGCCGAGACAAAGGCGTGCATGCCGCCGACCCACGCCGCGATCAACGCAGCGGCCGTCGTGGTAGCCAGCTGGGTCAGAATCAGGCGCAGCATGAAAAAATTGCTTTCAGACCGGGGAAGCCGGCGCCGGGCAGGACGATGTTGTTCTTCCGGACGCGTGAGCAAGGTGCGAATTGTAGAGCCGCGTGATTATATTGGGCGGCGATTATGTGAGTCAAATATTTGCCCTTCAGAAAGCGCAGTATTGCATTGCGATAAACACAACTTCGCGTTAATTCACTGCGATTCTGTTCTCAGTCGACCAATAACGCCATCCAGCTGATCCAGGCTTGCAAATGCAATAACAAGCTCGCCCTTGTTGCGCGCGCCAAGCTTGATGCTCACCTGGGTAGCCAGCGCGTCGGACAACTCCTCCTCGAGACGAGTGATATCGCGCGATTTTTCTTTCGCCGGTCCGCCGGGCTTGCCATCCTGACGGGCGGCATGGCGAACGACCAGTTTCTCGGCGTCGCGCACCGACAGCCGCTTGGCAATGATTTCGGTGGCCAGCGCGATCTGAGTGGCGGAGTCCACCGCCAGCAGCGCGCGCGCATGTCCCATGTCAATGTCGCCCGCCATCAGCATCGATTGCACCGGCTTGGCCAGATTCAACAAGCGAAGCAAGTTCGACACCGCGCTGCGCGAGCGGCCGACTGATTCGGCCGCCTGCTCATGCGTGAAGCTGAATTCATCCAGCAGCCTTTGTATGCCCTGCGCTTCCTCGAGCGGATTCAGGTCTTCGCGCTGCATGTTCTCGATCAGCGCCATCGCCGCAGCGCCCTTGTCGTCGATCTCGCGCACCAGCACCGGCACGTCGGTCAGTCCGGCCAGCTGCGCGGCTCGGAAGCGCCGTTCGCCGGCGATGATCTCGTGCGTGACGCCGGGCTTTCCGTTCGCGATCGGACGCACCAGGATCGCTTGCAGCAAGCCCTGCGCGCGAATTGAATCAGCAAGCTCATTGAGCGCGCCCTCGTCCATTCGTGTACGCGGCTGATACTTGCCTGCCTGGAGCGACGTCACGGGCAAACTGGCGGTCGCGCTGCTGCTGGCGGCGACCTCCGGCGTCAGGTCGGGCGAGCCGCCCAGCAATGCTTCGAGGCCGCGTCCAAGGCCTTTTGGTTTCTTCGTTACCATGGGTTGATGCTTTCGGAATAAATGCTGTTTGATCAGAGCGTCGCGATGCGTGCGACCAGCTCCTTGCCAAAGTCGATGTAGGCCTGCGCACCCTTTGACGAGGGATCGAAGATCACGCCCGGAATACCATAGGAGGGCGCCTCGGCGAGCCGGACATTGCGCGGAATGATGGTCTTGAATACCTTGTCGCCGAAATGTTTTTCCAGCTGTGATGACACCTGCTGCGACAGCATCATGCGCGGGTCGAACATCACACGCAGCAGACCGATCACCTTGAGTTCCGGATTCATCTTGCCGTGCACGATCTTGATCGTGTTGACGAGGTCAGACAGCCCCTCCAGCGCGTAGTACTCGCACTGCATCGGAATGATCACGCCATGCGCTGCGCACAAACCATTCAGCGTCAGCATGGACAAGGCGGGCGGGCAATCGATCAGCACGAAATCATAGTGCTCGTCTATGCTGGCCAGGGCCTGCTTCAAGCGCATTTCACGGTTTTCCAGCTCGACCATCTCAACTTCGGCGCCAGCGAGATCGCGGTTCGCTGGCAACACATCAAAGTGACCGGTCTCCGAAGTCTGACGCGCGCTGGCAATGTCCGCTATGCCGAGCAGTACGTGATACACCGTGCTGTCGAGCGTGGCCTTATTAATGCCGGCACCCATGGTGGCATTGCCCTGCGGGTCCAGGTCGACCAGCAGCACGCGAAGTTTCAGGTTCGCGAGTCCCGCGGCGAGATTGACAGCGGTCGTGGTCTTACCGACGCCGCCTTTCTGATTGGCGATGCAAAAGATTTTGGCCATGTTATTGGTCTTCTGGTTTGCTTCCGTTGTCGTCGATCCTTGCGACGTGTATCAGATGTCGCTCGGCCTGTAGCCCCGGTACTTGCAATGCCTGTTTGCGCAGCACCGTCCACCCCCCGGGCACGCTTTCCTTGTCGGTCTGCTGTGCCTGTCCTTTCATCGCAATCATGCGACCGCCTGTGCTGAGCAGATGGCCGGACCACTCAATGAAATCCGACAGCTCGGCAAACGCGCGCGATGTGATCACGTCAAACTTTTCTTCCACTTTCAACTGCTCTACCCGACCCGTGTGCACCGTGACCCGGGACAATCCCAGCTCGGCCTTCACCTGCGTCAGGAAGGCGGTTTTCTTGCTGACGGTATCGATCAGGTCGATGCGCATTGCGGGCTCGGCGTGTTGCGCCCAGATCGCGATCACCATGCCCGGCAAGCCGCCGCCGGCACCGACATCGAGCACATGCTTCGCGCCCGTGAACGCGGGCAATGCCGCCATGCAGTCGAGCAGATGCTGGGTGAGCATGCGCTGCGGATCTCTGACAGCGGTCAGGTTGTAAACCGCATTCCATTTGTGCAGCAAGGCCAGATAGTCGAGCAGCTTGTCCAGCACCGCGTCTGGCAAATCCAGCGTCAGCGCCGCCGCGCCGTCGCGCAGTGCGCTGCGCAATGTCGATAAATCCGGAATCATTCAGGCGGCGTCCGTTGCCTTCGCAGCGCCCACCGCCGGCTTCAGGCTGCCTTTTTTCAGATGGATCAGCAGCAGTGAAATCGCGGCGGGCGTGACGCCAGCGATGCGCGATGCCTGGCCCAGCGTCTCGGGCCGGTGCTGATTCAGTTTTTGCCGCACCTCCATCGACAGCGCCGGCACACCCAGATAATCCAGATCGGCCGGCAGCTTCAGATGCTCGTAATGTTCGTGACGCTCTACCTCTTTCGCCTGACGATCGATGTAGCCTGCATATTTCACCTGAATCTCGACCTGTTCGGCGATGTCCGTCGGTAATGCCGGATTGTCGAAGCGGCGGCCATCCACAGCCTGCAGCGTCATCAGCGCATCGTAACTCACATTCGGGCGGCGAAGCAGATCAGTGAGCGCATACTCTCGCTCTATGCCTTTGCCCAACACACGCTCGGCCTCCGCCGTTGCGATGATTTTCGGATTGACCCAGGTGCTTTTCAGTCGCTCCAACTCTCTGGCAATCGCTTCACGCCGACGCTCGAAGACCGCCCATTGCGCGTCACTGACGCAGCCGAGCTGGCGGCCTGTCTCAGTCAGCCGGAGGTCGGCATTGTCTTCGCGTAGACTCAGCCGGTATTCCGCGCGGCTGGTAAACATGCGGTAAGGTTCCTGCACGCCCTGCGTGACAAGGTCATCGACCAGCACACCAAGGTAGGCCTCATCGCGACGCGGCGTCCACGGGTTCCGGCCCTGCGTCTGCAATGCAGCGTTCAGGCCGGCCAGCAAACCCTGCGCAGCGGCTTCTTCGTAGCCAGTCGTGCCATTGATCTGACCGGCGAAATACAGACCCCGGATCGCGCGGGTCTCAAGGGAAGCTTTCAGCCCCCGTGGGTCGAAATAGTCGTATTCGATCGCATAGCCGGGCCGCAAAATATGGGCATTTTCAAGCCCGCACATGGACCGCACCAATGCCAGCTGCGCATCGAATGGCAGGCTGGTGGAAATACCATTCGGATAGAACTCATGCGTGTTCAAGCCTTCTGGTTCCAGATAAATCTGATGCGCATCCTTGTCCGCAAAGCGATGAATCTTGTCCTCAATGGATGGACAATAGCGCGGGCCGACACCTTCGATCACCCCGGTGAACATCGGGCTGCGATCCAGCGCGCCGCGGATGATGTCGTGCGTTTGCTGATTTGTGTACGTGATCCAGCACGGCAGCTGCGCAGGATGCATCGCGGCCGAGCCCATGATCGAAAACACCGGCACCGGATCCCGGTCACCCGGCTGCTCGGCCAGTCGTGAAAAATCAATAGAGCGTCCGTCGATGCGAGGAGGCGTGCCGGTTTTCAGCCGCCCTTGTGGCAGCTTCAGCTCTTTCAGTCGAGCCGACAGCGACAGGGCTGGCGGATCCCCTGCCCGTCCGCCCGAATATTGATTCAGGCCCACGTGAATTTTTCCGTCAAGGAAGGTGCCGGCAGTGAGCACCACCGCGCGCGATCGGAAACGAATGCCGACTTGCGTCACCGCACCGACCACCTGGTCGCCCTCGACCATCAGATCGTCGACGGCCTGCTGAAACAACCAGAGGTTCGGCTGGTTTTCCAGCCGCTGCCGAATAGCTGCCTTGTACAGGATACGATCCGCCTGCGCCCGGGTAGCCCGGACGGCTGGCCCCTTCGACGAATTCAGGATACGAAACTGGATGCCCGCCTCATCCGTGGCGATAGCCATCGCGCCGCCCAGCGCATCGACCTCCTTCACCAGATGCCCCTTGCCAATGCCGCCTATTGACGGATTGCAGGACATTTGGCCCAGCGTTTCGATGTTATGCGTCAGCAGCAGGGTTTTCTGCCCCATGCGGGCAGACACCAGTGCAGCTTCGGTGCCGGCATGGCCACCACCGACGACGATGACATCAAATTCTGTGGGGAAGTCCATTGAACTCGGATAAAGCGGAGGTGGGGCGGAGGCTGGATTATAAAGGGATTTGTCCGGCGCAGGCCGGGCTGGCGCTTATCTACGGACTGTTTCACGTGAAACACAACAAGGATTGAGCGCCAATGTTTCACGTGAAACCATCAAAGCCCCGAGCCAAACGCATCCCATCCCGTTTTGGCAATCAGCACGAGCACCAGCAGCAAAAAGATTCGTCGAACAAATCCTGCCCCTTCTCTGAGTGCGAGTCGGGCCCCCAGCAAGGATCCGGCCATATTGCAGACGGCCATCACGCCAGCCAGCAACCAGAGCGGCTCGGTTGTCGGAATAAACCAAGCGAGCGCGGCGAGATTACACACGACGTTGACGATCTTGGCCGCAGCGGATGCACGCAAAAAATCCAGGCCGAACGTTCGAATGAACAGGAAAATCAGGAAGCTGCCAGTACCTGGACCAAAGAAGCCATCATACAAGCCGATCGTCCCGCCTATTCCCAGTGCCAGCAAGGTTTTCTTCGTACCAGTACAGGTAGGCGCAAACTGGCCGCCGAAGTCTTTGCGCCGAAACACGTAAAAGGCTACCGCGATCAGGATGAAAGGCAGCAGCTTGCGAAACACATCCGGCGGGAACATCGTGATCGCCCAGGCGCCCAGGGCACCAAAGACTAATGCAGCGGCTGATGCCGGCAACACCAGCGACCAATCTACCGGGTAGGTCTTCGAATAGGTTCTGGCAGCGAGTGCCGTGCCAAACACGCCTGATAATTTATTCGTAGCGAATAAGGTCGACGGCAGGGCCGTCGGCAACGCAGAAAACAAGGCCGGCACCTGAATCAACCCGCCGCCACCGACAATTGCATCCAGCAAGCCGGCCAGCAGCGCAGCGCCGGCGAGCCAACAATAGAGCTCAGGCTCGCTTATCACCGAAAACCAGATAAAAACGAGGGTGTGTTAGTGTTTGCTTCCACCAAAACCATTGGTTTTATTTGCTTACTTCGGCAACAGCGTTGACGGCAAGCATACCGCTGGAGGATCTACTCCGTTCTGCACGAATCAAGTCCGCCGCTCGATCAGCAATCATAATAATCGGCGAGTTGCAGTTGCCGGAGGTGATATCCGGCATCACTGAGCCATCAACCACGCGCAAGCCAGCCACCCCCCTGACCCGCAGCTCGCTGTCAACCACGGCCATGGCGTCGTTCTCTCTGCCCATTTTGCAGGTACCGACCGGGTGGAAAATCGTGGTGCCGATATCGCCCGCCGCACTGATAAGACTCTCATCCGAGCTTAATTGCGCGCCCGGCTTGAACTCCTCCGGTGCATAGCGCTGCAAGGCTGGCGCCGCAACGATGCGGCGCGTCAGGCGCATTGCATCAGCTGCCACCTGGCGGTCCTCGAGCGTAGACAAATAGTTTGGCGTAATTTTCGGCGCCGCATACGGGTCAGCATTTGCGACGCGCACATGGCCACGAGAAGTCGGACGCAAGTTACAAACGCTGGCTGTAAACGCCGGAAAATCATGCAAGGGTTCACCGAAACGACCGAGCGATAGGGGCTGAACGTGATACTGAATGTTCGCGCTGGCCTGTAACGGGTCCGATCGTGTAAACAGGCCGAGCTGCGATGGTGCCATTGACATCGGCCCGCTGCGATTGAGCAAATATTCCGCACCAATGCGCAGCTTACCTAACCAGTGATTCGCCAGCGTGTTCAGCGTTTTCACACCGCTGACCTTGAACACCATGCGTATCTGCAAATGGTCTTGCAAATTCTCGCCGACGCCCGGCAAATCATGAACGGGTGTAATGCCATGCTGATGCAATAACGCAGACGGCCCGATGCCGGATAGTTGCAGTAGTTGAGGCGAACCGATCGCACCCGCCGACAGCAGGGTTTCAGCCGTGGCATCCGCTGTCCACGCACGCCCGCCGCCAGTGAATTCAACACCCGTGCAACGCAGGCCCTGCTGCGTTGTTTCTATGCGCAGCTTTTCCACATGACAGCCCGTCATGATGGTCAGGTTTCCACGACGCATCGCCGTTCGCAAAAACGCCTTGGCCGTGTTCCAGCGCAAGCCCGCCTTCTGGTTCACATCGAAGTAACTGCAACCTTCATTGTCGCCGCGGTTGAAATCCTCAATGGCCGGAATACCAAGCTGACTGGCGGCGTCACGAAACGCGTCAAGAATGTCCCAGCGCAAGCGCTGCTTCTCCACTCGCCATTCCCCACCGGCGCCATGAAATGCGCTCGGCCCAGCGTGATGATCTTCCGTGCGCATGAACAGAGGCAAAACATTTTGCCAGCGCCAGCGATCGTCTCCCGTCGCATCAGCCCAGCGGTCATAGTCCGCTTGTTGGCCACGCATGTAGATCATGCCGTTGATTGAAGAACATCCGCCAAGCACTTTACCTCGCGGATAGATGAGACTGCGACCGTTCAGACCGACATCCGGCTCGGTTCGAAAACGCCAGTCCGTGCGGGGGTTGTCAATGCAGTACAAATAACCGACGGGGATGTGAATCCACAAGTAGTCATCTTTACCACCGGCTTCGATCAGCAATACCTCGACGTCACTATCCTGGGTCAGACGATTTGCGAGCACACAGCCGGCACTACCGCCACCGATGATGATGTAGTCATAACGCCCTGCACTCTCTCTGGTTTGCATCCCGTTCCCCGGCTTGTCACACTGCCCGCCCTCTTTCGACCCTTGTCATCAGAATGGCGAGCAGCGCAGCTTATTACAACCCGGTGGCATCGATCAAACTCGAATTGCTCATCACTGTGGAAAAGCTTTGGGATAACTTACGAGCCGCAAGTGGATAAGTCACCCAAATTCACAGACCGAATTTGTTATGCAAAAGCTGTCCTTCGCCAGATGGCGTACTGTTCAGATTTTATCTTTCGCTTAAGTCACTGATAGCGCAACGCAAAAGCGACTTATCCACAGAAATCGTCCCAGCTTATCCATTACTACCAATATTAAATACAAGCTTTAAGAAAAGAAGACAAAGAAAAAAAGCTGCGCACTGCAAATCACGCGACTGCTATTTTTGTGGATAAAGCTAAGGATAAGCTGTGCATTGATCGTGGATACTTTGATCATTCCATGAAAAAAGCCGGCATAAGCCGGCTTCAGGCAACAGAGAACACTCGTCAATGCTCCGGACCGCCGGGTGCTGCCTTTGCGAACGCTACCGATTTACCCAGCTGCTCACGCAGCCATCGGTGACCCGGGCTGCGCGCGTCTCTTTCGTGCCAGAGCATGTCGATATGGACCTCTGGCAGAGAAAACGGCAACTCCTTGACGACCAGCGCTTCAGACATGCCCGTAGCTTCGATCAGATGGAACGGTATGACCATCAGCAGGTCAGACGCTGCCACCACCTTGCCTGCGGTGAAAAATTGATTCACGGTCAGCAGGATGCGGCGCACGCGATTCAACGATACCAGCGCATCATCGACCAGCCCGCGTGCGCGGCCTGAAAAGCTGACGAGCAGATGATTCGCGTCGCAGTAGCGATCCAGCGTCAGTTCCTTATCCGCCAGGGGATGCTGCTTTCGCATCACTGCCACGTAATGTCCGGCATACAGACGCTCGTGCCGTATCGGTGTTTCAGTCGCGCCTTGCAATTGAGCGACAACCCCCGGAAAAAAACCGATGGCCAGATCAATGTCGCCGCGCAGAAGCATAGGCCGTGGCTCGCGGGTGGTCAGCGGCACCATTCGGATATCAATGCCAGGCGCATCACTCTCGATCAGCCGCACCAGCGGTGGCAACAACAGCCCTGCCGTGGCATCCGCCATCGCCATCCGGAAGGTGACATTGGCTTTTTCAAGCTCAAAGCTGCGCGGTGCGACCGCTTCTTCAAGCTCGGCCAGTGCCCGACGTACCGCAGGCCACAGCGATTCAGCGCGAGCAGTCGGTTTGACGCCATGCGCGGTCCGGATTAACAGCTCATCACCCAAGGCATCCCGCAAACGCTTCACAGCGTTGGAAACGGCGGGTTGCGTCATCGCGAGCCGACTCGCGGCGCGCGTCAAATTTTGTTCAGTCATGACTGCGTCAAAGACACGCAGCAGGTTCAGATCGAGTGTCAGAAAACTCATGGAAGTCGCTATCAGTAAACAAGACCCTGAAGATATATCATAAAAATATAGTCGAAATAAAGAAATAAAATTTTGCTTATAACAGACCGGCACCTATACTGCGGCGCAACATTCATTATCCGGAGCTCCCGACATGCAGCGCTTCCTGATGGCCACTACCATGACGCTTAAACCAATGTTGCTTGGTTTTCAAAATCCGTTTACCGCCCTATTGCGAAACACCGCTCCTAAAACCCAGGATATCGGACCCGCGCAAACCCGCCGCGCACTCGAAGACATGGCCAGAGAAGTGGAAAGCCTGCAGCCCGGACTCGCGGCTGAGATCCGCAGTTTTTCTGTCCGTGCCTGACTGGGCCGAAACAATGCAATCGGTGATGATCAATCAGCCTTAGCCAGCCGCAACAGTGCAAAACGCCGGCCGAGTAAACACAGCCCCAGGGCCGATCCGGCGATCAGGTGAGAAGATCCAACGGTAGTCAATAAAACACCAGCCATTGCAACACCCGCTGCCTGCCCGAAGAAAAAACAGGAGGCAAACGCGGCGACCGCCGCACCACGACGTTCTGGTGCCATTTGCGTGGCGTTAATTTGCAAGGTGTTATGCATCATGTAAAAACCAAGTCCGAAAGTGAAGGCACCCGGAATCGCAAGCCACCAGATCGGGGTGTAAGCGATCAGCATCATCGAGGCCGTCATCAACCAGCCACCCGCGCTGATCAACCCAACCTCGCCCAGACGCTTCACCATGGCTTTTGAACGAATCGCGAATGCGAAACCGCCAAAACCAAACAGCATCACCAGACCACCAGCTGCCGCCAGCGATAAACCATGCCTCGTATGCAGATGAGTTGGCACAAAGGCCAGCGCACCATAGACGAGACCGCCTTCCAAAAGCACGGTGATCAATACTTTACGTGCCCACGGCACCTGCAACACTCGCGAAAACTCCGCCACCATATGCGTCAAAGGATGCGCGCCTGTTTGACGAATCTGTTTCGCACGTTCAGGTAAGCGGCGGTTAATACGAATCAGGCAGACGCCGGTCACCAAGAAAGCTATTGCAATAAGCAAGAACGGAACACGCCAGTTCAGGTAATCCGCGCTGACACCACCGAGCATAATCCCGGTCGACAGCCCCAGAATGTGCCCGATCATGAATCGTGCAAGTACCGACTGCCGGTGCTCGTAGTCGACCACATCGCCTATCCAAGCCATCGACAATGGAATCAGCGCAGCGCAGGTAGCGCCAGCCCACGCGCGCGCGACAATCAGCATAGAAAAGTCCGGCGCTATCGCACAAAGCAGCGTAGTGAAAGAACACGCAATGCAGGCCAGCGAGACAATCCGATATTTTCCGTAACGATCTCCGAGCGGTCCAAACCATAACTGCGCCAGCCCATAGACGACACCGAATACCGTGATCACTGCTGAAACGGCGCTCAGTGTCGTGTCAAACTCGGTGGCGAGCCGGGGCAACATGGCATCGGTAATTCGCATGGACATCGCACTGCTGAAAGACGCAAACGACAGCGCAAGAATCGCAGAGCCGGGGATGGCAGGTGAAGCACTGGTGGACGGAGTCATTATTTTTATAAAGAGCGCAGGCTCTCGAACTGCCGGGGCAAACCCGTGATGGGATCGGTAAAACCGATAGCGCGTGCCAGCAGCTTTAGCGGTGCAGAAAAATCATCACCTTTGCACGGCAGCGCAAGCGGATAAAAGCTGTCATTCAGGATGGGTATGCCGAGCGAACTCATATGCACACGCAACTGGTGCATCTTGCCGGTGTCTGGCAGAAGACGATAAAGCCCGTACTCACCACGACGGTCGATTAACTCGATGCGACTAAACGCGTTGGGTTCTCCGTCGACCTCCCTGACCCGAAAAAACTGGTCATCACGCTCGATGCGACTGCGCACGTCCACCGGCAATATGAGATCCGCGCGCAGCGGCGCCAGCGCCTCATAGACCTTGCGCACCTGCCGCAGACGAAACAGCGATTGCCATACTGAGCGCGTCGCCGGGTTAACCGAGAACAGCATCACACCAGCAGTCTCACGGTCAAGACGATGAATCGGCGTCAGCGACGCTATGCCCGTTTTACGCTTTAGCCGCACCAGCAGCGTCTCGTGCAGGAAGCGCCCACCCGGCGTCACCGGTAAGAAATGCGGCTTGTCGACGACCATTAACTCGTCGTCTTGAAAAAGTATTCGCTCTTCAAACGGAATCGGCGTCTCGTCTGAGCGCTCGCGGTAATAGTAGATGCAGGCGCCGCCACGAAACGGCGTATCGTAAGCCACTCGCTGCCCGCGCTCATCGATGACCTCGCCGCGGGCCATGCGTTGCCGCCAGTGGTCTTCACTGACCATCGGAAAACGCACGGCCAGATAATCACCAAGCGTGACCCAGCGCCCGTGCGGCAACCAAGCCAGGCTAGGCGATACCCCATCACGTGTCGGTAATAGATGACGTGCACTCATGGCGGACTCTTATCAGAGTCCGCATGATAACGGTGAACGATCAGCGAAGAATGAAAACCCGATGGAAGCTCATCGATACTGCAGCCGTAGCCGCTGCGCCAGCAGTGCCTTCACCTGCGCCATCGCCTCCGGTAAGCGATGGCGCAGGTGACTGAACAGCTCCTCATGCAGCTGCAGCTCGACTTCCCACGCTGCACGATCAATCGCCGTGATCTGTTCATACAAGGCCTCGGGAAAGGCCAAGCCGTCCCAGTGCAAGTCCGAGTAACGCGGTGCCACTCCCAGCGCGCCCTCTTCACCACCGGCATCGCCGGTGACCCGCCCGATCATCCAGGCCAGCACGCGCATGTTGTCGCCAAAGCCGGGCCAGATGAATTGCCCGTTGGCGTCAGTGCGGAACCAGTTCACGCAAAAGATTTTTGGCAGCACCGCTCCGCTTTGCGCGAGCTGCTCACCAAGCTTCAGCCAGTGCGAGAAATAGTCGCTCATGTTGTAGCCAACAAAAGGCAGCATCGCAAACGGATCGCGCCGGACCACCCCCTGCTCACCGGTCGCCGCCGCCGTGGTCTCCGAGCCCATGGTCGCCGCCATGTAGATGCCTTCGGTCCAGTTGCGCGCCTCGGTCACCAGCGGCACCGTGCCAGAACGCCGGCCACCAAAAATAAATGCAGCAATCGGTACACCATTCGGCTTGTCCCAAGCCGCGTCGAGCACCGGGTTTTGCGTGGCGGCGACGGTGAAGCGCGCATTTGGATGCGCTGCCTTGCGGCCGGTTTTCATACCCAGTTGCGGCGTCCAGTCCCTGCCTTGCCAGTCAATCAGGTGCGCCGGCACTTCCTTTGACAAACCCTCCCACCAGACGTCACCGTCGTCGGTCAGCGCAACATTTGTGAAGATCGTGTCATGGGCCAGCGACGCCATGCAGTTGGCGTTGGTCTTCGCATTCGTGCCTGGCGCGACACCAAAATAACCAGCCTCTGGATTGATCGCGTAAAGACGACCGTCAGCGCCAGGCTTGATCCACGCGATGTCGTCACCAATCGTGCTCACCTTCCAGCCCTTGAATGCTGCGAGCGGTATCAGCATCGCGAAATTCGTCTTGCCGCAGGCGGACGGGAATGCGGCCGCCACATAGTGCTTGTCTCCCCGAGGCGATTCGACGCCGAGAATCAGCATGTGCTCAGCCAGCCAGCCTTCGTCGCGACCCATGCTTGACGCAATACGCAGCGCGAAGCACTTCTTGCCCAGCAGCGCGTTGCCGCCATAGCCGGAACCGAAAGACCAGATCTCGCGTGTCTCCGGGTAATGGACGATGTATTTGGTCGGATTGCATGGCCATGGCACGTCTGGCTGCCCCGGTTTCAGCGGCGCGCCGACCGAGTGCACGCAGCGCACAAACGCACCGTCGCCGCCCAGCAAGTCGTACACCGCCTTACCCATGCGCGTCATGATGCGCATGTTGACCACCACATACGGTGAGTCGGACAACTCAACACCGATATGCGCGATCGGTGAGCCCAGCGGTCCCATTGAAAACGGCATGACATACAAGGTGCGGCCACGCATGCAGCCGGCGAACAGACCGTTGAGTGTGTTGCGCATCTCCGCAGGCGCAACCCAGTGATTCGTCGGACCGGCATCATCTTCATGCTCGGAGCAAATAAAGGTACGGTCCTCGACACGCGCAACATCGGATGGATCGGAACGAGCGAGAAAACTGTTCGGCCGTTTCGCCGGATTCAGTGGCGTAATCGCACCGGTCGCCACCATCTGTGCGCACAGCCGTTCATATTCCTCCTGTGAGCCATCGCACCAGAAGATCTGATCAGGCCGGGTCAGCGTCGCGACCTCAGTAACCCAGGCGATGAGCTTCAGATGCCGGATATAGGAGGGTGGACTGACCGTGGCAACACCGGCCATCGAGGCGTGATTCATGCGTTTCCTCCATGCCTTGAAGCGGGGCCCGGGCGGCTGGATCGTCGCGGGTTTGTGGCCGGCCCAACGCCAGCCGAGAGCCAGCGGCGGTCAGAGAATTTTACTCCCGCGGGTGCGGGAACAGCGCTGTTTCGGCGCAAGGCCGGCCCGGCAAGCGACAACTATTGACGGTTTCGTCGCGCAAAATTACGTGAAAACACGGTAATTTCTGAAAAACAGTCATTTCAGCGGCCGATATGACGGCGCGCCAAACCGAGCGCCCGTCGCTGTTGCTCGCATCAGTTAACGATCAATGTCCGAAGGCACGTCGGTTCTGAGCGAACCGCCAAATAGGCGCAAGCGGCTGCTCGAGGTTTCCATGCGCGAGTGCCGCCACAAGTTCTTCCAGCCCGGTGGCCAGGGCAGGGTCGTTCCTTCATACGGCGCAACGTTACCGCGCAGCGGTATCGCGGGCAGAAACTCCGGTTGAGGCCCGTCCCAGCCGAGCGAATACGCATGGTTCGGCAGCAGCGCATCGCACACCGTGGCAAACCATGCGGTATGGTCTTCATCACGCCCCAGCGCTTGCGCCAGTCCTTGCGGGTCGAAGCGCGCCAGCGCCGACACCAGTTCATGCGCGGAGTCACCGGGCTTATCGCCCCAGCCCATCACCGGATTCAGGTTGTACTCGGCGCCCGAGCCATACCAGCCCTCGCGCCATGGGCGCTGCAGCCACTGGCGCGCGCCGGTAAACAGATGCCAACGCCAGTGCAGCCCGGAGGGCTTGGGCCAGCTGTAAAGATAGAGCCGCTGATATCCGGCCTGATGCAGTTCGCGAACCATCGCCATCAGCCGGCCATGTGGCATACGGTCCGGTGGTGCGCGCCGGAAACTGATCGGCTCGCCATCCGCATGCTGCACCTGGTCGCAGGACAGGTTCAGGTCCAGCGTGCGTCCTTCATCGCCGAAGCGCGCAGAGACCCATCCGGTCAGCAGATTGACCGACGTGATCACGCCATAACCGCGATAGCGGTGAAAAATCACGGTGCCGGGGGCGATGGCTTTCATCAAACGATAGCGGTGAAATTCAACACAATCGCAGCAGTGTACCGGTAGCCCGATCCGCAGTAAAAACAGAATATTTGTTCGGTCTGCGGAACTTCCATTTGCTTCACCGAACCCGCTGCAATGTCGAACATGGGTTCATGCCAACTTAGCATTGGATTCCATCGCGCGGACACTCTTACCATGCAAGTCCATCTTGTCTCGGATGGCGGGTAGCCCAGTCGTTTCTCGTCTGTGTTGCCCAGCATTTCGGGAGTGGTTCTTTGCGGACCACTCCCTTTTTTTATCGCCGAGCTGATCGCGCTATCATGAGAAAAAACTGATGTGAGCTCTCATGACCCTGCGCATTATTGCCACCGGCGGCACTTTCGACAAACACTATGATCCGCTGACCGGGGAACTCGTTTTTCGCGACAGCGTGCTGCCCTCGGCGCTGGTGCGCGCGCGCATTACTGAAGCCCACGTATTCGAGCCCTTGCTTGCGCTGGATTCGCTGGACATGAACGATGCTCATCGTCAGCAAGTCCTTGAGGCCTGCAAGCGCAGTCACGAAGACCACATCGTGGTCGTGCATGGCACCGACACGATGCGCGAGACCGCTGAAGTACTCGGCCATGCAGGGCTCGCGAAAACCATCGTGCTGACCGGCGCGATGGTGCCCTACCTGATTGATGACTCGGATGCGTTGTTCAACCTCGGCTTTGCCTGTGCTGCCGCAACGCTGTGTGCCCCCGGTGTTTATATAGCGATGAATGGTCGCGTCTTTGCATGGAATGACGTGCAAAAAAACCGCGCAGCCGGCATTTTCGTCAACGCGCGCTGAACTAAGCCTGTCGGCACCTGTCGAACTTCGGCTGCGCAGGCAGCCAGGGAGCCATCTGCTTCGAACACGAGTCCGCTGCCGCGCCGGTGCGCGTTGTCGCCGCTTTTTGTTCGGTTTGCCGGGCAGCCAACCTTCATGGCCGACCGGTGGAGATACCCATGCCTATTGTCGTGCGAGCGGCCCGGGGCGGCTTGCTGACGGGTCTGATCGTGCTGCTGGTCGCCTGTCACGGAGACAGCGGCACCTCGACCGGCACCAGCGCCGCACAACTGAGTGCGCAGGAAGCACAAGGCCCGCGTGCGAGCGGCGATGTCGCCAGCGACGGCCTGAGCTGGATCAACTTCCGTCGCGCGCAGGCAGGACTCACGATTACAACGCGTGACGCACGCATCGACCGTGCTGCCGCCGCGCATGCCAGCTACCAGCAGCGGAACAATCTGATCACGCACGACGAAACTCCTGAAAAAACTGCTTACACCGGTGCTGATGCGCCGGAACGTTTGCGCGTTGCCGGTTATCCGTCGGCGGCAGAGAGTATCGCCGATGGTGAAGTGATCGCCGTTACCGCCGAGCCCGACGGCTTTGCCGCTGCCGAAGGCCTGATGGGCGCGATTTACCACCGCTACCTGATGCTCGAGCCGCGCTTCGATCTGGCCGGCAGCGGCAGCGCGCATCGTGCCGGCGGCTATCACTGGCTGAACGTGAACTTCGTCGCCACGCGCGATGCTCGCGGACTCGGTGCGGGCCGCATTGTCGTATGGCCGATGCCGGAACAGAGGAACGTTCGCATCGGTTTTCTCAGCGACGAAGAGACGCCCGACCCGGTCGCAGGCCGGAACGAGGTCGGCTTTCCGGTCAGCGTGCATGCCGACAGTGGCACGACCCTGAGCGTGAACCGCTTCATCATGCGCGAGCGCGGCGGCGGGGAACTGGCGGTGAAGCTGCTTGAGCATCGCAGCGACAACGGGACGCCGGCATCGGCTGCAGCGATCATTCCGTTGTCCGCGTTGCGCCGGGGTGTGACCTATGACGTCGAGCTCAGCGCAACGGTCGACGGCGTATCCGTGAGCCGCATCTGGTCGTTTTCTACCTGAGCACGCTACCGCGCTAGGCGCAGGTAAAGCTCAGGCAGCCGCTGCGTCAACTGCGCGATGCGGTCGATCACGAGGTAATGGTGAGGCCCGAAAATTTTCGCGACATACGCATCTGCATTCGCATCCACCGACACGCAGAATACCGGCGTTCCCTCGGCAGACGAACGCTCGACCGCGCGTGCCGCATCATGCACCAGCAGTTGCGGGTAATAGACATCGATGTCGTGCGGCTCGCCGTCGGTCAGCAGCAAGATCAGGCGCTGCGCTGTGCGATAGTGGCGCATCTGCCGGCTCGCATGTCGTATGGCCGCGCCCATCCGCGTCGACAGTGCGCCATCGACCGCAGACAGGCGGCCCAGCGCAACATCATCGAGCGGCTGGTTGAATTCCTTGAAGCGAAGGTAGTTCACCTCATGTCGTCCGTTCGAACGGAAGCCATGGATCGCGATCTGGTCGCCGCCCTGCCCGATCGCGTCGCTGAGCAATACGCTGGCTTCGCGTATCAGCGACAGCAAGCTCGAATCACCCGGCGCCGCACGGGTTGAGACCGAAAGGTCCAGCAGCAGTAGCACCGACAGCTCCGGTTTCTGCAAACGCGTGCGGCGATAAACGTTCAGCTCCGGCACCTGACCCGCGCGCAGCGCGGACTGCATGCGCACCAGCGCATCGGTCTCCAGTTCGTCGCCCTCCTGCTGTCGCCGCAGCTGCTGTGCTTGCCCGAGCTTTCTTGCCTGCAGCAGTTGTGACAGCCGCGCCGACAGCGCCGCATGCCTAGCCAGTTGCTCGCGCAGCGCCGACGGGTCGACGGGCTCCGGCACCTGCTCGACGATGCTGCACCAGTGCGCACGATAACGACCCATGCGCTCGTCCCATTCCGGATAAGTGGGCAAGGCGCTGTCATGGCGACCGGCGTCGTCATTCGCTGCCACCGCGACTTCACGCAGCCTGAAGCGGCCAATCGCGTCGGCGTCGCTGTCCAAGCGCGGCGTCGACTGTGCGGCGTCGTCCGTATTGCGAAAGCCCGCGTCTTCCGTGCGCGTCTCTTCCGGCTTGGCGTCGCTATCCCACAGGAACAGGTTGTCGTCGCGGTACAGCGGCTCGATCAGATAAGTTTTCGCGTTGAACTGCGCGCGCATCTGGCCGAGGTCATTGCCGAGCAGGATGCCGACCTGCCGCAGCGCTTGCGGATCGCTGCCATTCGACTGCGATTCAAGATACAGCCGCTGGCCCTTCATCACCCACGGATTGTCGTCGACGCGCGCCGGCTCGAGCAGCACATGGGCAAGCCTCAGCAGCAAGGCCTCAGCGCTCGTGCTGTCGCGCCCGCGTGGATCGAAGAACTTCAGCCACAGCCTGCGCAAGCCCGGCATGGCTGCGATGGCGAGCTGTTCGACGCGTGCATCTTCGAGCAGACCGATGATCGCGAGCTGCACCGGCTTCAGTTTCCTGCGTTCGAACTGCACAGTCGAAAACGTTTCGTGCGCGGCAGCGTGCGCCGCAGCTGCGCGATACAGGTCACGCAGCAATGCGCCGCGATGCGAGTGGTAGTGCGGCGGCAGGTGAATGCCGAGCTCCGACAGATAAGGCCGTAGTTGCGTGGCCGGACGATCGACCGGCCGCAGGCTGAATTCACGCGCCCACAGCGCGCGCAGGTAATGCCGCAGGGTCGCGCTGGCCGTGTCCAGCCCGTAATCTGCCTGCGCGGTGACACTTGCGGACATCGCGCTCAACCGAAGAAACTCTTCACGACACTGTCGAGCGCTTCGAGCATGTCCGGATCATCACTGATCGGTTGCACCAGCGCCATGCTGCATGCAGCGACCGGCGCAATGCCTTTTGCCATCAGCGTTGCCGCATAGACCAGCATGCGCGTCGACGCACCCTCGTCGAGCCCGTGGCCCTTCAGGTTGCGCATCTTGCCGCCGATGCCGACCAGATGCGTCGCGATGTCGCGCGCGACGCCGCCCTCGTGCATCACGATGTCCGTCTCGACCTCGGGCGACGGATAATGAAAGTCGACCGCGACAAAGCGCTGCTTGGTCGATTGCTTCAGGTCTTTCAGCATGAGCTGGTAACCGGGGTTGTACGAGATCACCAGCTGAAAATCCGGATGCGCATGCAGCAATTCATTCTTGCGGTCCAGCGGCAGGCTGCGCCGCGCATCGGTCAGCGGATGGATCGCGACCACGGTGTCCTGCCTTGCCTCGACCACTTCATCCAGATAGCAGATCGCACCGGCGCGCGCGGCAACGGCCAGCGGCCCGTCCTGCCAGTAAGTGCCATTGGCATCGAGCAGGAAGCGGCCGATCAGGTCCGATGCGGTCGTGTCCTCGTTACACGCCACGGTCACCAGCGGCCGACCGAGTCGCCAGGCCATATGCTCGACGAAGCGCGTCTTGCCGCAGCCCGTCGGCCCTTTCAGCATCACCGGCAGCCGCGCCGAATACGCAGCCTCGAATTGCGCCAGCTCGTCGCGCACCGGCAGGTAATAGGGTTCCTCATCGACGCGGTATTGCGCGATGTCTGTGGCGGCTTGCATCATCATTTCCAAAAAATCGCCGGACCGGCGCAGGCATGCCGCGATGCCCGTACCAGACCGGCGCCGACGATGAACGTCAGTGTTGTTGATCAGGGCAAGGCGATTACTTGTGCACCTTGTCGCCGGCATTCGGAATGCCGGGAATCGGACATTCTTCGGTGCCGACGGTCGGACGCGTAATCTTCTCGACCATCTCGCGCGTGCCTTCCGGGTCGTTCACCCACTTCGCATAGAAATCGTACGGGCAGGCGGCGACGCCCTGGTCGCCTTCGCCGGAATTGATCTTGCCGGTGTAGCCGCGGTGCAGCAGCTTGAACAGATGATTCTCCGACTGCATGTTCTTGCGTGCGTCGCGGATCAGCGACGTCGACAGCTGTGCATACTGGATGCCCATCTCTTCCTCGCCGCATTCGCCCATCGTGCGGCCGTCGAAGCCGATGATGGCCGAGTGGCCGAAGTACGAGTACACGCCGTCAAAGCCGGCCGCGTTGGCCACCGCCACATAACTGTTGTTGGCCCAGGCCATCGCCTTGGCCATCAGCACCTGCTGGTCCTTGGCCGGGTACATATAGCCCTGGCAGCGCACGATCAGTTCTGCGCCCTTCATCGCGCAGTCGCGCCAGATTTCCGGATAGTTGCCGTCGTCGCAGATGATCAGGCTGATCTTCAGACCCTTCGGTCCTTCGGACACATAGGTGCAGTTACCCGGATACCAGCCCTCGATCGGCACCCAGGGCATGATCTTGCGGTACTTCTGCACGATCTCGCCCTTGTCGTTCATCAGGATCAGCGTGTTGTAGGGTGCCTTGTTCGGATGCTCTTCATGGCGCTCGCCGGTCAGCGAAAACACGCCCCATACCTTCGCGCTGCGGCAGGCTTCGGCAAATATCTCGGTCTCTTCGCCGGGGATCGCGGACGCGGTGTCATACATCTCTTTCGCGTCGTACATGATGCCGTGCGTCGAATACTCGGGGAAGATCACCAGGTCCATGCCCGGCAGGCCGACCTTCATGCCCTTGACCATGTCTGCGATCTTGCGGCAGTTGTCCAGCACCTTGGCCTTGGTGTGCAGGCGCGGCATCTTGTAGTTGACGACCGCAACGCCGACGGTGTCCTTGCTGCTTGAAATATCACCGTGATACATCTAATTCTCCTTTGAACATGAAAGCGTGGCCGCCGACGCGCATTACATCGTCGCGGTCTTCATGTTCAAAGGTAAACCAGGCGCGCAAAAATTCGGATCAGTCATTCGACGTAGGTCGCTGCGCATCGCGACCTGCGCGAATGCTTCAGGCCGGCATCCGCGACGCCACCAGCGCTGCGGCCGCCGAGCGCGTTTCAACCCCAAGCTTCACGTAGATATGCTCGAGATGCTTGTTCACCGTGCGCGGGCTCATGCCGAGAATCTCGCCGATGTCGCGATTGGTCTTGCCCTTTGCGACCCAGGCCAGCACGTCGGTCTCGCGCGGCGTCAGCTGGTAATGCTCCAGTGATCCTGTCGCTTGCGAATGGCCGTTGCTTGCTTCCATCGCCTGCGCCAGCAGCCGTGCATTGCTGATATGCGTGGCCGCACGCGCGAGCACTTCGGCCGGCGCGATCGGTTTGGTGACGTAATCGAGACCACCGGCCTCGAAGCCCTGCACCACATGCTCGGTCTCGGTCAGCCCCGTCATGAACATCACCGGCACGTGCCGCACGCCGGCCATATGCTTGATGCGGCGGCAGGTTTCGAAGCCGTCGATACCAGGCATCACCGCATCGAGCAGGATGATGTCCGGCGTCACCCGTCCCAGCAGGTCCAGCGCCGACATGCCATCGGTCGCCACCAGCACCGAATAGCCGGCCTCGGACAGCGCATCCGACAGCAATGAAAGATTTTCCGGCACGTCATCGACGATCAGTGCGATATCGCCGTCGAACGCGGTCAGCGTCGTCATACTACCCACTCCTTCAAACGGTTCATGTATTCCGGCAGCCGGAAGCGTTCCACCAGCGACCGCAGCTCCGCACAGAACGGCGCGTACATCGGGTTGCGGCCCTCGAGCTCCGCCAGCTCGGCCTGTATGCCTTTCACGTAGCCGATCGAGCCCAGCTCGACCAGCCTTGCCAACGTCGCCTTCGGCGGCATCAGACGTATCCCGTGCGCGGCCGGCGGCGGCGTCGCGGCGGCAATCCATTCGATGCCGAGGTGCAGCTTCAGCTTGGCCAGCAGGTCCGGCAGCAGGAAAGGCTTGGCGATGAAGTCATTGCACAGCATGCTGTCGCCGTTCCTCGCGGTCGGGTCGAACACGTTCGCCGACACCACCAGGATCGGCAGGTCCTCATGCCCCGACGCGCGCAGGCGCTCGCAAGTCTCCCAGCCATCCATGCCCGGCATGAACACATCCATCAGCACCAGGTCGGGCCGGCAGGCATCGACCATCGCGATGCAGGACTCGCCGCTGGCCGCTTCCACGATCTCGAAGCCCAACGGCTCCAGCAGCTCTCTCAGCAAGTTGCGCTGCGATCCGTGGTCATCGACCACCAGCAGCCGCTTGCGCGGCCCGAGATAGCCCTTGGGCTGCGCCGACTCGCCGCCGAGCTGCCTCGGTTGCCGCACCTCGCGCAGATAGATCCGCAACCGGAACAGGCTGCCCTTGCCCGGCTCGCTCTGCACCGACAGTTCGCCGCCCATGATGTGCGCCAGCATGTTCGAGATCGCGAGGCCCAGACCGGTGCCGACTTCCTTGCGCTGGTTCGCGGTCTTGCTGCGCTCGAACGGCAGGAACACACGCTCGATGTCTTCTTGCGCGATGCCGATGCCGGTGTCCTGCACCTCGAAACTTGCGATCTCGCGTGAGTAATTCACTCGCAGCGTGACCGAACCCTCGTCGGTGAACTTCACCGCATTCGCAAGCAGATTGATCAGGATCTGCCGCAGCCGCTTCTCGTCCGCGTGTACCGCCTGAGGAACGCGTCCCGACTCCTCGAAGTTGAAGCGCAGGCCTTTCTGTGCTGCCTGCGGCGCAACCATCTGCACCAGCTGGTCGAGGAACTCGCGCAGCGCCAGCTCGGTGCTGTCGAGCCGCATCTTGCCGGCTTCGATGCGCGCGATGTCGAGCATGCCGTCAATCAGCGACAGCAGGTGCTCGCCGCTGCGCCGGATCACGCTGACGGCATTCTGCCGGTTGGCCGGCAGTTGCCGGTCCGCCTGCAGGATCTGCGCATAGCCGAGGATGCTGTTGAGCGGTGTGCGCAGCTCATGACTCATGCCCGTCACGAAGCGGCTCTTCGCCAGGTTCGCGGCTTCCGCATGGTCCTTGGCGCGCTGCAGCGCCCGGTCGGTCTGTTCGTGCGCGTCGATCTCGGCCAGCAGCAGCCGGTTTTGCCGCTCTGATTCCTGTTGCGCCCGCCGGCGGCTCTGCGCCGTCAGCACCAGCCACCAGGTGCCGATGCAGACCATCAGGAACAGCGCGGCGAACAGCTTCACGAACAGTCCCTGCAGGTTCTCTAGGCCGTAAAACGGCAGGTGACTGATGTCCGGCAGCTCCAGCGTGTAGATCGTGCCCAGTGTCATCCCCAGGGCGCTGGTGAACAGCGTCAGCATCACCAGATAAGTGCCGACGTCGGTCCGCAGCGATCGCGCGATCCGCGCCGGCAGCAACCTGTCGACCAGCGCATGGAATTGTTCGGGCAGTCGCGCATCAGTCTTGCAGCGATCTTCGCAGCGCACGTCAAGCGAGCAGCACAGCGAGCAGATGTGGCCGCCATAGGCCGGGCAATGGGCGATGTCGGCCGGCTCGAACGGGTTTTCGCAGACCACGCATTCAAGCACGCCATCGTGCGCATGCGCTTCGGGCTGGCGCGCGATGTAGTAGCGGCCGCCGGTGGCAAGCGCAATCAGCGGCGCAAGCACCATCGCCGACAGCAGGGCGATGAAAGGCGCCATTGCAGCTGCCATCTGTCCGAAAAACCCGGACAGCGCCGCCAGCGACAGCAGCGTGGCGATGCCCATCGCACCGACGCCGACCGGGTTGATGTCGTACAAGTACGCGCGCCTGAACTCGATATGCTTCGGCGACAGACCGAGCGGCTTGTTGATCACGAGGTCGGACACCAGCGCGCCTATCCATGCAATCGCCACCATCGAGTACAGCGTCAGTACTTCCTTCAGCGCCGAAAACACACCGATCTCCATCAGCAGCAGCGCGATCAGTACATTGAACACCACCCACACCACGCGCCCGGGGTGATGATGCGTCACGCGCGCGAAGAAGTTCGACCACGCCAGCGATCCGGCATACGCGTTGGTCAGGTTGATCTTTACTTGCGACACCAGCACGAACACGGCGGTCGCGCCCATAATCCAGCGCGGGTCGGAAAACACGTAACTAAATGCGACCAGATACATCTGCGTTGGTTCGACTGCCTGGTCGACCGGCAAGCGATGGTCGATAAATAGAATGGCCAATAGCGCGCCACCGAGCATTTTCGCCGCGCCCATGAACACCCAACCGGGCCCAGCCAGCAGCAGCGCTGACCACCACCGTAAGCGGTTATTGCGATTCTTTTGCGGCAGAAAGCGCAAGAAATCGACTTGTTCGCCGATCTGCACAATCAGCGAGAACGCGACCGTAGCCGCCGAGCCGAACAGAATCCAGTCGAACTGCGCACCGTGCGGCTGGCCTCCGGTGAATCGCATCAGTCGCGACGGTAAGTCCGGCTCCTTCATCAGTACGGCGACGAATGGCAACACCATCATCACTGCCCACAACGGTTGTGTCCAGGCCTGCACCCGGCCGATCAGGGTCACGCCGTGGATCACCAGCGGGATGATCACCAGTGAGCACAATACATAGCCATAGACCAGCGGCAGCTCCCACTCCATTTCTATCGCCTGCGCCATGATCGAGGCTTCGAGTGCGAAGAAAATGAAAGTGAAAGTCGCATAGATCAGCGATGTGATCGTAGACCCGATGTAACCGAAGCCGGCACCGCGCGTCAGCAAGTCCATGTCGACACCGTATTTCGCGGAGTAATAGCTGATCGGCAGACCGGTCAGGAAGATCACTAGCGAGACGATCGCAATTGCCCATAGCGCGTTGGAGAACCCATAAGAGACAGTGATCGCAGCGCCGATTGCTTCCAATGCGAGAAACGACACAGCTCCCAAAGCAGTGTTCGCAATACGTGCTTCTGACCAGCGGCGGAAGCTTTGCGGCGTGTAGCGCAGCGCGAAATCTTCCAGGGTCTCGTTCGCGACCCACGCGTTATAGTCGCGCCGGCTCTTAACGATGCGCTGTACAAATGTTGAGTTCACGTGTTGATTCGTTCGGCAATGACGCAGGAGAGTGATTCGTTGCCTCAGAGGCTGACGGGGTAGCGCGTGGCTAGCTGCGTCCTGCTGACACTATGCAAGTTTTACACCATGGCTTAGCGAATGACACTCGCAATGCGCGATCTGCGCCTACGTCAAATGACGTAGGCGCAGATCGAAGCAGGATTGTTATTTCGGCGCTCGCGCGATATCTCGTAGTACGCACTACGACAGCGCATGCGTCGCACAACTATAGTGATTCGCGCAAGCATGGTCCAAGCCGACAGCCGTCATTTGTTGTGCACACATCTGAATAACAGTTAGGGGGTGCGCGTATATGAGTGTGGTGCGCAGCGCGGCCTCTTCCTGCGTACGTCAAACAGCGTATTGCTGCGCCGCGACGTAAAAATCTACTCTCGCACCAAGCCCTGTGAGCAGACGACGATTTCGATTCGACGCCGTCGCAAATTCGCAAGGTCTCCGACAGTCTCCTCTGTCATCTCTTTTGAAACGCCATCCTGTGAAAGGAATTCGCATGTCTGATCAATCCCTTAAATCCTCAGGACGCCGTAAGGCACTGATGGGCCTGGCCGCCACGGCGGCAGTTGCACTGCCGTGCTTTTCGTTTGCTGCACCGGCGACTGCAGCAGTAAACACCACCAAGCTCGCGGTGACAGATACCGAAGTCATTGTCGGACAGTTGCACTCGGCAACCGGCACCATGGCGATCTCGGAAACGGGCTCCATTCAGGCAGAGCGTCTGGCGATCGATCAGATCAACGCTGCTGGTGGCATCCTCGGCCGCAAAATCAAAATCATTCAGGAAGACGGCGCTTCTGACTGGCCAACTTTCGCAGAAAAGGCAAAAAAATTGCTGGCCAACGACCGTGTTGCAGCAATTTTCGGTTGCTGGACCTCGGCTTCGCGTAAAGCCGTGCTGCCAGTCGTCGAGAAAGAAAACGGCTTGTTGTATTACCCAACGTTCTACGAAGGCCTCGAGCAGTCAAAGAACGTGATCTATACCGGTCAAGAAGCGACGCAGCAGATTCTTGCCGGTCTTGACTGGGTCGTGAGGGAAAAGAAAGCGAAGAAGTTCTTTCTGGTGGGTTCCGACTACATCTGGCCACGCACCTCGAACAAGATCGCACGTAAGCATATCGAAAACGTGATCAAGGGTGAGGTTGTCGGTGAAGAGTACTACCCGCTGGGTAACACGCAGTTTGGCTCGCTGATCAACAAGATCAAGCTGAAAAAGCCGGATGTTGTGTTTGTTGACGTCGTCGGTGGTTCGACCGTCGCATTCTTTAAGCAGCTGAAAGCAGCCGGCGTGACCGGCGCGACGCAGGTGGTGCTGACCCTGTCAGTAACGGAAGACGAAATGCTTGGCATTGGTGGTGAAAACGCTGAAGGTTTTTATTCATCGATGAAGTATTTCCAGTCGCTGGATAACGCCAACAACAAGAAATTTGTTGAAGCTTTCAAGGCCAAGTATGGCCCGAACTCGGTGATCGGCGACGTGACCCAGGCGGCTTACTTGGGCCCGTGGCTATGGAAGGCTGCTGTCGAAAAAGCAGGTTCCTTCGACGTTGACAAGGTCGCTGCTGCTTCCCCGGGCATCGAACTGAAGACCGCGCCGGAAGGCTATGTGAAGCTGCATGAGAACCATCACCTGTGGTCGAAGACGCGTATTGGTCAAGTGCAGAAAAACGGTCAGTTCAAGCTGATCTACGAGTCAGGCCTGATCGAGCCGAACCCGTTCCCTAAAGGCTATCAGTAATTAGCAGTGCGGCGGTTCGCAGCCTTCGGGCTGTGGCCGCCTGTTTCATTTGAAGTGACGTTCATATCGAACGCCGATGCAGTGTAATTAAGGAGTCGACATGGACTGGTTATCTGAATTTGGCGGCATCTTGCTGATGCAAGGATTTAACGGCTTGTCTGTGTTCTGCGTGTTGCTGCTGATGGCTCTCGGGCTGGCGATTATTTTTGGTCAGATGGGTGTGATCAACATGGCGCACGGCGAATTCTTGACTATCGGCGCCTATTCGACTTATCTGTTGTCCAAGCTGACGACAGACTATGCACCAGCGTTGCAGCCCTATTATTTTTTCGGTGCGATCGTGCTCGCTTTCCTCATCGCCTATTTCGTAGGCTACTGGGTCGAGCGCCTGATGATCAGCCATTTGTACAAGCGCCCGCTCGACACCCTGCTGGCCACCTGGGGCCTGTCGCTGGTCATGCAACAGGTATTCCGCTCCACCTTCGGCCCGAAGGAAGTGACGGCGACTTTGCCTGACTGGCTGATGGGTTCGGTGCAGCCAACCAAGGGTGTCGACATTCCGCTCAATGGTCTGTTCATCATGGCGCTGAGCGCTGTGCTGACTGGCACCATCTTCATCCTGCTGTATCGCTCGCGCTGGGGCTTGCAGGTCCGTGCAACGATGCAGAACCGCTTAATGTCCGGCGCTGTCGGTATCAACACGCGCAAGGTTGACCGCACGACCTTCGCACTTGGTTGCGGCGTAGCGGGTGTCGCAGGAGCTGCCTTCACCACGATCGGTTCAACTGGCCCAACCTCCGGCTCGCTGTACATCGTCGATACCTTCCTGACGGTGGTGTTCGGAGGTGCGCAAAGTCTGATTGGCACCATTGTGTCCGCATTCGCTATCGCACAGACACAGTCGACCACCGAGTTTTTCATGACGGGCTCGCTGGCCAAGGTACTGACGCTGTCGATCGTAATCCTGATCCTGTTGGTGCGTCCGCAAGGCCTGTTTGCGGTCAAGGTCCGCAAGTGATCCGAATATCTGAATCGAAAGGACCTAACATGAACTCCGCATACGAGAAGCTCCTGGGCGGCAAGCAAGGGGCGATTGGTCTGCTGGTGCTGTGTGTATTGCTGTTCCTGATTTTTCCGCTGGCGCTCAACAGCTTCCGCCTCAATATGGTCGGGAAATATCTATCGTACGCATTCGTCGCGGTCGGGCTCGTGCTGTGCTGGGGATACGGGGGCATTTTGTCGCTGGGACAGGGCGTATTTTTTGGCCTCGGCGGCTACTGCATGGCGGCGTTTCTGAAGCTGGAAGCATCCGATCCCACCAGTACCAAGATTCAGTCCACACCCGGTATTCCGGACTTCATGGACTGGAACCAGCTGACCGAGTTGCCGGCGATCTGGCTGCCGTTCAAGAGTTTACCGCTAACGCTGATCCTAGTGCTCGCGGTGCCGATGCTGCTGGCGTTCATTGTCGGCGTCGCGATGTTCAAGCGCCGTGTCGGCGATGTGTATTTCTCGATCGTGACGCAAGCCATTGCGGCCATTCTGAGCATCCTGATTATTGGTCGCCAGGGTTGGACCGGCGGAGTCAATGGCATCACCGATTTGAAGACCTTGCTCGGCTGGGACATTCGAAGCGATGACGCGAGGCTGCTGCTGTATTTCCTGTGCTGCACCTTGCTGGTGGGATCGATCCTGTTCGGGCGTTGGGTCCTGACCTCGAAGCTGGGTCGCCTGCTGGTCGCGATGCGCGACAAGGAAGAGCGCGTACGCTTCTCGGGCTACGATGTAGCGAACTTCAAAGTGTTTACCTTCGTCGCGGCGGCTGGTATCTCGGCGGTTGGCGGAGCGATGTTTGCGCTGCAGGTCGGTTTTATGTCGCCTTCTTTCGTTGGCATCGTGCCGTCGATCGAGATGGTGATTTACGCCGCTGTCGGTGGCCGCATGTCTTTACTTGGCGCCGTGTACGGAACGCTGATAGTCAACTACGGCAAAACCTACTTTTCCGAGACTATGCCTGAGTTATGGCTGTTCCTGATGGGCGGCCTGTTCATCAGCGTTGTTATGTACTTTCCGAATGGTGTGGCCGGATTGTGGGAGACGCATGGCAAGCCCTGGTTTGCGAAGCTGATCGGTAGGACAGAAATCAAGCCCATCGTCTCACTGGCCGACATGAAGCAGCCGAACGTTGAACTGAAAGCCGTGGAGGTGTCGAAATGAGTACGCAAGCGATCGGAGGCATCACAAAAAACCGACCGGTACTGGCGATCGAGGGCCTGACGGTTTCTTTCGATGGCTTTAAGGCAGTCGATGACCTGAACCTGTACGTAGATCGCAATGAGGTGCATGTAGTGATCGGCCCGAACGGCGCCGGCAAGACCACGCTGCTCGATCTCATTTGCGGCAAAACCCGAGCGACGGCGGGCAGCATTCAGTTTAATGACATCGAGCTGACGAAACTTTCAGAGCACCAGATCGTGCACTCGGGCGTCGGCAGGAAATTTCAGACGCCATCAATCTACGAAGCGCTGACGGTGTTCGAGAACCTCGAGATGTCCTTCCCACGCGGACGAGGTGTGTTTGGCGCACTAGTGTTCAAGCGCACGCAAGATGTGATCGACCGCGTGCACCAGGTCGCGAAAGACATCTTCCTGACCGACCTGCTCAATATGAATGCCGACTTGCTGTCACACGGCCAGAAACAGTGGCTGGAGATCGGCATGCTGCTGATGCAAGAGCCGGAGTTGCTGATGCTTGACGAACCGGTTGCCGGCATGTCGGTATCCGAGCGTGAGAAAACTGCCGATCTGCTGGCGCGTATCAGCAAGGGCCGCTCAGTCGTGGTAATTGAGCATGACATGGAATTCGTGAAGTCAATCGCGCACAAGGTCACCGTGCTGCATCAGGGGAAATTGCTTGCGGCTGGCAGCATGGAGTCGGTGCAGAGCAACCCGAAGGTCATTGAAGTGTATCTGGGCCATTAACACATTCGGAGGCAAACATGTTCAAGGTCAGCAATCTCGCATCCGGATATGGACAAAGTCAGGTCATTCATGACCTGAACTTCACCGTCGACAAGCAGGAAATCGTGGCCGTGATGGGTCGCAATGGCATGGGTAAGACCACGCTGTTCAAGACGCTTATGGGCATCCTGCCCACGCGCGGCGGCAGCGTGACTATCGACGGCATCGAGGTATCCGCGATGGAAAGCCATGATCGTGTCGGTAATGGCATCGCCTATGTGCCGCAGGGCCGGATGATTTTTCCGAGCATGACCGTGCTCGAAAACATTCAGACGGGTTTACCCGCGTCGGCTAACGGCAAAGTACCCGACGAGCTGTATGCATTGTTTCCAGTGTTGTACGACATGAGAGGTCGTCGTGGCGGCAACTTGTCCGGCGGTCAGCAGCAGCAACTCGCGATTGCACGCGCGCTCGCAACCAATCCGAAGGTGCTGTTGCTCGATGAACCGACCGAGGGTATTCAGCCGTCAATCATCAAAGACATTGCGCGCAGCCTGAAAGAGATCCGCAAGATCCGCGAACTCACCATCATCGTGTCAGAGCAGGTGCTGTCGTTCACGCTCGAAATTGCGGACCGCTTCTTCGTCATCGATAAAGGGCGTTTCGCTTACGAGGATACGCGCGAGAACGTGGACGCAGCGACCATCAGTCGTTATCTGTCTGTGTGATGGCAAGGGAAATCGTCGGCGGCAAAACCAGCGCCGACACTACAACTGAATGTTTCACTCTATTGAAAGGTACAAATCATGGCTGAAACCTTGATCAAGGTAGACCTGTCGAAGCCGGCCACCACCAATGAAAAGGTGCACAACCGCTGGCACCCTGATATTCCGATGGCATGCTGGGTCAAGCCGGGCGACGAGTTTATTCTCGAGACCTATGACTGGACTGGTGGCTTCATCAAGAACAACGATAGCGCGGATGATGTGCGCGACATCGATCTGTCGACCGTACACTATCTGTCTGGTCCGGTTGGCATCAAGGGTGCTGAGCCGGGCGACTTGCTGGTCGTCGATCTGCTTGATATCGGTACCAAGGAGGAAAGCCAGTGGGGCTTTAATGGATTCTTCAGCAAGCAGAACGGTGGTGGTTTCCTAACCGACCACTTCCCGCTTGCGCAGAAATCAATCTGGGATTTTCACGGCATGTTCACCAGTTCCCGTCACGTCCCTGGCGTGCACTACGCTGGCCTGATCCACCCTGGCCTGATCGGTTGTCTGCCTGACCAGAAGATGCTCAATGCATGGAATGAGCGCGAGGTCGACTTTATCGCTACCCAGCCTGATCGTGTACCACCCCTGGCTAATCCGCCGTTCGCCAAAACGGCACATGTGGGTGCGGCGACGGGCGACGTGGCGACCAGGATCGCCGCTGAAGGTGCGCGCACAGTTCCGCCGCGCGAACACGGCGGCAACTGCGATATTAAAGATCTGTCGCGCGGAGCAAAGATCTTCTTCCCAGTCTATGTCGACGGCGCTGGTCTGTCGGTCGGTGACCTGCACTTCTCGCAGGGCGACGGAGAAATCACCTTCTGCGGCGCGATCGAGATGGCCGGCTGGGTTCATATGAAGGTGCAGCTGATTAAGGGTGGTATGGCCAAGTACGGCATCAAGAACCCTATTTTCAAGCCCAGCCCGATTACGCCGAACTACAAGGACTACCTGATTTTTGAAGGCATCTCCGTTGACGAGCAGGGCCAGCAGCATTACCTCGACGTCAACGTTGCGTACCGACAGGCCTGCCTGAACGCCATTGAGTACTTGAAGAAATTCGGCTACTCCGGAGCGCAGGCTTACTCGATCCTCGGTACGGCCCCGGTACAGGGTCACATCAGCGGTGTGGTCGACATCCCGAATGCATGCGCGACCTTGTGGCTGCCGACCGAGATCTTCGACTTCGACATCAACCCGACTGCCGCCGGCCCGATCAAGCATCTCGACGGTTCAATCGATATGCCGATCTCGCCGGACCTGTAATCAGCCTGAGTGGAGATCATCCATGCCAACGTATGACTATGAATGCCCGGACTGCGGCGGTTTCGAGGCGATACGCCCGATGTCGGCGCGGAACGAGCCGGCCGATTGCCCGCATTGCGGTGAATCGGCGCCGCGCGTGATGGTGGCCAGTTTCGGTCTCCCCTATATGGAGAGCACGACGCTGAAGGCGATGGAAGCGAATGAACGTGCAAGGCACGAGCCTAGGAGCTCCAAGAATTACGTCAGCCAAAAGCATCCCGCAGGTTGCGGTTGCTGTTCTTCCGGTCGGAAGACCCATACCGTCACCGCACCCAGCGGCGCAAAAGCTTTTCCGTCCAAGCGGCCATGGATGATCAGTCACTGAATAATTGATATGTGCAGGGGCACCGGTCCAACGGTGCCCCTTCATCTGCCTTTTCGCCCACACGATGCACTGCCATCGTGCACGCGCTCGTCCAAAACAGGGCGCGAGTCCTACAAGCGCAGATCGCTGTTCACGGATACGTCATTCGACGTATTTTCAATTTCTTTTCGAATACAGTCACTTAGGCCTGTTTTTCATGGGTTGGCACGGTGGTTGCTGAAGCGAGGGAGAAGCGATAACCCGAATCGCCTTTCCCAACCTTTGGAGAACACATCAATGACCAACCGCCGTACCCATCTGAAGACACTGGCCGCGATTGCTGCACTCGCCGCTGGTGGCCTGTCCGTCACTTCTTCCGCGTTCGCGGCCGACACCATCAAGGTCGGCGTGCTGCACAGCCTGTCCGGCACGATGGCGATTTCCGAGACCGTATTGAAAGACACCGTGCTGATGGCGATCGACGAGATCAACGCCAAAGGCGGCGTGCTCGGCAAGAAGCTCGAGCCGGTCGTCGTGGATCCGGCATCCAACTGGCCATTGTTCGCAGAGAAAACCAAGCAGCTGCTCACGCAAGACAAGGTGTCGGTGATTTTTGGTTGCTGGACTTCGGTGTCGCGCAAGTCGGTGCTGCCCGTGGTCGAAGAATTGAATGGTCTGTTGTTCTACCCGGTGCAATATGAAGGCGAAGAGCTGTCGAAGAACGTGTTCTATACCGGCGCGGCGCCGAACCAGCAGGCGATTCCGGCCGTCGACTATCTGATGAGCAAAGAAGGTGGCGGCGCGAAGCGCTGGGTGCTGCTCGGTACCGACTATGTGTATCCGCGCACGACCAACAAGATTCTGCGCGCCTATCTGAAGTCCAAGGGTGTGAAAGATTCTGATATCGATGAGAAGTACACGCCGTTTGGTCACTCGGATTACCAGACCATCGTTGCCGACATCAAGAAATTCTCGCAAGGTGGCAAGACAGCGGTCGTGTCGACCATCAACGGCGACTCCAACGTGCCGTTCTACAAGGAACTCGGCAATGCCGGCCTGAAGGCGAAGGACGTGCCAGTCGTCGCATTCTCGGTGGGCGAAGAAGAGCTACGCGGTGTGGACACCAAGCCGCTGGTCGGTCACCTCGCCGCATGGAACTACTTCATGTCGATCAAGAACCCGGCCAACACCGAGTTCACGAAGAAGTGGGCTGCGTATGCGAAAGCGAAAAATATCGCCGGTCACAAGGACAAGCCGCTGACCAATGACCCGATGGAAGCTACCTACATCGGCATCAACATGTGGAAGCAGGCTGTCGAGAAGGCTAAGTCTACCGATGTCGACAAGGTGATCGCTGCGATGGCGGGCCAGACCTTCAAGGCACCGAGCGGCATCACATCGATGATGGACGAAAAGAACCACCACCTGCACAAGTCAGTGTTCATCGGCGAGATCAAGGCCGATGGTCAGTTCAACGTGGTCTGGAAAACACCGGGTCCGGTGAAGGCCAAGCCGTGGAGCCCGTACATCGAAGGCAACGACAAGAAGCCTGACGAGCCGGTGAAGAAGTAATTCAGCTTAAGCAGAAGCACCCGTAGTAAGCGTAGGTCCTCTTGCTGGTGCGGGCGGGCGCGGTACCGAGTCACCGCGTCCGCCTGTGTGATGCCAGATTCTTTCTGTCCGGAGAGTCCCCTCTCCGGTATTTTTTTGATGATCATGAGATTTCAAACCACCCTGGCCCGCCGCACAGCAAAGGCGCTGCTTGCCGCGCTGGGAATGGCTGTCGCGATTCACAGCGCGCATGCGCTGACCGCGGACGAAGCAAAGCAGCTGACCACCGGCGACACCGAAGCGCGTATTACCGCACTGTCCGCAGCCATCGCGAATGCAGACGATAAAACCTTCGCGCTGATCAAGGCCCTGAGTGAAGACGCCGCCAAGCTGGCCGGCGCGCGCGTATTGATCCTTGATGGTGACAAGAGTATCGACGCCGTCAGTGGTGAGTCCGTTACCCTGCCCGCTGACGCCGAAGACATCATCAGCAACAACCGCATGCGCGGCGAAATCGATAATGCGATGGCGGCATTGCGCCTGTTGTCGAAGCACGCGACCGAGCGACTTGATGCGGCCAACGCGCTGCTGAAGGAGCCGGATCCAGCGAAATTGCCGCTGATTGACAAAGCTATCAGTGCAGAAACCGATACCGCCGTTAAGGCCAGGCTGACGCTCGCGAAAGCCGCTGCGTCGCTAGGCAGCGATGACGTGGCCGTGCGGCGGCAGGCAGCAAAAGACATGACCGGCGCGCCCACACCCGACACCGTGCTGCTGTTGAACCAGCGGCTGGCCGAAGAAAGCGATCCGGAGGTGAAGGCGGCATTGGCGGCCTCCCTGCGCGAGGTCCAGTCCACGCTGCAGCTCGGCGAAAAACTCGGCGTGATGTTCACCGGCATCAGCCTGGGATCCATCCTGCTGCTGGCGGCACTCGGGCTGGCGATCACTTACGGCCTGATGGGTGTGATCAATATGGCGCACGGCGAGCTGATCATGATCGGCGCCTACGCAACCTATGTGGTGCAGGCCTTGTTCCGGACCTATCTGCCGGGTGCGTTTGACGCGTATCTGGTGGTCGCGCTGCCCGTAGCCTTCCTGACTTCCGCGATCGTCGGCGCCATCATCGAGCGTCTCGTGCTGCGCCATTTGTACGGCCGTCCGCTGGAGACGCTGCTGGCCACCTGGGGCATCAGCCTGGTGCTGATTCAGGGCGTGCGCACGCTGTTCGGCGCGCAGAACGTCGGCGTTGAAAACCCGGTCTGGATGTCCGGCGGCCTGCCGGTGCTGGCCAATCTGACGCTGCCATACAACCGGCTCGTGATCATCGGTTTCGCCATCGCGGTGTTAGTCGGCATGGCGCTGCTGATCTCGAAAACCCGCCTCGGTCTGTTCGTGCGCGGCGTCACGCAGAATCGTCCGATCGCGGCCTGCATGGGGGTCAACACCGCGCGCATCGACATGCTCGCGTTCGCGCTCGGCTCCGGCATTGCGGGCCTGGCCGGCGCGGCACTGTCGCAGGTCGGCAATGTCGGTCCTGACCTCGGCCAGAACTACATCGTCGATTCCTTCATGGTGGTGGTGCTGGGCGGCGTCGGCCAGCTGGCCGGCACGGTGTATGCGGCCATGGGGTTGGGCATCCTGAACAAACTGCTAGAAGGCGTGGCCGGCGCGGTACTCGCGAAGATCGCGGTGCTAGTGATGATCGTGATCTTCATTCAGAAACGCCCGCAAGGCATTTTCGCGCTCAAGGGCCGCAGCGCGGAGGCATGACATGGATCCACTCAAGATGACACCCGTCGAACTTCCGCAGCCGGCGCCGCTGCTGTCCATGAACGGCTGGCGCGCATTCATCGTCGCGCTGATCGTCATCAGCGTGCTCGCGCCGGTGACGAACCTGCTGGTGCCCGAAGGCAGTGTCTTTCATCTGAGCGATTACGCGGTCGCGCTGATCGGCAAGATCATGTGCTACGCGATCTGCGCGCTCGCGATGGATCTGGTGTGGGGCGTTGCCGGTGTGCTGTCGCTCGGGCACGGACTGTTTTTCGCGCTCGGCGGCTATGCGATGGGCATGTACCTGATGCGCCAGATCGGCCGCGACGGCAACTACCACAGCGATCTGCCGGATTTCATGGTCTTCCTCGACTGGAAGACTTTGCCCTGGCACTGGATGCTGTCGGACAGCTTCGCCGCTACGCTGATTCTCGTTGTTGCGGTGCCCGGTGTGCTCGCGCTGGTGTTCGGCTTCTTCGCGTTCCGCTCACGGATCAAGGGCGTGTACTTCTCGATCATCACGCAGGCGCTGACCTTTGCCGCGATGCTGCTGTTCTTCCGCAATGAAACCGGTTTTGGCGGCAACAACGGCTTCACTGATTTCAAGCGCATCCTTGGCATGCCGATCGCGACGCCGTCGATGCGAATGACCTTGTTCGTGCTGACGGGTCTGACGCTGCTGGGCTGCTTCCTGTTTGCACGATGGCTGGTCGGCAGTAAGTTCGGTCGCGTGCTGCAGGCGATCCGCGACGCAGAAAACCGAGTGATGTTCTGCGGCTACTCGACGCTGCAGTACAAGCTGACCATCTGGACCATCTCGGCCATGATGTGCGGCATCGCCGGCGCGCTGTATGTGCCGCAGGTCGGCATCATCAACCCGAGCGAGATGAGCCCGGCGAATTCGATCGAGATCGCGATCTGGGCCGCTGTCGGTGGTCGCGGCACGCTGGTCGGCCCGATCGCCGGCGCGTTCATCGTCAATGGCGCGAAGAGCTGGCTGACGGTCGTCGCGCCGTCCTTCTGGTTGTACTTCCTCGGCCTCTTGTTCGTGGCCGTGACGCTCTACATGCCGGGCGGTGTGGTCGGCCTGGTAAAAAAGCTTGCCGGAGGTGGCAAATGAATCCGGAACTCATGAAAGCCGGCGACCAGCGGGTCGCCGCATACCAGGAAAAATCCCGGCAGGCCGCGGTGGTGAATACCGAGTCCGGCGGCAATATGTCCAGCGGCCGTCCGCACAAGGCGGGCGAGCTTGACCTGGTGCACGGCCGTATTCTTTACCTTGAAGATGTCAGCGTCAGTTTCGATGGCTTCAAGGCGATCAACAAGCTGTCGCTCGATATCGCGCCGGGCGAGCTGCGCTGCATCATCGGCCCGAACGGCGCCGGCAAGACGACGATGATGGACATCATCACCGGCAAGACGCGCCCGGATGAGGGCATCGTGTATTTCGGCAGCACCATCAATTTGCTGCGGCATACCGAGCCGGAGATCGCAGCGATGGGCATCGGCCGCAAATTCCAGAAGCCCACCGTATTTGAAAAGCTCAGCGTGGTCGACAATCTCGAACTCGCATTAAAGACGAAGAAAGACGTGCGGTCGTCCCTGCTCTTCAGACTGGATTCCGCACAGCGCGACCGGTTGGCGGAAGTGCTGCACACCATTCATCTGACGCAGCAGGTACACCGGCTTGCCGGTGATCTCAGTCACGGACAGAAGCAGTGGCTCGAGATCGGCATGCTGCTGATGCAGGAGCCACGCGTGCTGCTGCTCGACGAGCCGGTGGCCGGCATGACCGATGACGAGACCGAGCGCACCGCCGAGCTGCTGCTGCAACTCAAAGGCAAGCACTGCCTGATCGTGGTGGAGCACGACATGAAATTCATCGAGGCGATCTCCGACATCGTCACCGTGCTGTGCGACGGCTCGGTGCTGGCGCAGGGGCCGCTGTCCAAAGTGGCGGCGGACGAGCGCGTGATCGAAAGTTATCTGGGGCGTTGAACACGATGGCGATCCTGAACATCCAACAAGTCAATCAGTACTACGGCGGCTCGCACATCCTGCGCGATGTGAGCCTGAAAGCCGAATCCGGCAAGGTGACCGTGCTGCTCGGCCGCAATGGCGTCGGCAAGACCACGTTGCTCAAATCACTGATGGGTCTGGTACCTATCCGTACCGGGAAGATCGCATTCAATGGCGCGCCGATCGAGGCGGCGACACCGTATGAGCGCGCACGCGCCGGCATTGGTTTTGTGCCGCAGGGCCGCGAGATCTTCGCGCGGCTGAGCGTTGAAGAAAATCTGCGCATGGGACTGGCCACCAAACCGGGCAGCACGCCGGTACCGAAGAATCTGTTTGAGCTATTCCCGATTCTCGACAGCATGCGTCACCGTCGCGGCGGCGATTTGTCCGGCGGTCAGCAGCAGCAATTGGCGATTGCGCGCGCGCTGGCGGCCGGGCCGAAACTGCTGGTGCTCGACGAACCGACCGAGGGCATACAGCCCTCGATCATCAAGGACATCGGTCGCGTGATCAGGCTGATGGCCAAGCAGGAAAACATGGCCATCCTGCTGTGCGAGCAGTATTACGATTTCGCCGAAGAACTTGCCGATACCTATTACGTGCTGGATCGCGGTGCCGTGGTGGCCGAGGGGCCGGGTAGCGAAATGAAGGAGAAGAACGTGCGACAGATGGTTGCCATCTGAGTTGACGCCGGGTCGTGTGCCGGAATTTCCGAAACGATGCCGGATCGAATGGCCGCCAGTGTTATTTGCGACCATCCATCCGGGGAGCTTTCGATGCCACCGACCACGACCACCGGCACACCTATGCCGCCGTATCCGCAGCATGCCACCGAAGCTGCCCATCAGCGTCCGCAGGGATGGCGGCGCTGGCTGTATGCCAGTAATCACAAGGACATCGGGACGCTGTATCTGTGGTTCGCGCTGAGCATGTTCATGGCCGGTGGCGTGCTCGCGCTGCTGATCCGCGCTGAGCTGTTCCAGCCCGGACTGCAGCTGACGCAGCCAGAGTTCTACAACCAGCTGGTCACGTCACATGGACTGATCATGGTGTTCGGCGCGATCATGCCGGCCTTTGTCGGGTTTGCGAACTGGATGGTGCCGCTGATGATCGGTGCGCCCGACATGGCTTTTGCGCGCATGAATAATTTTTCGTTCTGGCTGCTGCCGCCGGCCGCGCTATTGCTGATCGGCTCATTCTTCGTTCCCGGCGGTGCGACCGGCGCCGGCTGGACTTTATATGCGCCGCTCTCGGTGCAGATGGGCATCGGTATGGACATGACGATCTTCGCGATTCATCTGCTGGGTATTTCATCGATCATTGGCGCGATCAATATCGTGACGACCATCCTGAACCTGCGCGCGCCGGGTATGACGCTGATGAAGATGCCCTTGTTTTGCTGGGCCTGGCTGATCACCGCGTATTTGCTGATCGCGGTGATGCCGGTGTTCGCGGCCGCCGTGACCATGGTGCTGACCGATCGCCATTTCGGCACCTCGTTTTTTAATGCAGCCGGTGGTGGCGATCCGGTGTTGTACCAGCACCTGTTCTGGTTCTTCGGCCATCCGGAGGTTTACATCATGATCCTGCCGGCGTTCGGCATCATCAGCCAGGTGGTGCCGGCGTTCTCGCGCAAGCCGCTGTTTGGCTATGCATCGATGGTGTACGCGCTGGCCTCGATTGCCATTCTCTCGTTCATCGTCTGGGCGCATCACATGTTCACGACCGGCATGCCGCTGACGGGCCAGCTGTTCTTCATGTACGCGACCATGCTGATTGCGGTGCCGACCGGTGTGAAGGTCTTCAACTGGACAGCGACATTGTGGAAAGGCGCGCTCAGCTTCGAGACCGCGATGCTGTTCGCGATGGGTTTCATTTTCGTGTTCACCATCGGCGGCTTCACCGGGCTGATACTGGCCATCGCGCCGATCGACATTCAGGTGCAGGACACCTATTACGTGATTGCGCATTTTCACTATGTGCTGGTTGCGGGCTCGCTATTTGCGCTGTTCGCCGGCTACTACTACTGGGCGCCGAAATGGACCGGGCACAAAATTCCGGAAGCGCGCGGCCAATTTCACTTCTGGAATTCGCTGATCTGGTTCAACGTGACCTTCTTCCCGATGCATTTCTTAGGACTGGCCGGCATGCCACGGCGCTATGCGGACTACGCAGCGCAGTTCACCGACTTCAACGTGGTCGCCTCAGTCGGCGCGCTCCTGTTCGGGCTGTCGCAGGTGTATTGGTTATTCTTTGTCGTGATACCGAATATCCGCGGTGGTGAACCGGCCAGCGCGCATCCCTGGGAAGGTGCTGAAGGGCTGGAGTGGACGGTGCCCAGCCCGGCACCCTGGCATACCTTTGAATTGCCGCCCGTTGTGAAATGACGAATTGAGGCCAGCCGGTCATACTGGCAGATCGTGAATCTACTTTTCCACCGCATCCGTGAAACCCCATGAAAAATAAAAAACTCGTCTTCACCCTCCTGCTGTCATTGGCTGCGTGCAGTGCACACGCGATGCCGCTGCAGCCGCTGGCCGAGCGGCCCGGAAAGCTGGCCATTCGCGGACTGCCCGGCAAAGTCTGGTATGTGCCCTCCACCCTGCAAACCATCAAGTGGGGTTATCTGCCGAACGCCACGGATCAGCCGCTGCTGACCGTGCCTTCGGGCGCTACCGTGGTGTTCGATACCTTGTCTCATGAAGGCTTGCTCGAAGATCAGGGTCGCGACGCCGAGAAGTATTTCCGGTCGAAAGGTGTGCCGGCCAACATGGTGCTCAGCGATGCCATGGCCATTACGCGCTCGCCGCTGCCGCATGACTTCGCGAAAGATGGTCCGCACATCATTACCGGACCAGTAGCCATCGAAGGCGCAGAGCCCGGCGACGTGCTGAAAGTCGACATACTCGCCGTTACGCCACGGGTGCCGTATGGCGTGATTTCGAATCGTCACGGCAAGGGCGCATTACCCGGCGAATTCCCCGAGGGACCGAAGCCCGAGCCGGATGCCAGCGCGGAGCATCCGGAACGTTTTCACAATGTGTCGGTGTTTACGCCGATTCGCAAGGACAGCCGTGGTCGCTGGTTCGGGCTGATGAAGAATGCGCGCGGCGACGAGATCAGTTTTCCGACTGCGCCCTTCATGGGGGTGATGGGCGTGGCCGCTGCGACCGACGAGCCCGTGCACTCGGTACCGCCGGGCGTTTTTGGCGGCAATATGGATGTGAAAGATCTCGGTCCCGGCACAGTGGTCTACTTGCCGGTATTTGTGCGCGGCGCGAATTTCTACACCGGTGATCCGCACATGGCACAAGCTAACGGTGAGGTCGCGCTGACCGCACTTGAACATTCGATGCGCGCCACTTTTCGCCTGACCGTGCTCAAACGTGGCGATGCGCGTATTCCTTCGTCGTCGGGCTCGCTGACCAAGCCTTTCGGCGAAACCCGTGATTACTGGATTGCGATCGGCCTGAATCCGGATCTTGATGAAGCGATGAAAGATGCGGTGCGCGAGGCCATGCGCTTCCTGCACGAGAAACTCGGCATGGAGCCTGCGGTCGCGCTGGCCTATATGTCGGCGGCGACGGATTTCAATGTGTCGCAGGTCGTGGATCGCACCAAGGGCATTCATGCGCTGATTCGTAAGCGTGATTTTGCCAAGGTGCTCGCAAAAAAAGCCCGCGTGCCGGGATGACAGCGGTCTGAACAGCCATGTGCTCCAACTACACACCGTCGAAACGCAGCGCGCTGCCAGACGCCTTCGGCGTCGAGCCTCCTGCTGACGACTGGAAAGAAGAGGCTTTTCCCGGCTATCACGCGCCGATTGTACGCGTGGCCGACGACGGCTCGGGTGAGATCGAGAGCATCAACGCGTGTTTCGGCATGGTGCCGCACTGGGCCGAGTTGAAGCTGTCGCGGCATACCTATAACGCGCGCAGCGAGACCGTCGCGAGCAAACCTTCTTTCCGGCATGCGTATGCAAAACGACAGCTGTGCATCGTCCCGGCTGAATCCATTTATGAGCCGAACTATGAGAGCGGCAAAGCGGTACGCTGGCGCATTGCGCGTGACGACGGCAAGCCGATGGGCATTGCCGGCTTGTGGGAATGGCGACCCAACGGCGGACCCGACGACCGGCCGCTGGCGTCCTTCACGATGTTGACGATCAACGCAGATCATCATCCGTTAATGCGGCGCTTTCATCGTCCGGAGGACGAGAAGCGCATGGTGGTGATATTAAGTGAAGCGCAGTATCACCCTTGGCTGGCGGCGGGCGCCGATGCGATCAGGGATTTCCTGCTGCCCTATGCCGCAGAGCGGCTGGTCGCGCAGCCTGCGCCACGCGCCGCGAGTTCAAGAACTTCAGCCAGGGTGACAGCACCGAAGGCGGTGCCCAAGTCTTTGTGGGATTAGCGGTGCGCTTAGGGTGGGTAGAGCAACGCGAAACCCACCACCCATCAACACCCGGAATCGTTCATGCTGCCATCCGGCATCACGGTATTGCAGAGCTTGGCCGCGTCAAGCTTTGCGCCATCGATCTTCGCGCCTTTCAGGTTCGCACCTTTTAGGTTCGCGCCGTCAAAGACGGCGTTCGACAAATCCGCGCCTTGCAGATTGGTCTCACGCAGGAAAGTATTCAGGAACTTCGCACCTGTCAGTTTGGCGTCTGCGAAGTTCGCCTTTTTCAGATTCGCGTCCTCGAAGTTGGTCGACAGCGTGCGCTTTTCCATCGGCCGCTGCGACAGGTCCGCTTTGCTCAGATTGGCGCCCGAGAGATTCGCGTTCTGAAAATCCGCGCCGCGCAGGTCTGCGCCGGATAGCGCTGCATCCGTGAGGTCACAGTATTTGCACGCATTCGTGACACGCAGGTTTTCGAGTTTGGCCGGGTCCGCGGCCAGCGCGCTCAGCGCGGCCAGCGAAGCGACGAGCAAGGCGGCCAGCTGGCTGACCTTCAGGGATGGGGTGTGGAATAACACGATGTAGTTCTCCGAAAATGCAGATGACAAATGACGCGGCACAGGCACGCGAAACCGGATCATACTTGATGACGCTAAATCACTGCCGGACGTCGTTGCCACGCTGCCGATCAGTGAAGCACCGGAAGTTTACTTGCCGATGCAGAATTTACTGAAAATCACGCCCAGCAGATCATCCGACGTAAACGCACCAGTGATGCTGTTCAATTGCTCCTGTGCCAGTCGCAATTCTTCCGCAAACAGATCCAGCGCCTGATCGTCTTGCGCTGCCAGTTGCGCTGCAATCGTCAGGTGCTCATGCGCGGCTTTCAGCGCGATCAGGTGGCGCTCGCGCGCCAGAAAAATCGATTCGCCGGTCTGCTGCCAGCCGGCGATGCGCAGCAGCTCCTCGCGCAGCAGATCGATACCTGTCTTCGCTGACGCAGACAGGTACACATGCGTCGCATCGGGCAGGCGCTCTGCTGAGGGCTGATGTCCTGACAGGTCGATCTTGTTCCAGATCCGGATCAGCGGCACTTTCGCCGGCAGCCGCGTGACGATCTCCTCGTCCGCACGCGTGGGACCGCGACCGGCATCGAGGATGTGAAGCACGACATCCGCATCCTCCACCGCTGCCCAGGTACGCGAGATACCGATCCGCTCCACTTCATCGCTGGTATCCGCATCATCTCGTATGCCGGCGGTATCGATGATGTTGATTGGTATGCCCTCGACGTGAATGGTCTCGGAGATCTTGTCGCGCGTGGTGCCGGCGATCGCGGTGACGATCGCGATGTCAGCGCCGGCCAGCGCATTGAGCAGCGAGCTTTTTCCGACATTCGGCTGACCTGCGAGCACCACTTTCAGGCCGGTGCGCAGCAAAGCGCCCTGCCCCGCTTGCGCGAGCACCTGCTCGACAGCATCGCGAATCGATTGCAATTTGCCGCGCGCATTCGCCTTCTCGAGGAAATCGATTTCTTCTTCGGGAAAATCCAGCGTGGCCTCGACCAGCATGCGCAGCTGGATCACCTGGTCGACCAGTTGCCGTACCGCGTGCGAAAACGAACCCGACAGCGATTGCGTGGCCAGCTTTGCCGCGGCTTCGGTCGAGGCTTCGATCAGGTCCGCCACCGCTTCAGCCTGCGCGAGGTCGAGCTTGTCGTTCTGGAACGCGCGGAAGGTGAATTCGCCGGGAGTCGCGAGACGTAGTCCGATGGCTTTACCTGCGGCCAGGCAGCGGTTCAGCAGCATCTGCAGCACGACCGGGCCGCCATGACCCTGCAGCTCAAGCACTTCCTCGCCGGTGTACGAGTGCGGCGCGCTGAACCAGATTGCCAGTCCCTGATCAATCGCGCTGCCATCGGCATTCACAAAATCGACGTAAGTGGCATGCCGGGCCTTCAGTTCGCGTCCTTCAAGACGGCACACGGCTTGCGCGAGCGGCATCAGGCCCTTGCCTGACACGCGCACGACGCCGATGCCACCGCGACCCGGCGCGGTCGCGATAGCGGCAATGGGAGAGGAATCAGAAATCATGCGGAGATTCTAGCTGCAATGAAAAAAAGTCCGTGCCTTGCGACGACGGACTTTTCTGACGCGGATGCGCGGGTTACTTTGCGGCCATCGACTGCCGCGTGATGGCCCATTGCTGAGCGATCGACAAGATGTTGTTCACCACCCAGTACAGCACCAGGCCGGACGGGAAGAAGAAGAACATGAATGAGAACACCAGCGGCATGATCATCATTACTTTCGCTTGAATCGGATCCGGCGGCGCAGGGTTCAGCTTGGTCTGCACATACATCGACACGGCCATGATGATGGGCAAGAGACCAACCGGCATGTCGATGCCCGGCACCGTGCCGAACAGCGTATCCGGCGCGGACAGATCGTGTATCCAGCCCAGCCAGGGTGCATGACGCATCTCGACACTGGCCAGCAGCACCCAGTACAGCGCGATGAACACCGGAATCTGCACGACGATCGGCAGGCAGCCACCGAGCGGATTAATCTTTTCGGTCTTGTACAGCTCCATCATGGCTGCATTCATCTGCTGTGGGTCACCTTTGTGACGCTCGCGGATTGCGGTCATCTTCGGCGTGACCAGCTTCATCTTTGCCATGCTGCGATAGCTGGCTGCCGACAGTGGGAAGAACGCGAGCTTGATCAGGATGGTCAGCACGATGATGGTCCAGCCCCAGTTGTCCAGCAGCTTATGGATCTGCGTCATCAGCCAGAAGATCGGTTTGGCGATGATGGTCAGCCAGCCGTAGTCTTTCACGAGGTCGAAATCGGTCGCGAATTTTTCCAGTTTCAGCGACTCTTGCGGGCCGGCGTAGAGCTTGCCCTCCTGCGATGCGGAAGCACCGGCGGCGATGGCGCCGACTGGCATGATGGCGCCGACCGCGTACAGATCGGTGCCAATCTTGCGGGTGAACAGCTCATGCTCGCCTTTCGACTGCGGTGCGAAAGCGGAGACGAAGTAGTGCTGCACCATCGCGACCCAGCCATCCGGCGTGCGCGCCGCCGCCGGTTGCTTGCCCTTGTTGATGTCTTCAAAACTTACTTTGCGATATTTGTCAGTCTCGGTATACAGCGCCGGGCCGGTGAAGGTGCTGTAGAAGGGAGACGAGCCATCCAGCGAGCTGCTGTCACGCACCAGTTGCACATACACAGACGGCGTGATCGTTGCCGTGCCTTGGTTGACGATGTCGTGTTTGACGCCGATCTCATACTCGCCGCGATGGAAAGTGTAGGTCTTGGTGAGCTTCACGCCGTCCTGCTCGGCGTCGAGCACGAGGCTGACAGCGTCGCCTTCGGCCAGCGTCCTTGCGCCGGCGCGCGCGCTGTAGGGCGAGCGATGATTGGGCAGGCTGCCACCGATCAGGCCGCTTTGCGCGACGTAGGTATGCGTCGCGCTTTTCTCGAGCAGCACCACCGGCTGGCCGTTGTTGTCTTCGTGCTTCAGTAATTCGACGCGCGTGATCTCACCGCCCTGCGTGTTGATCTCAGCCTTGAGCAGATCCGTCGTGATCGTGATTGTCTGACCCTGCGCAGCCGTCGGCTCGGCGGACGGAACCTGCGCGGTGGCAGCGGGAGACGAGGGCGTGGTTGCCTGCGGCAGCGATGCATCAGCCTGTGGTTTCGGCGCCGGCTGCTGCGAAGCCGTCTCCGGCGCCAGCAGTGAAGGCCCACCGTTATAGAGGTTCCAGTTCTCCCAAAGCATCAGCAGAGAAAAAGAGAACACCACCAGCAATACAGTACGTTTGATATCCATGAGATCAGTGAGTATGAGTCAGTTCGGTGACGTGCCAGTGACCGGTTTGTCGGCGCTGGCGCAGTGGTGATGGGCAGGAGGCACGGGGTCGAAGCCGCCGGCATTCCACGGATGACATTGGCACAGCCGGCGTCCTGCCAGCCAGCTGCCCCTGAGCGCGCCGTGCGCAACCAGCGCGTCGCGCGCATAGTCGGAACAGCTCGGGTAAAAGCGGCAGTGCTGCCCGAGGAAAGGGCTGATGCCCAGCTTGTAGCACTTCAGCAGAAACAGCAGCAGCACTTTCATTGTGGTTGCGCTTGCTGGGATTGCAGCAGCCGGGTCAGTTCGATGGCCAGCGCTTTTTTCAGCGAGCGCGATGACGCGCTCTGCTCGCGGCTGACCAGCGGTTTATTCAGGCGGACGATGCAGTCCAATGGCGGTAGCCCGGCCTTGCGGAAGATTTCGCGACTGAGCCGCTTGGTCAGGTTGCGTGTGACCGCGCGCGGCGCGAGGCGCTTCGCAACGACCACGCCTAGCCGCGCGTGGCCGAGACTGTTGGGTCGGGCGTAGAGCACGAAATTATCCGTCCGAAATACGGGCCTCAAACGAAAAACGGATGAAAACTCATCCGTTTTTACGATGCGTCGATGCCTGCCGTAGTCTTCCGGTAACCCGGACATCTGACTACGCAGCGGTTCGCTCAGACGACTCAGACAGCCAGGCGCTTGCGGCCCTTGGCGCGGCGCGCGTTCAGGACGGCACGGCCCGAGCGGGTAGCCATGCGCGCACGGAAACCGTGAGTGCGCTTGCGACGGACGACGGAAGGCTGGTAGGTACGTTTCATTTCAGTCTCGCTAGGTTATATACAGCGGAAATCAGTAAAAAACCGGGACTTGCCCGGCAAGAAAAGCGGTCGGATGCAGCGCCGGGACAAGCATGTCAGGCGCGCAGCGCAGCGAACCTTGAATTAGACAGCAGTTTCTGTATATCTGTCAATCACTTAGACCCCTTAAAACCAGACCCGGCCGCATGGCGGCTCACCAAGATAGCCAATATGGCAAGCAGTTTCGCCGGTGGCCGGCTGATTGCGCGAGCCCGCCGGCCCTGCGGGCGTTCTTGCATGAAATCCGGGGATCAGGCCGATGAAATAAGCGCTCAGCCTGTGGATAACTTGTCCTGCCGGCGGTAAAATAGCGGTCGATCCGGCAAGTGCAGGACTGCGCCTTGCCCGACTCACAGAACAAAATAAACCCGAAGCCCGCGCCCTCCTGCGGCTTCAAGACTGGCCATCGAATGGAAGATTTCTGGCAGACCTGTGCGACGCGGCTGCAACAGGAGCTGACGCCCCAGCAGTTCAGCGCCTGGATCAAGCCGCTGGCGCCGCTTGACTACGAGGAAGGACGCCTCCGCATCGCTGCGCCCAATCGCTTCAAGCTGGACTGGGTGAAGACCCAGTTCGCGGCGCGCATCACCAGCATCGCGGCTGAATTCTGGCAGTCGCCGGTGGACGTGCAGTTCGTGCTCGATCCGAAACTGAACGGCCCGAGGCGACCGGCCGTCAGTGCGTCGGCCTTGGCACCGCAGCCGCTGCAAGAGTCGCCGATCGAGCGTGCCGGTCAGGCCGAAGAGTCCAACCTGCGCCGCGAACAAAGCAAGATCAATCCGTCGCTGACCTTCGACAGTTTTGTGACCGGCAAAGCGAACCAGCTGGCGCGGGCGGCCGCGATTCAGGTCGCGAGCAATCCGGGCAGCTCGTACAACCCGCTGTTTCTGTACGGCGGCGTCGGCCTCGGTAAGACCCATCTGATCCACGCGATCGGTAATCAGGTGATGGCCGACAATCCGAATGTACGCATCCGTTACATCCATGCCGAGCAATACGTGCGCGATGTCGTCACCGCTTACCAGCGCAAGGGCTTCGACGATTTCAAGCGCTACTACCACTCGCTGGATCTGCTGCTGATCGATGACATCCAGTTCTTCGGTGGCAAGAGCCGCACGCAGGAAGAGTTCTTCTATGCGTTCGAGGCGCTGATCGCGGCCAAGAAGCAGATCATCATTACCAGCGACACCTATCCGAAAGAGATCTCCGGCATGGATGACCGGCTGATCTCGCGCTTTGATTCCGGCCTGACGGTCGCGGTCGAGCCGCCGGAGCTGGAGATGCGGGTTGCGATCCTGCTGAAGAAAGCCCGGCAGGAAGGTGTGACGCTGAATGATGACGTCGCGTTCTTCGTCGCCAAGCATTTGCGCTCCAACGTGCGCGAACTCGAAGGCGCGTTGCGCAAGATCCTCGCGTATTCGCAATTCCACGGCAAGGACATCACGATCGACATCGTGAAAGAAGCGCTGAAGGATTTGCTGTCGGTGCAGAACCGGCAGATATCGGTCGAGAACATTCAAAAAACGGTGGCCGACTTCTTCAATATCAAAGTCGCCGACATGTATTCAAAAAAGCGGCCAGCCAATATCGCACGACCGCGACAGATCGCAATGTATCTCGCGAAAGAACTGACGCAGAAGAGCCTGCCCGAGATCGGCGAATTGTTTGGCGGGCGCGACCACACGACGGTGCTGCACGCGGTGCGCAAGATTGCGGCCGACCGCAGCAAGAATCCCGAAGTCAACCACGAACTGCACGTGCTTGAGCAAACCCTGAAGGGCTGACAGAGGAACCGACCATGCTTATGAACATCACTATCCAGAGAGTTTCTTGCGAAAGGAAATCACCATGCAACTGGTAAAAACCCACCGTGACGCGCTGCTGCGACCGCTGCAGATCGTGAGCGGTATTGTCGAGCGTCGGCACACCTTGCCGATTCTGGCCAATATCCTCATCCGCAAGGACGGCGATAACGTCAGCCTGCTGTCGACCGACATCGAGGTGCAGATCAGCACGCACGCAGCGATCGGCTCGGGCAAGGAAACCGCCGCGACCACGGTCGCGGCGCGCAAGCTGCTCGACATCCTGCGTGCGCTGCCGGATTCGGAAGTGTCACTATCGCTGACGAACAAGCGCATGACCATACAGTGCGGCAAGTCGCGCTTCGCGCTGCAGACGCTGGCCGCCGAGGAGTTCCCGACAGTCGCCCAAGCCGACCAGTATGGCGCGCAGTTCAGCTTGCCGCAGAAGACGCTGAAGCACCTGCTGAACATGGTTCACTTCTCGATGGCGCAGCAGGATATCCGCTACTACCTGAACGGCCTGTTGCTGGTGGTCGAGGGCAAGAATGTGATCGCAGTTGCGACTGACGGCCACCGCCTCGCGTTCAGCCAGATCGTTACCGATCAGGAGTTCGCGCGACATGAAGTGATCATCCCGCGCAAGACGATCATGGAGCTTCAGCGCCTGCTGGAAGAAACCGATGATCCGGTCAGTCTCGCGATCGCGACCAATCAGGTGAAGTTCAACTTCTCCGACATCGAGCTGATTTCGAAGCTGGTCGAAGGCAAGTTCCCCGACTACACGCGCGTTATTCCGAAAGCGTACAAGAACAACTTCACGCTGGGCCGCGACGTGTTGCTGCGCGCGCTGCAGCGTGCGGCCATCATGACCTCGGACAAATTCAAGGGCGTGCGCTGCCTGGTTGAACCCGGCAGCATGAAGATCAGTTCGACCAACGCCGATCAGGAAGAGGCGGTCGAGGAACTCGAGATCGACTATGGCGGCGATGCGGTCGATATCGGCTTCAATGTGACCTACCTGCTGGACGTGCTGAACAACCTGAAGTGCGACAGCATCAGCATCTCGCTCGGCGATGCGAATTCGTCGGCGCTGATCACGATTCCTGACGATACCAACTTCAAGTATGTCGTGATGCCGATGCGCATTTAAGGCGCAACGGTAGTTGCATGCAAAGGGGCCTGAGTGGCCCCTTCGTGCCATTTTCTGTAATGAAGTTTCACCGCTTTTTGCTTACTTAGGACTGCCATGTCAGCAATACCTTCCGAAAACGTCAACGCATCAAGCCAGTACGGCGCGTCCTCGATCCAGATCCTCGAGGGTCTTGAGGCGGTACGTAAGCGCCCCGGCATGTACATTGGCGACACATCGGACGGCACCGGCTTGCACCATCTGGTGTTCGAGGTGCTAGACAACTCCATCGATGAGTCGCTTGCAGGCCACTGCACCGAAATCCATGTGACGATTCACGCGGATAATTCCATCTCGATTACTGATAACGGCCGCGGCATCCCGACCGGTATCAAGTGGGATGACAAGCATGAGCCGAAGCGCAGCGCTGCCGAGATCGTGATGACCGAGCTGCACGCAGGCGGCAAGTTCGACCAGAACTCGTACAAGGTATCGGGCGGCCTGCATGGCGTGGGCGTATCTTGCGTGAACGCGCTGTCGAAGAAACTGACGCTGACCATCCGTCGCGATGGCAAGCAGCATTTCATGGAATTTGCGCGCGGCGTGCCGCAGAATCGTGAGCTTGAAAAGCAGGACGGCATCGAGGTTTCGCCGATCAAGGTGGTGGGTGACACCGACAAGCGCGGCACCGAGGTGCATTTCTGGGCCGATGAGGAAATCTTCAACCATATCGAGTTCCACTACGACATACTCGCGAAGCGTATCCGCGAGCTGTCCTTCCTGAATAATGGTGTGCATATCAGGCTCAGCGATCAGCGTACCGGCAAGGAAGAGTCTTTCGCGTTTGAGGGCGGCACGCGCGGCTTTGTTGAATACATCAACAAGAGCAAGAACGTGCTGCACCCGACGGTATTTCAGGCGACCGGCGAGCGTCTCTCCGACAACAACACGACTATCTCGGTCGATGTGTCGATGCAGTGGAATGACGCATTCAACGAGCAGGTGCTGTGCTTCACGAACAATATTCCGCAGCGTGACGGCGGCACTCACCTGACCGGCCTGCGCGCAGCGATGACCCGCGTGATCAACAAGTACATCGAAGAGCACGAGTTCGCGAAAAAAGCCAAGGTCGAAATTTCCGGTGACGACATGCGCGAAGGCTTGACCTGCGTGCTGTCGGTGAAGGTGCCGGAGCCGAAGTTCAGCTCACAGACCAAGGACAAACTGGTTTCGAGTGAAGTACGAGGCCCGGTCGAGGAGGTCGTCGCGAAGACGCTGACGGATTACCTGATGGAGAAGCCGAATGATGCGAAGATCATCTGCGGCAAAATCGTTGAAGCCGCGCGCGCGCGCGAGGCGGCACGCAAGGCGCGTGAGCTGACGCGTCGTAAGGGCGTGATGGATGGTCTCGGGCTGTCGGCGAAGCTGGCGGACTGTCAGGAAAAGGATCCGGCGCTGTGCGAGCTGTACATCGTCGAGGGTGATTCCGCGGGAGGTTCCGCGAAACAGGGGCGCGACCGCAAATTCCAGGCGATCCTGCCGCTGCGCGGCAAGGTGCTGAACGTCGAGAAGGCGCGCTTTGAAAAAATGCTGTCGTCCGAGCAGATCACCACGCTGATCGCAACGCTCGGTACCTCGATCGGCGCGGATGAGTTCAATATCGAGAAGCTGCGCTATCACCGCATCATCATCATGACCGATGCGGACGTCGACGGCGCGCACATCCGCACTCTGCTGCTGACCCTGCTGTATCGGCAGATGCCGCTGCTGGTCGAGCGCGGCCATGTCTATATCGCGCAGCCGCCGCTGTACAAGGTCAAGCATGGCAAGGATGAGCGCTACCTGAAAGACGATCTCGAAGAAGCCAGCTACATGATGCAGATCGCGTTGCAGGACGCCGCGCTGTTGCCTGGCGAAGCTGCGCAGCCCATCGGTGGCGACGCATTGTCTGAGCTGGTCCGCAAGTACAACACCGCGAATGCCATCATCCAGCGGTTGTCGCGCGCGATGGACGATGCGGCTTTGTCAGCGATCATGAATGGCGTCACGCTCGACTTGTCGGACATCAGTCGCGCCGAGGTCTCCGCGCAAGCACTGGGCACCGCCATCAATGATCCGTTCGTCCGCGTCAGTGCCGGCGCCGATGAGCTCTCGGCGAAGCCTTTCCTGCGCATCGAGCGTCGCCATCACGGCAATCTGAAAATCAGCGTGATGGATACCGCGTTCGTCGAAGGCCAGGACTACGCACTGCTGGCCGAGGCGGCCGCCACCTTCAAGGGTCTGATCGGCCCGGGTGCGCTGGTCAGGCGCGGTACCGGCGACAAGACCCGCGAGTTTGCGGTGAATGACTTCCGTCAGGCGATGGGCTGGCTGCGCGACGAAGCCGAGCGCGGCGTTTCCAAGCAGCGCTACAAGGGTCTGGGTGAGATGAACCCGGAGCAGCTATGGGAAACGACGATGGATCCGGCCGTGCGTCGCCTGCTGAAGGTGCAGATCGAAGATGCGATTTCTGCCGACCAGATCTTCACCACGCTGATGGGTGACGATGTCGAGCCGCGTCGCGCCTTCATCGAGAGCAATGCACTGGCCGCGGGAAATATCGACGTCTGATCCAGCGCACCCGGTAAAGACGCCCGCATGCACGGGCGTCTTTTTTTTGCCATTTTGTGACAAAAACGCACAAGTGATTCGACGAATACGCTCGTTTGTGACCATTTCGGTTCAATATACTGCGCTCGTCGTAAATTCGTCCGTATCCGCTGCCCCGCATGTCTATCCAGGCCATTCTGTTTGACGCTTACGGCACGCTCTTCGATGTGTATTCGATCGGCGCGCTGGCGGAGCGTCTGTTCCCGGGCAAAGGCCAGGCCATTGCCGAACTGTGGCGCGACAAGCAAGTCGACTACACGCGGCTACGCACCTTGTCGAATACCTACAAGCCCTTCTGGGAAATCACGCAGGACGCGCTGGTTTTCTGCTGCCGGAAGCTGGGCATCGAACTTACGCTGGACGCACAGACCCAACTGATGGGGCAGTACGCAAAGCTGCAGCCTTTCCCTGAAAACCTTGAAGTGCTCCAAGCCTTGAAGGCTGAAGGAATGAAGCTCGCCATCCTGTCGAACGGTAACCCGGAAATGCTCGAGGCCGCGGTACACGCTGCCGGCATGGACGGCCTGTTCACGCAAATACTTTCTGCGCACAGCGTTCAGAAATTCAAGACCGCGCCGGAGGCTTATCAGCTCGGCCCCGACATGCTCGGCATCGCAGCGCGGGACTCGCTGTTTGTGTCCAGTAACGGCTGGGACGTGTGCGGCGCGGCATGGTTCGGCTTCCAGACTTTCTGGGTCAACCGATCCGGTGCGCCGTTCGAGGAGCTCGGCGTCGCGATGCCCGCCAGCGGATCCAGCCTCAATGAATTGCTTGCGTATATCAGGAAGAGGAACGCCCAATGAATTCAATCAGCAAAACGGAAAGACAACATCTGATGACCCACCGTATCCATGCTCATGGCCTTCAGGTCGATGAGGTCCTGTATCGCTTTATCGAAGACAAAGTCCTGCCGGGTACCGGCATCAACAGCGACAGCTGGTGGCAAGGCTTCGCGCAGATCGTCGCTGACCTGTCGCCAAAAAATGCGGCGCTGCTGGCCGAGCGTGACCGCTTGCAGACCGAGCTGGACCAGTGGCATCGCGCCCACCCGGGCCCGATTGCCGATGTTGCGGCTTACCGGCAGTTCCTCGAATCAATCGGCTACCTGCAGCCGGTACCCACTGATGTGAAGGTGACGACCGAAAACGTCGACGCGGAACTGTCGACCACGGCCGGCCCGCAATTGGTCGTGCCTGTGCTGAATGCCCGCTATGCACTGAATGCTGCGAATGCGCGCTGGGGTTCGTTGTACGACGCGCTGTATGGCACCGATGCGATTTCCGATGCGGATGGCGCCACCCGCAGTGGTGGCTACAACCCGGTGCGCGGCGCAAAAGTGATTGCTTTCGCTCGCCAGTTCCTTGACCAATCGGCGCCGCTCGCTAGCGGCTCTCATGCGGAGGCTACCGGCTACCAGATCGATGCTGGCAAGCTACTGGTCACGCTGAAGGATGGCAGCCAGACCGGCCTGAAGGATGCGGCGAAATTTATCGGCTATCAAGGCGATGCTGCATCGCCGTCGTCCGTGCTACTGAAGAACCATGGCCTGCATATCGACATCCGAATCGACCGCAACACCCCGATCGGCAAGGAAGACGCGGCGGGCATCGCTGATGTCGTGCTTGAATCTGCGTTGTCGACGATTCTCGACCTTGAGGATTCTGTCGCGGTAGTGGACGGCAGCGACAAGGTCGTCGCTTATGAAAACTGGCTGGGCATCCTGAAGGCCACGCTGGTCGAAACCCTCAGTAAGGGCGGCAAGACCATCGAGCGCACGCTGAATGCCGATCGCGAGTACACCGGCGCCAACGGCCAGCCGGTCAGGCTGCATGGCCGCTCGCTGCTGTTCCTGCGCAACGTCGGTCATCTGATGACCAACCCGGCGATCCTGCAAGCCGATGGCAACGAGATCCCGGAAGGCATTCTCGATGCGGTCGTCACCACCACCATCGCATTGCATGATCTGAAGCGCCCGGCATCGCAAGCCATTGGCAATACCCGTACCGGTTCGGTCTATATCGTGAAGCCGAAGATGCATGGTCCGAAAGAAGTTGCGTTTGCCGTCGAGCTGTTTGGTCGCGTCGAAGCCTTGCTCGGGCTGAAAGAAAATACGGTCAAGCTCGGCATCATGGATGAAGAGCGTCGCACCTCGACCAACCTGAAAGCCTGCCTGAAGGAAGCGGCTGCGCGCGTCGCATTCATCAACACTGGCTTCCTTGATCGTACCGGCGACGAGATGCATTCATCGATGACCGGTGGCGCGATGATGCGCAAGGGCGATATGAAGACCTCGACCTGGCTGTCCGCGTACGAGCGCAGCAATGTGCTGACCGGCCTGTCGTCAGGCATGCGCGGTCGCGGCCAGATCGGTAAGGGCATGTGGGCGATGCCAGACCTGATGGCAGCGATGCTGGAGCAAAAGATCGGCCATCCGAAAGCCGGCGCGAACACTGCATGGGTGCCGTCACCGACCGCCGCGACATTGCACGCGATGCACTACCATCAGGTCGACGTATTCGCGATTCAGCAACAACTGGAAAAAGTCGATGCCGCTGCCGAGCTGATGAAGCTGCGCGACGAACTGCTGATGGCGCCGATCGTGGCGAAGCCCAACTGGTCCGCTGCCGAGATCCAGCAGGAGCTCGACAACAATGCGCAGGGCATCCTCGGCTACGTCGTGCGCTGGGTAGATCAGGGCGTTGGCTGCTCGAAAGTGCCGGACATTCACAATGTCGGTCTGATGGAAGACCGTGCAACGCTGCGCATCTCCAGCCAGCACATTGCGAACTGGTTGCTGCATGGCGTGGTGAGCGAGGCGCAGGTCAAGGAGACTTTCGAGCGTATGGCCAAGGTGGTTGACCAGCAAAACGCCGGCGATTCGCTATACCGTCCGATGGCGCCGAACTTCGCTGATTCGCATGCGTATCAGGCGGCAAGCGATCTGGTGTTCAAGGGTCTGCAACAGCCGGCCGGTTACACCGAGCCACTGCTGCATGCATGGCGCCTCAAGTTCAAGAAGGACGTGATGGGCGCCTGAATTACGCGCGCGCCATGACAAACGCCGGCTTTCGAGCCGGCGTTTTTGTTGGTGCTGTGGTCAGCCAAAAAAAGCCAGACCTTGGTCTGGCAGTCTTCATGTTCAAGCACGCTGACCGCTCAGGCGGCGAGCCTGTGTACTTGCGCGGCCGGGGCCGACGTGCGGATCAGGTGATCAAATGCTCCCAAAGCCGCCTTCGATCCTTCGCCCATCGCAATGATGATCTGCTTGTACGGCACGGTGGTCACATCACCGGCAGCGAACACGCCGGGCACTGAAGTCTGTCCTTTCGTATCGACTTCGATCTCGCCGTACTTCGATAGTGCCAGCGTCCCTTTTAGCCAGTCGGTATTTGGCAGCAGGCCGATCTGCACGAAGATGCCTTCAAGTTCGATCGTTCTCGACTCGCCGCTGTTGCGATCGGTGTAGCGCATGCCGTTCACCTTCGTACCGTCGCCGATCACCTCGGTGGTCTGCGCGTCGGTGATCACGCTTACGTTCGGCAGGCTGCGTAACTTGCGCTGCAATACGGCATCGGCCCGCAGCTTCGAGTCGAACTCGAGCAGCGTCACATGGGCGACGATACCGGCGAGATCGATCGCTGCTTCGACGCCGGAGTTGCCGCCGCCGACGACTGAGACGCGCTTGCCTTTAAATAACGGGCCGTCGCAGTGCGGGCAATAGGCGACGCCCTTGTTGCGATATTCCTTTTCGCCGGGTACGTTCAGCTCGCGCCAACGCGCGCCGGTCGCGATGATCACGGACTTTGCCTTCAGGCTCGCGCCACTCTCCAGCTTCACCTCGATCAGTTCGCCCGGCTCCAGTGAAGCCGCACGCTGCAGGTTCATCACGTCCACATCGTAGTCATTGACGTGCTGCTCCAGCGCTGCGACCAGTTTCGGTCCTTCGGTTTCCTTCACCGAGATGAAGTTTTCGATACCCATTGTGTCTAGCACCTGGCCGCCGAAGCGCTCGGCGACAACACCGGTGCGAATACCCTTGCGCGCCGCATAGATCGCCGCCGAAGCCCCGGCCGGACCGCCGCCGACAATCAGCATGTCGAAGACTTCTTTCTTTGCGATTTTTTCCGCAGCGCGCGCGGCAGCACCGGTGTCGAGTTTCGCGAGTATTTCTTCGAGCTCCATCCGACCCTGTCCGAAGTGCTGACCATTCAGGAAAATCGTCGGCACGGCCATGATCTTGCGCTCGCTGACTTCATCCTGAAACATCGCACCATCGATCATCGTGTGACGAATGGCCGGATTAATCACCGACATCAGATTCAGCGCCTGCACGACTTCCGGACAATTCTGGCAAGAGAGCGAAATATAGGTCTCGAACACATAGTCACCGTCGAGGCTACGGATTTGCTCGATCACCTCGTCGGCAGCTTTCGACGGATGGCCACCGACCTGCAGCAGCGCGAGCACCAGTGACGTGAACTCGTGCCCCATAGGAATGCCGGCAAAACGTACGCGGCTAGTGCTGCCTGCGCGATTCAATGCGAACGAAGGCTTGCGCTCGTTGTCGTCACTGGATTCGCGGTAGGACAGGCGGGCCGACAGTGCAGTGATTTCCTGCAGCATCGATCGCATTTCCTGCGATTTGTCACTGCTATCGAGCGACGCGGTGATTTCGACATCGTGGATCACTTTGTCGAGATAGGCTTGCAATTGCTGCTTGATGGCGACGTCCAGCATGATGGCCTCTTGTGCTTGATGAGTTCGGGCGGGCGTCGCTGGCGCGACGCCCGGTACGGCAGGGAAGGAGTAACTCAGATCTTGCCCACAAGGTCGAGCGACGGGGCCAGTGTTTCCGCGCCCGGCGTCCACTTCGCCGGGCAAACCTGACCCGGATGAGCGGCGACATATTGCGCAGCCTGCACTTTGCGCAGCAGCTCTTTGGCGTCGCGGCCGATGCCGTCATCATGGATCTCGCACAGCTTGATCTGGCCTTCCGGATTGATCACGAAGGTGCCGCGCAGCGCAAGGCCGGCTTCTTCAATCATCACGTCAAAGTTGCGGGTAATCGCGCCGGTCGGGTCGCCCAGCATCGGATATTTGATCTTTCCGATGGTGTCCGACGTGTCATGCCAGGCCTTGTGCGAGAAGTGCGTATCGGTCGATACCGAATAGATCTCGACACCGAGTGCCTTGAACGTGTCATAGTTGTCGGCTAAGTCGCCCAGCTCGGTCGGACAGACGAAAGTGAAGTCCGCCGGGTAGAAGAACACGACTGACCACTTGCCTTTCAGGTCGGCGTCGGTGACTTCGATGAATTTTCCATTCTGGTAAGCCTGAGACTTGAAGGGCTTGATGCTGGTGTTAATGATGGCCATGCTATTTCTCCTTGGGTTGGTTAGCGAATGGGTGAATCATAGTGGCCATCTATCGATACGTATATTTGATAGTTTTTATTGATTAAATAGCGTCGACCTATTGGATTATATTTTTCGATAGGATCTGATCATGGGGTGGTCAAAGGCTTGGCTCGATGGGATGCGTGAAAGAGTCGTCGGACCAAAAATGGTTCGCTGCGGCAGCGCAGGTAATGGCAAGGTTCTGTGTGATATCTTCGGATTTTTCGAATTAAACCTTCTTTAGAATCCGGTTTTTTCATGGAACCAGTCCTTTTACAATCTGATTTGCAATAACGTATTCGGCGGACGTTTTTCCGTCAGAACTTGGAGGATGTATGAAGAAATTCTTGATGAGCCTGATGATTGCGCTGGTGGGTGTGACCGTCGTGATGTCCGGTGCGGAAGCGAAGCGGATGGGCGGCGGCGGCTCGTTTGGCAAGTCGTCGCCGAGCTTTAGCCGCCAGTCAACGCCACAGGGCCCGAACCAGATGGCCGCCGCGCCACGCCCTGCCGCACCGGCAGCGCCGGCTTCCAGCCCCTGGAAAGGTATGCTGGGCGGCGCATTGCTGGGCCTGGGTCTGGGCGCGCTGCTGTCGCACTTCGGTTTGGGTGGTGAGCTCGCCGGAATGATTGGCACCCTGCTGATGGTGGGTCTGATTGCCGTGGCTGCCATGTTCATTTTCCGTATGCTGGCGCGCAAGGCTTCGCCGCAACCCGCGTATGCCGGCCCGATGGCGCGCGAGATGACGCCGGAAATCCCGCAGAATGTGCCGCGTACGCCTGAAATCGGTGCCAATCTCGGCGGCGCACAGACCGCATCGCCGTCGGCCCAGACGGCGCTCCCGGAGGGCTTTGATGTTGACGGCTTCCTGCGCCATGCAAAAACGAATTTCATCCGCATGCAGGCTGCCTGGGATCGCGCCGACGTGAATGACATCCGCGACTTCACTACGCCGGAAATGTTCGCCGAGCTGAAGATGCAACTGACCGAACGCGGCGCGTCGGCGAATCACACGGATGTCGTGTCGATTCATGCCGACATGCTGGGCGTGGAAACTAACAGCATTGAGCATGTGGCCAGCGTGCGCTTCCATGGCACGATCCGGGAGGCTGAGAAGGCGCCGGTTGAGCCGTTCAGCGAGATCTGGGTGCTGACCAAGCCCGTCGCAGGCAATCAGGGCTGGTTGCTCGCAGGCCTGCAGCAAGACTGAACTGCCGCCGCACGAACTCTGCAATAATTGGCGGTAGCAAGTGCCGCTCGCGGAACAGCGAGCGGCTTTTTTATGACCGCAAAAAGAATCAATGATGTCCGAGCGTACGCATGACTATCCCCGGATAGCCTCTTACCTGCTGGCGGCGCTTGCGCTGCTGATGGTGCTACATGCCGGTTTGCTGGCGGCGCTGTATTCCGGCCTGCTGGTCTACGCGCTGGTGCACCTTGCCACACCACCGTCAGGCAAGCGAATTGGTAGCCGTCCGGCACGGGTGATTGCGGTGGCCGCACTGGGCACGCTGATCGTAATGGCGCTCACGCTGGCGATCTGGTGGGTGTTCTCTTTTTTCCTGTCCGATGCCGGCAGCTTGCCGGTACTGCTGAAACGCATGGCAGAACTGATCGAGCTATCGCGTCACCAGATACCACCTTGGATTGCTGCATACCTGCCCGAAAGCGCCGAAGCACTGCAGCAGCTATTGAGTGAATGGATGCGCGAGCATGCATTGCAGGCAACCCATATCGGGCAGGAAACCGGGCGTGTGCTGGTTCACCTGCTGATCGGCATGGTGATTGGCGCGATGGCTGCGCTGTATGACACTACCAAGGTTCATCATTTCAAACCTTTGTCTGCAGCACTTCATCAGCGTGTCGTCCGGCTGCATGAGGCGTTTCGTCAGATCGTATTTGCGCAGGTTCGCATCGCTGCGATCAATGCGACGTTCACCGGAATTTTCCTCGGGCTAGCATTGCCGATGGCCGGTGTACATCTGCCATTCGTCAAAACGATGATTGCGATTACCTTCATCGCCGGCTTGCTGCCCGTCATCGGCAATCTGATTTCGAATACTGTGATCGTGATCGTCAGCTTGTCACATTCACTGCCGATAGCAATGATTGCACTGCTCTTCCTGATCACGATTCATAAACTTGAGTATTTCCTGAACGCGAAGATTATCGGTAGCCAGATCAATGCCCGCGCATGGGAATTACTGACGGCGATGTTGCTGATGGAATCGCTGTTCGGCATACCGGGCGTTATCGCAGCACCCGTATTCTATGCCTACATCAAGAACGAGCTGTCAGCAGCGAGCCTGGTCTGACCGGGTCATCTGGCGGATGGTTGGTGGTTCACGCTGGTGATCGCGTAGCCCTTGTCGCCAATCTGCCGGAACGGCTGCTCGATTGCATACTCCGGCAGCGCATCCCGCTCATCCGACACATCGATACCCTCTGCGGCCATTTCCCAGTCCGTGTTGTTAGCCTCTTCCGGGATCGGCTTTCCTCCGAGTACCAGCAAATAGGAACATTTGTCGCCCGCTTCAGGACGCCGATAAAGATCCATTCGCATCACTCACCCTTTTTCAATCGGCATTCGTCGCTTGGACTCAGCTCTAAAGGCGAGGTTGCTTCGCCGGCTCAGCGCTTGTCGTTATCCTGATCGTCTGCCAATGACGCGATCAGCTCCGCCGGTCGCGTTGAACGCTTGCGCATGCGCAGATTCAGCATCTCGACGACCACGGAAAACGCCATCGCAGAGTAGATGTAACCCTTGGGCACATGCGTGCCCAGGCTTTCCGCGATCAGTACGAGTCCGATCGCGACCAGAAAAGACAGTGCCAGCATCTTGATGGTCGGATGCGCGGACACGAAACGACCGATCGCGCCCGCGAAAACCATCATCAGTGCCACGGAAGTAATGACGGCGGCAATCATCACCTCAACGCTGTCGACCATGCCGACGGCAGTAATGATCGAGTCTAGCGAAAACACGATGTCGATCAGCATGATCTGCACGATCACACTGGCCAGACCGGAATAGACCGCTGACTTGCCAGTCTGATGACTGCCTTCCACCGTCTGATGAATCTCGCCGACGCTTTTCCACAGCAGGAAAAGGCCGCCGAACAGCAACACCAGATCGCGCCCGGACAAACCCTTGCCCGCCACCGTGAGCAAGGGCGTCGTCAGGCCGACGATCCATGCCAGCACCAGCAACAGGCCGACCCGCATGAACATCGCCGCGAACAGGCCCAGCTTGCGCGCCAGCTCACGCTGAGCTGGCGGTAGCTTGTCCACCAAAATGGAAATGAAGATCACGTTGTCGATGCCCAGCACCAGTTCAAGTGCGGTCAGCGTCGCGAATGCTATCCAGGTCTGCGGGTCGGCCAGCAATTCAAGCATGCATCACTCCAGGGACAGGTCGGATGGCAGATTGTAACGATGTGCGATCTTTTCGGGTGCGCAGCAGCTTCGTAAAAACCCGTAGATAATCGGAAGCATACTTCGTATATCCGGAAAGCCGACCCCATGAGCATGAACTTTCGACATCTGCATTATTTCTGGGTGGTCGCCAAAGAGGGCAGCATTACGCGCGGCGCGGAGCGGCTGGGTCTGGCGATACAGACCGTCAGCGCCCAGCTGAGCCTGCTGGAACAGGCATTCGGCAAGGCGCTGTTCAAGCCGCAGGGACGACGTCTGGTGCTGACCGAGGCCGGACAGATTGCGCTGCGCTATGCCGATCAGATTTTCCTGCTCGGTGAACAGCTGCAGGAAGAGCTGTCCAGTGAGGATCTGGAGCGGGTGATGCGTCTTACTGTCGGTATCTCCGACTCGCTGCCCAAGCTGATCGCGTCGCGTCTGCTGGAGGCCGCGCTTGCGCTGCCTCAGCGGGTCAGACTCGTCTGTTACGAGGAACAGTTCGACTCGCTACTGGGCAAGCTGTCGGTGCACAAGCTCGATGTCATGCTGACCGACAGGCCGGTGCCGCCCGGCTCGTCGCTGCGCGTATTCAGTCACCTGCTCGGTGAGACCCAGATCAGCCTGTTTGCGCGGCCCGAGCTGGCGGCGACTTATCGCAAAAATTTCCCGCAAAGCATCAATGGCGCGCCGCTGCTGCTGCCGACACGAAATAATGCGGTGCGCGGCCGTATCGACAACTGGCTGGAAATGCAGGACCTGCGTCCTGAATTGATTGGCGAGTTCGATGACAACGCACTGCTACACACTTTTGGCCGCGCCGGCCGGGGCCTGTTCCCGGCCCCGTCGGTGCTGGCCAAGGATGTGGAGGAGCAGTTTGGCGCGGTCGAAGTCGGCGCCATGGCGCAGGTGCGCGAGCAGGTGTATGTGATTTCAAACGAGCGCAAGATCAAGCATCCGGCGATCGAGGCCATTCTGAACGCGATGCACACCGACGTGTTCTGACATAAAAAAAGCCGGCGATGCCGGCCTTTAAGTAGAGCCTGGCGCTGTGATCAGTACAGGTCCGAGATCCAGTGCGCGAGATTGTTCATGTCTTCTTCGGACAGCGTCTGCGCGATGCTGGTCATATTGCCCGCATCGTTGGTGCGCTCGCGTGCCTTGAAAGCCTTCAACTGCGTCAGGATGTAATCCGGATGCTGGCCAGCCAGGCGCGGCACTTCGTTCTGGCCTTTCATGCCGCCCAGATGGCACATCGCGCACAGCGACTCTTCTGCCTTCTTCGCGCCGGCGGTGATGCGTGCCGGCTCAGCCTTGAAGCCGGTGCGCTCCTGCTTCTGCTGCGAGAAGTACGCAGCGATATCCTTCATGTCCTGCTTTTCCAGACCGGCAGCGACTGCCGACATCATCGGATTCTTGCGGCGACCTTCCTTATAGTCACGCAACTGCAGATAGAGATAACGATCATTCTGTCCGGCCAGCGTCGGGAACATGCCGGACGGTGAATTGCCGTTGGCGCCGTGACAGGCGACACAGGCCTCGGCTTTTTTCTTGCCCGCTTCGATATCCTGCGCATGCGCGGTCATGCACACGGCGGCCATCGCCAGCATAGCGGTAATTGCTGCTCGAAATTTCATGATGAAACCTTAACTCGCTGATGGGGTAAAAAAAGAGGCTGCCCTCAGGCAGCCTCCCTTGTACTGCAGCTACATTACAGTGCGAACACAAACACGCTGTTGCCGCGCTTGAAGTCGAGCTGGGTGTTGCCACCAGCAGCCACGGCAATGTACTGCTTGCCGTTGACAGTGTACGAGGTCGCCGGAGCGTTCACGCCCGCGCCGCACTGGTACTGCCAGAGGACCTTGCCGGTCTTGGCGTCATACGCCTTGAACCAGCCATTGCCTTCGCCAGCAAACACAAGGTTACCAGCGGTCGACAGAGCACCACCAATCATCGGCTGGTCGGTACGTGCCTTCCAGACGACTTTGCCGGTGTTGATGTCAACAGCAGTCACGTTACCGAACTGCTCTTCGCCGACGCTGTTCTTGAACGCGCCGCCGAGCCACAGCTTGCCGCCCGGGTAAGCAGCAGCTTCAACGTGGTAGGTCATCGGCTGCTCGAGGTTCACTGCAAACGCCAGGTTCAGGCTCGGGTTGAAAGCCATTGGCGACCACTCGACACCACCGTTAGCACCCAGCGACATACGAGCGCCATCTTTCGTCGGCAGGGTCCACAGGCCTTCTTGCGACACCATCGGCTCCGAGAAGCGGATCAGGTTGCCGTTCGAACGGTCATGAACGTAGATGTGACCGGTCTTGCCACCGTGGATCACAGCCGGGATCACTTTGCCGTTCTTGTCTTTTGCATCGACCAGGATAGGTGGCGAGACCGCATCCAGATCCCAGACGTCGTGAGCGACGTACTGATAGTGCCACTTGTACTTGCCGGTCTCGAGGTCAACAGCAACGATCGAGTCGGTGTACAGGTTGTCACCAGGACGCTCTGCGCCGTACAGGTCAGGCGACGGGTTGCCGACGACGAAGAAGACAGTCTTGGTCTTCACGTCGACTGCCGGGGTCATCCAGACGCCACCGCCGAGAGTTTTGTAGAAGTCACCGCCGCTCTTCGACAGCGCTGCTTTTTCTGCAGCGATGTCACGCTTCATGTTGCGACCGGTTGCATCGTTCTCGGCCCACACGCCTTCGTGGCCCTTTTCCGGGATGGTGTGGAAGGTCCACGCCAGCTTGCCCGTGTTTGCATCGTAGGCCTTCACGAAACCACGCACGCCGTACTCGCCGCCGTTGGTACCGATCAGCACTTTGCCGTCAACGACAGCCGGAGCCATCGTTTCGCTGTAGCCCAGTTCCGGATCAGCGATCTGGGTGTCCCACAGTTGCTTGCCGGTCTTGGCGTCCAGGGCAACCAGTTTCGCATCCAGCGTGCCCATGAAGACTTTGCCTTCGGACACAGCGACACCTTTGTTGTTCGGACCGCAGCAGTAGGTCGACACTGGGCCGATCTTGTGCTTGTAGTGCCAGTACTGCTCACCGGTGACCGCGTTGATCGCGTACACGTGGTTGTACGAGGTGGTGACGAACATCACACCATCGACCACGATCGGTGCCGTTTCCATCGACTCGACGATGCCGGTCTGGAAAACAAACGCCGGGCGCAGCTTGGCGACGTTGCCGGTGTTGATCTGAGCAGCCGGTGCATGACGGGTTTGCTCGTAGCTGCCGTTCGGGTGCAGCCAGTTCTTGCCATCTTTGATGGCGTTGTTCAACATCGATTGGCTGACGTTGGTGAACTTCGGCATGGGATTTGCCTTGATACCAGCGCCTGCGATCGGTTCTTGCGCGTAAGCCGAGCCTGCGATAACCAGGCTGGTTGCGGCAAGCGTCTTCAGCATCTTGTTCAGAGCCATGTGCTTCCTCTCTCTTAGTAGGTTTCAGTCTTATGTGTCCGGCGAATTCTTGGGATCCGCTTTACTTACATGACGAGCTTCGTATCATTAGGGCTTTTGCAGGCCCCTCATCTCGCTGGACCTTTTTATTGACCGCAATAAAAAACGAATTATTATTGCGTCGTTGATCGTAGCCCCAGACGGGACAGTTGGCAACATCAAACCCTGACTTTGAAAGCCTTTTTTAATGAATTTTCTCAAGCGTGCATCCGTAACATTCTCACTCCTGTTTTTTTGCGGCGCAGCACTTGCGCAGCAAGTCGACAATCCACATGCACAGACGCTTGCTGCAGTGCGGGCAGGTAATCTCCTGAAGCTGAAAGATCTGATCGAGAAGCAGGGCGCAAATCTGAATTCGCGTAATCGCATCGGTGACTCCCTGTTGGTGATGGCCATCAAAGGGGGCAAGTCGGACATAGCGAATTACCTGCTCGACAAAGGTGCGAATGTGAATTTGCCGAATACCGCAAAGGCGACCGCACTGATGGCTGCCGCATTCGATGGCCACCTCGCCCTGCTCAACCGTTTGCTGGATGCTGGGGCGGATGTGCATGCGGTTGACCAGCAGAAGAAGAGTGCGATGGTTTATGCGGCCGCGCAAGGCCATACCGATGTCGTGGCGCGGCTGCTGAAGGCGGGCGTTGATATCAACGCACGCTATCCGAATGAGCTGACGGCACTGATGTGGGCAGCCGGGCAGGGTCATGCGGCTACCGTCAAATATCTCTTGAGTGCTGGTGCTGACCCGGCGTTAAAAGATAATCGTGGCAAAACCGCGCTCGAGATCGCCGATGAAACCGGGCACCTCGACGTGAAGAAAGTGCTGACTGCGCACTGAGCCTTGCGTCAGTACGAAAAAAAAGCCTGCGATGCAGGCTTTTTTTGTTTCATCTGGTTCAGCGTTTCTTCAGCTCGACTTCAAACTGCGCGAAGTAAGCAGATACATTATCGATGTCGGCATCGCTGAGCGGCTTGGCAATCACATTCATCACTTCGTTGTGACGCTTGCCTTCGCGGAACTGGCGCAGCTGACTCGCCAGATAGACTTCCTGCTGACCGGCGAGTGACGGCGTTCCGGCCATCGTGGAAAGGCCATTCTCTCCGTGGCACATCAGGCAGCTTTGCGCGGCCTTGGCGCCGGCAACGGCATCACCCGAAACAGCAGGCGCGGACAGGCCGGCGCACAACAGACCGGCAATCATCAAGGAAACAGTTTTCATCATTGATTCAACAAACAGAGTCGGAATAAAAAAATCGCCTGCCGCGATCGCTCGTGGCAGGCGACTCTCAGATCATCGCCGGGCTTGTGGCCCGGCTTTCATCCTTGCAGCTTAGTTAGCCGAGTAGCTGATGCGGTAGATCGCGCCAGCGTAGTCGTCGGAAACCAGGATCGAGCCATCAGGCAGGTTAGCGACGTCAACCGGACGACCCAGTGCACGCTTGGTTTCTGCATCCAGGAAGCCGTCAGCGAAGACTTCAGCTTTGCCAGCGGTGCCGTCTGCGTTCACCGGAACGAAGTTGATCAGGTAGCCGCTCGGCACCGTGCGGTTCCACGAACCGTGCGATGCGATGAACATGCCGCCCTGGTACTTCTTCGGGAAGGCCTTGCCGGTGTAGAAGCTCAGGCCCAGCTGTGCCTGGTGAGCCGGGAACTCGACTTGCGGGAACACGTTGCCAGCCGGCTCTTTCATGTCTTTCAGTTCCGGAGCAGCGCCCGAACCTGCGACCTTGAAGTGACCGTTGTAGTACGGGAAGCCGAAGTGCTGGCCTGCCTTGGTGATACGGTTCAGTTCGCCCGGCGGAACGTCGTCGCCCAGACCGTCAACCTGGTTGTCGGTGGTCCAGATGGTCTTGTCCTTCGGGTTGATGTCCAGACCAGCCGGGTTACGCATACCGATTGCATAGGTCTCTTTGCCCGAACCATCGAACGGGTTCAGACGGATCACGCCACCGATACCGACTTTGTTGTACAGGTCGATCTTGTCCTTCGGCTGCACGTTGTACGGCTGGCCCAGGGTGATGTATGCCTTGCCGTCGTCAGCCACTTTGCAGGTACGGCCAGTGTGGTTGTACGAAACTTCTTCTGCCGGGATCAGGCCGCCTTCTTGCACAGCGGTGATCACTGCAACGTCCGGACCTTCGTAGAAGTACTCAGCTGCCGGGAAGTTCAGCACGCGGTTCGACTCAACGACGACCAGGAAGCCGTCCTTGGTCCAGCAAACGCCATTCGGGTTCTTGAACTTGATCGACGGAGCGAAAGGCTTGACTTCGTCAGCAGTCATGTCGCCGTTACGGTCGGTCACTGCCCAGACGGTGGTCTTACGGGTGCCAACGAACAGCATGTTGGTCGACGGAGCGACGGCCATGTAGCGAGCGTCAGGAACGACGGCGTACAGTTCGATCTTGAAGCCTTCCGGCAGCTTGATCTTCTTGAGGTTCGCCTTCAGCTTGTCGACGTTGGCGCCAGTCTGCGGGACCGTAGGAATGTCGATCGCAGTGGTCGTGGCTTTCATCGCCGAGATTTTTTCAAGGTTCTCATCCTTGGCGAAGCTAGGTGCCGAGAAGGCGATGAGCAGAGCCGACGCCAGTGCGCTCTTTGCGAAAACGTTGGATTTGGCCAATTTAATCTCCGATTGGTTTTTTATGGACGAAACAATTTAACAGCGGTACCCGTGCAAAACTTTCATTAGTATCTTTTTAACCCCGAACGTGAAAGTCCCGCGATATAGCTATTGGGGCTTTGGACTATAGGACTTGCTTATATCCTGCTACAAGTGAATTTTTTTCAAGTCATCAACACAAATTCCGCCGGTGATGACGATCTCGCAAAAAACGAAAAAAACCGGCGCTCAGTCATAAGCGGCACGCCGGTTCCGGGCCGCGCGCTCTATTTATAGTTATTTGATGACGACGCCCCAGGGCATCTCGCCGACCTTTACCTCCGAAATCGGCTTTAATTCGATTGCATCGAGCACCGACACCGAATTCGAGCGGCCATTGGCCACATACAGCTTCTTGCCGTCCGGCGTTATGGCCATATTCCAGGGGCGCTTGCCCACCGGGATGGTTGCCAGCACCTCATTCGTGGCCGTGTCAATCGCCGATACAGTGGCATCTTTGCCATTCGAGATGAAAACCCGGCTGCCATCAGGCGACATCGTTACGCCGTTGGAGAAGTTGCCGGCCTTGATCTCCTTGACCACTTTGCGCTTCGCGACATCAACCGCGTAGACCGTGTTAGCGATTTCGCAAGCCACATAGGCGACCTTGCCATCCGGCCGGAATGCGATACCGCGCGGACGGTCACCCACCTTAATCGAGGCGACCTGTTTACGACGTTTCACGTCGATCACGTCCACACTGTCGGCTTCCTCGGCCGACACGAACATCAATTTGCCGTCCGGGCTGAAAATGGCGTGCTCGGGATTCTTGCCGCGGGTTTTGACTGCAAACGCTTTTTTGCCAGTCGCGACATCAATAAAATTCACCGCATTGCTGATTTCCGATGCGGCAGCGATCCATTTGCCGTCCGGTGAGCTCGATACACCTTCCGGCGATTCGCCCAGGTCGATCTTGCCAGCCACTTCGCGCGTCTCGGTATCCACGCGAACCAGCGCATTGTTCGGCTGGTCGCTCACATACAGCGCGCGCCCGTCTGCCGACAGCGCCGCGCCGCGCGGCTTGTCACCCGCCCTGATTTCGGCAATCACCTGATCGGTCGCTGCGTCAATCACGGACACGGTGCCGGATTTTTCATTCTGAACATAGGCGAAAGGTGCAGACAGCGCCGTCACCGGCAAGAAGACAGTCAGAACAAACAAGCTATTCATACGCATCGCAAAAGACTCCGGTTCTTCATCAACAGTCACTTAATACAGCTGCTCGCCTGACATCACGAGCCGCAGAACGCGCAAAGCATAACCGAAGCAGCCATCAATGGCTCACTCCCGGCGTGCCCGAAGCCATTCCGGAAATTCGGGTAGGATGCACTCTCTCTTTTGAGCAAGCACCCCATAGCCGCATTTCTGCGGGCTTCACTTTCCAAAGGTTTTCCATGTCCGACAATTTCACCGAGCAAGACTGGCGACGATTCCTGCAGAGCATCGGTGAGGATCCGGATCGCCCCGGCCTGGTCGAAACGCCGGCGCGCGTTGCCAAGGCCTGGCAGCACTGGACATCCGGCTACCAGCAAGAACCGTCCAGTGTGATGAAGACCTTCGAAGACGGCTCGGAGGATTACAACGAGCTGATCGTCGTTCGCAATATTCCGGTCTATAGCCATTGCGAGCATCACCTCGCGCCATTTTTCGGCAAGGCCAGCATTGCTTACCTGCCGGACGGGAAGATCGTCGGATTGTCCAAACTGACGCGTCTGGTCGAGTGCTTCATGAAACGCCTGCAGGTTCAGGAACGCTTAACGATGCAGATCGCGAACGCGCTGATGGAAGTGCTGGAGCCGCGCGCCGCCGGCGTGGTGATACGTTGCCGTCACTTGTGCATGGAAAGCCGCGGGATTCGCACCACCGGTGAAGAAACCGTCACGTCGGCCATGCTCGGTCAGTTGCAGACCAATCTTGCGATGCGTACCGAGTTTCTCGATCTCGCCCGCGAGGATATGGGCCGCTGGTAAACGAGCGGCGTGACCATGAAGAAAACATAAGGGCGCAACAAGCGCCCTTATGTTTTTATTGCCCGCTTATTTTTTTACCTTCTTCTTCGCAGACTTTTTACTGCCGGACTTCTTCTTCACCGCCAGCATCGTGCCCCGGCAGGACGGATGCCCGCAGCGACACGCATAAGCTTTCTTCAGCGCTTTCGTCAGCTTTTCGTCGATGACCAGGCCATAGTCATAGTTCAGCTCTTCACCGCGGCGGATATCGCGCAGCGCATGAATGAACACGCGCCCCTTTTCTTCCTGCGCCTCGCAATTCGGCTCGCACGAGTGATTAATCCATCGCGCCGCATTCCCCTCATCGCCACCGTCAATCAGCTTGCCGCTTTCCAGGCTGAAGAAGAAGGTGTGATACGGATTATCGGGGTCCTGACCGAAGCGTTTCTCCGCCTGCTTATCCGAGATGCGTTTGCCCTGATATTCAATGATTCGGGCACCAGCAGGAATTTTGCGTTTTGCGAACACACCATTGCCATGGACGGCCGAGTGCTTGACTTTGTAGTGGTCGTCCGAAATCAATTCGGTCGACAGGGCGCTGCCTGTGTTCATGGATGCCGGGTTCGAAGTGGAGGAAAGAAATGCACGCGAGCACGCCGTTCGGTTCGCCATGGTCTTGGTGCAGCTCGCGCAGTGCGCAAGCGCGCCGACCGGCCTCTCTGCGGCTCGAATGATATCGCGCGATGGATTGCCTGCACAAGCGCAAGCTGTTGCGGTACCGGTCGCGCGCAGCAATGCGTAGAATTTTCCGTCACCGCGCATTTTTTTCCGCTTCTGTCCACGGCACGTCAGGCTGCCGCGCATTCTTCGTCGTGGCATGTCCCTTGCAACAGCAACGAGGCTTGTTCCAACCCCGCAGGCATGGTGTTGCCTGTCACGAACCAAGGAGAAAGCCTCATGCGCACTTCCCGTTTGAAATCACCGGTGCTGGCCGCATTGTTCAGCGTGCTTGGCGCTGCCCTGCTGAGCCATTCCCTGTCGGTCTATCCGCAGGAAAAGAGTGAGCAGCCCTCAGTTTCTCAAGGTAAGGAAGGGTCGGCCGGCGAGTCCGGTGGCGCGAGTACCAGGGAATCCGGCGCCTCCTCGGCGCAGTCCGGCGCCGCTGCCAGCAAGGTCAGCAGCAGCGAAGAGAGAATGATCAGGCAACTGGCTGAGGCGAACATCGCCGAAATCAATACCGGCAAACTGGCGCAAGACAAGGCACAAAGTGACGAGGTAAAAAGTTTTGCGAAGAAAATGGTGGATGATCATACGAAAGCACTCGACGATCTGAAGCAGCTTGCGCAATCCAAAGGTGTCACACTGCCTACCGAGCCCAACAAGCAGCAGATGGCGGTCGAACAGAAGTTGCAGGCACTGTCCGGCGAAAAATTTGATGCACAATACATGAAGCAGGCGGGTGATCGCGCACACAAGCAGACGCATCAATTGCTGCAAAAGGCCGCGAAAGCCGATGACACGGATCTGAAGAATTACGCGACCAAGACGATTTCGGCGGTCGAAAGCCATCAGCAAATGGCGAAGGAAACCGAACGCAGTCTGAAAGCCTCGTCGACCGGAAAAAGCGGCGGCGGCGCAGCGTCCTCCGGTACCTCGGGCGGCGATAAATAAGCGCCGCATCCGCGGCGTCATGCATGCGGCGGCGGTCTGCGGGACCTTTCGGTAAAATGCGGACTCTTTTCATGGCCGCGGCCGCCCTTGCCGGCGCTCGCGCCGCCGCACCTGTTCTGAGTTCGCCCGCATGCTGCGTATCACCGATGTCATTCTTCCGCTCGACCACACCGAACAGGCGCTGACGGACGCAGTGCTCGCGCGGCTCGGCGCCGCACCGGCGGAGCTGCGTCGCCTGACTGTTTTTCGTCGCGGGTATGATGCGCGCCGGAAGTCGGCCATACAGCTGGTGTACACCGTCGATGTTGAGTTGGTCGATGAGCCGGGCGTGCTGGCGCGCCGTCTGCCGAAGGTGATGGTGACGCCGGACATGGACTATCAGTTTGTGGCCCGTGCGCCGGCGACTCTGACGAGCCGTCCGGTCGTGATCGGTTTCGGGCCCTGCGGGCTGTTCGCCGCACTCATTCTTGCGCAGTCCGGATTCAAGCCACTGATCATTGAACGCGGCAAGGTGGTGCGCGAACGCACCAAGGATACCTTCGGCCTGTGGCGGCAGCGTAAGCTGAATCCGGACTCGAATGTGCAATTCGGCGAGGGTGGCGCAGGCACCTTTTCTGACGGCAAATTATGGACACAGGTCAGCGATCCCAAGCACTACGGGCGCAAGGTGCTGCAGGAATTTGTGAAAGCCGATGCGCCGCCGGAGATCATGTATGTCAGTAAGCCGCATATTGGTACCTTCCGGCTGGTGAAGATGATCGAGCTGATGCGCGCCAGCATCGTCGAGCTCGGTGGCGAGTTCCTGTTCGAACACAAGGTTGATGGTATCGATATCACCGACGGTCAGGTACACGGCCTGCATCTGTCGAACGGCACCCGCATCGCGACTGAGCATGCGGTACTGGCGGTCGGCCACAGCGCACGCGACACTTTCCAGATGCTGCTGGATGCCGGCGTGTACATGGAAGCCAAGCCGTTCTCGGTGGGCTTCCGCATCGAGCATCCGCAATCCATCATTGACCGCGCGCGTTTCGGCAGATTCGCCGGCAATCCGGTGCTGGGCCCGGCGGATTACAAGCTGGTGCACCATGCACGCAATGGCCGTGCGGTGTACAGCTTCTGCATGTGTCCGGGCGGCACGGTGATCGCCGCGACCTCCGAGCCCGGGCGGGTCGTTACCAACGGCATGAGCCAGTACTCGCGCAACGAACGCAATGCGAATGCCGGCATCGTGGTCGGCATCACGCCGGAAGATTATCCCGGCAACCCCCTGGCCGGCATCGACTTGCAGCGCGAACTTGAATCGCGCGCGTTTGCGCTGGGCGGTGAGGATTACAGCGCGCCCGGGCAGCTGGTCGGAGATTTCATTGACGGACGCGCATCAACCGAATTCGGTAGCGTGCTGCCTTCATACAAGCCCGGTGTAAAGCTTGGCGATCTGGCCAGTGCATTGCCGCCTTACGCGATCGAGGCGATTCGCGAGGCGCTGCCGGTGTTTGACCGGCAGATCCAGGGCTTTGCGATGAAAGACGCGCTGCTTACCGGTGTCGAGACACGTACCTCCTCGCCAGTGCGGATAAAGCGCGGCGAAGATTTGCAGAGCGTGAATACGAAAGGCCTGTACCCGGCAGGCGAAGGCGCAGGTTATGCCGGCGGCATCATGTCGGCGGCGATTGATGGCATTCGCGTGGCCGAGGCCGTGGCCTTGTCCATGTGCGGCAAGCCGGTGAGTCTTCGGTAAGCACTACGCCATCAAAAAAAAGGGCCGCATCAGCGGCCCTTTTTACTGCGAGACTACTGCGAGACGCGTCCCGATTACTTCTTCGAGCGGGCTGGCTTGGCTGCGGTGAAATGGCTGGCCACTTCGTCGAAGCTGTTTTCCATCGACGACAGTGCCTGCTTGCTGCCCTTGACCATTTGCTCGACGGCGGCGTTGGCATTGGCGACACTGGTTTTGAGCATCGCGACGGCCTGCTCCGATCCGGCCGGCGCGGCCTTCGACAGCTCGTCGATCAGCTGGTTGACCTGTTTGGTCGTCTCGCCAATGCGGGCTTCGGTCGATTTCGTGAATTCAGCTTGGGCCTTGGTCACGATGGCGGCGGCATGGCGCGCATAGGCCAGCGCCTTTTCCGCACCCGGCTGAGCTTGCGACGAGCTGAGGCTCATCAGATCCTGCGCATCCTTGGCGCTCAGCATTTGCTGCGCGGCGGACTGCGTGTGAGCCAGCGATTCTTTCGCGGTCGCGATGTTGAGTTCGACCAGCTCAGCGACGCTGTGCAGCGCCTTGGTGGCCAGCTCATTCATCGCAGCCAGCTGCGTATCGATCGATGCCTTGGTGGCTTTGGACAGTTGTTCCGGGGTCGTAAACATGACGCTTCTCCTTGAGGGGTGAATTCACGCTGGGTGGAATTCATTCAGCGGCAATGGTGCGCCGCAACAATCGAGATTTTACGGCCCTTTGGTGGGATGTCAACTATTATTTGTGCGTCGCACCAAATTTACTTGGCAGATCATTTCCTGAATGAAAACAGTGGCCGCTGAGTTATTCACGGAATCCGACGATTTCCAAGCCGCCGGCAGCCACCTATAATCGCCGGCCTCCGGACGCAGATCAATCTAACGTCGATAAGGATTCCCGCCCCATGAACCGACCCCTGCCCGCTCACTGGCCCTCGGGAATGCCCGCCACGCTGACGCCACCCGAAGGCAGCCTGGTCCTGAACCTGACAGTTTCGGCGCTGCGTTATCCGGCAAAGCCCGCGCTGATTTTCTTCGGCCACACCATCAGTTATCGCGAAATGTCAGCGCAAGTCGACGCGCTGGCCGCGTATCTGCGCCGCGCCTGCGGAGTGCGACGTGGCGACCGGGTCATGCTGCTGATGCAGAACAGCCCGCAGTTCGTGATCGCGTACTACGCCATCCTGCGCGCTGACGCGGTGGTTGTGCCGGCCAATGCGATGCTGCTGGCCGAAGAATTGCGCCAGATGGTCAACGACAGCGGCGCGCGCGCTGCCATCACATCGCAGGACTTGCTGGCACAGATCCAGACCCTGTTCGACGATGGCACACTGCAGCGCGGTGTCGTTGCCTGCCTCGGGGATTACGCCGGCGACGACAAAGCGCGGGCACCGGCCTTTGTCACTGCGGCACGCCAGCCGCTGACGCATGCATCGCTGGTCAGCTGGCACGACGCGCTTGCCGCCGGACTGAGGCCGGATCCCGCTGAATCCGGTCCGGACGATCTTGCTTGCCTGCCTTACACCTCAGGCACCACTGGCCAGCCCAAAGGCTGTATGCACACGCATCGCAGCGTGATGTTCGCTGCGGTCGCCGGCGCGCTGTGGTCGGGCGCCGCACCCGACCATGTGAGTCTGGTCACGCTGCCGATGTTTCATGTGACCGGTATGCAGGTCAGCATGAACGCCGCGATCTACACGGGCGCGACGCTGGTGATCATGCCACGCTGGGATCGCGAGCTCGCTGGCCGGCTCATTGCACGTTACCGCATCACGACCTGGACCAGCATTCCGACGATGATGATCGACTTCCTGTCCAATCCGGCGCTGGACACGCTGGACATCTCCAGTCTGCGACGCGTATCCGGCGGCGGCGCAGCGATGCCGGCGGCCATCGCGCAAAAGCTGCTCGAACGTACGGGATTGCGCTACACCGAAGGCTATGGCTTGTCGGAAACCATTGGCACCACGCATTCCAATCCGCCGCAGCGCTTGAAGCAGCAATGCCTTGGCCTGCCGATTTTCAATGTCGATGCACGAGTGATCGATCCGGAGTCGCACAGGGAGAGGGGTATTGGCGAGCTCGGTGAGATCGTGATCCACGGACCGCAGGTGTTTCAGGGTTACTGGCGCGACGATGCCAAGACCCAGGCAGCTTTCATCGAGATCGATGGCAAGCGCTTCCTGCGCACCGGCGATCTCGGTTATGTCGATGATGAAGGTTTTTTCTTTTTTACCGATCGCCTCAAGCGCATGATCAACGCCAGCGGCTACAAGGTGTGGCCGGCTGAAATTGAGACGATGATGTATCGCCATCCGGAAATTCGTGATTGCTGCATTATTGCCGCCAGTGATCCCTATCGCGGCGAGACCGTGAAAGCCGTTGTTGTGCGCAAGGAAGGCAGCAAGCTGCTGGGCGAGGAACTGATCGTCTGGGCACGAACCCAGATGGCCGCGTATAAAGTGCCGCGCATGGTGCAGTTTGTGGACAAGCTGCCGAAATCGGCGACCGGCAAAGTGATGTGGCGCCAGCTGCAGGAAGCCGAACTGAACTAAGCGGCGTGTCCCTTGAGCGTTATGCGCCAGGCGTCGATCAGCTCGCGCGCCGCCGGATCGAGTGATGCGTAACTGAACGCTTGCGCGCGCTGGAAAATCATCAGTGCATACACATTGGCCAGCGTATTGACTTCCGATGACAGCGCGCGCTCCTCGCCCGTCGACGGGCGCATACGTCGCCAGTAATTGATTGCCTGCTCAAGCTCGGTCAAAGTCAGATCCATGCTCACATTGTAACGGGGCTGGACGTCGCTGGCAGGAGGAGAAGATGAGTGAACACCACGAAAGCCGTGTGTTCGTGCTGGTGCATGGCGCATGGCACGGCGGCTGGTGCTGGAAGCCGGTCGCACAACGCCTGCGCACGCGCGGGCACGAGGTCTATACGCCGACCATGACAGGCTATGGCGAACGAGCGCACCTGCTGCGTGCCGAAACGGGTTTGTCCACCAACATCGATGACATCTGCGCCGTGCTGGAGTGCGAAGAGCTCAGCGATGTTGTTTTGGTGGGCCACAGTTTTGGCGGCGTGGTCATCAGCGGCGTTGCTGACCGACTCGCATCGCGCATACGGCAACTGATTTATCTCGATGCACTGGTCGTACCCCACGGTTACCCGGCTGTCTCCGCGTTATCGCCTGAGGTGCAGAAGACACGCTGCAGGACGATCGATCCGGAAGGCTGGCGAATGGCCGTGCCGGACGCATCAGCCTTCGGCGTCAATGAGCCGACCCAAGTTGCGTGGCTAACCCGCCGGCTCACACCGCAACCATTAAAAGCCTATACCGATCCTTTGGAATTACAGCGCCCGCAGGGTCATGACCACCGAAAGACTTATGTGGCAGTCACTGCGCCGGCCTATGCGCCGCTGGCCGCGCTGCGCGAGGCTATTCGTCAACAGCCGGAATGGGAGTATCGGGAATTACTTGCGGGTCATGACGCGATGATCACATCGCCGCAGGCCCTGAGCGAATTGTTGTGCGAATTAGCGCGCTGACAGAAAACGCTCGAGCCGGTCAACGCCGTCACCCAGCCGTTCCGTCGAACTCGCGAAACACCAGCGAATCGCACCCTCGCCCTCCGGACCAAACGCGCTGCCGGGTGCGAGCCCGAGACCGGCTTCGGCCACCATGCGCTTGCACATCGCCAGCGAGTCCTGTTCGCCCTCGATCTTGAAAAACAGATACATCGCGCCATGCGGTTTCGGCACGATCACGCCGGCGTCCCGCAATGCCGGCGTGGCCAGTCGCTCAAACAGATAATCACGCGCGACGCGATAGCGCGCCACGGTGGGCAGCACGATTTCTTCGCTGCGCTGTATCGCTGCCAGACCGGCACGCTGCACGAAGACCGGTGCGCATGAGGTGTTGAATTCGATGAGCTTGCCGAGTCCCTCCATCAAAGACAGTGGCACCTGCATCCATCCGAGTCGCCAACCTGTCATCAGCCAGGCTTTGGAAAAACTGTTGGTTGACACCACGCGTTCGTCCGGTTCACACAGATCGAGCAGGGACGGCGCACAAGGCGACTCGCCTGATGCGGCGTCATAAGATAGCCGCTCATACACATCATCGGCCAGCAGCCAGATGCCATGCTTGCGGCAATGCGCGAGCAATGTGCGTTGCTGTTCACGCGTGATGGTCCAGCCGGTCGGGTTGTTTGGCGAATTCAGCAGCAGCGCGCGGGTGCCGGGTGTCAGCGCATCCAGCAGCCGGTCGAGATCGAGTTCCCAGCGAGCCGGGTGCGATGCGGTATCCAGGGCCAGCGATACACTGATCACTTCTGCGCCGAGAATTTTCGGAATCTCGATCAGGTTCGGCCACAGCGGAGTGACCGCGACCACCCGGTCACCCGGATTCAGCAGCAACTGCGCCACCAGCATCAGCGCCGACACACCCGACGAGGTCACGGCAATTTGCGCAGCCGTGACTGGCTGATGCAGTCGCGATGAGTAGGTGGCGATCGCGTCGCGCAAAACCGGCATGCCGAGGTTGTGAGTGTAAAAAGTGTCGCCGGCGTCGAGTGCGGCTTTTGCCGCATCACGAATGAAATCCGGCGTCACCTGATCCGGCTCGCCAAACCAGAACGGCAGCACATCATCGCGACCGATGCCGGCGTTCGCCACTTCGCGTATCCGCGAGGCCATCAGCGACTGAACTGCAGCGCGCGGCTCAGCGGGAAAGGCCTGGGTGAAATGCTTGTTTGCCATCACCAGCACAACCACAAACGGTTCGCCAGATCGAGCACGAAACCGGGACGAAGATAAGCGGCAAACACTGCGGCCAATAAGGCCGTGACCAAGAGCGCCAGCAAGGACCGCAGCGCGATTGTCAGGCGGGCCCTCATGCGCTCACCTGCGCCCGCGCGATCGGCGATTCGTCGACCGGCAGATTCAGCAGACTGGCGATCACGCCCAGCGCAATCGTGATCATCCACACCGTGTGATAACTACCTTCTACGGTATACAGATAGCCGCCGAGCCAGACACCGGCGAAGCTGCCAAGCTGATGCGAGAAGAATACGACGCCGGACAGCATCGACAGATGCCGCACGCCGAAGATGCCGGCAATCAGACCATTCGTCAGCGGTACCGTCGACAGCCAGATCAGACCGATCGCGGCCGAAAACAGATAGACCGAGGTCGTCGATAGCGGCGTGAAAACAAAGATCGCAATGAACAGCGCCCGTAATCCGTAGATCGCGCTCAGCAGCCAGGACTTCGGCAAGCGTCCGCCGAGCTGACCGGCGTAGTAAGAGCCAAAGATATTGAACAGGCCAATCGTCGCCAGCGCAATCATTGCCACCTGCGGATCCAGCAGTCCCTGATCCTTCAGATAGGCCGGCAGATGCACGCCAATGAAGACAACCTGAAATCCGCACACGAAATAGCCGGCCACCAGCAGCTGAAAGGGGCGATAGGAAAAAGCTTCACGCATCGCCTCAGCGACGCTTTGTGTCGGGCCCTGCGACTGCAGAGTAGGATCCGGCTCGCGCAGCAGGAAGGCCAGCGGCATCATCACCGCGATCACCAGTCCGCTGAGTATCAGCAGCGCCGGCTGCCAGCCGGCGCCGGCGATCAGCTGTTGCTCGACCGGGATCATCGCAAACTGACCAAAGGAACCGGCCGCTCCCAGAATGCCGAAAGCCCATGAGCGTTCCGTCGCGGTTGCCGTACGTCCGACGATGCCGGATAGCGCGCCGAACGCGGTGCATGCCAGCCCTGCGCCGATCAGCACGCCGGATCCGACAGCGAACATCATCGCGTGATCCACGGTCGCCATCCACACCAGACCGGCCGTGTACAGCATCGCGCCGAAGAACACTACACGTGCGGCGCCAAAGCGATCGGCCGCCATCCCCGAAAAAGGCCCGAACACGCCCCACATCAGGTTTTGCAGAGCCATCGCGAGCGAAAAAGTCTCGCGTGTCCACGAATGCTGCTGCGAGATCGGTTGCAACCAGAAACCAAAGCCATGCCGCACGCCCATCGCGAGCGACAGGACGACGCCACTGGCGATCAGTACGGTTCTGAGGTGAGGAAGCTGGCTGGTGCGGAACATGAGAGGCTGAACATCTATCAGCCTGACAGTGTAACGCAGTCGCTATATGGGCAATCGCTGCACAGCAAAGCTCATCGCACATCGCCGGCGACAGCGATGTGCGAAAGACAGCAACAGAAAGGCGCGCTTACTGACCTGTGCTCGGGCTGGTGCCCGGGCCCGGCTGGGTACTCGGCGTCGGACTGGTCGTGCTCGGTGTATCGGTGCCCATGCCGCCTGCGTTCGAACCCGGGCTGGCCGCACCCCCCGACGACTCCGCTGGCGAGCCCGAAGACGAGCTGCCTGAGGATGACGCGCCACCGGAGGACTCTGGCGAACTCGACCCGGTCGAGCTGCCTGATGAGGGATCCGAAGGCATGCCGGACGATGAACCGCCGGTACTGCTGCCACGGCTATCCGAAGGCATTGTCGAAGAGCTGCTGCCCGGACTCATACCCGAGCTGCTTCCTGTATCGCTGCCCGAACCTCCACCCGAACCTCCGCCTGTCATGCCTGTACATGCGCCCAGCAGCACCGCGCACGCAATGGGTAACATCCATGTCGTCATAGAACACTCCCGCTTCGATCAATAGGAAGTACGCACGCGGTGCGCACCGGAGAAAGCATCGCGAATGCAGGGAGTAGAAGCAGCAGATCGGGCAAAAGTTCGCCACGCATGGGCGGCAGATGATGTCACGCAAGCCGTCATACAGACAGCTTGCGTGAGGACGGCGCAGGGTCAGGCGACTTTTCTGGCGACAGCTTTCTTTGCCACCGCTTTTTTGGCGACGACTTTTTTCGCAGCGACCTTTTTAGGCGCAGCCTTTTTCGCGACCGTCTTGGTCGGAATCTTTTTCGCAACCACTTTCTTCGCAGGTGCCTTGGCCGCCGTCTTGCCGGCGGTTTTTGCGGCGGGCCGCTTCACGGCAACTTCCGCCTCATCATCGCCTTTTGCCGAAGATTTTGCGGCCGGTTTACCTTTACGTTCCTCGAACTCGAAGCTCACCTTGCCATCCTTGCCGCGCGACAGATACGCCTTGAACGGCCGGCGCGTGCGCTGAGAGACAAAGCCCGGCAGCAGATCGGTTTTGCCGGGTTCACCCAACAGCTTGGCCATCTGCTCGGGCAGGATTTCCTGCTGCAGAATGATGCGGCCACTGCGGAAGTCGCAGGCCTTGGGTCGCGCGACCATCTTCTCGCAGACATAGGCGAGCCCCATTTCATACACACCGCTGCCGCACTTCGGGCAGGGGCCGAGCGGCGTTTGCCCGCTGAAGTCGACGGGTTCCGCGTTTTCATCATCCTCGTTCGACTGGCCGAAGTCGAACTCGAGTTTGAAGTTCTTGATTTCTTCGTCACGCGAGATCTTCAGAATCGCCGCGAACGGACGGCCCATCTTCGAGCGGAAGCCCTGCAGCGGTCCGATGGTCCGTTGCGTTAGCAATTCTTCGACCTCGGCCACTTCGAACTGGCGTCCGCCGGGCACTTTACTGATCGAGAATTCGCATTTCGTGCACGCGAAGCGACGATAGTTTTCTTTCACTACCGCGCCGCAGTTCGGGCACGGTGTTTTCAGCGTCGCGTAATCGCCGGGGATGGTGTCGTTGTCATATTCTTTCGCGCGCTTGACGATGGTCTGCGTCATCTGCGCGATTTCGCGCATGAACTCGTCGCGGCTGATATTGCCGCGTTCCATTTGCGCGAGCTTGAATTCCCATTCGCCGGTCAGTTCCGGTGCGGTCAGTTCGGCTACGCCGAGGCCGCGTAGCAGTGTCATCAGCTGGAAGGCTTTCGCCGTCGGTATCAGCTCGCGGGCTTCGCGCACCAGATATTTTTCATTCAGCAGACCTTCGATGATCGCCGCGCGCGTCGCTGGCGTGCCCAGTCCCTTGCCGGCCATTGCATCGCGCAAGTCTTCATCATCGACCAGCTTGCCCGCGCTTTCCATCGCCGACAGCAGCGTCGCTTCCGAGTACCGTGCAGGCGGCTTGGTCACCAGCGCATGCGCGTCGACCTTGTCGGTCTTGGTTTTCTCGCCGGCGGCAACAGGCACCAGCGTGCCGGTGCCTTCGCCTTCCTTCGCGTTCGGATCAACCGCCTCTTTGCCATAGACTGCCAGCCAGCCCGGCGTGGTCAGCACCTTGCCCTCGGTCTTGAACTGATGGCCCGACACTTCGGTATAGCGTGTCGTGACCTGATATTCGGCGGCCGGGAAGAAGATAGCCATGAAACGGCGCACGACCAGGTCGTACAGCTTCTGTTCCGGTTCGGACAGGCTTTTCGGAATCTGCCCGGTCGGGATGATCGCAAAGTGATCGCTGATCTTCGTGTTGTCGAAGATGCGCTTATTCGGCTTCACCCATTTGTTATTCAGGATCTGCGCGGAGAACGGATAGTAATTATTGATCTCGCCCAGTGACTCGAGTGTCTGCGTCACGGTGCCCAGATAGTCTTCCGGCAGATGCTTGGAGTCGGTACGCGGATAGGTCAACACCTTATGCCGCTCATACAGCGCCTGAGCCAGACCGAGCGTGTTCTTCGCCGAGAAGCCGAAGCGCGCGTTGGCTTCGCGCTGCAGACTGGTCAGATCGAACAGCGCCGGCGCCATCGAGGTGCTCGGCTTCGATTCTTCGCTGACCGTGCCCGGCTTGCCGCGGCAGGCGGCGACGATGGATTCGGCTGCGGCCTTGCTCCACAGGCGTTCCGCGCGCTGCTCGGGATCGGTCTCGTCCTTTTTGAATTTCGTGTCCAGCCAGCGGCCTTCATACACACCGGCCGCGCAGACGAACTCGGCTTTTACTTCCCAGTAGTCGCGCGACTGGAAGCGCTTGATCTTCTCTTCGCGCTCGACCACGATCGATAGCGTCGGTGTTTGCACACGGCCGACCGTGGTCAGATAGAAGCCACCCTCCTTCGAGTTGAAGGCGGTCATCGCCCGGGTGCCGTTGATGCCGATCAGCCAGTCGGCCTCGCTGCGACAGCGTGCCGCATCGGCCAGCGGCAGCATGTCGTGGTCATCGCGCAGATGGGCGAACGCATCGCGAATCGCGCCGGGTGTCATCGACTGCAGCCACAGTCGCTGAATCGGTTGCTTCGCCTTCGCGTACTGCACGATCAGACGGAAGATCAGCTCGCCCTCGCGGCCCGCGTCACACGCATTGATGATCGCACCAACATCTTTGCGCTTGAGTAGTTTGTTCAGCAGCTTCAGCCGCGACTCGGTCTTCGCAATCGGATTCAGCGCGAAATAAGGCGGAATCATCGGCAGGTTCGCGAATGACCACTTGCCGCGTTTGACATCGTGCTCTTCGGGCGCAGCAATTTCGACCAGATGGCCGACTGCCGATGACAGCACAAAGTCATCCGATTCGAAATACTCATCGTGCTTGGTAAAGCCGCCGAGGCTCTTCGCGATGTCGTTCGCGACAGAAGGCTTCTCGGCGATGATGAGCGTCTTGGTCATGGTTAATCCGGGTCAGAAGACAGCAGGGCCGCGGCCGGCATGGGCCTGACGCGCGTCAATATATTAGTGAATAGCATGGAAAGCGTCGGAGCAGAGACTTCCGGCGGCCAAACGCGGCCAATGATAAGCGGGTTAAGGAAGAGTCTGCAAGCGAGGTCGCTTGGCCGGTCAGGCAGACCGGGGTGCGGCAATCAGTGATAAACCGGGGGAGCAGTGTCGTCTTCGTCGCTGAACAGCTCATCGAACATCAGGCTGTCCGGTTCCTTGCCCTGGCTCCACAGCACCATCAGCACGATCACTTTCAGCTTGTCGAGCGGAATGGGTGACTCGTTGACCGCGCAGGCACGCTCGATCACGATTTCACGCTGTATGGTGTTGATGACATCAGCGGATTCCAGGAACTCAATGAAACCGATCGCTGCCGATCCGAGCATTTCATATTCCCTGTCCGCGTAGACACGCGAGCCAAATGAGAAGGCCGTCTGATGCGCCTGCTGATTGAACATCTCGTTGGTCGTTTCGGCCAGGTCAGTTAACCAGCCGAGCGCCTTCGAAATTTCTTCCTCTTCGAAACCGATGGCGGATAGCTTCTTCGCCAGTGCTGCCGAGTCAGGGCAGGCATCGGGTCGGTAATACGTTTCGTAAAGGTAAACGAGCACCTCAAACATGCGCTTAATGTAGCGGCAACCGACGCGGCGCACAAGCCGCGCGCGGAAAAACTTCTTCGGAATTCATGCGCGGGTATGCAGATTCAACAGGAATACCTTTTAAATACAGTGACTTGGCAATAATTGCCGGGGTGCTTCAAATATTTGGTGAAGTTAATTCGTCGCTGCCATTGAATAATCCGGAAAATCAGCTGCTCATTTTCTGATAGCGGCCGTCAGGCAGCCGTGCCAGCCGCCCGTCAAGCTCCAGCCTGAGCAGCGCGGCCTGCACCTCGGCGGCCGCCAGGCCGCTGCGTTCGGCGAGCTGATCGACCGAAGCCGGGTCATGGCCGGCGGCCTGCATCAGTTGGGCCGGTGCGCCGGTTAGCTCGGGCGGTGCGGCCGCGTCCGATGCTGGCGCGGCTGCCGCAGGCGCGGCCTGCCACCGCAGTTCCTCCAGAATATCCTGCGCGGATTCGACCAGCTTCGCGCCTTGCCGGATTAGCTGATGGCAACCCTTGGCCAGCGGCGAGTGTATGGAGCCGGGAATCGCGAACACCTCGCGACCCTGCTCCAGCGCGCTGCGCGCGGTAATCAGCGAGCCCGAGTGCTGGGCTGCCTCAACCACCAGCACGCCCAGCGACAGACCGCTGATCAGGCGATTGCGACGCGGAAAGTTCGCCGCAATCGCCGGCGTGCCCAGCGGATATTCAGTCAGCAGACAGCCCTGCTCGGCGATGCGATGCGCGAGCGAGCGATGCCGGGCCGGATACACGAGGTCGGGTCCGGTGCCGGTCACCGCAATGGTCGAACCGTCACCGGATTTGGCGCTGCACGCGCCCAGATGCGCGGCCGCGTCGATGCCCAGCGCCAGCCCTGACACCACGGTGAGCCCCGAGGCGCTCAGCGTCTGTGCGAATCGTTCGGCGTTCTGTATTCCGGGCGTGGTCGCATTGCGGCTACCGACGATGGCCAGCGCCGGACGCGACAGCAACTCGATGCGTCCTTTCGCATATAGCAGCGGTGGCGGGTCCGCAATGCTCAGCAGGGAAGCCGGATACGCGTCGTCGGCAAAGGTCAGCACATGATTGCCGGGCAGTGCAGCCCACGCGAGTGTTGCATCGATCTGCGTCTGCATCGCGGCATCCGGTCGGGCTGACAAGGCCAGCGCAATTTTTTCCGGCACGCACTTCTGCAGCGCAGGAAAGCCGGCTGACAGAATGTGCTCGGGCATGCCGAAGCGCGACAACAATTCTCGCGCGGTTTGCGGACCGATGCCGTCGGTCAGCATCAGTTGCAACCACGCGCTGAGTTCTTCCGCATTCATCATCAGGCGCTGCGTTCAGCGAGCGGGGCTGGCGATGGGATCAGTGGCGCTGAACACATCGGTGCTGCGCATGACCAGTGCGAACGACAGCCGATCGAATACGGCAAACACCAGCAGGTTCGCGATAGGCTGAGAAGGCGGGTCGGGTCGGGCATCATGGCCAGCGATTCTAACTGGCTTCATCACGCTGACCACGCTGCCCTCGTCGACACCCTGGCGACGCCCGCGATTGATCGCGACCACGTCGCGTTGCGCTGCCCACCGACTGTCACGCAATACCGCGGCAACCTTGCCATCGATCGGCGGCGCGGGATGCGGCAACAGTTCCTGCAGGGTCTGCGTCTCGACCGGCACCAGCAGGTCGCCGGCCATCAGTTCGCTATCGGTCTGAAGTATTTCAAAGCGATGCAAGCCATCAGAGCCCAGCCAGCGCGCGCGGCCGACGCGTTGCAGGGGCACACCGAGCACGACGCCATCCTCCGGATCAAGCACCGGGTTCAGCGCCCGCACCACATCCAGCACGGCAGATGACGGAAGCCTGCCTTCTACCAGCGCAATATCCCCTGCACTGGCCACCCGGCGACGCTCGGAAAAGCCGAGTATGCGCGGCGCGCCGGCCATGGCACCAGCTTTGGCCAGACGATAATTTGCTGCCATCGCGAGCAGGCGCGGATCAATCGCTGGCACCGGCAGCTCAGTCGTCAGCGCTTCCGCGCGTGCCGCCGGGGTCAGTTTGGTTTCTGGTGCAGACGTCGTCTCCGCGTCGCTGATGCGGAGCACGCCGAGTTGACGGTCGAATAAGATGGTTTGTCCCGGATAAATCCGGTGCGGGTTGCGAATCTGTGCGCGGTTACGCTCCCATACCTGCGGCCAGCACCATGGATTTTGCAGAAAGCGCGCCGCCATATCCCACAAGGTGTCGCCGCGTGTGACCACATGCGCGTCGGGTGCGGACAGCAGAAATTCGCAGCTTGCGCCAGCCAGTGACGGCGTGCTCAATGCGGCTGCGAGCCAGAGGGCGGCTGTGCTACACTTTTTCATCGATTTCCACTCTTGTCGGGCCCGGTCAAGGCGTGTTTTCCGTGCGGGTTTTCTGCCTGTCATTGCGCTGCGGATTGTGCATGAGCGCACCGCTGTCCCGGACCTTTCTTTCCTGATTTTTTCGCGTCTGTTGCGCAAAAGCTGTATGGCACTGCTACCTATCCTGCGTTACCCCGATCCGCGCTTGCACAAGATTGCCAAGCCGGTCACTTCATTCGATGAACGCTTGAAGCAACTCGTCGCCGATATGGCTGAGACCATGTACGAAGCGCCGGGCGTTGGCCTCGCCGCGACGCAGGTCGATGTGCATGAGCGCGTGATCGTGATCGACGTGTCCGACACGCGCGATCAGCTGATCGTGCTGGTGAATCCGGAAATCATCCGCGCAAGCGAAGAAAAGCGCGTGTATGACGAAGGCTGCCTGTCGGTGCCTGGCATCTTCGATGGTGTCGAGCGCCCCGCGCAGGTGCGCGTGAAGGCGCTGGATGCCGAGGGCAAGCCGCGCGAGTTCGATGCCGACGGCCTGCTGGCGGTCTGCGTGCAGCATGAAATGGATCATCTGATGGGCAAGGTTTTCGTCGAATATCTGTCGCCGCTGAAACGCAACCGCATCAAGACCAAGCTACTGAAAGAAGAGCGCGAGCTGAAGAAAGACCGGCCAGCGGAAGCCGTGCGCTGATCATGCGCGTCATCTTCGCCGGCACGCCTGAATTCGCCGCTGTCGCGCTGGCGGCGCTGCATGAGGCAGGCTTCGAGATTCCGCTGGTGCTGACCCAACCTGATCGTCCGGCCGGACGCGGCCTGCAGCTGCACCCGTCCCCGGTCAAGCAGTTCGCGTTAAGGCATGGCATCCCGGTCGCGCAGCCGGTGTCGCTGCGTCTGGAAGGCAAACACCCGGACGATGCGGCGCAGGCCCATGCCTTGTTGCGCGCTACGCCGCATGACGTGATGGTGGTCGCTGCGTACGGGCTGATCCTGCCGAAGTCAGCGCTTGATATTCCGCCCCGTGGCTGCATCAATATTCATGCATCGCTGCTGCCGCGCTGGCGCGGCGCGGCGCCGATACATCGCGCGATCGAGGCCGGCGATACTGAAACCGGTATCACCATCATGCAGATGGACGAAGGTCTCGATACCGGTGACATGTTACTGACCGGCCGCGAAGTCATCGCTGCCGATGACACGACCGGCAGCCTGCACGACCGGCTTGCCGCGCTCGGCGGGCGCATGATCGTCGACGCGCTGCGGCAGCTGGATGCGCAGACACTCAGCGCGACACCGCAACCGGCCGACGGCGTGACTTATGCGGCAAAAATTGCCAAGGACGAAGCCGCGCTGGATTTCCGCCTGCCGGCATCGCTGCTGTTGCGTCGCATCCATGCATTCAATCCCTTTCCCGGCGCGTCCGCGCAACTGGACGACACGGTGCTGAAGCTCTGGAGCGCGCAGCTTGCCGGGATGCGGGGCGAGCCCGGCACGGTGCTGGCGGTTGATGCGCACGGCGTGGTGGTGGCCTGCGGTGAAGCTGCGCTGCAGCTGACCGAGTTGCAGAAGCCCGGCGGCAAGCGCCTGCCGGTATCTGCTTTTCTGCAGGGTTTTCCGATGCGGGTCGGCCAAAGACTAAAGCTAAACCCTTGAATTCCCGTATAATTCGACACGCGCCGATTTGACTATGTCAATACCAGCTTGCGGGCGCGGGGGACAATCTCCAAAAAAATACTGCTAAAGCGGAACGCACACCCGGCTTCGCTTTGCATGCAAGCCGGGTTTTTTTATTTGTGCGCCGCAGGGCGCGATATCACGCGATACCAACGACACGATGAAACGCGACGCAATCTCTCTGGTGGAAGCGCAGCTGCGCGAACTCTTGGCTCAACGCATCCTGATCCTCGATGGCGCGATGGGCACAATGATTCAGCGCTATCAGCTGACTGAGGAGGATTATCGCGGCCAGCGTTTCGCCGACTTCACGGTGCCGGGCAAGGAAGTCTTCGTCAAGGGCAATAACGAACTGCTGACATTGACGCAGCCGCACGTGATTCAGGAAATTCACGAACAGTATCTGGCTGCCGGCGCCGACCTGATCGAGACCAATACCTTCGGTGCGACGACGATCGCGCAGGACGACTATCACATGGCGCACCTGGTGCGCGAGATGAACCTGCAGGCAGCCAAGCTCGCGCGCGCGGCTTGCGACAAATATTCCACACCGGACAAGCCGCGCTTCGTCGCCGGCGCGCTCGGCCCGACGCCCAAGACCGCGTCGATTTCGCCGGACGTGAATGATCCGGGCGCCCGTAATGTCAGCTTCGATCAGCTGGTCACCGCATATTACGAACAGACTGATGCGCTGGTCGAAGGCGGCGCGGATGTGCTGCTGGTCGAGACCGTATTCGATACGCTCAATTGCAAGGCGGCGCTGTTTGCGATCGACCAGTACTTCGAGGCGACGGGCAAGAAACTGCCGATCATGATTTCCGGCACGGTGACCGATGCATCGGGGCGCGTGCTGTCCGGGCAAACCGTGACCGCGTTCTGGAATTCAGTGCGTCATGCGAAGCCACTCACTATTGGTTTGAATTGCGCACTCGGTGCGACGCTGATGCGTCCGTATGCGGAAGAACTGTCGAAGATCGCTGAAACCTTCGTCTGCATCTACCCGAACGCGGGTCTGCCCAACCCGATGTCGGATACCGGTTTCGACGAAACGCCGGATATCACTGCATCGCTGCTACAAGAATTCGCAGAGAGCGGTTTCGTGAACATTGCCGGCGGCTGCTGCGGCACCACGCCGGACCATATCAGAGCGATTGCCGAGACGGTGAAGACCATCGCGCCGCGCAAGGTGGCGACGCACCTGCACCAGATGCAGCTGTCCGGTCTTGAGCCCTTTGTGATTGATGAAGATTCGCTGTTCGTGAACGTCGGCGAACGTACTAACGTGACCGGATCCAAGGCGTTCGCGCGCATGATCCTTAACGAGCAGTATGAAGAAGCACTGGCGGTCGCGCGTCAGCAGGTCGAGAACGGCGCGCAGGTGATCGACGTGAACATGGACGAGGCGATGCTGGATTCAGTCGCCGCGATGTCGCGTTTCCTGAACCTGATCGCATCTGAGCCGGATATCGCGCGCGTGCCAGTGATGATCGATTCCTCGAAGTGGAGCGTGATCGAGGCTGGCCTGAAGTGCGTGCAGGGCAAGTCCATCGTCAATTCCATCTCGCTGAAGGAAGGCGAAGCTGAATTTCTGCGTCAGGCCACGCTGTGCCGCCGCTATGGCGCGGCCGTCATCGTGATGGCCTTCGACGAAACCGGACAGGCCGATACCTATCAGCGCAAGACCGAAATCTGCGCGCGTGCGTATCAGCTGTTGGTGGAGAAGGTGGGCTTCCCGCCGGAAGACATCATCTTCGATCCGAACATTTTCGCGATCGCGACCGGCATCGAGGAGCACAACAATTACGGCGTCGATTTCATTGAGGCCACGCGCTGGATACGGCAGAACCTGCCGCATGCGAAAGTGTCCGGCGGTGTGTCGAACGTGTCCTTCTCTTTCCGCGGCAATGATCCGGCACGCGAAGCTATCCATACGGTATTTCTGTATCACGCGATTAAAGCCGGCATGAGCATGGGCATCGTCAACGCCGGCATGATCGGCGTGTATGACGATCTGGCGCCTGAGCTTCGCGAGCGCGCCGAAGATGTGGTGCTGAACCGCCGCCCGGATGCAACCGAGCGCATGATCGAGATCGCTGCCACGCTGAAGGCGGGCGATAAGAAAGAAGAGCAAAACCTGGCCTGGCGTGACGCGCCGGTCGAGAAGCGGCTCGCGCATGCGCTGGTGCATGGTATTACGCAATGGATTGTTGAGGACACCGAAGCAGCGCGGCAGCAGGTCGCCGCGAAAGACGGTCGCCCCATCCATGTGATTGAAGGCCCGCTGATGGATGGCATGAACATCGTCGGCGATCTGTTCGGGCAGGGCAAGATGTTCCTGCCGCAGGTGGTGAAGTCGGCGCGCGTGATGAAGCAGGCGGTCGCGCATCTGGTGCCCTTCATCGAGGAAGAAAAAGCGCAGGAAGAACGTCGCACCGGTCAGGCCGCGAAGCCGAAGGGCAAGATCGTGATCGCGACCGTGAAAGGCGACGTGCACGACATCGGTAAGAACATCGTGACCGTAGTCCTGCAGTGTAATAACTTCGAGGTCGTGAACATGGGCGTGATGGTGCCCTGCGCCGAGATCCTCGCGAAGGCGAAGGAAGAGAACGCGGACATCATCGGCCTGTCCGGACTGATTACACCTTCGCTCGAAGAGATGGCGCATGTCGCGAAAGAAATGCAGCGCGACCCGTGGTTCCGCGAACGCAAGATTCCATTGATGATCGGCGGCGCAACGACCAGCCGCGCGCACACCGCCGTGAAAATCGCGCCCAACTATGAAGGGCCGGTGCTTTATGTGCCGGATGCTTCGCGTGCGGTATCGGTTGCGCAGTCGCTGCTGACTGAAGATACACGGGATCGCTACCTCGCCGAGATCGCGCTGGACTATGAGCGCATTCGTGTGCAACACGCGGGCAAGAAGGCACTGCCGATGCTGACGCTGGCCGATGCGCGTCGCAACAAGATGCATCTGAAGTTCGACGGTGAGTTCGCGCCGGTCAAGCCGAAGTTCATTGGCCGCCGCCATTTCCGTAATGTCGATCTCGCGCAGCTGGCGAACTACATCGACTGGGCGCCGTTTTTTCAGACCTGGGATCTGGCTGGTCCATTCCCGGCGATTCTGACCGACCCGGTGGTCGGCGAATCCGCCAGTATCGTCTATGCCGAAGCGCAGGCGATGCTGAAGAAGATCATCGAAGGCCGCTGGCTGACCGCCAACGGCGTGATGGCCATCCTGCCGGCGAACAGCATCAATGATGACGATATCGAGGTCTATACCGACGAGACCCGGACTGAAGTCGCATTCACTTACTACGGCTTGCGCCAGCAGGGCGAGAAGCCGGTGATTGAAGGTATTGCGCGTCCGAATCAGTGTCTGGCCGACTTCATCGCACCGAAGGCATCCGGTATCACCGACTATATCGGCCTGTTTGCCGTGACTGCGGGCATCGGCATCGAGAAGCATGAGAAGCGCTTCGAAGATGCGGGCGACGATTACTCATCGATCATGCTCAAGGCGCTGGCTGATCGCTTCGCCGAAGCATTTGCCGAGCATCTGCATGAGCGTGTGCGCAAGGATCTGTGGGGTTATGCTGCCGATGAGGATCTCGGCAATGCGCAGCTGATCGCCGAGCAATATCGCGGCATTCGTCCCGCGCCGGGCTACCCGGCCTGCCCTGAGCACACGGTGAAGGCCGATGTATTCCGCATTCTCGAAGCCGAGGATATCGGCATGAGCCTGACCGAATCGTATGCGATGTTCCCGGGCGCGGCGGTGTCCGGTTTCTACTTCGCGCATCCGGAGTCGAAGTACTTCACTGTCGGTAAGATAGCCGAAGACCAGTTGAAGGACATGGCCGCGCGTCGCAAGGTGGATCTCGAGACCTTGCAGCGCTGGCTTGCGCCGAATCTCTGATCAGCCAAGCGGCTGACCGTCAACGAACAGTTTCAGCTCGCCGGGCGTGAACGGCAGCCAGGTTTCGTTGGTGGTCAGCGGCTCGGTAACGATCAGGGCGACCCGGTCGTTCGGCGTCGTTACTTCCGAAAAATCCACCGACAGATCTTCATCTGACAGCCGCGCCTGCGCGAACGGATACTGACGCACGATATAGTGCAGTTTCGTTGAGCAATGCGCGAACAGCGCCGAGCCATCGGACAGCATCATATTGAACACACCGTGTGCTGCGATTTCGCGAGTCAGATCGTCGATCGCGATGTTCAGTGCATCGAGCGCGGGTGGCGCGTCGCCAAAGCGGCGCCGTAGCTGCTGCAGCAAATAGCAGAACGCGTGCTCGCTGTCGGTGTTGCCGACCGGGCGGAACGCGCCATCGAGGCTGGGAGAAAAATGCTTCAGGTCGCCGTTATGCGCGAACACCCAGTAACGGCCCCACAGCTCGCGCACAAACGGATGACAGTTCTCAAGCGCGACATGGCCCTGCGTCGCCTTGCGGATATGCGCGATCACGTTCTTCGACTTGATCGGATAAGTCTTGATCAGCTCGGCGACCGGCGATGCAATCGCCGATTCGTGATCGACAAACAGACGCACGCCCGCACCTTCGAAGAATGCGATGCCCCAGCCATCTTTGTGTTCGTCGGTGCGGCCGCCGCGGTGCGCGAAGCCGGTGAAACTGAACACGATGTCTGTCGGCACATTACAGTTCATGCCGAGTAGCTGGCACATGATCGTTTCCTGAGTCCTGAGTGATGCCGGAAACGGTATCACAACTGGTGGCGCATCAGCTCGCTGGCGGCAGCGGTGCTGACTAGCGCCACAGCGCCTGCCCCGATGTCAGTTATTTTTCCTTGAAGGGTGGCAGCCGCAAAGGCGCTTAATGCAGCACGACGGGCTGCGCCATCAGCGAGCGGTAATTGCCGAGAAAGTCGTCGATTTCTTCAGTCGTTGGCTCGCTGGCGATCAGTTCGCGCACATGCTGACGGAAAGATTCGGCGAGCGGACCGGCAATGAAAATTTCTCGACGCCCCGGTTTGTCAAAAATTTCATAACCGCCAAAGCGCATTGCTTCCAGACCCGCTTCCGCGCCGAACTCGACGACGGAGTAATGCTCGCTGTTGTAGATCAGGTTCATGAAAGCTCCTTCAGGTGGACCCGGAACATCGATTGCCTGTGTCCGCAGATGGCGGCCATGCGGGAAATTTCAATACATCGCGTTGCAAGAGCTGTACCCGGCCTGAGCTTCAGCGGCGATCGAGCCCAGCGCCTTCGATCTCAGGAGCAATCGATCTCGTCGTCTATCTGCAGCCACGCGCGATATTGCGGCTCTTGCAGGAAATTCAGCACCTGTATCTTGTGTTCCGCATTCGACAGGCTGAGATACAGTCGCTCGGGCCGGTGCCGCAGTGCGCGGTTCAGCGTGACCCGCATGGTCAGGTTACCGCTGCAGCAGGGACAGCCACTGGCCACCCGAATAACTTCGAGCGACGCGCCGGCCGGTAATGCATCGAGCCCCTCTTCTCCGCTGGCTAGTCCTTCGATGATGGCGACGCTGCGGAGGCCGGCTTCGGCAGATGCGGCGATCGCGCGTTCACGCGCGGCGTGGCTGCCGCCGAACACCAGTGACAGCAGCGTCATCCGGCTTTTTTCGCGTGACCCTTGGTGGTGTCGACGCCCAGCTGTTTCAGCTTGCGATACAGGTGGGTACGCTCAAGGCCGGTGCGTTCCGCAACCCGTGTCATGCTGCCGCCCTCGCGCGCGAGATGATGTTCGAAATAGGCGCGCTCGAATGCGTCGCGTGCTTCGCGCAAGGGCAACTCAAACGGCACCCGGAATTCCGGTTCGGATCCGTTGAATGCTGGCAGCGACATGCCGCCATGCGATCCGTTGACCGCCTGCAGCTGCGGCACCAGCGTGACCTTGTCCTGATTGACCAGCGTGCGGCCGCCCGCCGCGACCAGCGTGCCGCGCGCATTGTCCAGCCCGCGTGCGAGTCCCTGCTGTACCGTGCGCAGTAGTTTTTGCAGCGAGATCGGCTTTTCCAGAAAATTCATCGCGCCGATGCGGGTTGCCTCGACCGCGGTGTCGATGGTTGCATGGCCGGACATCATGATCACCGGCATCGTCAGCAAGCCATCGCGCTGCCATTCCTTCAGCAGCGTGACGCCGTCGGTATCCGGCATCCAGATATCCAGCAGGACCAGATCCGGCGTGTTGGCCAGCCGGAGTTCGCGCGCGGTATTGGCATTCTCTGCCGTCGTGACGACATGACCCTCGTCACCGAGTATCTCGGACAGCAATTCACGAATGCCCATTTCATCGTCAACGACCAGAATGTTTGCCATGGGTGGGCCTCTTCATTTCTTCACAGCGATCAGCGCTTTGCTGAAATTGTATTTTTTACAACGATAGTTGTCAAACTATCTAATTTGCGAGTTTCATCAATAAAATCAGGATCTTGGCGCCTGAGGTTTCCTTTCTGTTCTGCAACTCGATGCGACCGCCGTGTTCGTCAATGATCTTCTTTACCACGGCCAGCCCCAGACCCGTGCCTTTCGGCTTGGAGGTGACATAGGGTTCAAATGCGCGCCCGATCAGCCGGGCATCGAACCCCGGGCCGTTATCTGACACGGTGAGTCGGACCGCCGTCCGTTGACGGTTGTCCGCGTCGATGTAGCTGATTGCTTCCGTCGCCAGTTCTATTTCCGGCGACCGCCCATCGCGTCTGATTTCGGCCACAGCATCTTGTGCATTTTGCAAGAGGTTGTGTACCACCTGTCGCATTTGAGTTGCATCGCCGAGGATCAGGGGCAGGTTTGGCTGCAGATTCGTGCGGATGGTGTGCAAAAGTTCGCCACCCGCATACAACTCGAGGATCTCGGCGATCAGGCCATTCAGGTCCAGCGCTTGCAGCAGCGGCGGCGGCGTCTTCGCATAATCCCGGAAGTTATCGACCATCTGCTGCATCGCAACGACCTGATTGACGATGGTATTCGTGCCACGCTCCAGCAAGGCCGCGTCATCACCGGCAAGCTTCGCGTGCAGCTTCATTTGCAGGCGTTCCGCCGAGAGCTGGATCGGGGTCAGCGGATTCTTGATTTCATGCGCAAGCCGCCGAGCCACTTCCGCCCAGGCCACCGAGCGCTGGCCGGAGATCACGTCAGAGATGTCGTCGAACACCACCAGATAGCCATTGCCCGCGCCGACCGGCAGCTGCGAGCCACGAGCCAGCAGGGTGATCTCGCCCTCTGCGTCCTGACCGGTGAAGCGCCGTGGAATCTCGATCTGTTGTTGCCAGTACCGGTTATCGGGGCTCTGCGCGTCGCCGGCGGACTGCGCGCTCAGGCGGCTGAACGCGCTCATCACCGGTTCGCTGAACGCGGTCAGCGGCATCATCGAAGCGAGCGGCTGTGCGAGGAAGGGCATCAGCTCGAGCTGCAGAATGCGTTCCGATGAGGCATTGAAGGTGACCAGACGCCACACCTCATCAAACACCATCACGCCGGCCGACATATTCGCCAGCACGGACTCGAGATAGGCTTTCGCATCCTCCAGCGCGAGCCGATTGCGCTCGACCGCTTCGCGTGCATCAGCCAGCTGCATGGTCATCACGTTGAATGATTGCGTGAGCGTGCCGAGCTCATCATTGGTGGCGACGAAAGGTCGCGGCGACAGATTACCTTCGGCCACCGCCTTGGTGCCCTCGGCCAGCAGCAGCAGCGGTTGCGCGAGATCGCTGGCCAGCAGAAATGCGCTTACTAGTGCGGCAAATACGGCCAGCAACAGCACCAGGGTCAGCGTCACCAGGAAAAATTTGCGCAGTCCGGACCGGGCGAGCGAGCGCTGCTGATACTCGCCGTAGGCTGTCCGCAGCGCTTCCGCATTCACTGCCAGTTCCTCCGGCACGGCCTGCATCACCTGCAGATAGCGTGACTCGCTGTGCAACGCAAACAGCGATCCGTCACCCTTGATCTCGACGATCACGCGCAGCCGTAGCTGCTCTTGATGATCGGTGCCGGTACCCGACCCGGTATCGGTATCCGGTATGCCCTCGATCATTCCGTAGCCGTCCATGGAGCGCAGCCGCGACAGCATCGACGCAGTTGGCAGATCAGGCAACAGGCGCGCCGATCGGGTATTCGAGCTCGCAATCACCTTGCCGCTGCTGTTGACGACGATGGCTTCCTGCAGCTGGTTGCGTTCAATGATGCGCGGCAGCCGCGCGACGATCAGGCTGTCCGACATTTCGGATAGTTCATTGGCCACGCCGCCGGCCTTCAGCTGCAAGTCTTTCAGCGACGAGTCCAGTGCTGCGCGCCCCAGATTCAGCCCCGACTCCAGCGCGCTCTCTACCTGCACATTGAACCAGGATTCGATCGAGCGCGACACGAACTGCACCGACACCAGATAGATCACGATGCCGGGCACGATGCCCATCAGACCGAACATCATCACCATGCGGGTCATCAGTCTGGCGCCGAAGCGGCCGCGCCGGTAACGGCTGTAAAGACGTACCAGCAGGAACAGCACCACCGCGAGCAGGCTGACGCCGACGACGATATTAGCGCCCAGGATCCATGAGAAATAGGAATCAAACAGCTGCGAATCGCCGCTGGCAGCCGCCAGCAAAAACAGCAACACGCCGACGGCGATCGCCGATGCAATCAGCAGGTAGCGTAGCGCGCGTTTCATTTGCCCTCGGCGCGATAGCTGAACTTGATCCAGCCGGATGACATGCGCCAGTCATCGCTGCTCATCGCGCTCACTTGTATCGGCTTGGGCAATTCGGAGGTATCCAGCGCCATTTGCAGCGCGACCGTATAACTGGCGCCGCGCGTCAGCGCACCGGGTTCCGCGACCAGCCAGCGACCCGGTCGCCGCAGCAGCGCCAGCAGGTCGTCGAGGCGGTTGAAATTGCGGTGCAGACTGCCATCGACCGACGCGCGATATTGCTGTGTCAGCACGTTGTAGGACAGTCGGATCTTGCGCGTGGCCTTGACCGCGACATCGTCGAACCAGTACCAGCGTGCGCGGCTGATCTCGACATTTAGCGTGAAGTACAGCGGAATACCGCGCGACAGCGCATCCTCGAGCGCGCCAGACAGGTCCACCGAAAATCGCGATGACAGCAGATAGCCGTCGTCTGTCGCCTCAAGCGATGCCTCGGTGAATTCGATGCCGTCGCCTGCCTGCGCTGGCAGCGGCATCACTGCCGGCAGCAGGAGCAGCCAGAACACCAGAAGAAATCGACGAATCACGCTTGGGACGGGGCAATGCCCCATGGAAAAATTTCAGCGATAGTATCAAACCGCCGGTTTTTGCCATAGCGCGTAGAACAGACCGTCGTGATCTTCCTTCCCGCCAAGGGTAGGCAGCAGCTGCCCCGGTGCCGGCAAGCGTAGCGCAGCATGCGTTGCGGTAAAGGCCTGCGCCTGCGCTTCCGACTCCTCGGGCCACACCGAGCAGGTGACCAGCAACAGCTTGCCGCCGGGTTTCAGCAGCGCCCACAGATTGTCGAGGATGGAAGCTGACAGTTGCGCCAGCTGCCGGCTGTCTTCCGGCCGGCGCAGCCATCGGATGTCCGGATGACGGCGCACGATGCCGGACGCGGTGCAGGGCACGTCGGCCAGGATGCGGTCGAAGGGCTGACCATCCCACCAGTCGCGAGCGCTCGCATCGCCGGTTTTCAGCTCGGCCGACAGCGACAGCGACAGCCGGCGCAGATTCTCGCCGACCCGCTTCAGCCGCTCCGCATCCTGATCCAGCGCCAGCACATGCATGTCAGCCAGCTCCAGCAGATGACCGGTTTTGCCGCCTGGTGCGGCGCACGCATCCAGTACCCTCAGCCCATCCCGCAGGTCGAGCAGTGGTGCTGCCCGCTGCGCAGCCGCATCCTGCACCGATGCATAGCCCTCTGCAAAGCCGGGAATCTGCGCCACCGGCAGCGCGCGCGCCAGCTTCACGCCGTATTCGCCGATCGCTTCAGCCGCAATATCGGCGGCCGACAGCATCGCGAGAAAATCAGCGACCGTGGTCTTGCGCCGGTTCACGCGCAGGGTCAGCGGTGGCGGCCGGTTGCCTGCCGCCAGCACCTCGTCGGCCTGTTGCGGCCACGCGTGGCGCATCGCGTCTATCCACCAGCGCGGATAATTCAGCCGCGCCTCGTCGTCACGCGCGACTGCTGCCATCAAAGCCTCCCGCTCGCGCAGAAAGCGACGCAGCACCGCATTCACCATGCCTTTGGCGCGGCCCAGCTCGCGGTCTGCCGCACAAGCCTCGACCGCCTGGTCCACCAGCGTGTGTTCGGAGTAAGCCGGCGATTCGTCAGACAGCAAGGCCAGCGCGCAGCACAACAGCGCTGTCAGCCGCGGATGCGTCGGCGGCTGGTCGGCCAGCATGTGCAGCAGCGCATGGGCCGTGCCCCAGCGACGCATGCTGCGATACGCCAGATCCTGCATCGCTCCGCGCGCAGACGGCGTGACGCCGCGCATCGCAAATGCATCAGCCAGCGCACGCGGCAGCGCGCTGCCCGCTTCCACGTCAGCCAGCGCCCGCGCGGCGCCGGCCAGCGCGAAGGCCAGTGAATCCGGCGCCATCACTTCCCTGCCTGTTGCTTCCGACCGCGAACGCTGCACTCAGACGCCCCACATCACGAATTCCTGCTCGCGATGGGCTGCGCGCAGCATTTCAAGCAGCGGATAGGCGCGCGTGCCGAAGCTGACGTAATCGCCTTTGGCCGCATCGCTATCGGCTTCATTGTGCGGCGCGCCGGCATCCCGCTCCTGCGGAGTCTCGGACTGCTTGCGCACCGCAATCTCTGACTCGATGCGCTGTATCGCGCCGCCCGTTTCCTCGGCGGTGATGACGCCGCGTCCGACATCTTTGCCGAGCAGGTCGAGAATGGGTTTCGCATGCGCTGCGTACATCAGTACTTCGGCGGCGGCCTTGGATTTGAAAGTGACCAGCATATCGGACCTCTTCATACGCTTGTTGATTTGTTAAGCGTAGCACGCCGGATGCGTAATGCGACAGATGGGTGCTTTGGAAGCATCATGCGCGCTGCGCGTCCAGCACCGGCGATTCGAGATGACTGTTGCGGATGAATACCCACAGCGCGAGTAACTGCACGAGTAAATAGCAGGCAACGGCCATGCGCATCGACGATGCAGTTGTCCAACCGAATGACGCGAACAGGTCGACCAGCAGGCCGATGCCCCACTGCACACTGAACGCACCGATGAACAGCGTCAGGTTGAACGCGCTATTGGCGCGGCCGGCCAGTGATGGCGGATAGGCCAGACTCACATGGGTCTGGCCCAGTGTGGTGACGGTAATCACAATGCCGAATGCGATCCACAGCACCCAGCTCCACGCATACGGCAAGGCCACCATCAGCGCCTGCACGAGCACCGAGATCGACAGACCGATCGTGATCACGCGCAGCACTGGCAGCCCGGGCCGCTGACCAAACGAAATGCGGCGTGGCGCCCACCAGGACAAACCCAGGTACGCGAGCATCAGGCAGAAATTGAACAGGAACAGCACCTGCGACGTGCGCGCGACCGACAAGCCGAGCACCGTCACCATCCACGGCCCGGCCCACAGCGACTGCATCGCCATGAAGCCGCCCTGATGCACCGCGCCCAGCCAGGCCATGCGGCGGAAATACGGATCGCGGAAAATCGCAAGGTAGCCCGGCCCCGCGTCATCAGCGCCCGCCGGCGGATGATGCCGGGTCATTGAACGCTCAACGGCTTTCAGCTGCGTGAACAGCAGCAAGGCCGCCAGTAGCAGCGCGCAGGCAACGCCCCAGAAAATGCTGCGCCATCCCACCAGCGGCAACAGCAGCGCCACCGGCACTGTCGCTGACAGCGCGCCGGTGGTGCCGAACACCAGCATCCAGCTGCCGAGCTGGCTCTGACGCTCCGGCGGATACCAGACCCGGTAGGCTTTCATTGCGGCCATCAGGCACGCGGACACGCCGACGCCAATCAGTGCGCGTCCTATCCAGACCCCAATCAGCGAGGTGCCTGATGCAAAGATGGCCGCGCCAAGCGCGCCGAACAGCAGCAACGCAGATTCGGTGCGACGCGCGCCATGACGATCAAGCCAGATACCGATTGGCAGCTGCATGCAGCCGAAACCGACGAAATAGGCTGAAGACAGTAAGCCAAGATCCGCATTCGTCAGCTGCAGGTCGGCGCTCAGCGCCGGCGCGATCACGGCATTGATTGCGCGCATCGCATACGACAGGAAATAGGCGGCGGCAAACACCAGCACCACGCGCATCGCGGTCCGGCCCTGCAGGTAAACCGGGGCTTCGTTCATCAGGCGCGCGACGGAAAGAAGGTGGCGTAAAACATCGGCTGATCTTAACAGGCCGACATGGCGACGCCTGTCACTGCGTCGCTTAGCGATCTGCGGCTGAGGGCAGCGCGCGCCGGTACTGAATCGCTTCAGCCAGTTGCGTTGCGTTGATGCGTTCGCATTGAACGAGATCGGCAATCGTGCGTGCTACTTTCAATACCCGGTGACAGGCGCGCGCGGACCAGTGCAGTTGCGTGATCGCCTGACGCAACAGCGCCTCGGCATCAGCATCGCTTCGGCAGTGTGTATCCATGTCGGCGCCGGTCAGCATCGCGTTTGGCTTGCCCTGCCGCGCGAGCTGAAGCTCACGCGCGGCCGCTACCCGCGCCGCGATCAGCGCGGACGATTCGCCGTCCGGTGCGCCGAGCATCGCGGCGGTATCCATCGGCGGTACCGGCAGTTGCATGTCAATCCGATCCAGCAGCGGACCCGAGATCCTGCCCTGATAGCGCGTAACCGCGTCCGGTGTGCAGCGGCACGCACGCTGCGGATGACCGAGATAGCCGCAGGGGCAAGGGTTCATCGCGGCGATCAGCTGAAAGCGGCAAGGGAAATCCGTTTGCCGCGCCGCGCGCGAGATCGTGATGTGTCCCGACTCCAGCGGCTCGCGCAGCACCTCGAGCACCTTGCGATCGAATTCCGGTAACTCGTCGAGAAACAGCACGCCGTGATGCGCGAGCGAGATCTCCCCGGGTCGCGGCACACCGCTGCCACCGACCAGCGCCACGGCCGATGCGGTGTGATGCGGCGCGCGGTATGGCCGCTGTTTCCAGCGCGCTGCAGAAAAATTACCGGCGACGGATTGCAGTGCGGCGCTTTCCAGCGCCTCGTCTTCGGTCATGGTCGGCAGAATGCTCGGCAGTCGTGCCGCCAGCATTGATTTGCCCGAGCCCGGTGGCCCGACCATCAACAGGCTGTGTGAGCCGGCGGCAGCGATCTCGATCGCACGCCGCGCCTGTGGCTGGCCGCGCACCTCCGTAAAGTCAGGCGCGGACGCTGGTGTTGTGGTCACCAGCGCTGGCGCAATGGCTAGTCTGGCGTCGGCATCAGCGGCGGCGAAATGCGCGAACACCTGCTGCAGCGAGTCGGCCGGAAGAATGCGCGTGCCCGGTACCAACGCGGCCTCGGCGGCATTCGCGCGCGGCAGGATCAGCGCGCGCGGCTTTTGATGGGACATCTGCCGCACGGCCACACTCATGGCGAGCGCCGCGCGTATCGGTCGCAGCTCGCCGGACAAGGACAGCTCACCGGCGAATTCATAGTCATCGAGTTCGTCGCCGCGCATCTGGCCGGACGCGGCAAGAATGCCGAGCGCGATCGGCAAGTCAAAGCGGCCCGATTCCTTGGGCAGGTCAGCTGGTGCGAGATTGACGGTGATGTGGCCGGGTGGGAATTCGAAGCCGGCATTCCGCAGCGCGGCGCGCACCCGATCGCGCGATTCGCGCACTTCAGTATCGGCTAGTCCGACAATCGTAAAGGTGGGCAGTCCATTCGCGACATTGACTTCGACCGTGACCGGCGGCGCATTGACGCCGGCCAGCGCGCGACTCCGGAGGACGGCCAGTCCCACGGCAGGATCAGGATTTCAGCCTGGCTTCCAGTTCGGCGACGCGCTTTTCCAGCGCATCGAGCTTCGCGCGGCTGCGCGCGAGCACCTCGGCCTGTACCTCGAATTCCTCGCGGGTCAGCAGGTCCAGCTTGGAAAAGCCCTGATTCAGCATCGCGCGCAGGTTCTTTTCCAGATCCTTTGCGGGTGACTGCTGCATCACCTGATGGATGCGGTCTTGCAGTTCGTTCAGAAAACTCGGTTTCGGGCTCATGGCTGGTTTAGGATGTATGCACCACTTTGAGGCATTCGCCCTGTCGCGGTGCATTCAGGGGAGGTAAGCCGGGAGATTGAGTGCAAATGCTAACGGAATTGGCCGGATTGGCAAGCATTTCCTCACATCCCGGCTGGCACACGTCCTGCTTAGTTGCCCTTGGCATACACGTCTACCGTGAAGCAGGCATTCAACACTCATCCAGCCATCAAAGGAAAACCAATGAAGAAAATGATTCTTGCCAGCGCCATCGCCGCAGCGTTTGCCGGCCAAGTTGCCCATGCTGAAGAAGCCGCTGCAGCAACGCCGGAGCATGTGGTGACCTACAACCTTGGTGCGACGACCGATTATGTGTTTCGTGGCATCTCGCAATCGCGTAACCGTCCTGCGGTGAGCGGCGGTGTGGACTACACCCATTCGCCGACTGGTCTCTATGCCGGCACCTGGGCTTCGACGATCAGTTGGGTCAATGATGCTACTCCCGCCGGTACGATCGGCAATACGCCATTTGAGCTTGATCTTTATGGTGGCAAGCGCGGTGAAATCGGTGGTGGCGTAACCTACGACGTAGGCGCGATCTACTACTTCTACCCCGGACACAAGCTCACCGGTTTCGATGCCAACACCCTTGAAGCGTATGGCCAGCTGGGTTACGGACCGGTTTACCTCAAGGTCAACTACGGGCTGACCGATGTCATCAATACTGGCGCCAGCGGCAGTTATTACGTCGACGGCGGTGCGAATATCCCGGTGATGGAAGGCCTGATTGTCAATCTTCATGCCGGTTATTTCTCCTTCAAAGACGCAAAGACTTACAACTACACTGATTGGAAAGTCGGTGTAACAAAGGATTTCGGCGGATTGACTGGTGCGCTGGCAGTAACCGGAACGGATGCGTCTGAGAGCGCTTGGAATCTTGGCTCCCAAGGTTATCTGGGCGATACCAAATACATCGCCAGCATCACGAAAACCTTCTAATCGACCACGAGGCTGAAATGAAACTGATCACTGCCATCATCAAGCCATTCAAGCTCGATGAAGTGCGCGAGGCCCTGTCGACCATCGGTGTGCAAGGCATCACCGTCACCGAGGTCAAGGGCTTCGGTCGCCAGAAAGGCCATACCGAGCTGTATCGCGGTGCCGAATACGTTGTCGACTTCCTGCCGAAGGTGAAAATCGAAGCAGCGGTTGATGATGCCGTTGTCGAACGCGCGATTGAGGCGATCGAAAACGCAGCCCGTACCGGCAAAATCGGTGATGGCAAGATCTTCGTGTACGACCTGCAGCAAGTCGTCCGAATCCGCACGGGCGAAACCGGCAAAGAAGCACTCTAAGGAGAAACAACATGAAAAAATGGTTCACTCGCCTTATGAGCGCCGGCATGCTGATGTTCGCTATCGGCATCGCACCGGTCGCTTTCGCTGAGGATGCCGCGCCGTCGGCAGCCGCAGCGGAAGCGCCAGCCGCAGCTGCCGCCCCCGCAGCCGCCCCTGCCGCAGCTGCAGCGACGGATGCCGCGCCGGCGGCCGCGGTTGTCCCGAACAAGGGCGATACCGCGTGGATGATGGTGGCCACGCTCCTGGTCATCATGATGTCGCTGCCCGGTCTGGCACTGTTCTACGGCGGCCTGGTCCGCTCGAAGAACATGTTGTCGGTGCTGATGCAGGTAATGATGGTGTTTTCAGTCATCACCGTGCTCTGGTTCATCTACGGCTACTCGATTGCATTCACCGAGGGTGGCGCATTCTTCGGTGGTTTCGATCGCTTGTTCATGGCCGGCATGACACCGGATTCTGCCGGCGCGACCTTCAGCAAGGGCGTCGTGATTCCCGAGCTGGTCTTCGCGTGCTTCCAGGCGACCTTTGCGGCCATCACCTGCGGCCTGATCGTCGGCTCGTTCGCCGAGCGTATCAAGTTCTCAGCCGTGATGCTGTTCATGGTGCTCTGGTTCACCTTCTCGTACCTGCCGATCGCGCACATGGTCTGGTTCTGGCCGGGTCCGGATGCGTTCACGGACGCTGCCGCTGCTGAGAAAGCCACCGCGATCTCGGGCTGGCTGTTCCAGAAAGGCGCGCTGGACTTCGCCGGCGGTACCGTGGTGCACATCAACGCGGCAGTCGCCGGTCTGGTGGGCGCTGTGGTGATCGGTAAGCGTGTCGGTCTCGGCCGCGAGTCAATGGCTCCGCATTCGCTGACGCTGACCATGGTCGGTGCGGCGATGCTGTGGGTGGGCTGGTTTGGCTTCAATGCCGGTTCGGCATTGGAAGCGAACGGTTCGGCCGCACTGGCGTTTGCCAACACGCTGCTGGCGACTGCCGGTGCTGTGGTGTCCTGGTCGCTCGCTGAATGGGTGCTCAAGGGTAAGCCATCGATGCTGGGCGCAGCATCGGGCGCGGTGGCCGGTCTGGTCGCGATCACGCCGGCGGCAGGCTTCGTCGGCCTGATGGGCGGTCTGGTGATTGGTCTGCTGGCGGGCGCCATCTGCCTGTGGGGAGTGAATGGTCTGAAGCACATGCTCGGCGCAGATGATTCGCTCGACGTGTTCGGTGTGCACGGCGTCGGTGGCATTCTGGGTGCGCTGCTGACTGGTGTGTTCGCATCGCCATCGCTCGGTGGCAGCGGTATTTATGACTATGTCGCCAACGCAGTGTCGCCGGAATACTCGATCGCATCGCAGGTCTGGGTGCAGTTGCAGGCGGTGCTGACCACGGTTATCTGGTCCGGCGTGGTCGCGTTCATCGCGTACAAGCTGGTCGACCTGATCGTCGGTCTGCGTGTGTCGGAAGAAGAAGAGCGCGAAGGCCTCGACATCTCCAGCCACGGCGAGACAGCTTATCGTTCCTGATCTCCTCGCACTACCGGCCCGTTCGCAGCGGGCCATCCCGAACGCCCTCCCCGGAGGGCGTTTTTTCATTCTGGCAAGCTTGAATTCATCGGCGCTGCCCCGAGATAAGCCCTGGGCCGGAGTGTCACATCAGGCAAACCGGGCGGATTGGCCCGATTCCGTTAGAATCAAGCCCCCTGCGCGATCCCTGCGCCCCGAATTCACAAGGTTTTCCCATGGTTCCCCATCTGGTCACGGCCCTCAACGGCCCGTTGCTCGAACTCGAAAAGAAAATCCTCGATGCCACGCCGGCGATCGAGCGCTGGTTCCGTCTCGAGTGGCAGGAGCACACGCCGCCGTTTTATTGCTCGGTTGACCTGCGCAATTCCGGCTTCAAGCTGGCGCCGGTCGATACCAACCTGTTCCCCGGCGGTTTTAACAATCTGGCGCAGGAGATGCTGCCGCTGGCCGTGCAGGCGGCGATGGCGGCGATCGACAAGTATTGTCCGGACGCGCGCAACCTGCTGCTGATTCCCGAGCGCCACACCCGCAACACGTTTTATTTGCAGAACGTCGCGCGGCTGATTCAGATTTTCCGGCAGACCGGCCTCAATGTGCGGCTCGGCACGCTGTCCGACGAGATCAAGGAAGCAACCACGCTCGAACTGCCCGATGGCGGCGTGCTGACGCTGGAGCCACTGGAGCGCTCGGCCAACGGGCGTCGCGTTGGCCTGAAGAATTTTGATCCCTGCACTGTGCTGCTGAACAATGATCTGTCAGCCGGTGTTCCGGCCATCCTCGAAGACCTGCACGAGCAGACGCTGTTGCCGCCGCTGCATGCGGGTTGGGCCATCCGTCGCAAGACCAATCACTTCGCCGCATATGACGAAGTGGCGAAGAAATTCGGCAAGCTGATCGACATCGATCCGTGGATGGTGAATCCGTATTTTGCGAAATGCGGTGGCATCAATTTCCACGAGCGCACCGGCGAGGAATGTCTCGCGCAAAACGTTGACGCGGTACTCGCGAAGATTCGCAAGAAGTACAAGGAATACGGCATCAAGGAGACGCCGTTCGTGATCGTGAAGGCTGACGCCGGCACCTACGGCATGGGCATCATGACGGTGCGGGACGCCAGCGAAGTGAAGGACCTGAACCGCAAGCAGCGCAACAAGATGTCGGTGGTGAAGGAAGGTCTGGAAGTTTCGGACGTGATCATTCAGGAGGGCGTGCATACCTTCGAGCAGATCAATGAATCGGTTGCCGAGCCGGTCGTCTACATGATGGACCGCTATGTGGTCGGCGGTTTCTATCGCGTGCATGCCGAGCGTGGCATAGACGAAAACCTGAATTCGCCGGGCGCGCATTTCGTGCCGCTGGCTTTTGCGCAGCAGCACGCCTTGCCCGATCTGGGCGCGAAACCCGGCACCGCGGCGCCAAACCGCTTCTACATGTATGGCGTGGTGGCGCGGCTCGCATTACTGGCGGCATCGCTCGAGATTGAGCGCACCGATCCGAACCCGGAAGAATACTGATCCCGAAAGCATCGTCTCGCATGAAGATTGCGTTTGCTGCCGACCCGCTGTCCGGTTTCAACCTGAAAAAGGATTCGACCTACGCGATGATGCGCGAGGCGAATGCGCGTGGCCATGAGCTGTACGCGTTTCGTCATGCCGACATGATCGTGTCGGACGGCCGTGTGCTGGCCAGTGTGTCGCGCATTGCGCTGACCGGCGAGGCTGGTGTCTGGTTTCGCGTCGAGGGGACGGCGCAGCACGCGTTGTCTGATTTTGATGTGGTGGTCGAGCGCACCGATCCGCCGTTCAATATGGAGTACATCTACGCGACCTACCTGCTGGAGCTGGCTGAGTCGCAGGGCGCGTGCGTGGTGAACCGGCCGGCGGCGATTCGCAATCACAATGAAAAGCTCGCGATCACCGGTTTTCCGCAATTCACCGCGCCGACGCTGGTGACCAGCGATGCGACGCAGGTACGCGCCTTTCATTCGCAGCACGGCGACATTATTCTCAAGCCGCTCGACGGCATGGGCGGTATGGGCATCTTCCGCGTGCGTGATGACGGCATGAATCTTGGTGCCATCGTCGAGACACTGACCGATAACGGCACGCGTACCATCATGGTCCAGCGTTATATTCCCGATATCGTCAACGGCGACCGGCGCGTGCTGCTGATCGGCGGTCAGGTCGTGCCCTTCTGCCTGGCGCGCGTGCCGCAGGCTGGCGAGGTGCGTGGCAATCTCGCCGCCGGTGGTACCGGCATTGCGATGCCCGTGTCCGAGCGCGAGCGGGAAATCGGCGAAGCGCTCGCGCCTGTCCTGCTGGAACGCGGCTTATTGCTGGTAGGATTGGATGTGATCGGACCGTATCTGACCGAGATTAACGTGACCAGTCCGACCTGCTTCCAGGAGATCACGCAGCAGACCGGTTTTGATGTTGCTGGCATGTTCATCGATGCGCTTGAAAAACTGAAGCACTGAACTCCTGAAACTTTTCGTATCGCTCTCATGGTCGGCATCCTGTTACTGACGCACGCGCCGCTGGGTCACGCCTTCATTGAGGCAGCGACGCATGTGTTTCATACGCCGCCGGAGCGGTTGGAAGCGATTGATGTGCTGGCCGATCAGAACCCGGACGAGGTGCGCGCGCAGGCGCAGCAAGTGATCGAGCGCATCAACGACGGTTCCGGCGTACTGGTGATCACCGACGTGATGGGTGCGACCCCGGCCAATTGCACATTGCAGCTATGCGTGCCCGGCGAGGTGGAGGTGATTGCCGGCATCAGCCTGCCAATGTTGCTGCGCGCGCTAACGTATCGCCATAACACGCTGGATGTGGCGCTGGAAATGGCGCTGGCCGGCGGACAGAACGGCGCGTGCCGTGTCGATAACCGCGTCAGGCTGGGCCCCAATTAAATCAACGACAAAAGAGCCGATTCATGATCAGCCGGGAAATTGAAATTATCAACAAGCTGGGACTGCACGCACGCGCGTCGGCCAAGCTGACGCAGATGGCAGCGAAATACCAGAGCGAGGTCTGGATGACGCGTAATCAGCGCCGCGTGAATGCGAAATCCATCATGGGCGTGATGATGCTGGCCGCGGGTAAGGGCGCCATCGTGATGCTCGAGACCGAAGGGCCAGACGAACAGGACTGCATGGATGCACTGGTGCAGCTGATCGGAGAGCGTTTCGGCGAAAGCGAGTAAGGACACCATGGCCTCGTTCACCCTGCACGGCATACCGGTTTCGCGCGGCATCGCGATCGGCCGCGCGCACCTGCTGAAGCCGGCAGCGCGTGACGTCAAGCACTATCTGGTCGCAGAAGAACGTGTCGAGGCTGAAGTGCAGCGTCTCAGCGATGCCATCGCTCAGGTGAACGAAGAATTGCGTACGCTGCGCACCGACTTGCCGCAGGACGCACCTACCGAGCTGGGCGCGTTCATTGATGTACATGCGCTGATCCTGTCCGATCCCATCATCGCCGAGGAGCCGCTTCGCATTATCCGCAGCCGTCACTACAACGCTGAATGGGCGCTGCTGTCGCAGATCGATGAGCTGTCTGCGCAGTTCGACGAGATCGAAGATGCCTACCTGCGCGAACGCAAGAACGACATTCTGCAAGTCGGCGAGCGTGTGCTGAAGGTGCTGACCGGTTCGGCGCAGCTGCTGCCGGCGCCTGAGCCCGCTGAGCCGGGTGATTACGCGCCGCAGATGATCGTCGTCGCGCATGATATTTCGCCGGCCGACATGCTGCAGTTCCGCGATCGCGCGTTTGTCGGTTTCGTCACCGACCTCGGCGGTCAGAACTCGCATACCGCGATTGTCGCGCGCAGCCTCGATATTCCGGCGGCGGTCGGCATGGCGAATGCATCGCAGTTGATCGGCGAGGATGACTGGGTGATCGTCGATGGCGATGCCGGTATCGTGATCGTCGATCCGGCGCCCATCGTGCTGGAGCAGTATCGCGAAGTGCAGGCCAAGCTGCTGCGCGACCGCAAGAAGCTCGGCAAGCTGAAGAAGACGCCGGCCATCACGCGCGACGGTACCTTCATCCATCTGCTGGCCAATATCGAATTGCCTGATGATTGCGCTGCCGCGCTGGACGCCGGCGCGACCGGTGTCGGTCTGTTCCGTTCCGAATTCCTGTTCATGGGCCACAGCGGACAGGCGGTGGTCATGCCGACTGAAGATGAACAGTTCGAGTCTTACCGCAAGGCGGTGGTCGCGATGAAGGGGCGGCCGGTCACGATACGGACGCTGGATGTCGGCGCCGACAAGCCGCTGGACAAGGATGAAGAGACTGCGCTGAACCCGGCGCTCGGCTTGCGCGCCATCCGTTACTGCCTGTCCGAGCCGCAGATGTTTCTGACCCAGTTGCGCGCGATCCTGCGCGCGTCGGCGTACGGACCGATTAATCTGCTGATCCCGATGCTCGCGCACGCGTTCGAGATCGACCAGACACTGGCGCTGATCCAGCAGGCCCGGCAGCAGCTGCAGGACGCGAAGAAGAAATTCGATCCGGCGATCAAGGTCGGCGCAATGATCGAGATCCCGGCCGCTGCATTGACGCTGCCGCTGTTCATCAAGCGCCTGGATTTCCTGTCGATCGGCACCAATGACCTGATCCAGTACACGCTCGCGATCGACCGCGTCGATCATGAAGTCGCGCATTTGTATAACCCCTTGCATCCGGCGGTGCTGCAGCTGCTGTCGCTGACCATCTCCACCGGCGCGAAGGCGGGTGTGCCGGTCGCGGTGTGCGGCGAGATCGCCGGCGACACCAAGTTGACCCGTCTGCTGCTGGGCATGGGTCTGCGGGAGTTCTCCATGCATCCGGCGCAGCTGCTGGCGGTCAAGCAGGAAATCCTGAACAGCGACCTGACCCTGATCGAGCCGGTCGTGAAGCGGGTGTTGAAGTCCTATGAGCCGGCGGCGATCGCGGAGGGAATGGAGCGGTTGAGCCTGATTTGATCACGCAGGCGTGGCCATCTGCGCCGATTCCTCCGTCTTCCCCCGTCGTTTGACTCTCCCCCGCGCTTTCGCTATCCTACACCTCACGCGCCGATTTGACCTTAGCTTGCGGGCGCCGGGGATACCTCCGAATAAATACGGCTAAAGCGAGCTCGAATCGACATCGAATCCAGCCCGACAGCCAGTGCTCTCGGGCTTTTTTATTGGCTGTTCATTCATGAAATCGATAGGCGTCGTCACACCGCAGTCCATGCACTTTGCCGAGCCGCTCGCTTTGCAGAGCGGCGCGTCCCTGTCCGATTACACGCTGATGTACGAGACCTATGGCACGCTGAATGCGGATCGCTCGAATGCGGTGCTGGTCTGCCATGCGCTGAACGCGTCGCATCATGTGGCCGGCACTTATGAAGGCCAGGCTAAGAGCGAAGGCTGGTGGAACAACATGGTCGGGCCTGGCAAGGCGCTCGACACCGATCGCTTCTTCGTGATCGGCGTGAACAACCTCGGTTCCTGTTTCGGCTCCACCGGTCCGATGCACATCAATGCCTCGACCGGCAAGCCCTACGGCGCCAGCTTCCCGGTGGTGACTGTCGAAGACTGGGTACACGCACAGGCGCGGCTCGCGGACCAGCTCGGCATCCGGAAATTTGCGGCCGTGATGGGCGGCTCGCTCGGTGGCATGCAGGCACTCGCCTGGAGCATGCTGTATCCGCAGCGTGTCGGCCATTGCCTTGTGATTGCCTCTACGCCGAAGCTGTCCGCGCAAAACATCGCGTTCAATGATGTCGCGCGGCAGGCGATCCTGACCGATCCGGATTTTCATGAAGGCGATTTCTATGCGCACAAGGTAGTGCCGAAACGTGGCCTGCGTGTGGCACGCATGATCGGTCACATCACCTACTTGTCTGACGATGACATGGCGGTGAAATTCGGGCGTGATCTGCGCAATGGTGACTATCAGTTCGGCTTCGGGGTTGATTTCGAGATCGAGTCCTATCTGCGCTATCAGGGCGACAAGTTCTCCGAGTACTTCGATGCGAACACCTATCTGCTGATCACCAAGGCGCTGGATTATTTTGATCCGGCGCGCGCGCACGGCGGCGACCTCGCCGCCGCACTGGCGAACACGCAGGCTGAGTTCCTGCTGGTGTCGTTTTCCACCGACTGGCGTTTTGCACCGGAGCGCAGCCGCGAAATCGTGCAGGCGCTGGTCAAGAATCAGCGACGCGTGACCTATGCCGAAATCGATGCGCCGCATGGACATGATGCTTTCCTGCTGGATGACCCGCGCTACATGAGCGTGGTGAGCGCCTATTACGACAAGATCTGGCAGCAGCTCGGTGAACCCGTCCTGAGTGCGTCCGTGCAGAAGGAGGTCGCATGATCGCCTCTCAGGTGATTGGCCTGCGCGCCGACCTTGCCTTCATCGCGCACTGGGTCGCGCCGGGTTCGCAGGTGCTCGATCTCGGTTGCGGCGATGGCGCCATGCTCGAGTATCTGCAGCGGCAGAAGCAATGCCGTGGCTACGGCGTCGAGATTGACGATACGAAGATACCGCGTTGCGTGCAGCGCGGTGTCGACGTGATACAGCAGAATCTGGAAGACGGACTGGCGATGTTCGCCGATGATGCGTTCGACACCGTGCTGTGCCTGTCGGCGCTGCAGATGATGAAGAACGTCGAAGACGTACTGAGCGATATCGCGCGCGTCGGCCGTGAAGCCATTGTGTCCTTCCCGAACTTCGCGCACTGGCCGCACCGGCTGTCGCTGCTGACCGGGCGCATGCCCATCTCCGAGAGTCTGCCGTATCAGTGGTATGACACACCGAATCTGCGTTGCGCCACGATCACGGACTTCGGCGATCTCGCGCGTGATGTCGGTCTGGAAGTGATCGACTGCGTCGCACTGAAAGAAGACGGCACGCCGGTTGGTTTCCTGCCGAACTGGCGCGGCAGTCTGGGTGTGTTCCGCTTACGTAAAAAATGATGGCGGGCGCATGCTGCGCCCTCCTTTCCTGAATCCGCCGCAAAGGCGGTCGTTGACGATACCGCATGAACACCACCGACGCGCAGCCCGCGCACGCCACCGGATGGCGGCACCACTTCAATCGCAAGATGATGATCTGCGTGATGCTGGGCTTCACGTCGGGTCTGCCCTTGTTCATGCTGTACAACCTGCTGTCGGCCTGGCTGAAGGCCGAGCAGGTGGATCTGAAGTCCATCGGACTGTTCGCACTGGTCGGCTTCCCGTACACGTGGAAGTTTCTGTGGTCGCCGCTGATGGATCGCTTTCACTTTCCGCTGCTCGGACGCCGGCGCGGCTGGATGTTTGTCACTCAGCTTGCGTTGGTGGCAGCGATCGGAGGATTCGGCTTCTTTTCACCGCAAGCAGAGCTGTCCTCGATTGTCGCACTGGCTGGTGTGGTCGCCTTCCTGTCGGCAAGCCAGGACATCGTGATCGATGCCTACCGTCGCGAACTGCTGGCCGAGCATGAGCAGGGCTCGGGTACTGCGCTATTCGTCAATGCGTACAAGTTGTCGACGCTGATTCCGGGATCGCTGTCGCTGATCCTGTCCGACTTCATGAGCTGGCAAGCCGTGTTCGGCATCACCGCGCTGTTCATGTTGCCGGGTGTGCTGACCACGCTACTGATCGCGGAGCCGGCGATCTATGGCCAGCCGCCGCGCACGCTGCGCGAAGCCGTGGTCGAGCCTTTTCATGAATTCATCGCGCGCAGCGGCTGGAAGCACGCGCTGTGGATACTCGCATTCATCTTCCTGTACAAGCTCGGCGACTCGATGGCGACCGCACTGGCGACGCCGTTTTACATGGACCTCGGTTTCACGCGCACGCAGATCGGATTGGTCGCGAAAAATGCCGGGTTGTGGGCCAGCCTCGCCGGCGGCATTCTGGGCGCGGTGTGGCTGGAAAAGACCGGTGTCAATCGCGGCCTGTGGATCTTTGGTGTGTTGCAGGCAGTGGCCATTCTCGGCTTCGCGCTGCTCGCACAGACTGGCGTCGGTAGCAGTGCGGAACCGGATACGCTGTTGCTGGGTCTGGTGATTGGTCTCGAAGCATTTGCCGTCGGTCTAGGTACCGCCGCGTTTACCGGCTATATCGCGACGACCACTGACCAGCGCTATACCGCGACCCAGTTCGCGTTGTTCACCAGTCTCGCGGCCGTGCCGCGCACCTTCTTCAATGCATTGACCGGTTTCATCGTCGATCAGACCGGCTGGTTCATCTTCTTCCTGATCTGCTTCGCGCTCGCGTTACCGGGCATGCTGTTGCTGCCGAAAATCGCGCCGTGGAATGAAAGACCCGCTGATCCCCCACCCGCGTCCTGATGCGGATGTGAACGGTTTTAGTCGCCCGTCACTGCGGGCTCAGCGCGCCACCGGCGCTTGATGCGTCGGATCAGGATCTGCCCGTCATCGATGAAGGTGTACACCGCGGGTATCACGAGCAGCGACAACAAGGTCGAGGTGATGAGTCCGCCGATCACGGCCACCGCCATCGGCGAGCGAAAACTCGGATCAGCGCCGAAACCCAGCGCCAAGGGCAACATGCCCGCCCCCATCGCGATGGTGGTCATCACGATCGGCCGACTCCGCTTGTGGCAGGCATCGACCAGTGCATCAAAGCGATTCATGCCGGCGCGGCGCGCGAGAACGGCGTAATCCACCAGCAGGATCGAGTTCTTCGTCACGATGCCCATCAACATGATCAGCCCGATCATTGATGGCATCGACAGCGCCTTTTGCGCGACCAGCAGGCCGACGAAGGCGCCACCGATCGACAAGGGCAGCGCCGCCAGAATCGTCAGCGGCTGCATGAAGTCATGGAACAGCAGCACCAGCACACCATAGATGCACAGCACGCCGATCAGCATCGCGATACCGAAGCTGGCAAACAGCGCCTGCATTTCCTGCGCATCGCCCAGTTCCGCAATTTTGACCGATGGCGGCAGGTTCTGCATCGATGGCAGCGCACGCGCCTCGTCATTTAGTTCACCGAGCGCCCGACTGCCCAGCTCGACGTCCAGCGTCACATTGCGGCTGCGGTTCAGGCGATCAATCTGTGCCGGACCACTGTTCATTTCCACCGTGGCGACATTGCCCAGCATGACCGGACCATGTCGTCCCGGCACCATCAGGCGCTCGATCGCCGACAGGTCTGCGCGCACCGCATCCGGCAGTTTCACGCGGATCGGTATCTGCCGTTCTGCCAGGTTCAGCTTCGGCAGGTTGATGTCGTAGTCACCGGCGGTAGCGACCCGCACGGTTTCCGCAATGCTGGTCGTGGTCACGCCGAGATCGGCCGAACGCGCAGCATCCGGCCGCACGATGATTTCTGGCCGCACCAGCGATGCACTGGAGTTCACATTGCCGATGCCTTGCAGCGTGCGCAACTCACGTTCGACCGCGCGCGCGGCTTCATTCAGTGCGAGCGGGTCTTCACTGCGCAATACCAGTTGCATCTTGACCCCGGTATCCGGCGCGCCGACGGTGAAACGCGCGCCGGCAATGCCGGCCAGTTTGTCGCGCAGCTGCGCTTCGATTTGCTGCAGCGAGGCCTTGCGCTTGTCGCGGTGAATCACATTCAGGGTCAGCACCGCGCGGCGTGCTTCGGCGGCGGCACCGGGCGCGAAAGCATCACCGCTGGATCCGCCACCGACGGAACTGAAGATGCTCTCGATGCCCGGCACGGACATCGCCGCCTGCCGCGCCTGCTCGGCTGCGGCGCGCGTTTCAGCCAGCGTGCTGCCCGGCGGCAGTTCGGCCGTGATTTGCGTCTGCCCGCGATCGGCCGGCGGTATGAAACCGGTCGGCAGCAGCGGTACCAGCATCAGGGATCCGATGAAGAATAATCCCGAGCCGATGGCGGTCACGAGTCGGTGCCGCAGGCACCAGCGCATCACACGCAAATACCGGCGCATCAGCCATCCGTCCGGCGGTTCCACATGTTTTGCCGGCTTCATCAGATAGGCCGCCATCATCGGTGTCAGCAAGCGCGCGACCACCAGCGACGACAGCACGGCAATGGCGGCAGTCCAGCCGAACTGTTTGAAAAACAGTCCCGGAACACCGCCCATGAACGCGGTCGGCAAAAATACCGCAACCAGCGCGAACGTGGTGGCAATCACGGCCATGCCGATCTCATCGGCGGCTTCCAGCGCAGCCTGCATCGGCGTCTTCCCCATCTGCAGATGGCGCGCGATATTCTCGATCTCGACGATCGCGTCATCGACCAGCACGCCGACCACTAGCGCCAGTGACAGCAGCGTCACGGTGTTGATGGTGTAGCCGAACCAGGACAGCGCGAGGAAAGTCGGAATCACCGACAGCGGCAGTGCGGATGCAGCCACCAGCGTCGCGCGCCAGTCACGCAGGAACCACAGCACCACCAGTACTGCCAGCAGCGCGCCTTCATACAGCAGCGCCATTGAGCCTTCATAGTTTTCCTCGACTGGCGCCGCGTTGTCGACCACCTGCGTGATGCGTAGTTGCGGATGCGCCTGCCGGAGCTCGTTGACCGCTTCACGCACGCCGTCGGCCACCGTGACTTCGCCATAACCCTTGGTGCGCGAAATCTCGAAGCCGACCACCGGCTGGCCGTCTTGCGTGGCCTCGGCACGCGGCTCGGCGACGGTATCGGTGACGCGCGCGATCTGGTCCAGCCGTACCCGTCGTCCGTCCGCCAGCGGAATTTCCAGCAGGGCCAGCTCGCCGGCCGTCCTGACGGTGGCAATCGTGCGCACTGATTGTTCAGCGCCGGACACATCACCGCGTCCGCCGGGCGCTTCCTGCTGCACCTGCCGCAGCCGGCGCGACACATCAATCGCCGTCACCTGCAGCGAGACCATGCGGTCGGCATCGAGCTCGATCGCGACCTCACGCGAGACACCGCCGATACGCTTGACCGCACCGACGCCTTTCACCGCCAGCAGGCGTTTGGTCACCGCGTTATCGATGAACCAGGACATCTCCTGCAGGTCGGGCGCGCTGCCGTTGCCACCGGCCGCGGCTGCCACGCTAAAGGTCAGGATAGGGCGGCCGGCGGTCGATACCTTGGTCACGGAGGGATCGCGCACATCGGCCGGCAGATCGGCGCGCACGCGCGCGACCGCATCGCGCACATCATTCACCGCGTCCGACAGGTTCTTCTCAAGGACGAATTCGACCGTGATCGTCACCTGTCCGTCCAGTACCTTGGTGTACAGGTTCTTCACGCCTTGCAGGGTGGCGACCGAATCCTCGATCTTGCGTGCGACTTCGGTTTCCAGCTGCGCCGGTGCGGCGCCGGGCAGGGAGGCGACCACGTTCACGATCGGCAGCTCGATGTCCGGGAAATCCTGCACAGCGTTCGAACGGAACGCGAGCAGCCCCGCCAGCGTCAGCAGCGCGAACAGCAGGATGGCCGGAACCGGATTGCGGATCGACAGGGCGGAAAAATTCACAGTCGCTCCTTACTTCGTGGTGTCCTGCCTGGTGGCGCTGACGCGCACCAGATCGCCGTCATTCAGAAACCCGGCGCCAGCGACCACCAGCTGCGCATCCATCGACACGCCATCGACGATTTCTACCCGGTCCTGCAGGTAGCGCCCGGTCTTGACCTTCAGCTGCGCCACCCGTCCATCGCTGTTCAGCCGGAAGACATAGCTGAAGCCATCGCGCACGACGACGGCCTGCTGCGGTACCGTCAGGCCCTGTCCGCTACCCAGCGAGAACTCGCCACGCGCGAACATCCCGGCTCTGGCCGGTGCATCGCCGGCCGCTGCGGCCGCCAGATCGACATACACCAGCGCCGAGCGATTTTGCGGATTCACCGTCGGGGCGATCATGCGGACGGTGCCCCGCAGTCGCGTGCCGTTCGATGCGACCAGTGTGACCGGCGCGCCGGCGCGGATGCGCGCCAGCTCCGACGCGGTCACCTCGGCGCGCCACTCCAGCCGGCCCTTGCGGATCATGCGGAACAGTTCTGTGCCGTTGGCAACCACCGCGCCAACGGTGGCGCTACGCGCCGAAATCACGCCGTCATCGGGCGCCAGCAGCTGGGTGAACCGGAGTCGCAACTTCTGCGCGCCGAATGCCGCTTCTGCCGATGCCACGCGCGCCTTCGCTGTCTGTTCGGAAGTCTGGTACTGATTGATCTGCTGCGTGCTCAGTGCGCCGGTATTCGACAGGCTGCGTGCGCGTTCCGCATTCAGTGTCGCTTCAGCCAGTGTGGCCTGAGCTTCCAGCAGCGCTGCCTTCGCCTGCGCCAGATCGGCTTGCACGGTCTCATCCGAGAAACGCGCCAGTAATTGTCCGGCGCGCACGGTGTCGCCGACATTGACCAACACCTCGGTCAGTCGCAGTCCATGCGACTCGCTGCCGATACTGGCCTCCTGCCACGCTGCGATATCACCATTCGCCGATAACACCTTCGGCAGCTGCGCCAGCTGCGGGCGCGCTGTGCTGACGGTCAGCACCGGTTTCGCTTTCGATGTGTCTTTGGTAGCTGCCGCCGGCTGGGCACTCGCGGCATCGCCGGCGCGCGGCAGCAGCCAGCCTGCGGCCAGAATCACGGCGAGAATGCCCACGGTGATAATCACGGGTCGACGGACGTGCGGTAGCTTCATGTGGCGTTTTCCTTGGAGGTAGTCAGGCATCCGGCGGGTAATTCGTTCAGCCGCCGGCAGGCTGGGTATCCGGCGCATTCCAGCCGCCACCCGCAGCGCGGTACAGCGCGATCCACGCGACCAGGCGTTCGCGCTGCAACAGCACCAGAGCGATCTCGGCGGCCAGCTGACTGCGGCGGGCTTCTTCGAGTTCAAACAGGCTGGCCATGCCCTGCTCATAGCGTAGCCGCACGGCGTTCAGCGACTCGGTGAAGCCGGCGATTGAGATGCGAATATCCTCGCCGCGTGCGGCACTGCTGTCGAGACTGACCAGCGCTTCCTCCACCTCGCGCACCGCGCGTCGCACGACGGCCCGGTACTGACTGACGGCGTCGTCATAGCGCGCGGTCGCGGCGGCGACATTCGCGCGCCGGCGTCCGCCATCCAGCACAGGCAGCGTCAGCGCCACCGGGCCGATGGTCCAGCTGTTCAGATTGAATGCCTCACCACCGCTGTCAAAGCGGCTGCGGCCGATATTGCCCGCCAGAGTCAGGCGCGGGAAGCGCTGCGCGTCCGCGACGCCGACCTCATTGCGCGCGGCGGCGACCTGCAGCGCGGCAGCGTACACATCGGGACGTTGCGCCAGCGTCGCTGCCGGCAGTGACGCCAGCGCGACCGGGGCCGGTAGCGCCGTGGACACCGGTTGCGGCGCCTCGAGCCGCGCGCGCAGCGCAGGCTCCGACAGGCCGGTCAGCATGACCAGCAGCTTCAGGTCGATGTCGCATTGTGTACGTTGCCGGGTGACGCGGCTGCGCGCGTCGGCGGCACTGGCGCGCGCCAGCGCCGCATTGGCCGGCGACTGAAAGCCGGCCTCCGCAGCCAGTGCCGTCAGCCGCGCGGTTTCGGACCGCGATGCTGCATCGGCATCGGCCAAGGTCAGTAACTGGCGGCAGCTGCGCCACGCGTAGTACTGGTTCGCCACCTCGGCCGCGACCGACACGCGCGCCTCATGCCAGCCGGCTTCGGCGCCGGCGAGCCGCTGCCGGGCCGCGTCGCGGGCCATCCGGTTGGCTCCCAGCAGATCAATTTCCCAGCTTGCCTGCACCGCCCCCTGCAGGATCGTACCGCCGGGGAAAGGCGGGAAGGCGCTGCGGCGCTGCGCGCTGAGGCTGGCATCGACCGCGGGCTGCAGCGCTGCACTGGCCGCGACGCGCTCGGCGTTCGCCTGCGCGATGCGCGCGCTGGCGCTGCTGATGCTGCCATGAATCGCTTGTGCCGCATCAATCAGCTCGACCAGCAGCGGATCGCGCTGCTGGCTCCACCAGTCCGTGAGCGACGCGAGTTTTCCGTCATGCGCGATGGCGGCTTCGCCCGGCAGCGGCGCGAACCAGGTGTCCGGCATCGCTTCTTTGGGACTTGCAGGAAGCAGCTTGCCGGCGAAACCGCAGGCAGCGAGCGCAGTGCCGACAAGCGACAGGGTCAGGGCTTTGGCGAGCGGGCTTGGGGTTCTCATCAGATGGCCTCGGGAGTCGACGCGCATTGTGCCAGTAAGCCCGGTTCTGTGCCGCGCCGGACGTCGCGGGCGCTACACTATCCAGCGATGACTTATCTCCGAGATCGACAACACCGATGCTGAATCCGCTGTGGGCTGGTTTTTTTGCTGTCGCGGCGCTGTCCGTCGTATGGCGTGTGCTCGGACAGGGTGATGTCGGCGTGTTTGCGGCATTGGTCGACAGCCTGTTCGCGATGGCCAGGCTATCCGTCGATGTGATGATCCTGCTGTTCGGCACGCTGACGCTGTGGCTCGGTTTCCTGAAAATTGCAGAGAAGGCCTTGCTGGTGCAGACGCTCGCGCGCTGGCTGTCGCCACTGTTCGCGCGGCTGATGCCCGGTGTGCCGGCCGGCCACCCGGCGCTCGGGCTGATCACGCTGAATTTCACCGCGAACGCGCTCGGTCTCGATAACGCCGCCACGCCGATCGGCCTCAAAGCGATGCGTGAGTTGCAGTCGCTGAATCCTGATCCCGACACCGCGACCAATGCGCAAATTCTTTTTCTGGTGCTGAATGCGTCATCGCTGACGCTGCTGCCGGTGACGATCTTCATGTACCGCGCGCAGCAGGGCGCGCCGGATCCGACGCTGGTGTTTCTGCCGATTCTGCTCGCGACGTCAGCCTCCACGCTGGCCGGTTTTTTCGCGGTCGCATTCATGCAGCGACTGCGGCTGCGTGATCCGGTGGTGCTCGCCTGGCTGCTGGGTACCGCCGTCGTACTCGGTGGCTTCATGGCCTTGCTGACGACGCTATCAACGGCAGCGATCGCATCGCTGTCCTCGGTGCTCGGCAATGCGGTGCTGTTCGGATTGATCCTGCTGTTCGTCGCGATGGGTGCCGTGCGTCGGGTGCCGGTGTACGAAGCTTTTGTCGATGGCGCGCGCGAAGGCTTCGAGGTCGCGAAGCAACTGCTGCCGTATCTGGTGGCGATGCTGTGCGCGGTCGGTGTGCTGCGCGCATCCGGCGCTTTGGATTTACTGCTGGACGGATTGCGCTATCTGGTCGGATTCGCCGGTTGGGATGCTCGCTTCGTTGATGCGCTGCCGGTCGCTTTCGTCAAGCCTTTCTCCGGCAGCGCTGCGCGCGCGCTCTTGATTGAAACCATGAGTTCACAGGGTGTCGACAGCTTTGCCGCACTGCTGGCCGCGACGCTTCAAGGCAGCACCGAGACCACGTTTTATGTGCTGGCGGTGTATTTCGGCGCGGTCGGCATACAGCGCGCGCGTCATGCGGTTGCGTGCGCGTTGCTGGCGGATCTGGCCGGTGTGCTGGCCTCGATTGCCGTGTGCTACTGGTTTTTCGGATAAGCGGCCGTACGCTGCGCGTCGTCGTGCGACACCCGAGCTGTTTGATCAGGATGCGCTGGGTGCTGACCAGTCTTGAACGTCGATTTGCAGGCCTTGCTGTTGAAAGGCTTTGTCGCGGCTGACTAGCGTCGCATCGATCGCTTTCGCATGCGCAGCGATCATCATATCGATGGCCGATAGATTGATGCCCGATGCCTCGCAGCGTGCGCGCAGGTCGCCATATACTTTCGCGACTACCGATGACCAGTCCAGAATTTCGACCCGCTCAAGGAAGAGACCGACGGCCTGCGACAGGATTTTCGGATGCCCTCGTCGCGCGACGCCATATCTGAGCTCCGCTTCGGTGATCGCGGAAATCAGCACATGCTCCATCGGGATGGACACCAGTTTTTCCCTGACCTGCGGGATATCGCCCCGAATGATATGGCTGGCAATATTGGTATCCAGCAGAAATCGCTGCGCCATCTTATTCAGCAAAAGGATCGAGGCGCGGAAGCCCCTGTTGGCGCTCGGCATTCGACAGGAAGTCGGCCGGCACGCCGGCCAGCGTGTCGAGCGCGAATAACTCATCCCATGTGTCCGGACGCCTGGACAACACCACGTCGCCCGTCGCCGGATCACGGCGCACGAAGACTTCCTCGGCGTCAAAGCGGAATTCCTTGGGCAGCCTGACGGCCTGGCTCCTGCCACTCTTGAAAATTTTTGCCTTCATGTTCGCCCCCGTCCCGCCATCATGGATGTTTGAGCATAACGGCGAACAGGGTATCTATCAAGGTAGATACCAAAAAGGCGTGTCGAACAGGCAACGCCTGCCTTAAGCTGGCCTGACGCCGTGGCTTCAGAAGTCGTAAGTGATCGTCAGCGGCGCGTGATCCGAGAAGCGTTCGTCCTTGTACACCGACGCCGACGTCGCGGTTGACGCAATACCCGGCGTCGCCACGTGATAGTCGATGCGCCAACCGACGTTATTGGCCCAGGCTTGCCCGCGGTTGCTCCACCAGGTGTAGGCCTCGCCGGTGGTGTCGGGATGGATCAGGCGGTACACGTCACGCCAGCCAGCCTCGCCGAACACCTCGGTCATCCAGGCCCGTTCTTCCGGCAGGAAGCCGGAATTCTTCTGATTGCTCTTCCAGTTCTTCAGGTCGATTTCCTGATGCGCGATATTCCAGTCACCGCAGATCACCACCTCGCGGCCCGATTTGCGCAGCGCCACCAGATGCGGCATGAAGACGTCCATGAAACGGAACTTGGCCTGCTGCCGTTCCTCGCTCGACGAACCCGACGGGCAGTACACGGAAATGACCGACAACTTACCGAAGTCGCACTGCACATAGCGACCCTCGGCATCAAACTCTTCGTTACCGAAGCCGATCACGACTTTGTCGGGCTTCGTCCGGCTGTACACGCCGGTGCCCGAGTAACCCTTTTTCTCTGCGTATTGAAAATGACCATGGAAGCCGTGCGGCGACAGGAAGTCCGGCGTCATGTCCGCCGCCTGCGCCTTCAGTTCCTGCACGCAGACGAAGTCGGCCTGCTGCTTGCCCATCCAGTCGAAAAAATTCTTTTTGGCGGCTGAGCGTATGCCGTTCAGGTTGGCGGAGATGATTTTCATGCGAGGCTGCATTCAGGGTTCGGAACGGCCGACAGCATAACCGATCGTGCCGGCGGCCAGCCGCGCGATAAAATGTGGTCATTCATTCGCCATTACCGAGCTAATCAGTGAGCAACTTACGTCAGCAATTCATCGAGTTTTCCGTCAACGCCGGCGTGCTGCGCTTCGGCGAGTTTGTCACCAAGGCCGGCCGCCTGTCGCCGTACTTCTTCAACGCCGGCCTGTTCAATGACGGCGCGCGTCTCGGTCAGCTCGCGAATTTCTATGCGCAGACCTTGCTGCACTCCGGCGTCGGTTTCGACATGCTGTTCGGCCCGGCATACAAGGGCATCACGCTGGCCTCGGCCACCGCCGTGGCGCTGGCCGCGCAAGGCCGTAACGTGCCATTCGCGTACAACCGCAAGGAAGCAAAAGACCATGGCGAGGGCGGCACCATCGTCGGCGCGAAGCTCGAAGGCCGCGTGGTGATCATTGATGATGTGATCTCGGCCGGCACCTCAGTGCGCGAGTCGGTGCAGATGATCCGCGATAACGGCGCCACGCCCTGCGCGGTGCTGATCGCGCTCGACCGCATGGAGAAGAGCGGCGCCGAAGGCGCGCTGTCGCAGCTGTCGGCGGTGCAGGAAGTCGAGCAGAGCTACGGCATGCCAGTGATCCCGATTGCGAACCTGAACGACCTGTTTGCGTATCTGTCCGGTCCGGGCGCCAGCGCCGAGCTGGCGCAGTTCAGGCCGGCGGTGGCGGCGTATCGCGAGAAATACGGCGTCAGTGACTGAATCGGTTACGCAGCAGTTCTTGCTTGTCTGTTGAAACCGAGACGCGCATAATGCATCGCAATTGCGATGCAAGGGGCTGGTCAATGAAATCTTCCACTTTCCCGTCGGTTCGGGTCGAACCGGAGCTTCGGCAAGCTGCCGAAAAGCTGCTTCAAGAAGGCGAGAGCCTGTCCAGTTTTGTCGAGAAATCGATACGCAATCAGGTCAGGCAACGCGAACTGCAGTACCAGTTCATTGAGCGTGGTTTGAAGTCTGGCAGGGACGCAAAAGCATCAGGGGAGTATCACAGCGCGGAAGATGTGCTGGCCGAACTGGACCAGATTCTGTCTGACGCGCGAAGTAAAGATCGCTGATGGGCTTTCGGATTCGCTACACACGTGGCGCGCGCGATGATCTTCACAGGCTGTTTACTTTCCTTGCCGGGCAGGATCTGCCGGCTGCTCGCCGCGCACGCAAGGCGATCGCAAAAAGTACCGAGCTATTGCGAGAATTTCCCTGGTCGTGTCGCAAGGCTGTCGATGACAATCCGTTCTTGCGGGAGCTGGTGATACCGTTTGGTGGCGGTGGCTATGTGGCTCTGTTCGAGATCGACGATGAGCAGACAGTGACCATTCTGGCGTTTCGTCATCAGCGTGAGGATGATTTCTTATGAGTCTACGAGCGCCCTGCCAACCGCGAAAGGCCGCCGCGGCAGCCTCTGGCTCTGGTGGATAAATCAATACCGCCTTGAAGGATGGGTCGATAGCCGCGCCTGAGGTTTTAGGTGGCCGCGTGATTTCGATACAGCCGATCAAGCGCGCTGACCTTGATGGTATTCATTGGCATTTCGAAGATCTGTCCTTCGCGTATCGACTCCTCTGCGGTAGTCAACGCCTCTTCATGCGAGTAATCGACAATGCGGTAATCGTCAGGCTGCAAAGCCGACGAGATCATGTACTGCATGGATGAGAGTGGCCGACAACATAAGGTTTGCTTGTCAGGGAAATATTTTTGCACCACAGCGCCACTGAAGCCACGCAGGATCATCGATAGTCCCGTGTGCGTTCTTGCTATGCTGCTGATCGGATTTCTGAACATGCCCTTGCTATGAATCGCGTCGCGGTCGGGAAAATCCACGCCGACACAGATCAGCAGATCGCGATAAAGACGGGCGTACTCCCTGAGGGTCAGCGGTTCGGACAGGGCGCTGTTGTCAGCGATCCGTGGCATCTGGAAGTCCTGAGTTTTCGATGCATAAATGACGTAACACTCAGCCTCAGTACTCAGACACAGATGCGTGGCACCTGCGTGTGTATTGTGGATCGCATTGATTCGTCGCTTGTTTTCCTGAGACCAGGCATAGCCATTCCTGCCCAGCAGGTTGATGAAGTCGTCGAACTCTTCCCTGCTCTGCCCCAGACGATCTGCCAATGCCTCGTACTGCTCATTGACATAGCGGGTTGCGCCATTTTCGTCCTGAATCGCTTTCGTTCCCCGCATCGCAAAGGTGAGGACGGAGCGGCCGTGCCTGGTCAATTGGGCCGTGCTTTGACAATACCGATCCCAGGGCGTCCGATTCGCATCGGTCACTCTTTCCATTTTCAGGAAAATCTTCTCGCCACTCTTTGCCCTGCCTTCGCCGACGAACACGCCGTCGGCAATCATTTCGGGTTCAGTATTGATGGCCTCCGCTGCGCAGAGTCCTGCTGATCTGCGCGCGGATATTGCGGGAGCTGAATGCGACAGGGCGGCAGCGCCGGGCGCATCAGAGACTGGCAGCGGATGTTTTGCCGCGTCATCCTGCCTGAGTACGACTGGCTTCTCCGGACTCTCAGGAACCGAAGGTTTGCCGCTTCCCGTCGATGATTCGCCCGGCAGCGATCCGGAGGACGCCGAGTTGTTCAGGGAATAGGTTGGGGCAGCCGCAGACGGGGGCAGCATCACAAGTCCGAAAAACCAGAGGATTCAGACCTGTTGGGTACCTCATGCTTTGCGACGTTCCGAAAATAGTAGCTCAATAGTGCATAGCGCAGCACCCTGCGTTACGCTGGAACTCGGCTCGGCTAGCCCAGCTTGGCCTTCAGCAGCTCCGTCAGCTGCGCCGGATTCGCCTTGCCCTTGCTCGCTTTCATCGCCTGCCCGATCAGCGCGTTGAACGCCTTTTCCTTGCCTGCTCTGAATTCTTCGACCGACTTGGCATTCGCAGCCAGTACCTCATCGATGATTTTTTCCAGCGCGCCGGTATCCGAGATCTGCTTCAGGCCTTTAGCCTCGATGATTTCGTCGGCCAGTGCAGCGGACGGAGCCTTGGCGTCCCACATCGCGCCAAAGACTTCCTTCGCGATCTTGTTCGAGATCGTGCCATCGGCAATACGCTTCAATAGCAGCGACAACTGTTCCGCGCTGACCGGCGATGCGGTGATGTCCATGCCTTCACGGTTCAGCGTCGACGATACATCGCCCATCAGCCAGTTCGCTGCGGGTTTCGCCTGCTCCCTGCCGGCTGCTGCGACCACCGCTTCAAAGTAAGACGCCATCGCCTTCGACTGCGTCATCACCATCGCGTCATACTCGGACAGCTGGTAGTCATTCACGAAACGCTCGCGCATCGCGCCCGGCAGTTCCGGCAGCGAGGCTTTCACGCGATCGATCCATTCCTGCGCGATTGCCAGTGGTGGCAGATCGGGGTCGGGGAAGTAGCGATAATCCATCGCGTCTTCCTTGCTGCGCATCGAACGGGTTTCCTTCTTGTCCGGATCGTACAGTCGGGTTTCCTGCACCACGGTGCCGCCGTCCTCGATCAGCTCGATCTGCCGCCGCACTTCGTAATTGATCGCCTCCTCGAGGAAGCGGAACGAGTTCAGGTTCTTGATCTCGCAGCGGGTACCGTACTCTTTCTGTCCGACCGGGCGCACCGACACGTTGGCGTCGCAGCGGAACGAGCCTTCCTGCATGTTGCCATCGCAGACACCGAGCCACATCACCAGCGCATGCAGTGCTTTTGCATACGCGACCGCTTCGGCAGCGCTGCGCATGTCGGGTTCAGTGACGATTTCCAGCAGCGGTGTGCCGGCACGATTCAGGTCAATGCCGGTCATGCCGTGATAGTCCTCATGCAGTGACTTGCCCGCATCTTCTTCCAGGTGCGCGCGCGTCAGTTGCACGGTTTTCATCTCCGGCTTGCCGTCTTTCTCGACGACGAACGAGATCCTGCCGCCCTGCACCACCGGAATTTCGAACTGGCTGATCTGATAGCCCTTTGGCAGATCGGGATAGAAATAATTTTTACGCGCAAAGATCGAGCGCGGCGTGATCGTCGCGCCAATCGCCAGACCAAACTGGATCGCGCGTTCTACCGCGCCCTTGTTCAATACGGGCAGCACTCCCGGCAGCGCGAGATCCACCGGGCAGGCCTGGGTGTTCGGTTCTGCGCCGAACGCGGTTGGCGCGCCGCTGAAAATTTTCGATTCGGTAGTGAGCTGCGCGTGCGTCTCGAGACCGATCACGACTTCCCATTGCATAGTCATCAATCCTTATCAAACGGTCGGACGGCGGGTGTGCCAGTCGGTGGCGAGCTGGAACTGGTGTGCAATGTTCAGCAGCTTCGCTTCATTGAAATAGTTGCCAATCAGTTGCAGCCCGACCGGACGCTTCGCGTTCTTGTCGCCCTGACCAAAGCCACACGGCACCGACATGCCCGGCAGACCGGCGAGACTGGTCGACAGCGTGTAAATATCGGCAAGATAGTTTGCGACCGGGTCATTCGCCTTAGCGCCGAGGTCCCATGCCACGCTGGGCGCCACCGGGCCCATGATCACGTCGCAGACCTTGAATGCCTGCTGGAAGTCATTCGCGATCAGGCGGCGGATTTTCTGTGCCTGTAAATAGTACGCATCGTAATAGCCGTGTGACAGCACATAGGCGCCGATCAGGATGCGGCGCTTCACCTCGTCGCCGAAACCTTCGGCGCGGGTTTTGCAGTACATGTCAGACAGGTCCGTGTAATCCTTCGCGCGATGGCCGTAGCGTACGCCATCGAAGCGCGACAGATTCGATGAGGCTTCCGCCGGTGCGATCACGTAATACGCAGGAATCGACATCGCCGTCTTTGGCAAAGAAACATCGACCAGCGTCGCGCCGAGCTTTTCGTATTCTTTCAGCGCCGCCTGAATCGCCGCCTGCACATCCGCTGCCAGACCCTCGCCGAAATATTCCTTCGGCACGCCGATCTTCAGTCCCGACAGCGAATCGCCGAGATGACGCGAAAAGTCTTCAGCCGCGCTCTCGATGCAGGTAGCATCACGCGCGTCATAGGTCGTCATCGCATTGAGCAGCATCGCGCAGTCTTCTGCCGTCCACGCCATCGGCCCGCCCTGATCCAGCGAGGAAGCGAACGCGATCATGCCGAAGCGCGACACGCGGCCATAGGTGGGCTTGATGCCGGTGATGCCGCACAGCGCCGCCGGCTGTCGGATCGAACCGCCGGTGTCGGTGCCAGTCGCTGCCGGCGTCAGGCCGCCGGCGACCGCCGCCGCCGATCCGCCCGAAGAGCCGCCGGGCACCGCGCTCTTGTCCCACGGGTTTTTCACCGCGCCAAAGAACGAGTTTTCGTTCGACGAGCCCATGGCGAATTCATCACAGTTCAGTTTGCCGAGCGTGACCATGCCTGCGGCGCGGAACTGTTCCACCACACTTGCATCAAAGGGGCTGTCATAGCCCGCGAGCATCTTCGAACCGGCGGTGGAGGGCCAGCCGCGCGTGACGAAAATATCCTTGTGCGCGATCGGCAGTCCGGTCAGTTCACCGGCCTCGCCGCTGGCGATTCTGGCATCAGCTTCCTTCGCCTGCGCCAGCGTCTGCTCCGGGTTCATGCCGGTGAACGCGTTCAGATCACTGGCGGCGATGCGGTCCAGATACGAGCGGGCCAGCTCGGTGGCGGATACCTGCTTGTTTTTCAGCTGAGCTGACAGTTGCTTGAGTGTTTGCATGAGGGAGTCTGCGATACGACGGAGCGCGTGAGCGCATCCGGCCGGGTTTATTCGATCACTTTCGGCACCAGGTACAGGCCATCCTGTACCGCGGGTGCCGGCTGCTGGTAGTCGGCGCGACGATCAGGCTCGGTCGCCTGATCTTCTCGCAATGGCATGGAAAGATCAGTGCGCCACGCCGCGACCGGATGCGATAGTGGTTCGATGCCGGTCGTGTCGACTGCGTTCATTTGCTCAACCAGCGTGAAAATATCGTTCAGCTTGGTCAGCGTGTCCGACGCTTGCTGCTCGGACAAGTCGAGTTGCGCGAGCTTGGCCAGTCGCGCGATATCGGTCAGGGATAGGGACATGAGGCTTGCGGGCAGAGACGCCCGGATTGTGGGTTTCAAAAACGGCAAACGTGCCGAAGCTGTTTGGTGAAAGACGTGTTTTTTCGGTAAGGCTTTGAACGAAACTTCGTACCTGGCCGAGCGCTTATTTTCGCCGAAGAAATGTAGGGAAACGCAGGCTATTTCGCGTTTCTGACAGCCAATTCGCCAAAGATTATAAGGTAGAATGTCAGGTTAATGACCGCTGCAGGCGCGTGGTGCGCGCTGCCTGCGCCGATAACGAATTTTTGCCGGGACGTGCACCGTTCCGGCGCTTCAGGGAACCGTATTCATGTTTTCATTCCTTCGCAGTTATTTTTCAAACGACCTGGCCATTGACCTGGGTACCGCGAACACCCTGATCTATGTGCGCGGCCTCGGCATCGTGCTCGACGAGCCATCGGTGGTCGCGATCCGTCAGCAGGGCGGCCCGAACGCGAAAAAGAATATTCAGGCTGTCGGCAAGGAAGCCAAGCAGATGCTGGGCAAGGTGCCGGGCAACATCGAGGCGATCCGCCCGATGAAAGACGGCGTGATCGCCGACTTCACCGTCACCGAGCAGATGCTCAAGCAGTTCATTCGCATGGTGCATGACACCAAGCTGTTCAAGCCTTCGCCGCGCATCATCATTTGCGTGCCTTGCGGTTCAACCCAGGTGGAGCGTCGTGCGATCCGTGAATCGGCGCTCGGTGCCGGCGCGTCGCAAGTGTTCCTGATCGAAGAGCCGATGGCAGCCGCGATCGGCGCCGGGCTGCCGGTGTCCGAGGCAACCGGCTCGATGGTTGTCGATATCGGCGGCGGTACCACCGAAGTGGGCATCATTTCGCTCGGCGGCATGGTCTACAAGGGTTCGGTCCGAGTCGGCGGCGACAAGTTCGATGAAGCCATCGTGAACTATATTCGTCGCAACTACGGCATGCTGATCGGTGAGCAAACTGCCGAGACCATCAAGAAGCAGATCGGTTCCGCTTTCCCGGGCACTGAGGTGCGCGAGATGGAAGTCAAGGGCCGTAACCTGTCCGAAGGTATTCCGCGTTCGTTCACAATCTCCAGCAACGAAGTACTGGAAGCCCTGACTGATCCGCTCAACAGCATCGTGTCCGCCGTCAAGAACGCGCTTGAGCAGACGCCGCCGGAACTCGGCGCCGACATTGCAGAAAAAGGCATGATGCTGACCGGTGGCGGCGCGCTGCTGCGCGACCTTGACCGTCTGCTGATGGAAGAAACCGGTCTGCCGGTGCTCGTCGCTGAAGATCCGCTGACCTGTGTGGTGCGCGGCTCCGGCATGGCGCTCGAGCGCATGGACAAGCTCGGTTCGCTGTTCTCCTACGAGTAACGATTGAAAGGCCGCGCTTCAGTGAACTGCCCGCGGCCTTGCTCACTCCCTGATTCACTTCCGGCGTCGCGCAAGCGCGTGGTCGCCGCCCTGTTCCTCGCCCGCTGCGTCTGATGGAATACAGTCCACCGCCACTCTTCAAGCAAGGCGCGTCCGCACGCGCCAAGATGATGCTGTTCGCGCTGATCGCGGTTGGCTTGCTGATGGCCGATGCGCGCCTGAAGGCGCTGGCCTCGATCCGGCAGGCAGTCGGCGCCGCGCTCTATCCGGTGCAGGTTGTCGCGATGCTGCCGCGCGATGCGTTTTTTGCGAGCGCGGATTACTTCACCGCGCTGTCCACGCTGAAGGAAGAGAATCGCCAGCTACGCGAACAACAGGTGCTCAATGCGCAACAGCTGCAGCAGAGCCGCCAGCTGCTGGCCGAGAACTCCTATCTGCGCAAGCTGCTCGAGGCATCGCAGCAGGTGCAGCTGAAGACGGTGATGAGCGAGATCCTTTACGACGCGCGCGATCCGTTCTCACGCAAGGTCATCATCGACCGCGGCGCCCGTCACGGCATCCAGCCGGGCCAGCCCGTGATCGACGACCTCGGTGTGATCGGTCAGGTCACACGCGTATTTCCATTCACCTCCGAGATCACGCTGCTGACCGACAAGGAGCATGCGATTCCGGTGCAGGTACTGCGCAGCGGCGTGCGCAGCGTTGCCTATGGTCGCGGTCAAACCGGCGAGCTCGAGCTGCGCTTCATGGCATCGAATGCCGATATTCAGGTCGGTGACGTGCTGACCACTTCAGGCATTGACGGCGTGTATCCGGCGGGGCTGGCAGTCGCCACGGTGATGACGGTCGACACCAAGACCTCGGATGCCTTCGCGCGCATCCTGTGCAAACCAACCGCCGGTGTATCGCGCCATCGCCAGCTGCTGGTGCTGCTGGGCGACCCGGCAGCGCTGCCACCGCCACCGCCCGATGAATCGACCGGCAATGCCGAGCGCAGCCGGCGCGCACGCAAGGAGGTTGCCGAATTATGATGGATCGCGAGAACATCCTGTTGCCGGTAAATCCGGCCTTCATCGCGTTCAGCCTGCTGGCCGCGTTCTTCATGAATCTCTTCCCGTGGGGTAGCTGGAGCTGGGTGCCGGACTTCGTCGCGATGACGCTGGTATTCTGGAGCATCTATCAGCCGCGCAAAGTCGGCATCGGCATCGCGTTCCTGATGGGACTGGTGATGGATGTGCACAGCGCCTCGCTGCTCGGCGAGAACGCGCTCGCGTATACGCTACTGTCCTACTTCGCGATCACCATTCACCGTCGCGTACTGTGGTTCCGGCCGACGGTGCAAGCCATACATGTGCTGCCACTGCTGCTGGTAATGCAGGTGGTGCAGGTGCTGGTGCAGCTGGCCGTCAGCGGCAAAACGCCCGGCTGGACTTATTTTGTACAGAGTTTCGTCGCGACAGCTGTCTGGCCGATCGTTTGCTGGCTGCTGCTGGCGCCGCAGCGGCGCGCAGTTGATCGCGACGACACGCGCCCGATTTGAGTTGTCGCTGGCCTGATGCCGGCCCCTGAAGAAGCGCACCCGTGACCGAGATAAAAGATACAGAACGCGAGATACAGCTGTTCCGGCTGCGACTGTCGGTGGCCGGTCTTGTCGTCCTCGTCTGCTTCGGTTTACTGCTGCTGCGCTTTGTATGGTTGCAGGCGATTCGGTACAGCGAGTACCACGAGCGCGCCGAGAGCAACCGCATCTCGGTGGTGCCGGCGGTGCCGAACCGCGGCCTGATCGTCGATCGCAATGGCGTCATCCTGGCGCGTAATTATTCCGCCTACACGCTGGAAATCACGCCGGCCAAGATCAATCAGCCGCTCGAGACCATCATCGACGAATTGTCCAAGATCGTCGACATTCAACCCAGAGATCGCAAGCGCTTCCGTCGGCAGATGGAAGAGTCGAAATCGTTTGAGAGCCTGCCGATCCGCACGCGCTTGTCGGACGAAGAAGTCGCACGGTTTGCCGCGCAACGCTACCGCTTCCCCGGCGTCGATATTCAGGCGCGTCTGTTCCGTCAGTATCCGCTGGGTCAGACCGCGTCGCACATGATTGGCTATATCGGGCGCGTGAACAAGCGCGAAGCCGAACGTCTCGAAAACAGCGACGACGCGGCGAACTATCGCGGTACCGAGTACATTGGCAAGGAGGGTATCGAGAAGAGTTATGAGCGCGAGCTGCACGGCGTGACTGGCTATGACGAGATCGAGGTATCAGCGGGCGGCCGTGCGAACCGCACGCTGTCGCGTCACACCTCGACACCGGGGAATAACCTGATCCTGTCGGTGGACATCGAGCTGCAGAAAATCATCGAGAAAGCCTTCGGTGACCGTCGCGGTGCGCTGGTCGCGATCGAACCGGAAACCGGTGATGTGCTCGCCTATGTGTCGATGCCGACTTTCGATCCCAACCTGTTCGTGGAAGGTATCGATTCGCGCAGCTGGGAAGAGTTGAATACATCGCTCGACAAGCCGCTGCTGAATCGCCCGCTGATCGGATCTTATCCGGCCGGATCGACATTCAAACCGTATATGGCGCTGGCTGCGCTGGAGCTGGGCAAGCGCACGCCGGAACAGGCGATCTCGGATCCCGGCTACTTCTGGTTCGGTAATAACAAGTTCCGCGACGACAAAGAAGGTGGCCATGGTCGTGTCGACATGTATCGCTCGATCGTGCAGTCCTGTAACACCTACTACTACAACCTGGCGAACGATCTCGGTATTGATGCCATTCATGATTTCATGAAGCCTTTCGGTTTCGGGCAGCTGACCGGCATTGATCTGGACAATGAGAAGCGCGGCGTGCTGCCTTCGCAGGAATGGAAAAAGAAAACCTTCAAGCGTCCTGAGCTGCAGAAGTGGTACGCGGGTGAAACGATTTCGGTGGGCATCGGTCAGGGCTATAACTCGTTCACGCCGATTCAGCTCGCGCATGCAGTGGCGAATCTCGCGAATAACGGCATCGTGATGAAGCCGCACCTGGTGAAATCCATCGAGGATCCGGCCTCGAAGGCGCGCAAGCTGACGGTACCCAAGGAAAGTTACCGGATACCGCTGAAGCGGGACAACATTGATATCGTGAAGAACGCGATGATCGGCGTCACCAAGGAAGGCACGTCCGCGCGCTCCTTCGCCAATGCGCCGTATGTCTCCGGGGGCAAGACAGGTACAGCGCAGGCGGCAGCGATGAGCAAGACCGTCAAATACGATGCGAGCAAGATCGCCGAGCGTTTGCGCGATCACTCGCTGTATATCGCATTCGCACCGGCCGACAAGCCGAAAATCGCGCTTGCCGTGCTGGTTGAAAACGCCGGCTTCGGCGCGGCCGCAGCAGCGCCGATCGCGCGTCTGGCGATTGACTACTACCTGCTGGGCAAGCGACCGAACGAGCCGGTGGCGAAGGTCGAGCCTGATGCTGATGCGTCATCGAAGACGGACATGAAAAAGCCGGACCCAGCCAAGCCGGCGGCTGCTCCATCGCAACCGGCAGCGCCCTCGGCGCCCGCGCCGAAAGACAAGCCCTTGACACCGCCCGTGGCGCCGGCACCCGCCAAGCCCGCCGTGCCGCGCCAGCCTGCCGCGCAGGCAGATGACAGGAGCGCCAGATGATCAATGGTTCACGGAGCATGGTCATCGAATCGTTCAAGCGGCGTCTGCTGATTTTTGATCGCTCGCTGGCCATCATCGTCGGCCTGATTCTGGTGCTGGGCTGTCTCGCCGTGTCATCGGCCGGCATGGATTTCCCCGGTCGTTTCGAAGGCCACCTGCGCAATATTGCGGTCGGCATCATGGTGATGTGGGTGGCGGCCATGATTCCGCCGCAGAAGCTGATGCGTTTCGCGCTGTCGATCTACCTGATCGGACTCGGGTTGCTGGTCGGCGTGGCCCTGTTCGGACTGGTCAAGAATGGCGCGCGCCGCTGGCTCAACATCGGCGTGATCATCCAGCCTTCCGAGATCATGAAGCTCGCGCTGCCGCTGATGCTCGCCTGGTATTTCCAGAAGCGCGAGGGCATGATCCGGGCGCGCGACTTCCTGATTGCCGGCGTGCTGACGATTATTCCGGTCGGCCTGATCCTGCGGCAGCCCGACCTCGGTACCTCGCTGCTGGTGCTGTCATCCGGCTTCTTCGTGATCTTCCTGGCCGGACTGTCGTGGCGCCTGATCATCGGCATGATCGTCGCCGGTCTCGCCAGTCTGCCGCTGGTCTGGTCGATGCTGCACGATTACCAGCGCGGTCGCGTGATGACGCTGATTGATCCCAGCTCGGATCCGCTCGGCAAAGGCTTCCACATCATCCAGTCGACCATTGCGATCGGCTCGGGTGGACTGATCGGCAAAGGCTGGCTGAACGGATCGCAGGCGCATCTCGAGTTCATTCCTGAGCGCACCACCGACTTCATCTTCGCAGTATTTTCCGAAGAGTTCGGTCTGCTCGGCAATGGGGTGCTGCTGGTGCTGTATCTGATGCTGATCGGTCGCGGTCTGCTGATCGCTGCGAATGCGCCCACGTTGTTCTCGCGACTGCTGGCCGGCGCGATCACGCTGTCACTGTTCGTGTATGCCTTCGTGAATATGGGTATGGTCAGCGGCATCCTGCCAGTGGTTGGTGTGCCTTTACCCTTCATGAGCTACGGCGGCACCGCGTTTGTCACGCTGTCGCTCGCCGTCGGCACGCTGATGAGCATTCAGCGTCATCGCAAGCTGGTACAAACCTGACATGATGGCGCTGCGCACACCATCGGCTTTCGCCCGTCCGGGACTGCTGGGTGCGGCGCTGGTGCTGGCTGGTTGCAGCACTGTCGATCTGTCGGTGCGCGATGATCCGCCCGCGCCGCCGAAGCCGCTGCCTCCGGTGGCCAGCGCACCCGCGCAGCCGGCGAAAAAGCCCGGTGCTTACTATCAGGATGACGGTCCGGCTGAGCAGATACCGGAACGCTTGCTGGAGACGCCCGATGCGGAACCAAAAGTCGAGCCCATGCTGAGGGGGCCCAGCAAGCCCTACACTGTTTTCGATCAGACCTATGTGCCGATCACGGATAGCCGGCCCTATGTGCAGCGTGGCCTTGGCAGCTGGTACGGCAAGAAATTCCACGGACAGAAAACGGCCTCCGGCGAAATCTATGACATGTTCAAGATGACGGCCGCACACACCACACTGCCGCTGCCCTCGTATGTGCGCGTCACGAATTTGCGCAACGGCCGTCAGGTGATCGTGCGGGTGAACGACCGCGGACCCTTCCATCCGGCGCGCATCATCGATCTGTCCTACACCGCTGCGCTGAAGCTGGATATGGTTCGCGGTGGCAGTGCCGAGCTCGAGGTTGAGCGTCTGCTGCCGGACGAGATCGCACGGCTGCAGTCGGAGAAGCAGAAGACGCGACAAGCGCTGCAGGCAGCCATCGGGGCCGATGATCCGATCACCCGCCCGCTGCCAACGGAAGTGAAGGCCGAAGTCAAGACCGATGCGGCGCAGGTGTCGGCGATTCCGGGGTTCTACCTGCAGTTCGGCGCGTATGCCCAGCAGGGAAATGCGATGGCGATGCGCGAGCGACTGATGAACAGCTGGCCTTCGCAGTTACCGGTACCGTCGGTGGTGCAGCATCAGGGCTTGTATCGTCTGCACAGCGGCCCGTTTGGCAGCCGTGCGCTGGCGGATGAAGCATCACGGCAGTTGCAGGGCGCATCACAGATCAAGACCACGATCGTTCAGCGTTAAGCGCGCGAGGCGGGATCTGCTTCGCAGGCTCCCCCTGCGCAACAGTGCGCATTACTCACGCGTCTGCTGCGTCCCCGGACATCTGCAGCGCCATCGCATACAGCGCATTCTTCTTCATGCCGGTAATCTTCGCTGCCAGTGCCGCAGCCTGACTGACCGGACATTCCTGCAGCAGAATGGACAGTAAGTGCTTCGCGTCGGCCGAGGCATCGGCCTCACTGGTCGAGCCCTCGACCAGTAGCACGAACTCGCCACGCTGCCGGTTCGCATCCGCCTGCAGCCAGAGCGCGGCTTCCGATAAAGCGCAGCGATGCATCTGCTCAAACAGTTTCGACAGCTCGCGCGCAATCACCACCCGTCGCTGCGGTCCGAAGGCGCGCAGCATCGCATCAAGCGTGTCCGTAATACGGTGCGGTGCTTCGTAAAACACCAGGGTCGCGCTGTCATTCGCCAGCGCTGCCAGCGCGAGATCGCGTTGCCGGTCTTTTGCGGGCAGGAAGCCGACGAAGCGAAACTGATCATTCATCAATCCGCTGGCCGACAGCGCCGCCACGGCGGCGGATGCGCCGGCAATCGGGATGACCGACAAACCCGCCAGACGGACCTCGTCAACCATGCGCGCGCCCGGATCCGAGACCGCCGGTGTGCCTGCATCCGACACCAGCGCAATACGCTCGCCGTTGTGCAGTCGCTGAATGATTTTTTGTGCGACTTCGCGTTCGTTATGTTGATGAGCGGCCAGTAAAGGTTTCGATAGTCCATAACGCGACATCAGCTGGCCGGTATTGCGTGTATCTTCGCAAGCCACTGCATCCACGGTCGCCAGCACCTTCAGTGCACGTACGCTGATGTCAGCGATATTACCCATCGGCGTGGCAACCACATACAAGGCGCCGGCAGGAAAACTCTGCCGCTGCAACTCATCGGCCAGCGATGCCAGCAAAGCGGAGAAGTCGGAAGCAGCGTGCGGATCCATGGAGGGTCGATGAAAGAGGTGGGCAGGCAGGTTCAGGTCGCCGGCAATCGACGTATTGTACAAAACGGGCGCATGATTCCATGAAGGACACCACCACAGCACGCGGGCGGCTGGCGGAAGATCGCGCGCTGGCCTACCTTCGTGATCAGGGGCTGGTACTGCTCGAGCGTAATGTTCGCAGCCGACGGGGCGAGATCGATCTGGTGATGCGGGACGCCGAAACGCTGGTCTTCATTGAAGTCCGTCAGCGCCGCAACCCGCATTTCGGCGGCGCGGCAGCCAGTATCTCCGCGACCAAGCGGGCGCGATTATGGCGCGCCGCCGAGATCTATCTGCTGCGCTTCCGACCTCCGCCGGCCTGTCGTTTCGATGCGATCTGCATCGATGGGGATGCGCTGGTATGGCTGAAACACATTCTGTCGGCCTGAGGTTTAGTTTCCCTGACGCACCATCGATACGTAATAACCCGGAAAGAATGCTGGCTTTATAATTCGTCCAATGAACAAGCAACGCATTCTCGAGCAATTCCGCGAAAGCACGGAGCTGAAGATACAGGCAGCGACCGTGCTGGCGCAGCCGATCGCCGAGGCGATCGAACTGATGTTCACCGCGCTGTCGAATGGCAATCGTATTCTGGCGTGCGGCAATGGGGGTTCAGCCGCCGATTGTCAGCACTTCGCGGCCAAGCTGATCGGCCGCTTCGAGCGCGAGCGCCTGCCATTGCCAGCGATCGCTTTGTCGACCGACGCATCGGTACTGACTGCCATCGGCAACGATGAGGGCTTTAGTCAGATCTACGCGAAACAGGTGCAGGCGCTCGGTCAGGCCGGCGATGTTTTGCTCGTGATGTCCACCTCCGGAAATTCAGCGAATGTGCTTGCTGCGGTGGAAGCGGCGCTCGAGCGCGACATGCGCGTGGTTGCGCTGACCGGCAACGGTGGCGGTGCGCTGGGCAGTGCATTGACCGATGTGGATGTGCATATTTGCGTGCCGCATGAACGAAGCGCACGGATTCAGGAAGTCCATTTATTGATTGTTCATTGCTTATGCGACGGCATTGATGTCGCGCTTTTCGGAGGAGAGATCGAATGAAGCCAGTATTTATCACCGCACTCCGTCAGCCGCTGCTCGTACTTGCGCTGGGCACGGCCTTCGTCTGCAGCCTGCAGGGCTGCGTTCCGCTGATGGTGGGTGCCACCGCCGTGGGCACCATGGCAGCGGTGGATCGCCGCACGCTCGGCACCCAGACCGATGACAAGTCGATCGAAATCAAGGGCGAAGGGCGCGCTAACAAAATCACTGGCGACAAGGGTCGCGTCGCCGTCACCAGCTTTAACCGTCTGGTACTGCTGACCGGCGAGGTGACAGATGAAAAAATGAAGACCGAAGTCGAGCAGCAGATCGCGACGCTGCCGGGCGTGAAAAGCATCGAGAATGATCTGGTCGTCGCGCCGGTATCTTCCGTGAACGCGCGCTCGTCTGACCTGCTGATTACCAGCAAGGTGAAGGCATCCATTATCGATACCAAAGACCTCTATCTCAGTGCATTCAAGATCCATACCGATCGTGGCGTCGTCTATCTGATGGGCCGTGTCACGCAGCGCGAGGCCAGGCTCGGTGCCGAAGTCGCACGCAATGCAGCCGGTAACATCAAGAAGGTCGTCAAGCTGTTCGAGTACATCAGCGAAGATGATTTGCTGGAGCTGCAGTCCAAGCCCGGTGCCGATGAGCCCAAGGCGCGCGCCAACTGAGTGCCCGGGCCGGATTTTCCGGCCCGCGTATCGCGCTGACCTATAATGATGCTTTCTGTTGGCTTAATTACAGACCCTCATGTCCAAACATTTTCCCCGTCGTATCGCCGGCCTGACCATTATTCAGATCATGGCCATCGTGGCCATTCTCGGCGTCGTGCTGTTTTTCGGATTGTCGCTGCTGAAAAAAGAAGCAGCGCCGGCCGTGACCTTCAAGACGCTGAACGGCGAACAGATCACGACCGAATCCTTGCGCGGCAAGGTGGTGCTGGTGAATTTCTGGGCGACCAGCTGCAGCAGCTGCATCGCCGAGATGCCGCAGATGGTCGAGACCTATAACCAGTACCGCGAGCAAGGTCTGGAATTTGTCGCGGTGGCGATGAGCTATGACCCGCCGAAATACGTACAAAACTATTCGGAAACCCGACAGCTGCCGTTCAAGGTGGCGCTCGACGCTGATGGCACAAATGCAAAAGCCTTTGGTAATGTGCAGCTGACGCCGACCACCTTCGTGATCGACAAGCAAGGCAACATCCTGAAGCGCTATGTTGGCATTCCCGAAGTTGCGGCGTTCCGGCAGCTGATCGAGAAGGCACTGGCGGCCTGAACGACTTCGGCACGAACGAAAAAAAACCTGCCCGAAGGCAGGTTTTTTTCTGAGTGCTGTCTGGGCAGATCAGGCCACGCCCGCCTGATGCGCCTGCTGATCCGCATGATAGGAGCTGCGCACCATAGCGCCGACTGCCGCATGCACGAAGCCCATCTTCTTCGCTTCTTCTTCGAACATTTTGAACGTGTCCGGATGCACATAACGCCGCACCGGCAGGTGGTCGCCGCTGGGCATCAGGTACTGCCCGATGGTCAGCATATCGACATGATGCGCGCGCAGGTCGCGCATCACGTCGAGAATTTCTTCATCAGTTTCTCCCAGACCTACCATCAGTCCGGATTTGGTCGGCACATCCGGGTGAAATTCCTTGAAACGTTTCAACAGGTTCAGCGAATACGCATAATCCGACCCCGGACGCGCTTCCTTGTACAGACGCGGCACGGTTTCGAGGTTATGGTTCATCACGTCCGGCGGCGCAGCTTTCAGGATTTCCAGCGCGCGGTCCATGCGACCGCGGAAATCCGGCGTCAGAATTTCGATGCGGGTCGTCGGCGCCAGTTCACGCGTACGCCGGATGCAATCCACAAAATGCGCGGCACCGCCGTCGCGCAGGTCGTCACGGTCCACTGAGGTGATCACCACATATGACAGCTTCAGCGCCGCGATCGTCTTCGCCAGATTTTCAGGTTCATTCACATCCAGCGGATCCGGGCGGCCATGGCCGACATCGCAGAACGGGCAGCGGCGCGTGCACTTGTCGCCCATGATCATGAAGGTCGCGGTGCCCTTGCCGAAGCATTCGCCAATATTCGGGCAGGACGCTTCCTCGCACACGGTCACGAGCTTGTTTTCGCGCAGGATGTCCTTGATTTCATAGAAGCGCGTCGTCGGCGACGCAGCTTTCACGCGTATCCAGTCCGGTTTTGCGAGCCTCTCGGCCGGCACGATCTTGATCGGAATACGCGCGGTCTTGCCCGCACCTTTTTGCTTGTCGCCCGGGTTGTAGGCCGTTGCGGCGGTATCGTCAGCCATGCTCAGGAATCCAGTTGTTGTTGCAGGTGGTGGGCGAGCGCCTGTTGTACATCGGCGATCGGAGCCTCAACGCCCAGCGAGCGCATGTCTGTCGTCGCGAGATCCGCATAGCCGCACGGGTTAATCCACGAGAACGGCTGCAGGTCCATCGCCACATTGAGCGACACGCCATGATAGGTACAACCGCTGCCGCGTATCTTCAGACCGAGCGCCGCAATCTTCGCGCCGCGCGATGCGCCTTCGGCGACATAGATACCGGGCGCGCCCGCTTTGCGCTCACCCCGCAAATTATACGCCGCGAGGGTGTCGATCACGGCCTGCTCGATCCCGCGCACGAATTCGCGCGGCAGCAGCTTGCGGCCTTCGCGGCGCAAATCAAACAGCAGGTAGATTACTGCCTGGCCGGGGCCGTGATAAGTCACCTCGCCGCCGCGATCCGTCTGCACTACCGGGATCGCATGCGCGTCCAGCACATGCGCGGGATCAGCGCCCAGCCCCAGCGTGTAGACGGGCGGATGTTCGACCAGCCACAGCTGATCCGGCGTGTTCACGTCGCGCGCGTCGGTAAAAGCGCGCATATCGGCAAAGGTCAGATCGTAGGGCTCGATGCCGCGCCGGACGATACGCAGCGTACTCATACGCGTTACAGCACGATCTTGACCATCGCGTGGGACGACAACTCGCGATACAGATTATCGAGCTGTTCGCGACTGGTCGCGCGCACGGTGACGGTTAGCGACAGGTAATTGCCTTTCGATGAAGGGCGCATTTCCATTTTCCCGGCATGAAATTCAGGATCATGCTTACGCACCACGTCGACCATGGTCGCTGCGAATGCGTCCTGCATCGCGCCCATGATCTTGATCGGGAAATCGCTCGGGTAGTCGATCAGACTGTCGGTGGGAACCGGCATCACCCCTCCTTTCCTCAATGCGGCAACAGCAGCCGTACCGAATCAATCGTACGGCCGATGATGGTTGCCGGATTCACCTGCTCCAGCGCCAGTAGCGGCAGCGCATTGACCACCTTGTCGCCATTCATCAGCTTCAATGTGCCGACTGGTGCGTACTGACTGATCGGCGCGACCAGCGGGTCATTGCGTTCGACGACTGGCTTGATCTTTGCCGTCGTGCCGCGCGGCAGCGTGACATAGACATCACGGTTGAAACCGAGCTTCACGCTATTGAGCGAGCCTTTCCAAACCGTCGGCGTCAGCACCGATTGGCCTTTCGAATACACCTTGTAGGTATCGAAATTCAGAAAGGCCCAGTTCAGCAGCTTCTGGCTTTCCTGCGCGCGTACCGCATCTGATTCAGTGCCCAGCACCACCGACAGCACGCGGCGCTCACCCTGCGCTCCGTTCGTACGTTTCGCCGTTGCGATCAGGCAGTAGCCAGCCGCCTGTGTGTGGCCGGTCTTCATGCCGTCGACGGTCGGATCGAGCCACAGCAGCCGGTTACGATTCGGTTGCGTGATGCGGTTGTAGGTGAAGTTTTTTGTCGAATAAATTTTATACAGCTCCGGGAAATCCGTGATCAGCCGCGTCGCCAGTATCGACAGGTCGCGCGCTGTCGAGTAGTGGTTCGGGTTCGGCAAACCGTGCGGATTCACATAGCGCGTGTTTTTCATACCCATCCGCAGTGCCTCGCGATTCATCAGCTCTGCGAACGCACCTTCAGTGCCGGCCACCGCTTCGGCCAGCGCTACCGCTGCGTCATTGCCGGACTGAACGATCAGCCCGTACAGCAAGTCCTGCACTCGCACCGGCATGGAAGGTTCAATGAACATCTTCGAGCTGTCGCCATCAACCTTCCATGCATTGACGGACACGCTCACCAGCTGATTCAGGTCGAGCCGCTTGTCACGGACGGCAGCGAATGCGATGTAGGCCGTCATGATCTTGGTCAGCGACGCCGGTTCCACGCGCGTATCCGGATCCTGCGATGCCAGAATCTGCCCGCTGTTGGCATCCATCACCAGCCACGAACGGGCAGCGATCATGGGCGGCGGAAGAGACTGTGCAGCAGCCGTAGCCCACAGGAACAGCGCGGCGCAGGCGGCCAGAAATTTTTTCATTGAAAACCGGAGGACAGGAGAAAGATTAAGAGCAGGAATGCTGCGCGAATTATAGCCCTGCGCCGCGCTTCCTGATGCAGCTCACCGGTCAAGGTTTTCGCTCAGCGATGCCACATCGCGACGACCCACTGCTTGATGTGATGCAGCTTGCGATGAAAGAAATGGTCGGCGCCCGGAATCACCACCACGGGTAGGTCTTGCGGCCGCGCCCAGTCGAGCACGTCTGATAAGGGAATCGTATCGTCCTGCTCGCCGTGAATCAGGATCGTATCGGCCGGTACCGGCGCCAGCTCCCATTTGCCGGCCGCGCAGCCAACCAGTACCAGCCGTTCGGCCGGGTGGCCTTGTTCCGTCAATCTCTGTTGCAGATGCGACAGCACGAAGGTACCGAACGAAAATCCCGACAAGGCTACCGGCACCTGAGGATAGCGTTCGACCATGTGCTGAACCAGCAATGCGATATCGTCAGTCTCCCCGGCGCCACCATCATGCACACCTTGCGATTGACCGACGCCGCGGAAATTCATCCGCGCGCAGGCATAGCCAAGCGCGAGAAAAGCCCGTACCAGCGTCTGCACGACCTTGTTGTCCATCGTGCCGCCGTACAGCGGATGCGGATGCGCGACGATCGCAATACCGCGCGGTGTAGTGTCCTGCGGCAGATCCAGCTTGCATTCGATCAGACCCGCGTGACCGGGTAGCGTGAAAGCCTGCGTCTGAGCATTCATGAGCGTGCTGAACGTGTCAGAGCTTAAGGCGCTCGACGACTTTACCGTTGATCAGATGCGAGTCGACGATTTCGTCGATGTCCTGTTCATCAACATAGGTGTACCAGACCGCCTCCGGATAGATCACCAGCACCGGACCTTCTTCGCAGCGATCAAGGCAGCCGGCCTTGTTGATGCGCACCTTGCCGGGACCATTCAGATTCAGTGCCTTCATCCGCCGCTTCGCATGCTCCTGCGCGCGCTGCGCGCCGCGTTCGGCGCAGCACGCACGGCCGTCATCACGCGCGTTGGTACAAATAAACACATGGTGCTGGTAGAAAGAATCACTCATCGCTGCGAAAGAAAAAATCATGGAGATGCGGCATGATACCTGCTCTAGGCGTCAGTGCGATGCGCGTCCTGATGCGCGTCTCGATGCGTGTCCCGATGCGCGGGATGCAGCAAGAACCACAGCGCAAACACCGGCCAGAACAGGGATAGAAATTGCGCCGCGCCATTGAAGTTAAGGAATTTCCCCTGCACCCATTCGCGCAGCGTTGACAGGAAATACGGATTCGACGGCAGTACGTTCAGCAGCAGCAGGCAAACAATCAGCGCGACCACTGCAGCGCGGCGCTGTGCGAGCGGCGGCGCGAACGACAGCCCGGCCAGCATCACGATGCCGACCAGCAGACCGCTGACAGCCGCCGGCGTCAGCCAGCTGAATGCATCCGATGGCGCGAACAGCATGCCATGCGCCAGTGCCTTCACAGCGATCGCAGAACACAGCAGCGCGACCGCAAGCGAAGCACGCGGCGCGTGCCGCCGCGTCTGGCACAGCAGCGTCAGCAGCGCAGCGCTCATACCAAGCGCGGTAATGACGACCTCGGCGACTAAGAACTGATCGATATCGATGCCGATGTCGCGCCAGAGCAGCTGGGCGATATCGATCGGCGCATCGAACCAGTCCGACAGCCATGCCGACAGCGTCGGCAGCCACTGACCATGGCCAAACAGATACGGTTGCGGATAAATCTGCGCCAGCGGCCACAGCGCGACCACGATCAGCCCGCGACTGGCCTGATCCGAGAACCAGTGCATGCGCAGCGAACGCAGCCAGCTGCGCTCAAGCACCGGCATGGCCAGCGCCGCGCCGAGCAGCGCGCCCAGCAGCACGCCTGAGGCATTAGTGATCAGGTCCAGCGTGCTCGGCACCCGTGACGGCAAATAGTTCTGCACGCACTCCAGCAGCGTGGCCAGCAGCATGCCGAAGACCATCGCCGTTGCCACCGCGCGGATACCGCGCAGGGCCGGATACATGGCGAGCACAGCCAGCACGCCGAGCGGCACATAGCCCAGCACATTGACGATCAGATCAAATCCGGTCCAGTAATGCGGCATGGTCTCGGCGAGATATGACCACGGCATCAGGCCATTGTCGCGCCAGCCTGAAAACGGATAGCAGCTCGCATAAATCACCAGGACCAGATAAAACGCGAGCGCGATCCGCGCGGATGCCGATGCCCGGCTCGCCGCACGGGGGACGGCCTGCGTGGTGGCCGGCGTAGTGGCTGGCAAATCGGCAGACCTTTGGCTGATCAGTTCAGGCATACGACCCAGTGTATTGGACTTTATGATGTGCGTCATCCGCAGTGCGCTGCAGCCGATACAATGCGCGCATGAACCTCGCTCTGGACGCCGCATGCATCACCGAACTGTGCGCTGCCACCCGCAACGGGCTTGCCGTTGAGGTGACTGCGTCCACCGGCTCCACCAATGCCGATCTCCGGCAGCGCATCGACCAGTTGAGCGCACCGTTATTGCTCGCTGCCGAGGCGCAGACCGCCGGTCGCGGCCGCGCCGGTCGTAGCTGGCTGGCCGCACCCGGCGACAGCCTGTGTTTTTCCCTAGCCTGGCCGTTCGGCGGCCCGGTCACGCGTCTGGCCGGCCTGCCGCTGGCGATCGGTGTCGCGCTGGCGGACTTACTGCGCGCGCGCGGACACGCAGTGACGCTGAAATGGCCGAACGACCTGCTGCTTGATGGCGCTAAGCTAGGCGGCATCCTGGTCGAGACCAGCGCCGCGCGCGCCGATGGCGACAGCCGGTTATGGGCCGTGATCGGCATCGGGATGAATGTGCACAGTAATGCTGACCGCGATGCCGGGGTCGGCAATGAAGTCGCGGCGCTGGGCAAGGCGATTGACCGCAATGCGCTGCTCGCCGCGCTGGCCGACGGACTGGTCGAGGCACTGGCGATGTTTGATGCGCAAGGGCTCGCGCCCTTCATCGATCGCTGGCAGCGCTGGCATGCGTTCGCCGGTTTGCCGGTAATGATGCTCGAGCAGGGACGGCTGCTGCATCAGGGCATCGCGCGTGGCATCGATGCGCAGGGTTGTCTGTTGCTCGAGACCGATGACGGACTGTTAAGCATCGCCGCCGGTGATGTATCGCTGCGCGCGCCGGCGCCGCTAGGGAGTTGAGATGCTGCTGCTGATCGATGCCGGCAACACGCGCGTGAAATGGGCTCTGGCCCGTGACGATGCTGCCGCCGGTGAATGGCTGGCAAGTGGCGCAGGCTTGCATGCCGAATTGGCCGGGTTGTCATCCCACTGGCAGCACGCGCAGCCCACGCGCGCGCTGCTGTGCAATGTGGCTGGCGCGGATATCGCCGCGCAACTCGAGGTCCGGCTGGCCGATGCCGGCGTCGCGCGTGAGGTGGTGCGATGGTTTCATTCGCAAGCGGCCTGCGCCGGCGTCAGCAATGGTTACCGCGATCCGTCGCAGCTCGGCAGCGATCGCTTCGCGTCACTGATCGGCGCGCGTCAGCGCTTTGCGTCGCAGGCATTGCTGGTGATCACCGCCGGCACGGCGACCACGGTCGATGCGCTGGATGCAGCCGGCCATTTCATCGGCGGCATGATCCTGCCCGGTCTCGGCACGATGGCGCGCTCGCTGGCGCTGAATACCGCGCAACTTCCGGACATCCATGACGCAACGCTGCAGCAGCTGTTTGCAGACAATACGCATGACGCGATCATTAGCGGATGCCTGCATGCACAGGTCGGCGCGATCACTCAGGCGCTGCAGCAGCTGCCCGATGCACGTTGCCTGCTGTCCGGTGGCGCCGCGCCCTATATCGCGCCGCATCTGCCGTTTTCCGTTGAACAGATCGACAATCTGGTGCTGCACGGGTTGCACACGGCGCTGCTGTCGGAGACCGCATGAGACTGATTTTCTTTTTGCTGCTGCTGGCGAACCTGGTGGTCTTGCTGGTGATGCAGGCGGCGCGGCAGGGGTCGGCCGAGCCCGAGCGGCTCGCGCTGCAGATTAATGCGTCGCGGGTGACCCTGACGGATGCGACCGGCAGGCCGCCATCGCCTATGGCCAGTACGCCGCCGGCACCCCGGACCTCCCCGACTCCAACCGACAAGCCGCTGGCCGGCGCCGTCAGCAGCTGCATCGAGATTGGTGACTTTAATACGCAGACCGCAGCCAGCTTCGAGCGCGACGTGTCGCGCCTGTCAGTTAGCGGTCTGCCGCAGCGACGGGTGATGCAGCCCGCGCCTTCGCAACTGGTGTACCTGCCGCCACTGCGCAGCGAGGCTGAAGCCAATCGACGGCTGGCGCAGTTACGCGAGATGGGTTTTGCCGACAGCGCGGTGATTCGCGATGATCCCGCGCGCCGCTGGGGCATTTCGCTCGGTCGCTTCACGCGCACCGAACTGGCCGACGCTCATCTGGAAAAACTGCGTGGCGCCGGCGTGCATGACGCCCGCATCGTCGACTATCCGCCGAACTCGGCGCGTTACGTCTATCGTTGGTTGGGTGTTGACGGGCCGTCGGGCGCGCAGCTGGCCGCCGCCGCCGCGCATTATCCCGGCGTCACCATGCGTCGTTGTCCCTAGGGCCGTGGTCCTCTGCGGCCGGGGCTCGCAAAATGCCAGCGAACAGCAGCGGAGTTTGGCGGTAAAATCGGCGCACTACTGCTGTTTCCTTCATTCTTATCCGTCACGACTCGTCACCGTAATGCCCACTTCCTCCATCGCTCCCGAGATCAAGGCCGAAATCCTCGCGGAGGCACTGCCCTATATTCGCAAGTTCCACGGCAAGACCATTGTCGTCAAATACGGCGGCAACGCAATGACCGAGGAGCGCCTGAAGCATGGTTTCGCGCGGGACGTGATTCTGCTGAAGCTGGTCGGCATGAACCCGGTGGTGGTGCATGGCGGCGGTCCGCAGATCGACAGCGCGCTGAAAAAAATCGGCAAGCAGGGCACCTTCGTGCAGGGCATGCGCATCACCGATGAAGAGACGATGGAAGTCGTCGAGTGGGTGCTCGGCGGCGAAGTGCAGCAGGATATCGTGATGCTGATTAATCACTACGGCGGACAGGCCGTCGGCCTGACCGGCAAAGACGGCGGGCTGATTCGCGCGCGCAAGATGCAGATGCCGGACAAGGAGCATCCCGGCGCCTTCCTCGATATCGGCTTTGTCGGCGAGATTGAGGCGATCAACCCGGCAGTCGTGAAGGCGCTGCAGGACGACGCGTTCATCCCGATCATTTCGCCGATCGGTTTCGGTGAAGACGGTCAGGCGTACAACATCAATGCCGACCTCGTCGCCGGCAAGATCGCCGAGATCCTGCGCGCGGAAAAACTGATCATGATGACCAATATTCCCGGCGTGATGGACAAGGCCGGCAAGTTGCTGACCGACCTTTCCGCGCGCGAGATCGACGAAATGTTCGAGGACGGCACGATTTCCGGCGGCATGCTGCCGAAAATCTCGTCCGCGCTGGATGCGGCGAAGTCCGGCGTGAACACCGTGCACATCATCGACGGCCGCATCGAGCACTCGCTGCTGCTGGAAGTGCTGACCGAGCAAGCCTTTGGCACCATGATTCGTTCGCATTAAGCGAATGAAAGGACGACACGACCTCGTCTGGCTGTTCGATCTCGACAACACGCTGCACAACGCGTCGCACGCGATCTTCCCCGCGATTAACAACAACATGAACGCGCTGATCACGCGCGTGCTGGCATCGCAAGACCTGCCTTCGCATCCGGACGCCGTCAATGAGGTGCGCGTGCGCTACTGGCAGCGCTATGGCGCCACGCTGCTCGGCATGATCCGCCATCACGGCGTGCGCGCCGACGATTTTCTTCGCGATGCGCATCGGTTCGACGATCTGAGCCAAATGATTCGCGCCGAGCGCGGCATCGCGAAGTTGCTCAGGCGCCTGCCCGGAAAGAAGATCCTGCTCACCAATGCGCCGCGCGACTACGCGCACGCAGTGCTGCGCCATCTCGGTCTGCACCGGCATTTCGCGGAGCATGTGCCAATCGAATCCATGCGCGTGCACCGGCAGTGGCGACCGAAACCATCGACACTGCTGCTGCGCCGGCTGCTGCGTCAGCGCGGACTGTCCGCATCCCGCTGCGTGCTGGTCGAAGATACGCTGGCCAACCTGAAATCCGCGAAGTCGCTGCGGATGAAAACCGTGTGGTTTACGGGCTTTTCACCGCGCTCATTTTTCCGCCCGGGTTTTGCCGATGTCCAAGTAAAATCATTGCATCAATTACCGAAGCGGCTGGCGCGGCTGCGGTAATCAGGCAGCGGCCCGATGGCCGTCCCCCCATTTGCCGGACTGACAAGACATGCCCAACCTCAAGACAGGCGAGCGCAAGCTGCAGATCCTGCAGGCGCTGGCGGGAATGCTGGAGAACCCGAAAGGGGAGAAGGTCACGACGGCGGCGCTGGCGGCGAAGCTCGATGTGTCGGAAGCCGCGCTGTACCGGCATTTCGCCAGCAAGGCGCAGATGTTCGAGGGGCTGATCGAGTTCATCGAAAGCTCGGTGTTCACGCTGGTGAACAAGATCGCGCAGAGCGAGGACAACGGTCGGCGGCAGGCTGTCGCGATTGCACGCATGCTGCTGGATTTTTCCGAGCAGAACCCCGGCATGACCAAGGTGATGATCGGTGATGCGCTGGTCAACGAAGACGAGCGGCTGCAGCAGCGGATGAATCAATTCGTCGAGCGCGTCGAGCTCGCCTTGCGCCAGTCATGGAAGCTCGCGGCAACGCAGGACGGTCCGCCCGAGGAAGAAGCGGCTGCGCGTGCGGCACTGATGATGGCTTTCGTGCTCGGACGCTGGCATCGCTTCGCGAAGAGCGGGTTTCAGTTCAAGCCGGCCGACGGCGCGATGTTGCAGCTAGCCTTGCTGGCGGGGTAAATGCTGCGGCCAGGATCAATTTTTTCGTTTAATCCCCGCAAACCGGGCAATCTCCGCTCTTCGCCGTCCGGATACTCGTCCACTCCATCGACCTGGCATCCAGCAGCAGCAACCGGTTCGCTAGCGATTCACCGATACCGGCCACCAGCTTCAGCGCTTCGGCTGCCTGCATCGTGCCGATGATGCCGACCAGCGGCGCGAATACGCCCATCGTCGAGCACTGCACTTCCTCGAACTGCTGGTCCGGCGGGAACAGGCAGGCATAACAGGCGGTCTGTCCGCTGCGCGGATCGAATACCGCGATTTGTCCATCCATCCGTATCGCCGCCCCCGATACCAGCGGCACCTTCGCGTTGACGCAGGCGCGGTTGATCGCATGCCGCGTGCTGAAGTTATCGGTGCAGTCGAGCACGACCGTGGCTGTTGTGACCAGCTCAGCCAGCCGGGCGGCATCGGCGCGCTCGCACAAGGCAATGACCTCGACATCGGGATTGATGTCCGCCAGCGCAGTTTTACCGGATTCAGCCTTCGGCTGCCCGACGCGCGCGGTCGTATGCAGGATCTGCCGCTGCAGATTCGTCAGGTCGACTGTGTCGTCATCCACCAGTGTGATCCGGCCAATGCCGGCTGACGCCAGATACAGCGCGACCGGCGAGCCGAGGCCGCCGGCGCCGATCACCAGCGCGTGCGCGGCGAGCAGCTGTTCCTGACCTTCGATGCCGATCTCATCGAGCAGGATGTGGCGCGAGTAGCGCAGTAGTTGTTGGTCGTTCATCCGGTCGTGTCGAATTCAGGCTTGCATAGCAAAACGGCCGCGATCACGCGGCCGTTTCCGTATCAGTCGGCGATTACTTGCCCTTGTCGCCGTTGCTGCTGTCCGGGCTATTGATCGTCGGCTCTTTCTTGCTTTCGACCTTCGCGGTTTTGGACAACTGCACCGGCTGGCCCTTCAGATGATTCAGCGCTTGCGCGAGCTGGAAGTCTTCCTTGCTGCCGAATTCCAGCGGCTTGCGCTTCTTTTCGAGCGCGGACAGGCGCTTCGCCTCTTCGAGTTCATCGATGACAGACGCGCCCTTGTCGGCTTCCTTGTCCTTGTCGTTCGACAGGTGCTTTTGCAGATCCGCTTCGCGCAGACGCAAGCCGTTCAGGCCATCGCCGTCCGCGTATTCATCCACCAGCAGATCCGGCACGATGCCTTTGGCCTGAATCGAGCGACCGTTCGGCGTGTAGTAGCGCGCGGTGGTCAGCTTCACTGCGGTGTCCGCCGTCAGCTGGCGTATGGTCTGCACCGAGCCCTTGCCGAAAGTCTGCATGCCCATGATGGTTGCGCGCTTGTAGTCCTGCAGCGCGCCGGCGACGATTTCCGATGCCGATGCCGAACCCGAATTCACCAGCACCACCATTTTCACCTTCTTGATACCGTCCGGCAGTTTTGCCAGCGGATCGACGCCGGCGCGCGTGCCGTAAAACTCACGGCGCGCGAAATAAGTGGCCTTCGAGTCCGGCAGCTGACCGTTGGTGGAGACGATCGCGACATCCTTCGGCAGAAAAGCCGCCGACACGCCGATCGCGCCCGGCAGCACGCCGCCCGGGTCATTGCGCAGGTCGAGCACCAGACCCTTCATCGCCGGATCTTGCTGGTAGAGCTGATTGATCTTCTTCGCGAGATCCTCGACCGTCGGCTCCTGGAACTGCGACACGCGCACCCACCCAAAGCCCGGCTCGATCATCTTGCCCTTCACGCTCTGCACCTTGATCTCCTGGCGCACGATCGTGATCAGCAGCGGCTTGTCTTCTTCCTTGCGCGCGACCGTCAGCGTGATCTTGGTATTGGGCTCGCCGCGCATACGCTTTACCGCTTCGTCGAGCGTCATGCCCTTGACCGGCGTGCTGTCGAGTCGGGTGATCAGGTCGCCGGACTTCAGGCCGGCCTTGAATGCGGGCGAGTCCTCGATCGGCGAGATGACTTTCACATAGCCGTCTTCCATGCCGACCTCGATGCCGAGACCGACGAACTTGCCCTGGGTACCTTCGCGCAGTTCCTTGAATGCTTTCTTGTCCAGGAAGGCCGAATGCGGATCGAGCGATGCGACCATGCCCGAGATCGCCTCGGTCAGCAGTTTTTTATCCTCGACCGCTTCCACATAATCCGACTTGATCAGGCCGAACACGTCGGCGAGCGTACGCAGCTCCTCGACGGGCATCGGTGAATTCGCATTGCGCTGCGCGAGCGCGTCGAACTGCATCGAGCCGGCGATGCCAGCGATCAGTCCTAAACCCACCAGTCCGAAATTTTTGAATTTGATGCCCATGCCTCACCTGTTGATCCACGAGAGGGGATCGATAGCTCGTCCCTGATGTCGGAGCTCGAAGTATAAACCTGAATGTTCATTGCCGCCGCTATTGCCAACAGTGGCCAGAATGTCACCGTTTTTCACCCGGTCGCCGGGGCGTTTCAGCAGCGCCTGATTGTTGCCATAAATGCTCAGATACTGGCCGCCATGGTCGACGATGATCAGGTTGCCGAAGCCGCGCATCCAGTCCGCGAAGATGACTTCGCCGGCGCCGGCCGCGTGCACCTCGCTGCCCTCTGCGGCTCTGATGAAAATACCTTTCCAGTGCGGGCCATCGGCGCGCTTCGCGCCGAAGGTCGCGGTCAGCTCGCCCTTGACCGGCAGCTTGCCCTTGCCGCGCAAGGCGGCGAATGCACTGCCATCCGGCGGCGGGGGCAGCTCGGCCAGTTCCGCGTCGGGCTTGCGGGGCGCGGGTTTGGGTGCGGGTTCGTTACGGGCCGCCGCGTCTGGCCGGGCCTTGTCCTCCTTGCGCGCCTTGTCCGCGAGCTGCTTGTCGCGCGCGGCGGCCTCGGCCCGCGCGCGTGCGCGCCGTCGCGCCTCCTCCTCGTCGGCTTTGCGCTGTTGCGCGATCAGCACCGCCAGCCGGTCGACCAGCGATGACAGCCGCTCCTCGTCACGGGCCAGATTGCCGGCCTCCCGGCGCTGCGTGGACAGCTTGTCGGCCAGCTTTGACACCAGCGCCTTGCGTTTGCCCTTTTCCTTTTCCAGCAGTGCTTTCTGCTCGCGCTGCTCGGCGGCGATGTCCTCCAGCGCTGCGCGTGTTTCTTCCGCATCGGACTGGTTGGCCTCGATGGCCGCGATATCCTGCTGCAGCCGCTCGATTGCCCTCACCTGTTCCGCCGACACATAGCCGAGATAGCGCAGCTCGCGCGCGATACGGTTCGGGTTGTCACCGGACAGCAGCAGCCGCACGCGGTCATCATGACCCGCCTGATACTGCTCGCGCAGCATCTTTTCGAGCTTTTTGCGCTGTCGCGCGACCGCGGCTTCCAGCTGCGTCAGATCTTTGGCCAGCGCCTGCAGCTTCTGTTCGGTGTGGCGCTGCTCATTCGCCAGCTCGCGCAGCGAACGGTTCGCATTCGAAATCGCCTTTTCCGACGCCGCCAGTGAGTCGGCAGCATGCACATGCGCTTTTTCAGTCTTCGCAATGTCGGTCTTCAGGCTGTCGAGCCGCCGGCGCAGCTCCGCGCGCTCCTGCTCGGCCTGCTGCTTCTGCTTTGTGCGCTCGGCTGATTTCGGCGCTTCCGTGGCGTGCGCGATCGGCAGAGCGATACCAAGCGTCAGCAGCAGCGCGAAGCAGCGGGGACGGAAGGACGGCATCGTGCTTATTTCGCCTTGCCCTGATTCGCGACCGCCTGCATCGCCGCCGCAATCGCGGCGGCGTCGCCTAGGTAATAGCTGCGGATCGGCTTCAGGTCCGCATCCAGCTCGTACACCAGCGGCTGACCGTTCGGAATGTTCAGGCCAACGATGTCCTCGTCACTGATGCCGTCGAGGTGCTTGATCAGCGCGCGCAGGCTGTTGCCATGGGCGGAAATCAGGATCTGCCGGCCGGCGCGGATAGTCGGCGCTATCGTGTCGTTCCAGTACGGAATAACGCGCGCCACCGTATCCTTCAGGCATTCGGCCAGCGGAATTTCGTCGCGACTGAGTGTGGCGTAGCGCGAATCGTTATATGACGCACGCGGATCACTCGGGTCCAGCGCCATCGGCGGTGTGTCATAGCTGCGGCGCCAGATCAGCACTTGCTCGTCGCCATACTTCGCGGCGGTCTCGGACTTGTCGAGGCCTTGCAGAGCGCCGTAGTGGCGCTCGTTCAGGCGCCAGCTATGCACGACCGGCAGCCACATCAGGTCCATTTCATCCAGCGTCAGCCACAGGGTACGGATTGCTCGCTTGAGCACCGAGGTGTAAGTCAGATCAAACGTGAAGCCGGCTTCCTTCAGGATGCGCCCGGCTTCGCGTGCCTCGGCGATGCCCTGATCGGTCAGGTCGACATCAGCCCAGCCGGTGAAGCGGTTCTCACGGTTCCAGACGGACTGGCCGTGGCGCATGAAGACAATCTTGTACATGAACGAGTCCTGCGGGTGAAATGTGGATAAAAAGTGAATGAATTCGGTGAAATAACGCGCCAGTCTGCGCGGTGGGGCACGGCGGCAAGCCCGATATTCTATAATGCGGCGCTTGCACAAAACGAACTCGGACACCGTGAAATTCTTCATTGACAATATCTGGCTGATTCTTCTCGCGCTGGTTTCCGGCGGCGCGTTGTTGTGGCCCACCTTGTTTCGCAGCAAGGACACGCTGTCCACGCTGCAGGCGATACAGCTGCTGAATCAGGGCAAAGTCACCGTGCTTGACGTGCGCGGCAGCGATGAATTCAACAGCGGTCACCTGAAAGACGCCAGGCACATTCCGCTCGATCAGCTAAGCGCCCGCTGCAGCGAGCTGAACAAATCGCATCCGGTGCTGGTGGTGTGTGCCGTCGGTGGACGTGCCGCGCGCGGCGCCTCCCTGCTGAAACGCGCCGGTTTTGATAAGGTGTATGTGCTTGGCGGCGGTTTCAATGAGTGGCAGTCGCAGGGACTGCCGACCGCGAAATAAGCACACAGAGGGAGCATCAGAACGATGGGCGCAAAGGTTAGGATGTACACGACGGGAGTCTGCCCCTACTGCAATATGGCCGAGCGGCTGCTGAAGTCCAAGGGGGTGGATGTGATCGAAAAAATCCGCGTCGACCTCGAGCCCGAGCAGCGTGCCGTGATGATGGAAATGACCGGCCGCCGCACCGTTCCGCAGATTTATATCGGTGACACGCATGTCGGTGGTTTCGATGACCTGTCCGCGCTCGATCGCTCCGGTGCGCTCGAACCCCTGCTTCAGGGCTGAGCCCAAACCGGCTGCTGTTACGCAATGTCATTCAACACGTATTTCTCCATTTCTCACTGAAAGCGATTCATGTCCGACCAGAACCCGCAAGAGCAGCAGCCTGTCTTCAACATCCAGCGTCTCTATCTGAAGGACCTGTCGCTCGAACAGCCGAATTCGCCGTCCATCTTCCTCGAGCAGGATGGTCCGGGCATTGAGGTACAGATCGACGTCGGTAGCGAGAAGCTGGCAGACGGTATCTATGAAGCGACCGTCACCATCACCATCACTGCAAAGATCAAGGACAAGGTGGCCTTCCTGGTCGAGGCCAAGCAGGGTGGCATCTTCGAGGCGCGCCATATTCCGGACGATCAGATCGAGCCGCTGCTCGGTATCGCCTGCCCGAACATCATCTATCCGTATTTGCGCGCGAACATCGCTGACATCATCACGCGTGCCGGCTTCCCGCCTATCCACCTGACCGAGATTAATTTCGAAGTCTTCTACCAGCAGCGCAAGCAGGCAATGGCGCAGGCTGCCACGCAGCAGGTGCAGTAACACGATGCGCTCGCCGCTGTTCGCGTTGGTGCTGTGCTCGCTGGCGGGTCTGGCCAGCGCAGCGCCATCGACCAGCGACTTTCGCGCCATCGGCCCCGGCCCGGCTGTGATGTATGACGCGCCGGGCGTTAAAGCGCGCAAGCTGTACGCAGCGCCGGCCGGTATGCCGGTCGAAATCGTGGTTACCAGCGGCGACTGGAGCCGCGTGCGCGATGCAGCCGGTGATCTCGCATGGGTTGAGAACAAGTCGCTGACAAACAAGCGCATGCTGGTCGTCGAAACGGCGCAGACCACTGCGCGCAGCGCGCCGAACGACAGCGCGCCGGTCGCGTTCACCGCCGCCAAAGGCGTGCTGCTCGAACTGGCCGAGCCGGTCGCGTCGAGCTGGGTCAAGGTGCGGCATCGTGACGGCGACACCGGCTTCGTGAAGGCGTCCGACGTCTGGGGCGAATGACGATCTCCATACTTGGCGCAGGTGCCTGGGGCACGGCGCTGGCCGTCTCGCTGGCGCCGCGCCATCCGGTGTTGCTGTGGGCGCGCGATGCGCAGGCCATCGAAGCCATGACGTCGAGCCGCAGCAACGCACGCTATCTCCCGGGCGCCACTCTGCCCGATTCACTGCAGCTCTCTGCGGACATTGATACTGCCGTCGCGCATGCGCGTGATGGCGTACTGATCGTCGCGACCTCGGTCGCCGGTCTGCGGCCCATGCTGCGCACACTGAAGCCATTGCGTGTACCTAACCTTGTCTGGCTGTGCAAGGGCTTTGAGCAGGACAGCGCGCTGTTGCCGCATCAGGTCGCCGCGCAAGAGCTGGGCGATACGGTGCCGGTCGGCGCATTGTCTGGGCCTTCCTTCGCGACGGAAGTCGCGCGCGGGCTGCCCTGCGCGCTGACCATCGGTTCGCGCGATGCCGCTTTGCGCGCGCAGGTCGTCAAGGCCGTGCATGGCGCGAATCTTCGCGTGTACTCGACGGATGACATCATCGGTGTCGAAGTCGGCGGCGCGGTGAAGAATGTACTTGCGATCGCGACCGGCATCGCCGATGGCCTGGGTCTGGGCATGAATGCGCGCGCCGCATTGATCACGCGCGGGCTGGCCGAAATCACGCGACTGGGTACGGCGCTCGGCGGCCGCAGCGAAACCTTCATGGGACTGACCGGCATGGGCGATCTGATCCTGACCTGCACCGGCGACCTGTCGCGCAATCGTCAGGTCGGTCTTGGTCTGGCGGCCGGCAAAACGCTGGACGCGATTGTCACCGAGCTCGGCCATGTGGCCGAGGGTGTGCGCTGCGTGCAGGCGGTGCGGCAGCTCGCGCGTGAGCGCGGCATCGCGATGCCCATCGTCGATGCGGTCGCGCAAGTGCTGTTCGAGCAGGAGAAGCCGCAGAACGCGATACAACAGTTGCTCGCGCGTGAGGCGCGCGAAGAACACAGCATCACGCCGCCGGCCTGCTGAGCGGCATCAACCAAGTCGAACGCCCCTCCACCGCCGCTACCGTATGCGGAAGCGCCATTGATCTGCCTGTATAAAAGCCGTTGATTGCTTGACCGGTGTCGAAGGCGAAAATTCCGCGTGCCGAATAATCGCTGAACCCGGCGCAAGCCTTTTCCGCCATACATCGTGCGTGGCACTTTCGGCAGTCGCACCAGTCTGAGTGGTGCGACATTCATTTCTTCACGGTCAGAAAAATCATGCGGCAGGCCTTTACCCGCACTCATCGGTATCGTCCCTTCGGCTTCACGCTGATCGAGATCATGGTCGTCGTCGTGATCATGGGCGTGCTGGCGGCACTGGTCGTGCCGCGCCTGATGGGGCGTACCGATGACGCGCGTATCCTTGCTGCGAAGCAGGACATCGCGACGCTGATGCAGGCGCTGAAACTGTATCGGCTCGATAACCAGCGTTTTCCGAGCACCGAGCAAGGACTGCAGGCGCTGGTCACGAGGCCGACCGTCGCGCCCGTTCCGCCGAACTGGAAAACCGGTGGCTATCTCGACCGGCTGAACCGGGACCCATGGGGCAATGCATACCAATATCTGTCACCGGGCACACGCGGCGAGATTGATCTGTTTTCGTATGGCGCAGATGGCAAGGCGGGCGGCAGCGGCATCGATGCTGACATCGGTTCATGGATGGAGTAATGCGCGCGCGAGCGACAGCGCAAGGCTTCACGCTGCTCGAGCTGCTGGTAGTGCTCGTGATCGTCGGTATCATGCTGGGTGCCGTAGCGCTGAATGCGAATCCGAGCGACCGGCAGATGCTGCAGAACGAGGCGCAGCGTATTGCACTGTTGCTGCAATTGGCGCGCGACGAGGCGATCGTGCGTAACCAGCCCGTCGCTTTCGAGGCCGATGATTATCGCTACCGTTTCCTGATACGGCAGAACAATGACTGGCGCGCGCTGACCGGCGACAGTTTGCTGCGCGAGCGCGAATACCGGCGTGCGCCACTGTCGCTGCAGCTACAACCTGCCGGCGACGGCCAGCTACCCTTGCGTATCGTGTTCGGACGCGAACCGGTCGACAAGGCATTCACGCTGACGATGGCCTATGGCCTGCAGCGCGTCGCGGTGCGCGCCGATGGCGTCGGCAATTTTCAGGTTGAGTGAGATGGCCCGCCGTGACGATATCCTCGTGCGAGGCTTCACGCTGCTGGAGGTGCTGGTCGCGCTGGTGATCATCGGTACTGCACTGGCTGCTAGCCTGCGCGCGATTGGCAGTCTCACGCAGAACAGCAGTGATCTGCGCGCAGCAATGATGGCCACCTGGTCCGCCGAGAACCGGCTGACGCAGATTCGCCTGATGCATGAGTGGCCACCGCTGGGCCGGCGTGAATTTGCCTGTCCGCAGGGTGAGCTTGCGCTGCGATGTCATGAACAAATCCTGGCCACGCCGAACCCGGCCTTCCGTCGTGTCGAGGTATCGGTAGTTGATGCCAGCGGACGCCGCATCATCATGCTGTCGCAGGTGGTGCCGAATGCGATCTGAAGCACAGGGGCTGACCTTGATCGAGCTGCTGGTGGCCATCGGCGTGCTGGCCTTCGTCGCGGTGCTTGGCTGGCGCGGGCTGGATTCCATCACGCGCGCGCGTGAATCGCTGAATGCCGATCTTGAACAGACGCGCGGTCTGCAGCTGGCCTTTGCGCAACTGCAGACCGACTGCGCGAATGCGGTGGATGCCGGAACACTGGACGGACGCTCGCCTTTAGTCGTCGATGCCTCCCGCGTCAGCATCGCGCGCCGGATTCAGCCCGAAGCCCAGGCCGGCGCATTGCAGTTCGTGACCTGGCGGCTGCGCGACGGCGTGCTCACGCGCGAGGAATCGCCGTCCACGCGCGACCTGACACAGTTCACGCAGTTCATCCAGTCTGCGCAACTTGCGCAGGGCGGTAGCACGCGGCCGGTGAAGCTGCAATCCGGTGTACAGCAGATGCAGGTCCGTGTGTGGACGGATGACGGCCGTGGCTGGCGAGGCTGGGAGCAGATGAATGATCAGCGGGTGTCGCGCGGCGCGCTGATGAATCCGCAGCAAGGTCAGACGGCGATGCAGACCGTCTGGCGCGGGCTCGAAGTGTCGCTGCTGATGCCTGGGCGCAGCGCAACGCTGACCAAGGTCTTCATGCTGGGGGCGCTATGAAGCGCCGGCACGCACGCGGTGTCGCGGTTGTCACCGCGCTGCTGCTGACCACGCTGGCCATCACCATCGTCGCCAGCCTGTTCTGGCAGCAGCAGGTGCAGGTGCGCTCGATCGAGAACCAGCGCTTGCAGTTGCAAAAGCAGTGGGTGTTGCGCGGCGCGCTCGACTGGGCACGACTGATTTTGCGCGAGGATGCCAAATACTCGGTGACGGACGACCTGAACGAGCCATGGGCGGTGCCACTGTCAGAGACGCGGCTCGATCGCTATGTCGAGTCGGCTGCCTTGCGGGGCGACGCGGGCAGCGCGGTGCTGTCGGGCGGAATACAGGATGCGCAGGCGCGCATGAACCTGACCAATCTTGCGACACAGGGAATGCTGAATCAGGCCGAGGTGCAGTCCTTCGAGCGCCTGCTCAGCGCGCTAAGGCAGGATCCCGGCATCGCGCGCGCGGCCGCGCAGCAATTGGCCGACAGCGAACGCGCGGCGATCTCGGGCACTGCCGGCAGCCCGCGACCGATGGGTTTCGCGCAGGTTGACGATCTGCTCGCGGTACCCGGCTGCACGCTGCCCGTGCTGAACGCGATTCGCGACTATGTGATCTTCCTGCCGACGGCCACACCGGTCAATGCGAATACCGCCACGCCCGAGGTCCTGTCCGCGCGTCTGCCGGGGCTGTCGCTGAGTGATGCGACCGCGCTGGCCGCCGCGCGCAAGCAGGCGAGCTTCCGTGATCTCGCCGATCTCGCGACCCGGCTGCCGGGCAAGCCGGCATCGGTGGATCCGTCGATATTTTCAGTCGCCAGCAGCTACTTCCTGGTCAATGGCCGCGTGACGATACGCGAAGCGACGCTGCAGGTGCAGGCGCTGGTCGAGCGCCAGGGCGCGGCGACGCATCTGCTGTGGCAGCGGGAGATCTGAGATGGCGCCTGACGCCGGACCAGTGACGCTGCTGCTTCGTCTGCCCGCGCGCGCTGCGGATCCTGAGCGATACAGCATTGCGCTGCAGGCTTCATTGTCCTTCGCATGGTCGGTGCGAGGCAGGCTGCAGCGCATCGCGCATGCGCCGCTGGCCGAGCTCGCGCCGCAGCTGGCTGACGCGCAGCGCGTGATCCTGTTGCTGGCTGCGAGTGATGTGACGCTGATGCGCGTGCCGGTGCCACCGCTGCCCGCTGCGCGCTTGCAAGCGGCGCTGCCGGCGCTGGTCGAGGACCATGTGATCGGCGATCCGGCCGATTGCGCGATCGCTGCCGGGCCGGAGGTTGACGGACAGCGCGTGCTCGCGGTCGTCGATCGCGAATGGCTGCAGCGCTGGGTGCACGCAGTACGACAGCAGGGCGGGCGGCGCATCGTCGCGCTGCCGATGCAGCTCTGCCTGCCGCTGCCCGCCGGTCAGGTCGGCGCCGCATTGCTGGAATGGTCGGGCGGTCGGGAGCTTGCGCTGCGCTATTCGGCGGACGAAGGCATCGGGTTGCCGCTCGTGGTTGAGGATGACGCGCAGCTGCCGGATGCAGTCGCCAGTCTGCTCGCCACGCTGGCACCGGCGCGTACGGTGCAGTTATCCCTGCCGGCGTCGCTCATTCCTGGTTTCCGCGACTGGCTGCTCAATCATCCCGACAGCGGCATCGTCGCGGTGGAAGAAAACTGGGCGGTCTGGGCCGAGGGCGCAACGCAGATACCGCTCGATCTGGTGTCTGGCATCGCCGCTGCCCACGCAGCGCCTCTTGACTGGCGCCGCTGGCGCTGGCCGATCGCGCTCGCGGCGGCCTGCGTGCTGTTCAATGTATTCGCGCTGAATGCAGACTGGTGGCGTCTGCGCAGCGAGGGAGCGCGCCTGAATGATGCGATGGCCACGCTGTTCCGTCGCAGCTTCCCGAATGAGCCGCTGGTGCGGGAGCCGCTCGCGCAGATGCAGCAGCAATTTGCCGCGAGCCGTCAGGCCGCAGGTGAGTTTGCTCCGGGTGATTTCATCGCACTGTCGGCTGCCCTCGGTGAAGCGTGGGCCGAGGCCGGCAATGATCTGCGCGCGATTGCATCGCTGGCGTATCGCGACGGCCTGCTCGAATTGATACTGAAGCCGGGCGCGCGGCTGTCGCCGGAGACGATGCAGAGCGCGCTCGCGGCGCGCCGCCTGCAGGCGACCCCGTCGCCCGCCGATCCGCAGCGATGGCAGATCAGGAGTCGGTGAGAGTGCGCATCCTCGACCACCGCTTCTGGCAGGCGCGCACGCCGCGCGAGCGCGGGATCCTGATGGCGGGTGGAGCCTTGCTGCTGTTGCTGCTGATCTGGTTGCTGCTGGTGGATCCTGCACTCGACGGTCGTGCGCGCTGGCAAAAAGACCTGCCCGCATTGCGCGCTGACTACGCGCAGATGCAGGCGCTCGCGCAGCAGATCGGTACTGCGCCGCCGCCGACGACGGCGAGCCGTCCGACTGACCGCGCATCTATCGAACGCAGCCTGAATGACGCCGGGCTGAAGCCGCAATCGCTGAATGTCAGCGATGCGTTGGTGAGCGCGCGTTTCAACGACGTGTCGTTCTCTGCGCTGACCGACTGGTTGCAGCGTGCGCAGCGCGAATCGCGGCTGGTGGTGTCAGAGGCCAGCGTGAGTGCGCGTGAACGCGTCGATCGCGTTGATGCGCAAGTATCACTGAAGCGTTTACCTTGAGCAGCTGCCCATGATCAGGCCGACATGAGGGCCGCGTCACTGTGGATCACGGCGGCGCTGCTGGTGGCGCTGCTGACCGTATTGATGAACTTGCCGGCCGCATGGCTGGTACCGCTCGTCGAGCAGCAGACCGGCGGCCGCTTGTCGCTCGGCGATCCGGCCGGCAGTGTGTGGCAGGGCTCGGCCTTCATCGCTGCCGCAGGCAGCGGCGATGAATCGCTGTCGCCGCTGGTTCCGCTGTTACCCGGGCGCTTCGAGTGGGTGTTGTCGCCGCTGGCGCTGCTGAGCGTGATTGACGCGACCCTGCGCAATGACAGCGCGCTGTCGCAGCCGGTGCTGATTCATGGCAGCTGGTCGCATTGGGAAGTCGGCCCCGGCACGCTGAATCTGCCGGCCGAGCGTCTCGCTGCGCTCGGCGCGCCACTCAATACCGTTAAGCCTTCAGGACGGATGACGCTGTCATGGCCGGCGCTGACGATCACGCGCGCCGACGGCACGCTGCGGGTCGACGGTCACATGCAGCTCGACATGACGCAGATCGCGTCGGCCTTATCGCCGGTCAAGCCTCTCGGTGCGTATCGCATGCATGTTGACTGGCAGGGAGGCGCGGCCCGGCTGGATCTGAAAAGCTTGTCCGGGCCACTGCTGCTGGAAGGGGCGGGTACGATCGAGAACGGCAGGCTGCGCTTCTCCGGTCAGGCCCGCGCGCAGGAAGGCGAAGAACAACGACTGGCGATCCTGCTGAACCTGCTGGGACAGCGGCGCCGGGTGGGCAACAGGGATGTGATCGCGCTCGAATTCCAATGAAAAAAATCTCACCATGCAGTGCGCTGCCAACGGCGCTATTCGCGTTTCTGTGGGCGTTGCTGATCGTAGCTAGTTCACAGCCGCGCTCATTCGCGCAGGAGCCGACCGACAATCAGGCGACGCTGAATTTTGTCGGCGCCGATATCGAGTCAGTGGTGCGCGCGCTGGGTCACTACACCGGCAACACCTTCGTGATCGATCCGCGGGTGAAGGGCACGATCAATCTCGTGTCGGAAAAGCCGGTGACAAAAACGCAGGCCTTCGAATTGCTGGGCTCCGTGCTGCGGCTGCAGGGCTATGCGATGGTGCGCACGCCGACTTTCGTCAAGGTGGTGCCTGAGGCCGATGCGAAGCTGCAGTCGTCGCCGGTGCAGGTCGGCAAACTCCGTGGCGACCAGATCGCCACGCAGATCTTCCATCTGAATCACGAGAGCGCGAATGCACTGGTGGCGGTGCTGCGGCCACTGATCTCGCCGAACAACACGATTGCCGCCGACTCAACCAATAACACGCTGATCATCACAGACTATGCGGATAATCTGAAGCGGCTGTCGCGCATCATCGCTGCGCTCGACACGCCCGCCATCGGTGATCTGGATGTCGTGCGGCTCGAGCATGGGATCGCGATGGATCTCGCAGTCACCGTCAACCGTCTGCTGGAAACCGGTGGTGCAGCGGGGCAGCCCGATCCCGGCCGCGTGATGGTACTGGCCGATGCGCGGACGAATTCACTGATCCTGCGTGCGCCCACTATCGCGCGCGCCAATCTTGCGCGCACACTGATTGCGAAGTTGGATCAGCCCACCATGCTGCCCGGCAATGTGCACGTGGTCTACCTGCGCAATGCGGAAGCGGCCAAGCTCGCACAAGTACTGCGCGCAGTGGTCGCCGGGGAGGCTGGCGCGACCGTTCCCGGGGCCGCGACGCCCACACCGACACCGACGCAGCCGGTGCAGCAGACAGCGACGCCACAGGGCGCCGGACTGCAGGCGCCGCCAACGTCACAGGGACAATCACAGGGGCCGCTGCCGACCGGCGGCGTGGCCGGCTTCATACAGGCCGACCCGACGACCAACACGCTGATCATCACCGCGAATGAACGCGTGTACCGCAACCTGCGCGCCATCATTGACCAGCTCGATGCGCGGCGCGCGCAGGTGTATGTGGAATCGCTGATCGTCGAGATCAGCGCCGACAAGGCGGCGCAGCTCGGCGTGCAGTGGGCCGGACTGTCCGGCAATGGTGGTCCCGGAACGCGTATCGGCGTGCTGACCGGTTTCGGTGCCGGTGGCGACAATCTCGTGCAGCAGGCCGCATCGACCTTGTCGTCGAGCGCCACACCTCAGGTGCCGGGCAACGGCCTGACCGCAGCCATCTTCCGTCAGAACAGCGCCGGACAGGTCGGACTTGGCCTGCTCGCGCGTGCACTGGAAACCGAGGCCAGGGCCAACATCCTGTCGATGCCGAATCTGATCACGCTCGATAACGAAGAGGCACGCATCATCGTCGGCCAGAACGTGCCCTTCATCACTGGTCAGTTCACCACCGCTGCATCGGCCGGCACCGCCGGTGTGAACCCGTTTCAGACCATCGAGCGGCGTGACATCGGCCTGTCGCTGCGCGTGCGGCCGACGATATCCGAAGGCGGCACGGTGAAGATGGCGATTTATCAGGAGACATCGAATATCCAGCAATCCACCGCCTCCGGACTCATCACCAGCAAGCGCTCAATTGACACGAATGTGCTGGTCGATGACGGCCAGATCATCGTGCTCGGTGGACTGATCGAGGACACGCTGTCCGATTCGGTAGAAAAAGTGCCCGGGCTCGGTGATGTGCCCATACTCGGCTATCTGTTTCGTTATCAGTCCAAGCGCCGTACCAAGACCAATCTGATGGTGTTCCTGCGCCCGACCGTGATTCGTACCGACGAGCAAAGCGTTGCTGTCGCCAGTGACCGTTACGACTATATCCGCGGTGCGCAGCAGCGCGTGCAGGCGTATCCGAATGCACTGCTGCCCACCACGGACGCGCCGCGCCTGCCGCCGCTGGATCAGGGTCGTCCGGTCGGCGGCTTGCTGCTGAATCGCGGCCCGAATGCCGAGCCTCCGTTACCGTCCGGCGCGTCACCGATGCAACCTTCGCCACCGCCCGAGGTCTTTCCGGTGGAGCCGCCGGTGATTAACCAGCGATAAATCAGCAATCAAACAGCAATCAACCAGCGCCACAGCATCACATTGACGAATTGAATTAACGGATGGCAAGGATGCATTTCAACAGGAGCGCGCGATGAGCGCCGTGATGCATGACCCGCGGCTGTTGCCGTTTTCTTTCGCGCGCGATTTCGGTGTACTGGCTCAGGCCAGCGCGATCGGTGATGCAGTCGACGTCTGGGTCTCCGCATCGACACTGCCGTCGGCAGTAGCAGAAGTCGGACGTCGCTTCGGGCGCGTGCGAGTCACGTCGCTGCCGCGCGAGCAGCTGGAAAGCGCGATCGCGCGTGCCTATGCCGGTTCCGGTGATGATGCGGCGCAGGTGGTGGGTGAAGTCGAATCCGACCTGGATCTCGCGCGTCTGATGCAGGAGATGCCTGCGGTCGAGGATTTACTTGAAGCCGCCGATGACGCACCGGTGATCCGCATGATCAATGCGCTGCTGACGCAGGCGCTGCGCGAAGGCGCCTCCGATATTCATATCGAGCCGTTCGAGCAGATATCAGTAGTGCGTTTTCGGATCGATGGCCGTTTGCGTGATGTGGTGCGGCCGAAGAAGGCGATTCATGCGGCGTTGATCTCACGCATCAAGATCATGTCGCAGCTCGATATTGCGGAGAAGCGGCTGCCGCAGGATGGCCGCATCAATCTGCGCGTCGGTGGCAAGCCGGTTGATGTGCGCGTGTCTACCCTGCCAACCGGGCATGGTGAGCGCGCGGTATTGCGTCTGCTCGACAAGGAAGGCGGGCGGATGGACCTGCACCATCTCGGCATGAGCGCGCCGGCGCAGGCCCAGTTTGATCAGCTGATCGCGCAGCCGCATGGCATTCTGCTGGTCACCGGACCTACCGGCTCCGGCAAGACCACCACGCTGTACGCAGCGCTGTCGCGGCTGAATTCGCCGACGACCAACATCCTGACCGTCGAAGATCCGATTGAGTATGAACTGGCCGGCGTCGGTCAGACGCAGGTGAATGCGCGCATCGACATGACCTTTGCGAAGGCTTTGCGCGCGATCCTGCGCCAGGACCCCGACGTGATCATGATTGGTGAAATCCGCGATCTGGAGACGGCGCAGATCGCGGTACAGGCGTCGCTGACGGGCCATCTGGTGCTGGCGACCCTGCATACGAATGATGCGCCGGCCGCCGTCACACGCCTGCTCGACATGGGCATCGAGCCCTTCCTGCTGTCATCGTCGCTGATTGGTGTGGTGGCGCAGCGGCTCGTGCGCAAGCTCTGTGTGCATTGCCGGCACTTTGACGGGCAGCGCTGGCATGAAGTGGGTTGCGACAAGTGTGGACACACCGGTTACCACGGCCGGGTCGGTATTTACGAGTTGCTGCTGACCACCGACGACATTCGCGCGCAGATCCATCATCGCGCGTCCGAGGCCGAGATACGCGTCAGCGCACAGCGTGATGGGATGGTGACGATGCGTGAGGACGGCGAGCGCTGGTTACGTGACGGCACCACGACTGACGCGGAGTTGTTGCGGGTAACCAAGGAATAAGCGCATGCCGGCTTTTCGCTATGAGGCAGTGAACGCGGCTGGCGCAACCAGTAAGGGCGTGCTGCAGGCGGACAGTCCGCGTGCCGCGCGTTCGGACCTGCGCGCGCGCGGACTGCTGCCATTCGCGCTTGATGTGATCGCTGCGGAATCCGACACGAGCAGCCGGCGTTCGTTTCGCTTCGGTGACAGGCTGTCTACCGTCGAGCTGGCCCTGTTCACGCGTCAGCTGGCGTCGCTGCTCGAATCGCAGCTGCCGCTGGAGCAGGCCTTTGATGCGTTGATGGAGCAGGCAGAACGCCCTTACCTGCGTGATCTGATTGCATCGGTGCGCGGCGAAGTGATGGGCGGTTCATCCTTGTCCGATGCGCTGGCGCGTCATCCGCGCGACTTTGCCGATATCTATCGCGCACTGGTCGCCAGCGGCGAGCAGATTGGTCAGCTCGCCGGTGTGCTGTCGCGTCTGGCCGATTACATTGAGCGCCGTAATGCGCTCGTGCAGAAGGTCAGGCTTGCGTTCACCTACCCCGCCATCGTGACCATGGTTGCTTTCGCGATCGTGATCTTTCTGCTCACCTATGTGGTGCCGCAGATTGTCTCGGTATTCGCCAACAGCAAGCAGCAGCTTCCTTTCCTGACTGTTGCGATGCTTGCGATTTCTGATTTCGTGCGTCACTGGGGATGGCTGGTCGCATTGATCGCGATCGCTGCATTCGCGGGGTGGCGGCGCAGTCTGCGTGATCCGGATGCCAAGATGCGCTGGCATCGCTGGCTGCTGAGCGCGCCGCTGGTGGGCCGCTTCCAGCGCAGCCTGAATACCTCGCGCTTCGCCAGCACGCTGGCCATTACGATCAGTTCCGGTGTGCCGATACTGCGCGCACTGCAGACCAGCCGCGATACCTTGTCGAATGTCGCGATGCGTCAGCAGGTCGAGGAGGCAACGGCCAGTGTGCGCGAAGGCGTGAGCCTGGCGCGTGCGCTGTCGGTGCACCAGCATTTTCCGCCGATGCTGGTGCACATGATCCGCGCCGGCGAAGTGACCGGCGAATTGCCCGCGATGCTGAACCGCGCATCCCAGATGCAGGAGCAGGATCTTGAGCGGCGCGCGCTGACGATTGCGGGTCTGCTCGAGCCGCTGCTGATTCTGGCGATGGGCGTGGTGGTGCTGCTGATCGTGCTGGCAGTGCTGATGCCCATCATCGAAATCAATCAGCTGGTGCGTTGACATGCAGCGCGCACCGGTCGTGATGTCCTTCGTACTATTCCTCGCGCTGTGCGCGTCACTGACCTACTGGCTGGTGCAATGGATGACACCACCGCCGCGGCCGGTCGCTGCGCCACCGCAGGCATCGCGGGTCATGCCGCCAGTGGCAGCGGCTGCCAATCTGTTCGGCGGACGCGCATCGATGGCCGGCATGGCCAACGTGCAGCTGAAAGGCATACTTCGCGCCGGCAGTGCGGCCGGCAGCATGGCGATCATTGCGGTGGACGGCAAGCCGGCGCGTGCGCTGCGCGCCAATACCGAAGTAGCCAGCGGACTGACCGTCAAGGCGATTCATGCACGCAGCGTGGTGCTGTCGGATCGCGGTACGGAAAGAGAGTTGATGCTGCCGGCGTTCGCGGCGCAGGAGGGCGCGATGTCTAGCCTGCCGGGACGCTCGCCGGAGCCGCAGCAGGCGTCCTCGCCACCGCAGCCAATACCGCCTCAGGCCACGGTGCAATCGCCATCGCCATCGCCATCACCTCCGCAGCCGACCGCGCAGTCGACTGTGCCGCCGCAGACTGCCGGTCCCAGCGTCGGCGCAACATCGGCTGCAGGTGCAGGTGCAGGTGCAGGTGCAGGTGCAGGTGCAGGCAGCGCTGCGCCGAATACGCAGCCATCCATGGTCGGGCAACGTCCGCCAGTGATCGCGCCGCCGACAGCGCCGCCGATAGCAGCGCCTCAGCGCTGATCAGTGGTCTTTCGCGCCTTGCAGCAATAACCGGACGAGTTCGCGCTTTTTCGCCTGACGGTTCGCTGAAGTGGTTTTCCTATGGGGGCCTGCCGCGCGCTGCTTCGCCGGCACGGCGACCGGATTGCGTGGTTTCAGCGCGCGTTGCGCCGGCTCGATGCGGAAGCTGATTTTTTGCCGGTTGCCCCGGGCCTTATTCGCCATGATCGTGCTGACGTCGGAAAGATGGAGTGGCTACGCGGACGTGGCTTCGGCGGCTTCTTCCACCGCACCGGAAAGCTCGGGGGCAGTGGTCGCCTCGTCCGTCACCGCCGCGGCGATGTCTGCGTCCTCAACCAATGCTTCGGGCCCGGCATCGTCACTGGCGTCTTCCTGCTGACGCTGTATGAAGTCGCGCATCAGGCCGCGCAGCACCTGCGCCGGCGGCCGCTCGCTGGCGGCAGCCGCCGCGAGGAAGGCATCGCGTAGTTCGGGCGCCAGTACGATGGAGTAAACAGTGGCTCTGGCCATGAATCATGCTCCGCAAATTTATGCCGCAAAGTATAAAGGTCAGACCGCTATCTGCAGCCTTAAAGCACGTAACGCGACAAGTCTTCGTTGACAGCCAGCTCGCCCAGCGTGGCATTCACATAGGCGGCATCAATCTGCACGGTCTCGGCAGCCGCGCTACTCGCCGAAAAGGATACTTCCTCCAGCAGTTTTTCCATCACGGTGTACAGCCGTCGCGCACCGATGTTCTCGGTTTTCTCATTGACCGAATAAGCGATTTCGGCGAGCCGGCGTATGCCATCCGGTGCGAATTGCACCTGGACCTGTTCAGTTGCCAGCAGTGCTTCGTACTGACGCGTCAGGCAGGCATCGGTAGCAGTCAGGATGCGCTCGAAATCCGCGATCGCGAGCGACTCCAGCTCGACGCGAATCGGGAAGCGCCCCTGCAATTCGGGTATCAGGTCGGACGGCTTCGCCAGATGAAACGCGCCCGATGCGATGAACAGAATATGATCGGTTTTCACCATGCCGTATTTGGTGTTCACGGTCGTTCCCTCGACCAGTGGCAGTAGGTCGCGCTGCACGCCGGCACGCGACACATCGGCGCCCTGCGTATTCGCGCGTGACGCGATCTTGTCGATCTCGTCGAGGAAGACGATGCCGTTCTGCTCGACGTTCACGATTGCGCGTTGCTTGAGCTCGTCATCATTGACCATGCGCGACGCTTCTTCATCAAGCAGCAGCTTCATGGCATCCGCAATCTTCAGCTTGCGCGATTTGGTCCGGCCGCTGCCGATTCCGGAAAACATGGACTTGATCTGCTCAGTCATTTCCTCCATGCCGGGTGGCGCCATGATCTCCATTTGCGCGCGCGGCTCGGCAAGCTCGATCTCGATTTCCTTGTCGTCGAGCGCGCCCTCGCGCAGGCGCTTGCGGAAGGTCTGGCGGGTGGCGTTGTCGGTCTTGTCTTCCGCTGCCTGCGTGTTCGCAAAACCGAAGTCGCGCGCCGGCGGTAGCAGCACGTCGAGAATGCGCTCTTCCGCCGCATCCTGCGCCTGCGCGCGTACCTGGCGCATGGCCTGCTCGCGGCTTTGCTTGATACCAATTTCGGTCAGGTCGCGAATGATGCTGTCGACATCACGGCCGACATAGCCAACCTCGGTGAACTTGGTCGCCTCGATCTTGATGAAAGGCGCGTCGGCCAGTTTGGCCAGACGGCGCGCGATCTCAGTTTTGCCGACACCGGTCGGGCCGATCATCAGGATGTTCTTCGGCGTGATCTCGTGGCGCAGTGGTTCCGGCACTTGCTGTCGGCGCCAGCGGTTGCGCAGCGCGATCGCAACTGCGCGTTTGGCCTTTGCCTGTCCGACCACATGCTTGTCGAGCTCGGCGACGATTTGTTGCGGCGTGAGGTTCATGGGCTTCAGTCCAGAGTTTCGATCGTCAGCGACAGATTGGTGTAGATGCAGAGTTCAGCGGCAATCGACAACGATTTCTTTACGATTTCGGCCGGCGACAGTTCGGTGTTTTCATGCAGCGCGAGCGCCGCAGCCTGCGCATAGCTGCCGCCGGAGCCGATCGCGCCGACACCTTTTTCGGGCTCGAGCACGTCGCCATTACCGGTGATGATCAGCGTTGACTCGCGGTCTGCGACCAGCAGCATCGCTTCCAGCCGGCGCAGCATACGGTCGGTACGCCAGTCTTTCGCCAATTCGACGGACGCGCGCAGCAGATTGCCCTGGTGCGCCTCGAGTTTGGATTCGAAGCGCTCGATCAGCGTGAATGCATCGGCAGTGCCGCCGGCGAAACCGGCAAGTACTTTGCCATGAAAGAGCTTGCGCACTTTGCGTGCTGAGCCCTTCATCACGACATTGCCGAGCGTGACCTGTCCGTCGCCGCCGAGCGCGACCTGCGCGCCCCGCCGGACCGACAGGATGGTAGTACCGTGAAATTGTTCCATGCGATGTGTGCGATGTATGCGAGGTGTGTTTTCATTCGAGGTCGAACCAGTGGTTGCAGAACCTCATGGCTGGCGGTGGCGAATGCTGAGTTTTCCGTTGCCGGCGACCAGCGTCAGCAGTGTCGACACCAGATACGATACATCGTGCCATTCTACCGGTTTGCCTTTCGCGAGTCCTGCGATGCCATCCAGTAAAGCGGCTGCCGCAGGGAATTCAATGCGTTGCAAGCGGCTGCAGTCGAGCACGACGGTATCCGACGCGTCGAATCCGGCGCGCAGTGCATCAATCAGTGCATCGACCGGCGCCATGATGTCTTCCGGCAGGCAGAGGTTCGGATGCGCTGCGGCGCTTGCGGCCAACAGACCGAGTGGTGCCGGTGGCGAACGCTCGAAAGCGATGCTGTATGCGACACAGGCGTCTTCATAGGCCAGTTCATCACCGGCAATTCTCAGCAACTCGATCAGCAGTCGCCATCCGGCATCGGTTGCCGCAGGATCACCACGTTGCACCAGGTCGCGCAACAGCGCCAGCAGCGCGGGCGCCGGCGTGATGGATACCTGTTTACCTTGCAAGGCCCAGCGATGGAACAGCGCCAGCAGCGCGTTGCAACCCTGGACGTCGATATCGGTGACGCCACGCAGGTCGATACTGAAGCTCGCAGGTCCGCGCGCCATTTGTTCGAATTGCGCCAGCGCAGGCCCCGAGCTGGTCAGCAGCTTGCCGCGAAAAGCCAGCATCGGGCTCGCGGCGGTCGGTGCACCGACTGACGGTGCACGCCATTGCGGCGGCGAGGTTTCGAAGCGCTGCGCGTAGCGCAAGGACAGATCGTCGAAGCGGGCCTTGTCCCGATCGCAGGTGGCCAGTTCGAGCAGCATCATCCACGCCAGATTTTCGTGAGCGTCACCGGTTGCTTGGGCTACTGCGTCAAGTAACAGCGCTTCTGCTGCCCGCCCCTGACGGCTTGCATGCAGGATGCCGGCTTCGGCGAGATGCTGCTCAATGCGCTGCGCACCGTGGTGCAGGATATCGGATTGCGACTGCGCCTCGAATTCGGCGGCGATCTCAGATTCAATTGCGTCAATCTTGCGCGCGGTCGCTTGTTGCTCGCCGCCGGGCGCTTCCGTCGCCGGTCGTACGTGCTTCAGATGCTGCGGAGAAGGTTTGCCAAACAGATCGAAGAATTTCACGGGATACGCACTGCATGTGGATGCCCGCCAGCGTAAGGCTGCTGCGCGGCACCGGTGTGGATGTAACCCGGATTTTCTGCTGAAGCGGTCCGAACCATCGCGCATCACTGTCACAGACGTCGTATCGACCCAACAGCGAGCGCAAAAACTTATTAAAAACGAGCACGCACACCGATGATCAGGTTGCGACCCGGTTGTGGCACATAGTCTTTCAGCAGCGAGGTCGACAGCCGTATTTCCTCGTTCAACAGATTGCGCGCCAGCAGGAACCAGGTCAGGTCGGTGGTGCCTGCTTTTTGCAGGTAAGACAGGCTGGCATCGACACGCAGATAGCCGCGGGTGACGGTCTCGTCAGAGATGGTCGCGCTGGCGATCCGGTGTTGCGCGCTGACATCCAGCACGGACAGCGACGAGCGCCAGTGCTCGTCCTGATAGCCCACCGTCAGGCCGATACGATTAGCCGGCTGCAGCGGCAGGTTGCCGAGCTGGTCCAGCGTGCCGCGCGAGCTGTCGGCGAATGCGCGACCATACCAGCCATGCTCATACAGCTTGTAGCTGATATCGACTTCATAGCCGCGCAGTGTCGCATCGGATTGACTGAAGTTGCGTTCACGCAGTGCACCATTTGTGTCGCAGGTAACTGTATTGAAATCTTCATCCACGCAGCCGACGATCCGTCCGTAGATGAAGTTACCGACCTTGTTTTGAAAAAGGTTAGCCCGCCAGCGCAGCTTGTCTTCCGTCTTTTGCCATGACAGATCGAGATTTTGCGAGGTTTCCTTGCGCAGTGTAGCGGAGCCGATATCGTAGGTTTCGGTCGGATGATGGATGCCGCCCGAATACAACTCTTCCGCCGTCGGTGCACGCTGCGCGAGCGAAGCCGTGAGGCCAAGCGCGTAACCCGGCGTATAGGTCCACAGCGCGCCCACCGATGTGGAAGCCAGCGTGAAGTCGCGGCTGGCTTGCGAGAGCGGACGACGGCCGACCTGCTCGACGCGGGCGCCGGCATTAATGCGCACACTGCCGATGTCAGTTTCCTCGACGACAAATAGCGCCGTCGATGTTGAGCGGGTGCGCGGTACGGTGGGGTCAATCGTCGGATCCGCGACATTCAGTGCCTGCACGGTAGAAAAATCGGTTTGCAGGCCGAGTTTGCCGCGCCAGCCGCCGAGCGGCAGGTGACTCAGCTCCCAGCGCGATTCCATCGATCGGTTCGAGAACTTCACATGAGGATCGCTGCCATCTTCGAGTTCGGTGTGCTGATAATCGTTAAGGCCGAGTTTGATGCGCAGCGTATCGAAGCCTGCCAGCGGCGCTCGGATCAGACTGTCGGCATCGAAGCGCGTTTGCGCCAGATCGATGCGCGCATTCTCATCACGACCATGAATGCCGTACAACTTGTCGGTCTGCGACAACGATGCGCCGACGTAGCCCCAGGACTGGAACAATGTGGTGCCGATACCGAGGTTGTCGTCGCGGTTACCGGAATAGGACAGGCGTCCGCTGTCGACCGGAATGCGATAGTCCCCCGCGCGCAGGCTGCTGCCATCAACATGCAGTCCGATATTGCCGGCCGAGCGATCGGCGCTGAACGCGAGCGCATGACTACTGTCGACGCTGCCGGCCCGCAGTTCGGCTTCGCCGGTGGCATGGCGTTCGAGCTGTGTCGGAATGCGTCCGTTGACGATATTGATCGCGCCACCGATCGCTCCCGAGCCGTACAGCAGCGTAGCGGGTCCGCGCAGTATCTCTATCTGCTGCGCGCTCAACAGGCCGGTGCTGACCGCGTGATCATTCGAAATCGCGGACAGGTCGCCGCTACCCATGCCGTTCTGCAGTATTTTCACGCGTGGCCCTTCGAGGCCGCGGATTACCGGCCGCGACGCACCGGCGCTGAACGCGGACGCATTGACGCCGGGCTCACGTGACAGCGCATCTCCGAGCGAGCCGCCGAGCTTGTCGCGCAGCTCATCGCCGGACAGCACGCGCGCGGGCGCGATGATGGCGGCGTTTTCCTTTGATGCGAAGGGGTCGGCAGTGACGACCACCGGCGCGAGGGTGGCGGGCAGTTGCTGCGCAGTCGATGCGACCGGGGTGCCGCAAAGCGCGCACAGCGCGGCGCGCGCGAGTCCTGACTTCGGGAAAGCCATCTGAATCTCCACAAACAATGAACGCGAGGCGTGACCACGATCGTCGTGGCCACGGTCTCTGACAGGTGTCAGACGTTCAGTGGCGGAGCACGGGTGCTGAAGTGAGCGGTGAAAAGCCGATGCCAGCCGGCGCGCAGTGGCAGCACGACTGGCGCGTCGGCGGCCACGGCCGGCAGCGGCGGCAATGCGGCGGACTGCAGGCCGGCGCCGAGCGTCAGCGCATCCAGCGCGGCGCAGGCGCCACCGGCTTTGACATGGTCAAAGCCATCGGTCTGGGGTTGGGAGGCACTCTGAATTTCCGGCTGCAAGCCTGCATGAGCGATCGCGTGCGCGTAGCCCAGCCACTGCGTGAACAGCAGGCTGAGTGCCAGCAAGACGCCGAGGGCGGCGATGCGGCGGGGTGAACGCGCGGCGTGCAGAATCATCCGTGAGGGTGGGTCGTCGGAATCAGTGAATCGCCGGATGGTAGCCCAAAAAACCAAGCCCCGCCAAGCGGCGGGGCTGAAGTAGGGCAAGGCCGCAGATGAGCGTCAGTCGCCGTACAGTTTCTGCTTCAGTTCGCGCCGCTGTTGCGCTTCGAGCGACAGGGTCGCGGTCGGGCGCGCAAGCAGACGCGGAATGCCGATTGGCTCGCCGGTCTCTTCGCACCAGCCATAGTCGCCGTTGTCGATCGAATGTATCGACTGCTGGACCTTCTTCAACAGCTTGCGCTCGCGGTCACGGGTGCGCAGTTCCAGCGCATGTTCTTCTTCAATCGTCGCGCGGTCTGCCGGGTCCGGAACCAGCACGGTTTCGCGCAGGTGCTCGGTAGTTTCGCCGGCGTTCTTCAGCAAGTCACGCTCGAGCTGTTGCAGGCGCGCCTTGAAGAACGCGAGCTGCGTGGGATTCATGTAGTCCTTCTCATCCATCTTGAGGATTTGCTCCTCGGTGAGTTGGGCGCCGTCGATCTGTTTCGAAGTCTTGGAGTTGGTTGCCACGTCGCTTGCTTTCGTCACTACGAATCGGTGAATTCTACCCGCGGAACTTGTGTTGGCATTGCTGCCGCGCAGCTCATCAGGGTCGTGGTTTCGGGCGCAGGAGGCGCGGGCAAAATTTTCGCGGCAGGCGCTAACTTTGTCTGTGTCCCCGGGGCCAGGGTGAAACCGGCGGCTATTGTAATCGTATTGTCTGCTCGTACAACAAGCTTTGCGTGATTTTTAAAGTGTTTCGCAAGGGGAATGTGCTGGGAAAGCACAAAAGGTTTTCAAACTTATACCGGCGCTCACGCTAGGCACTGCGCCAGTCCCTCGACGAAAACATCTTTCGGCAAGTTTTGCCCGATGAAGACGATCTTGCTGCCGCGCGCTTCGCCGTCGGCCCACGGGCCGCCAAGATCGCTGCCCATCGTCTGATGAACCCCCTGAAAGATCACCTTGCGCGTCGCGCCCTTCAGCCACAACACGCCCTTGTAGCGCAGCATGCGCGGCCCGAAGGCCTGCACCAGTCCGGCAACAAATTCTTCCAGCTTGGCCGGCTCGAATGGGCGGTCGCTGCGGAACACGAAGGCCGCGATGTCATCCGTGTGGCTGCCATGCGCGTGCCCGTGAGAGTGCCCATGAGAATGGTCGTGGTCATGATGCGCATGATCATGGCTGCAGTGATCGTCGCACTCATGATCGTGATGATGTTCTTCTGCCTTCAGAAAATCCGGATCGATATCGAGTTTTTCGTTCAGGTTAAAGCCGCGGATATCGAGAATCTCCGCAATCGGCGCCTTACCGAAATCCGAGCGCATGATCGGCGCGCGCGGATTGATCCGCTTCAGTCGGGTTTCCAGCGCGGCGATCTGCTCCGGCGCGACCAGGTCCGTCTTTGACATCAACATGCGGTCGGCGAAACCGACCTGACGCTGCGCTTCCTCAAAGCGGTCGAGCTGCTGCATGGCGTTGCTCGCATCAATCACCGTAATCACGCCATCCAGCAGGTAGGAGGTAGCGACCTCTTCATCCATGAAGAAGGTCTGCGCTACCGGGCCGGGATTCGCGACGCCGGTGGTTTCGATCACCACACGATCAAACTGCAGGGTGCCATCGCGCCGCTTCTGCGCGAGCTGACCAAGCGCCGCGATCAGATCGCCGCGCACGGTGCAGCAGATGCAGCCATTGCTCATCTCGATGATCTGTTCATTGCTGTCCTGGACCAGGATCTCGTTATCAATGTTCTCTTCACCGAATTCGTTTTCGATCACGGCGATTTTCATTCCATGTGGCTCGCGCAGAATGCGGTTGAGCAGGGTGGTTTTGCCGGCGCCGAGGAAGCCGGTGAGAATGGTGGCGGGAATAAGAGCCATGGCGATGCGTAACTGAACGTGAGGGTGAAAGGAAAAAACCTGGTCTGGCCGGCGCTTTCAGCCGCCCTGCTTCTTGGCGCGCGGGTGCGCGGCATCATAGACCTGCGCCAGACGCTGGAAATCGAGCGAAGTATAGACCTGTGTCGAGGATATCGACGCATGACCGAGCATTTCCTGCACCGCGCGCAGATCACCGGAGGATTGCAGCACGTGCGACGCGAATGAATGCCGCAGCACATGCGGGTGAACATCCGCCGGGATGCCGACGGCCTGCGCATGCGCCTTGATACGTTTCTGTACCTCGCGCGGCGATATGCGGTGCCCGCGCGCCGACAGGAACAGCGCATGCGTATCGTCCGCCGGCGCTTCGCGCGCGACGCTGCCGCGAATGCCCAGCCATTCTCGCAGCGATTGCATCGCCGCTGCGCCGACCGGCACGCTGCGGCGCTTGCCACCTTTGCCGGTGACCGTGAGTTCCGCCGCATCGAGATCGAGCCAGCCCAGCGATTGGTAACTGTGCTCCTGAGCGTAGCGCACATCAAGGCAGGTGAGCTCCGACACCCGCAGTCCGCTGGAGTACAGCAGCTCAAACATCGCCTTGCTGCAGAGCGACTGCGCGCGTTGCTCATCATCGCCATGGACCGGGGTCGATACCAGCTTCACCGCATCGTCGACGCCCAATGCTTTCGGCAGCGATTTCGGGCGCTTAGGCGCTTTGACGCCATCGACCGGATTGGCGGCCAGGGTCTGGTGCATCGCCAGCCAGCTGAAAAATCCGCGCCACGCAGACAGCTTGCGCGCGATCGAACTCGGCGACATGCCGCGCGCATGCAGCTGGCTTGCAAAACGACGGATATCGAACTGACTCAAGCTCGTCAGCGAGGTCGGTCCCGGGCGCTCCTCTGCCATCGTCACTAACTGCGCTAGGTCACGCTGATAACTGTCCAGGGTATGGGCAGACAGTTTGCGCTGCGTCTGCAGATACAGCAGGTAGCCGGCGATGTCGTGGGGTGCGCCGGTCATGGAAGCCGTGTCAGGCTAGCAGCTGCTGTAGTCGCGCGCTGGCGGTTTCGCCGATACGCGCAAGGAAATCAGTCGCCAGCTCGGCAGCGAAACGCTGCGGATCCGGTGAGCCGAGCACCATCAGACCAAAGCTGTGCTGACGCCCCGGTTTGCGCAACGGTACCAGCGCGACTGATTGCATCGATGCTGCGTCATCCAGCCATAGTACGCCGGGTTGCCCGGCCGCCGGGCCGCAGACAGGCGTTGGCTGCTTGTCTGCAAACAAGCGCACGTCGATGTCATCTAGGTTGAACCATTCGTCAGCGTAGTCACTTTTCACGTCCCACAGCCGCAGCGTCGCTTCAGGAACATCGAAACTTTCTTTCAGCGCCTGCAGCAGCGGTATAGCGAGGTCAACACTGGTGTCCTGAGATAACAGGCGCAGGATCCACTCGTGGAAATTACTCATGATCACGTCATTGCTGCCGGCATTACGGGTCAGCGAAGCCAGCTTCAGTTCCAGCTGGCGAATTTTGTCGCGCAGCACCTCGACCTGGCGCTCCTGCAACGAGACTGTTCGCCCGCCGAGCGCTGTAGTCAGCCTCAGTCCGGCGATCAGGTCCGGATTGTGTTCAAAAAAATCCGGGTACTCCTGCAGGAAAAGGGCAACCGCGTTTGCGTCGGGCAGCTGAGTCATAAAGTCTATCGTTTCCGGTGGCGGGTCAATGGCAACCCGGATTGGGGGAGGAATTCGGATGAGCGCGATTTTAACCGCTTGGCTGCGGCAGACGGAAAGTTCGGCGGGCAAAAAAAATCGGCACCCGCAGGTGCCGAAAAGAGAGGAGATTAAATTCGCAGAAGACTCTGCAGGCTGAATCCAGCCTATCCGACACTTGTCCGTGATGCGTGGACAGGCGCCGAATCCCTAACGAGCCGCGAGGCCCGGAATCGATCAGAACAAGTGACGAAATCCGAGATTGAAGGACTTATTGTTGTTCAAGCCATTCTCGGAGTTATTGCCGACCACATAGGTGGCAGTGCCACTGTTATCGATATAGCCGTAAGCGGCATACAGATTGGTGCGTTTAGATAGCGCGTAGGTGTAGCCAATACCAAATTGGTCAGCATCGTTCGCTGCGTTGGTACCGCGACCATCGGCCTTGATATACGAGGCAATGAAGTTATGCGGACCCATCGGGACGGTGACGCCGATCAGATAATTTCGGCTCTCACCTTGCGCGGCCCAATCGTTATCGGCGAATGCTGCAAACGCTTTCGCAACGCCAAAATCGTAATTTGCGGCCAGCATAGTGCTCGTCACGCTGGCAGTACCCGGCGCGTTGTTCTTGCGGTAGTACGCCAGCCTGACGTTCACGGGTTTGCTGCTGTATCCCACCGAGCCAGTAATGACGCGATCGGTCGAACTGCTTGCTGCGTTCTCGCCGAAGCCATAAGCGATTTCAGCGCTGAAATCCGAAAATACAGGGCTTGCATATTTGATCGCGTTGTTCATCCGCAGCGCTCGATCCGAGTCGGTGGTGATGAAAGGCATCATCAGGTTCTGCGCATTACCGGCGAGGCCGGATGCGAACGGATCGGCCACCTGATTCAAGGTAAGGAAGTACGAGGTGTACTGTCGTCCCAGCGTCAATGTGCCAGCGTTACTTTGCAGGCCTATGAAGCTCTGACGGGCGAAGCCGGCACCCTGGTTAAATCCACCCCGGTCGGCGGCGATGCCGGTTTCAAGTACGAAGAGTGCCTTCATTCCTGCGCCGAGGTCTTCAGTGCCCTTGAAGCCAAGCCGAGTGCCGGATTGGGCGCCACTGGTGATCTTGTTACCCAGCGGTGAGCTGGTGCCGACCTGCCCAAAGTCTCTGACGAACCCCATATCCACAATGCCGTAGATCTCGACTGCTGATTGCGCGTGCGCAGTACCGGTCAAAGCGCCAGCCACTGCCAGCGCGAAATGCAACTTCTTCATCGTCATCCCCAATTGAAAGTTTTTCGAGCGATCCGTGCGAGTCGGATGTGCCGAAAGTTAATTGTTGAAATGAAAACGACTTGAAGATCGGCGGCCGATCAAAGCCAGTTTTGGGAAGCGTGTTGGGCTTTTACAAACACTGTTGTTTTATTAACACGCACTCGCGTTGACGCCACTTGAGTCTGGCCGCAGAGTTCGCATGTTTTCGATTTGATAATGTTTGCGGCCTTACCCCTGTCCGATGGCCAACCGTGAAGAACTCCTGATTATTCGATCTGCGCGCTCCGGCAACGCGCAGGCGCAGCTTGCGCTCGGCAAGCGCTACCTGGAAGGCAGCATCAGCCTGCCGCAAAGTCATGCGACCGCCTTGCACTGGCTGGAAAAGGCCGCCGAGCAAAACCAGCAGGAGGCATGGATGCTGATCGGCGAGCAAGTCCCGTTCGCCGTTGCCGCGCAGGCCGGCGACGCCTTGCGCGTCGCGCTTTGGTATGAGCGGGCGTTCGAACATAAGTCCGCCCGTGCCGGTCTGGTATTTGCGATGCTCGTTTTCTCGGGCTGGTCGCGCGCCGAACCGTCCCTTCGGCAGAAATCGATGCGCGCGCTACAGGCCGCGGCCGAGGCCGGACTTCCCGACGCGCAGTGGCTGTACGCGCAGCAGCTCGGCATGCATGAATTGCTGGCGTCAAGCCGACAGCCGGCAGGATCGCCGCAACTCAACAGCCATCGTGATCAAATCCTCGACTGGGCCTCGAAAGCAGCGCGCGGTGGCGTCACAGAAGCCCAGTGTGCGCTCGCCGATTATGCGTGGCAGCAGGGTGAGGCCGAGCGCTTCATGCTGTGGGCGCTGCCCATGGCGCAAGAGCTCGACCGTCGGCAAAACGGTCCTGCCGCACAGCGGCGCGTGCTTGGTCAGCGCCAGCTAAGCTTATTCACGCGTTGCGCGAAGGCGATGATCCGCAGCAGCGAACCGAACACGCGTCTGATCGAGCGCTACCTGAAAATCGCCGGTGAAGGCGGCGATCCGGAAGCGCAGCTGACGTTCGGCCTGTGGATTGCGCGCATGGACGAAGAAGGTCAGCGGCTCAAACATATTCCCGGTGTCGCGCACTACAAGAAGGCGATACGCTGGTTATCGCAAGCGGCCGAACAGGGTGTATCGGCGGCATGGTTCGCCATCTCGCGCATTTATCTCAAGCCGGAGTTTTCCCGACGAAGCATCACCGAATCGCGCCGCTATCTCGAAATGGCCGCCGCCGCCGGCCATCAGCGTGCGCAGGTGGAGCTGGGACTGGTGTCATGGCGCTCGCGCCGGCTCGAAGCAGGGGGCGACATCGTCGCGGTGTATTGGCTGCAGAAGGCAGCAAGTCAGGGCGATAGCGAAGCGATAGCCTGGCTGGACAAGATCTCGCCGCCGGTACGCAAGTCCGAGTGGGCGGCAGCCGCGCGCGCGTCATTCAATCGTGAAGTGAGCAGCCAGTATCCCTTCCTCGCCGCACGGATAGAGCTCGCTTACTGGTTCGGGCTCACTCGCGCAGAGGCCTTGCTGATCGATGTAGAAACGGCCGATCACGGCCATTGTCTTGAGGTGGATATCCGCGAGTCTCATCCTCGCAGCCGACGCCGGCTGATTCAGGTCAAGACCGGAGAGCAGCGGCAGGCTATTGATCGCGCCACGCGCGTCTTTGATGTAGTCGACCTGCACGGTGAGCTCGGACCAGAGGGCAATTACCGGCAGCGCTTGTATCGCTTCCGGAGTCTGATCGCGCAGCGTCGCACACCGCATGCGGGACGACTCTGATCTGAAAGATCGAAAAAAAAGCGAATGCTCAGATCTCGATGCTACCGTCAAACACGCTGACGGCCGGGCCGGTCAGCATGACGGCGGCATCCCCGCCATTCCACGCAATGGATAATTCGCCGCCGCGCGTGGTGACCGATACCGGTGAGTCGAGCAGTCCGAGCGCAATACCTGCCGCCACGGCCGCGCAGGCGCCGGTGCCACAGGCCAGTGTCTCACCGGCACCGCGTTCGAACACACGCAGCCTGACCTGATGCCGGTTCATGATCTGCAGGAAGCCTGCATTGACCCGACGCGGAAAGCGCGGATGGTGCTCGATCGCCGGGCCGTCTTCCGTCACCGGTGCGGTGTCGACATCCTCCACCAGTTGCACCGCATGCGGATTGCCCATAGACAGCACTGCGAAGTCACAAATCTTGCCATGGACCTCGATAGGCCACAGCGTCGCCGTGCCTTGCGGCCGACCCTGCAAACCTGAAGCATCGAAAGGCACGCGCGGCAAATCGAAAATCGGCGCGCCCATATCGACCGTGATTCGACCATCATCTTCGAGGCGCGGCCGGATCACACCCGACATGGTTTCGACGCGAATCTCGCGCTCTTCAGTCAGCCCTTTGTCCACCACGAACTTCACAAAAGCACGCGCACCATTTCCGCACTGCTCGACCTCGCCGCCATCGGCATTGAAGATGCGATAGCGGAAATCGACACCCGGCTGTGAAGGACGCTCGACCACCAGTATCTGATCGGCGCCGATGCCAAAGCGTCGATCAGCGATCTGACGCCATTGCTCGGCGGTGAAATTGACGGATTGGTTAATCGCGTCGATCACGACAAAGTCATTACCCGCGCCGTGCATCTTGGTGAACTTCAGTTTCATGGAAGGCAGCCCTAAAAATCAGTCCTTATCGTACACGGACGGCAAGCCGGGCGGACGAGTCTTGAAACGCTTGTGCGACCAGAAGTACTCAGCCGGCACTTCGCGGATACAGTCTTCAATGAACGCATTCATGCGCACAGTCGCTGACTCGATATCCTCACCGGGATAATCTTCCCAGGCCGGATGAAAGCGCACCTTCCAGCCACGATAGTTCGGCCTGAACGAGGTGGTGACCGGAATCACCTGACCGCCGGTGGTCGCAGCAAGGCGGGCCGGCGCCGTCAGCGTAGCGGCCGGGACACCGAAGAAGGGAACGAAGATGGATTCCTTCCTACCGAAATCCATATCCGGCAGCATCAGGAAAGGCCGCCCTGCGCGCATCGCGCGGATGATGGGCTTGATGCCGGCGCTGCGCGAGATCAGGAAGCGTTCCGCTTCTTCCGCCGTCGCAAATCGCACGCGCCCCTTGCGCAAGGCCTCGTCAAACACCCGATTGCGCTGCCGGGAGTAGATCGAGCACAGCGGTCCATCCATCGAGATCGCAACACCAGCCACTTCGAGGCAAACGAAATGCGGGCACAGAAAAATAACCGGACGCTCGGAAGCGAGCGCAGCCGGCACGGCCGGATCGAGTTCAATCAGGCGTCGCAGTCGCTGCTCGGAGGCCCACCACAACACGCCGCGCTCCAGCACACTGCGTGCATAAGCCTGAAAATGCGCGCGTGCGATCCGATATCGTTCGTCCTCCGGAAGTTCGGGCAGACAGAGCGCGAGATTGGTCAGTGTGATGTGCCTGCGGCTTCGCATCAGTACGAACAGCACATTGCCGAGCGCAACGCCGATGCGTCCGAGCACCGGTAGCGGCAGCCAGTGCAGCAGCCACATCAGGGCGAGCATCAGTCGCATGCTGCAACCCGGGCCGGCTTGATGAACGATGCGGGGGACGCTGACAAAAATTGAAACGAACGAAGCGGCATCAGGGAAAAAACGCGATTGATTTTGCTGAATTCAGGCAAGTTGCGTAAAATAGCATCAAACACCGCCGAGTTAATAGACAACTTGCGAGGCGGTCTACAAATTTCGCTAAAGCGTCGCAGGCTCACTGGGTTGACCGCGACACTATGTCAACTTTTCTTCATCAGGGAGCTTGCATGTCAAACGAATACCTCTTCACGTCCGAGTCGGTGTCCGAAGGTCATCCGGACAAAGTCGCCGACCAGATCTCCGACGCCATTCTCGATGCGATCCTCGCGCAGGATCCGCGCGCGCGCGTCGCTGCCGAGACCCTGTGCAATACCGGCCTCGTTGTGCTGGCCGGCGAGATCACGACCACCGCGAACGTTGACTACATCAAGATCGCGCGTGACACGCTGAAAGACATCGGCTACGACAACACCGACTACGGCATCGATTACAAAGGCTGCGCAGTGCTCGTCGCGTATGACAAGCAGTCACCTGACATCGCCCAGGGCGTTGATGAAGGCAAGGGTATCGACCTCGATCAGGGAGCGGGCGACCAGGGCCTGATGTTTGGTTACGCCTGCAACGAGACGCCGGACCTGATGCCGGCCGCAATCTATTACGCGCACCGCATCGTCGAGCGCCAGTCGCAGCTGCGCAAAGACGGCCGTCTGCCCTGGCTGCGTCCGGATGCGAAGTCGCAGGTCACGCTGAAATATGTTGATGGCAAGCCGGTTGCGATCGATACCATTGTGCTCTCCACGCAGCACGCGCCGGAGATGGAGCATAAGCAGATCGAAGAAGCTGCGATCGAGCAGATCATCAAGCCGGTGGTGCCGGCGGAGTGGATCAAGAACACCCGCTACCTGATCAACCCGACCGGCCGCTTCGTGATCGGCGGTCCGCAGGGCGACTGCGGCCTGACCGGTCGCAAGATCATCGTCGACACCTATGGCGGCGCGGCGCCGCACGGCGGTGGCGCCTTCTCCGGAAAGGATCCGTCGAAAGTTGACCGCTCCGCTGCCTACGCCGGCCGCTATGTGGCGAAGAACATTGTCGCCGCCGGTCTGGCCGAGAAATGCCAGATCCAGATCTCGTATGCGATTGGTATCGCGCAGCCGACCTCGGTGATGGTCACCACCTTCGGCACCGGCAAGATCAGTGATGAAAAAATCTCCGAACTCGTGCGCGAGCATTTCGATCTGCGTCCGAAAGGCATCGTGCAGATGCTGGATCTGCTGCGCCCGATCTATCGCAAATCAGCGGCCTACGGACATTTCGGTCGCGACGAGCCGGAATTCAGCTGGGAGCGTACCGACAAGGCTGCCGCGCTGAAGAAAGCCGCCGGTTTGTAATTCGCTGTTCACCCCTGGCTAAGAAGGGCAAGCATCGCTTGCCCTTCTTTTTTATCCGAGCCAATGATGCAAGCCATGTGCATTACGGCAAACTGAGCCATCTTTCCCGCTCACCATTGAATCAAACAACCCTTGCCTGACTGCTACAGTGATCTCCCTCATCATTGCCGCCCTCAGGTCACCCCATGTGCATCACCAACGCACGACGCATCGCCTGCGTCGTTGCGCTCGCTGTAACAGCCACACTACTTTCCACCCACAATCTCAGCCTCGCGGATGAGTCGCACGCGAAGGCGGGCGCAAGACGAAACTTCACGGATCGGGAATCGGCGTCGGATACGGCACTGGTGGAGCGACTGATCATCACGCCGCATCCGACCGAGGCTGGCAAGTCGAATGCGCAACGCGGAAAGCAAACGCCACACTGTCTGAAGGCAATCGCAAAAGTGAATCAGGCGGCGGAGCGCAAGCTCGGCGATGGTTCTGATCTGCGCAAGCTCGATCGCCTGATGACGGTCAGCGAAGCCCGGGCACTTTCCGCGCAGCTGCAGCAGTGCGGTGAAGTGATCGCGGCCGAGCCCGATCTGATGATGCATACGCAAGGCACCGCACCCAACGACCCCGGCTATGCCAGCGGATCCGGACAATGGAATTACTTCGCGCCGGCGGGCAGCAATCAGGGTGGCGCCGATGTGCCGGGCGCATGGGACATCACGCTGGGCAGTGGCAATGTCGATGTCGCGGTGATCGACACCGGCTACCGTCCCCATATCGACTTGCAGCAGATGCTGGCCGGCTATGACTTCATCAGCAGCACCAAGGTATCCATGGACGGCGACGGCCGCGATGCTGATGCGTCCGACCCCGGTGATTACGCGGCCGCCGGCGATTGCGGCAGCGGTAGCGCAGCGACCCGGTCCAGCTGGCATGGCACGCATGTGATGGGCATCATCGCTGCGCTGATGAACAACGGCCTGTATGGCACCGGGATCGCGCCCAATGTACGCATCCTGCCGCTGCGCGCGCTCGGCCGCTGCGGTGGGTATACCTCCGACATCGTCGATGCCATGCGCTGGGCAGTCGGCATCGACATTCCCGGCGTGCCGCACAATACGACACCCGTGCGCGTGATCAATCTGTCGCTCGGAAGCACCGGAACGTGCTCAGCGGCGTTCCAGAGCGCGATCAAAGCGGTGAATGCGGCGGGTGCCATCGTTGTGGTCGCGAGTGGCAATGGTGGATCGAACGTCGTCAATCAGCCGGCTAACTGCAGTGGCGTGATGGCCGTCACGGCGAATGCGATCGATGGCGACAGCGCGGAATACGCAAACATCGGAACACAAATCATGATCAGTGCGCCCGGCGGTGGCTGTGGCACACAATCGATTAGCTGCATCCCTGGCTATACCCCTGACGGACCGGCGGTCTACTCGCTCGGCAACAGCGGCACGTCGACCCCACTGGCCGATAGCGCGGCGCTGAAGTACGGCACCAGCATGGCGGTGCCGCATGTGGTGGGTACGATCGCACTGCTACTGTCGATCAATCCGGTGCTGACCCGCAGCGAAATCACGTCTTTGCTGCGCAGTACGGCGCGGCCCTTTCCGAATAGCAGCGTCTGCCAGCTGAGCGAAAACCTCGGGCTGTGCGGCGCCGGGCTGCTCGATACACGGGCGGCGCTGGCCGCGATGCCGGGCGCGCCGCCCAATCATGTGCCGGTGCTGGTCACGGTGCCGGATCAGCAGGTCAGTTTCGGCGGCACGCTGCGTGTGCAGCTGCTGGCCACCGATGCCGATGGCGATGCGATCACCTATCACATCGATACTTTACCGGCCGGCGCGAGCCTGTCATCCGCAGGGCTGCTGACTTGGTCCAATGCCTCGCCGGTCGGCAGTCATCGTCTGAGTTGGACCGCTAGCGATGCGTCTGGCAGCAGCCTGCCGGGTCAGTTCAGTATTACCGTGACCGATAACGACAGCACTGCATTCGCGCCGGTCACTGGGGTTGCCGGCAGCAATGGCGGCAGTGGTGGCGGCGGCAGCATGGGCGGTGATCTGATGCTGGCCGCCGGCGGCGTCGCGGCGGTAATACGGCGCTGGCGCCGACAGTGAGACTGGCGCCACGCTGGCAGGCCGGCCTCGCGCTGGCGCTACCAGCATTGATCGCCAGCGCATTGCCTGATGCGGTGGCGGCACTCGGGTGGCAACGCGGCGCGATCGCGGACGGTCAGTGGGCGCGTCTGCTCACCGCGCACTTCGCGCATCTCGATACGCATCATCTGCTGTTCAACCTGCTCGGCCTCGTCGTGATCGTTGATCTGCTGCTGGCGCGCTGGACCTGGCGCGAGCTCGCGCCCCTGATCGCCGGCAGCGCGCTCGGTTGCAGCCTGCTGCTCTGGTGCTTCGAGCCCGAATTGCAGTGGTACGTGGGACTCTCCGGGCTGTTGCATGGGCTGTGGGCGGGCGCCGCGCTGCACGGCTGCCTGACCCGGCGCGGCAGGATGCCCGAAGCTGCGTTCATAGCGCTGATGATCAAGCTGGTCTGGATGAACCAGGGTTCGGGCACGATGCCGGTGTTGCCGATTGCGCATGTGTACGGTGCGCTGAGTGGCATTCTGTTCACGCTGATGCGGCGCGTACTCATCGTTTCGCCATTTCGATTAGAATAGCGGCCTGCCAAGGAGCGTTGCGACGGAAATCTGCTTTCCGCCAGGCTTGGCACTTCATGCAACGGCGCTCACGTTACTTTTTTCGTTTTTTCTAATGAAAGGAGCGCGTGATGAGCGCCGTACTGAAAGCTTCCCCGTCGATCGACTATTTTGTCGCCGACATCAGCCTCGCCGAATGGGGCAACAAAGAAATCAAGATCGCTGAAACCGAAATGCCGGGCCTGATGGCAATCCGTGAGGAATTCGCCGCCAAGCAGCCGCTGAAAGGCGCCCGCATCACCGGCTCGCTGCACATGACGATCCAGACCGCAGTGCTGATCCAGACGCTCGAGGCGCTGGGCGCGCAAGTGCGCTGGGCTTCGTGCAACATCTACTCGACGCAAGACCACGCCGCCGCTGCTATCGCGGCCGCCGGCACACCGGTGTTCGCGTTCAAGGGCGAGAACCTGGACGAGTACTGGGACTTCACGCATCGCATCTTCGAATGGCCGGATGGTGGCTACACGAACATGATCCTCGATGACGGTGGCGACGCAACCCTGCTGCTGCACCTCGGCACCAAGGCCGAAAAAGACCTGAGCGTGCTGTCCAATCCGGATTCGGAAGAAGCCGTCTGCCTGTTCAACTCGATCAAGGCCAAGCTGAAGACTGATCCGACCTGGTACTCAACCCGCCTCGCGCGGGTCAAGGGCGTGACCGAAGAGACCACCACCGGTGTGCATCGCCTGTATCAGATGCACAAGGAAGGCAAGCTGGCCTTCCCGGCAATTAACGTGAATGACTCGGTCACCAAGTCCAAGTTCGACAACCTGTATGGCTGCCGTGAGTCGCTGGTCGATGGCATCAAGCGCGCGACCGACGTCATGATCGCCGGTAAGGTTGCCGTCGTCGCCGGTTATGGCGATGTGGGCAAGGGCTCGGCACAGGCACTGCGCGCACTGTCGGCGCAGGTGTGGGTCACTGAAATCGATCCGATCTGCGCGCTGCAGGCGGCGATGGAAGGCTATCGCGTCGTGACGATGGATTACGCCGTCGAGCACGCCGATATCTTCGTGACCGCAACCGGCAACTACCATGTGATCACGCATGAGCACATGAAGAAGATGAAGGACCAGGCGATCGTCTGCAATATCGGTCACTTCGACAACGAGATCGAAGTCGTCGCGCTGAAGCAGTACACCTGGGAAAACATCAAGCCGCAGGTCGACCATGTGATCTTCCCGAACGGCAAGCGCATCATCCTGCTGGCGGAAGGCCGTCTGGTGAACCTCGGTTGCGGTACCGGCCATCCGTCGTATGTGATGAGCTCGTCATTCGCCAACCAGACCATCGCGCAGATCGAGCTGTTCACGAAGACTGCGGACTACCCGATCGGTGTTTACACACTGCCTAAGCATCTCGACGAAAAAGTCGCGCTGCTGCAGCTGAAGACGCTGAATGCGCAGCTGACCAAGCTGACCGAAGAGCAGGCTGCGTACATCGGTGTGAAGAAGGAAGGTCCGTACAAGCCGGAACATTATCGTTACTGATCTGGCGTGTTTATGGCGGGTGTCGCCTGCGGCTCGACCCACCCTATGCTTCATTGAGACATAGGGCGGGTTGAGCGAAGCGATACCCGCCAGATGCCCCGCCCTCATGCGCCTCTTACTCATCTGGCTCATCAACACCGCCGCGATCTTCGCGCTGCCGCACCTGCTCCAGACGGTACAGGTCGACAGTTTCACGACCGCGCTGCTGGCCGCGCTGATCCTCGGCCTCGTCAACACGCTGATCCGTCCCATCCTGTTGCTACTGACGCTACCGGTCACCTTCCTGACGCTGGGCCTGTTCGTATTCGTCATCAACGGCCTGATGTTCTGGGCAGTCGCCGATATGGTGCAGGGCTTTCAGGTCGCCAGTTTCGGCTCGGCGATCGTCGCCGCTTTCGTGTACAGCGTGATCTCGTGGCTGTTGTCGGCCCTCTTACTCTGAAAAACCATGCAACAACCCAGTTTCAGCGTCGAATTCTTTCCGCCCAAGACGCCTGAGGGCACCGAGAAACTGCGTGCTGCGCGCAAGCAGCTGTCGGTGATGCAGCCGGAATATTTTTCGGTCACCTTCGGCGCCGCCGGTTCCACGCAGGCCGGCACCCACGATACCGTGCTCGAGATTCAGGCCGAAGGCTACCGCGCTGCGCCTCACCTGTCCTGCATCGGCCGCACCCGTGCGGATCTGCGCGAGATCATCCATGGCTACCAGGCCAAGGGCATTCGTCATCTGGTCGCGCTACGCGGCGACCTGCCCAGTGGTTTTGGCGGCACATTCGGCGAACTGCATTACGCGAGCGACCTGATTGAGTTCATCCGCGCCGAGACCGGCGACTGGTTCCACATCGAAGCGGCCGCGTATCCGGAAATGCATCCGCAGGCGAAGTCGCCGCAGGACGACCTGCAAAACTTCGTGCGCAAAGTGAAAGCCGGCGCGAATTCTGCGATCACACAATATTTTTTCAATGCGGATGCTTACTTTCGCTTCGTCGATGATGCGCAAAAACTCGGTGCGAATGTGCCGGTCGTGCCCGGCATCATGCCGATCACGAATTACTCGCAGCTGATGCGTTTCTCCGATATGTGCGGTGCTGAAATGCCGCGCTGGATACGATTGAAACTGGCGTCATTCGGCGACGACTCCGAATCGATCCGGGCCTTCGGTCTGGACGTGGTATCGCAGATGTGCGAGCGCTTGCTGGCTGGCGGCGCGCCGGGCCTGCATTTCTACTCGCTGAATCAGGCCGGACCGGCGCTGGCAATCTGGCAGCGCCTGAAGCGTGACTGATTAGTCTGTAATGATCGCATCGAGCGGCACGTCGTGCGGCTCGGCCGCGAAATCTAGCTTCGAAAAAGCATAGGCAATGCCGACCGCTTTCGGCCTCGGCATCTGCGCCAGCGTTCGGTCGAAATAGCCGCCGCCGAAGCCTAGCCGCAAGTTACCCTCGGTGAATCCGATGCAGGGTGCGAGTACCGCGTCTGGTTGGATATAGTCACCACGCGCAGCCGGCGCCATCGTGCCGCTCGCATCTTTCACCAGCGCGTCGCCCGCCTGCCAGCGCACAAACACCAGTGGCTGATGACGTTCAAGCACCACGGGCATCGCCAGCCCCACACCATGCGCCGGCAATTGCGCATACAGCGCCGACAGATCGGGCTCGCCCGCAATGGCCAGATAGCCGCCGAGCACTTTCACCTGATGTTCCTGAAGCCACTGCAACAATCGCGCCGCGATCCGCGCGTCGGCCTGCGCTTTGTCGTCGGCTGACAGCGCGCGCCGCGCGGCGATCAGTTGCTGGCGCAAGTCGGGTTTATTTGACGGTTTCATCATCATCGAAATTCGCAGTGTTCCTCGGATTCATTGCGCAGCAGCATGCTATTCTAAAGAACAAAATTCATGGCAGTAAGCCACACAGGCAGGATGGGATGAAGCGTCACACGAAATTACTGGCGGGTCTGTTATTCAGCGCGGCATCGTCCGCACTGCTGCTGCCTTCGGCAGCGCTGGCGTCGCCGGCAGCGACCCGTCATGCCTTACTGACGGCCAGTCCCGCCGACGCTGACTTTGTTGCGCTGCGCGAAGCCGCACTGCGTGGCGACACCGGCGAGGCTGGCCGCATTTCCGCGCGCCTCACCAGCTATCCGATTCAATCTTATGTGGAGTACTACCGGCTCTACCCGCGGCTGGGTGCTGCGCCCGAGGGCGAGATCCGGCAGTATCTGGAGCGCTATGACGGCACGGCCATCGCGGACCGCTTGCGTAATGACTGGCTGCTCTGGCTGGGCCGCGCGCATGACTGGCGCGTGTTCGACGAACAGTATCCGCGCTTTGCGCTGAATGACGACACGCAAGTTAAATGCTACGCGCTGATGTCGCGTATGGCGAAGGGCGAAAATGTCGCCAAGCCTGCACGCGAATTACTGCAGCAACCGAAATATTATGGTGATGCCTGCGTCGAGCTGATCGGCCGGCTCGCGCAGGACAAGAAATTCAGTGAGTCCGATGTGTGGCGACAGATCAGGTTATCGGTCGAGGTCGGGATGACCGGCATTGCGCGCCGCATCGGCCACTACACTGATGTCAACGACAAGCAGCTAGCGCAGGCAATTGACAAACCCTATGCGATCCTTGACCGCAGCGCTAACGGTGGCCGCACCACGCATGAACTCTTCCTGATCGCGCTCGGCCGCGCCGCTCGTGATAATCGCGACAAGGCCGTTCGCGCACTGGAGAAGGCGCAGTCGCGGCTGAATTCCGAGGAGATAACTATCGCCTGGTCGCAAATCGCGTTGCAGGCTTCGCTCGGTTTGCAAAAAGATGCAGCAAATTACTGGCGCCGCACCTTCGATGCGCCGCTTTCGGTGGAAGGCTATCAATGGCGCGTGCGCGCTGCGCTGCGTGATGGCGACTGGGCCATGGTCGCCAAAGCGATCGATGCCATGCCGCGCGAATTGCAGAAAGACCCGGCGTGGACCTACTGGCGCGGCCGCGCGCATGCGGCGATGGGTCGTGCTGATGATGCGAAGCCGCTGTATCAGCAGCTCGCCGGCCAGCATCATTTTTACGGCTTGCTTTCGAGCGAAGAACTGATGCAGCCGATCGTACCGCCACCCAAACCGTCACCGCCGACCTCGGCCGAACTCGCCGAGGCAAGCGCAAATGCAGGGCTGCAGAACTCGCTGAAGTTTTATGAACTTGAACTGCGCTATGAGGGCAATCGCGAGTGGAACTGGCAATTGCGCAAGATGAATGACAGGCAACTGCTCGCAGCTGGTGAATTCGCGCGCAAGAGCGAGGTGCTCGACCGTATGGTCGCCAGCGCCGATCGCGCGAAAACGGAACTCGATCTCAGTCATCGCTATCCCACTCCGCATGATGACATCATGCACGGCGCGACCTCGACCATTGGTCTCGACAAGGCCTGGGTCTACGGCCTGATCCGACAGGAATCCCGTTTCGTGAAGAGCGCACGTTCGTCCGTCGGCGCTTCCGGCCTGATGCAGATCATGCCCGGCACCGCGAACTATGTGGCCAAGAAAATCGGCATGACCGGCTTCTCGCTGGCGAACCTGAATGACACCCGAACCAACATCACGCTCGGCACGCAATATCTGAACATGGTGCTCGCGAACCTTGGCGGCTCGCAGACGCTGGCCACGGCTGCGTACAACGCCGGCCCCAGCCGTCCGCGTCAGTGGCGCGCGCTATTGGATAAGCCGGTCGAGGGCGCAATCTTTGCCGAATCCATTCCGTTTTCCGAGACGCGCGGTTACGTGAAAAACGTGCTGGCGAATGCCACCTGGTACGCAGCACAATTTGAAAACCGGCCGCAGTCGCTGAAGGCGCGCCTCGGCGTCGTCGCGCCACGCGACGCCAATCTCGCGGAGCTGGGCGACCTGCCCTGATAACAGCATGCGTCATGAATCCATACTTCTGATCGGCGGTACCGGCTTCATCGGTACCGCTATTGCCGCGCGATTGTCAGCGGCGGGAAAGCGCGTGATCGTGCCGACGCGCCGCTTCACGCGCGCGAGGCATTTGCAGGTGCTACCGACGGTGCAGATCGTCGAAGCCGATGTCTTCAACGAAGCGCAACTGAGCAAGCTGCTCGCACAAGTCGATGCGGTGATCAATCTGGTCGGCGTGCTGCACTCGCGCCCCGGCGATCCCTGGGGGCCGGCCTTCGAGCATGCGCATGTCGCGCTACCCAGACTGCTGGCGCGCACCTGCGCGCAGCAGGGCGTAAAGCGTGTACTGCAGATGAGCGCACTCGGCGCAGACACCAACGGTCCGTCGATGTACTCGCGTTCCAAGGCTGCCGGCGAACGCATCCTGCTTGACGCTGAAGGCCTGCAGGTCACGTCCTTCCGGCCTTCAGTCGTGTTCGGTCCCGACGATAAATTCCTGAATACCTTCGCCAAGCTGCAAGCGATCGCGCCGCTGATGGCCGTCGGTGGTGTCGGTACGAAATTCCAGCCCGTGTATGTGGGTGATGTCGCGCAAGCGTTTGCTGATGCGCTGGATGACCCGGCAACAATCGGTCAGGTCTACGAGCTGGTCGGGCCGCATGTGTACACGCTGCGCGAACTGGTGCAGCTGGCCGGCGAGTACAGCGGCCACCGCCGTCCCGTGATCGGGCTGCCCGATACAGTCGCGCGTGTGCAGGCATTCGTGCTCGAACACCTGCCCGGCCCGACACTGATGAGCCGCGACAATCTCGACTCAATGAAAGCCGACAACGTCGCCAGCGCTCAGTATCCGTTGCCACCGCACTGGAAGCCGACACCGATCGAAGCTGTCGCGCCCGGCTATTTACATCCGAACGCATGACCGGTTTCACGACCTATGTCGTCGGTGGTGCAGTACGCGATGCGCTGCTCGGGCTGCCGGTCAAGGACCGTGACTACGTGGTGGTAGGCGCCACCCCGGAGCAGATGCAGGCACAGGGTTTTGTGGCGGTCGGCAAAGACTTTCCGGTATTCCTGCATCCGCAGACCCACGAGGAATATGCGCTCGCGCGCACCGAGCGCAAGACCGCGCCCGGCTATGCCGGCTTTGCGTTTCATGCGTCGTCCGATGTGACGCTGGAGCAGGACCTTCAGCGGCGCGATCTGACGATCAATGCCATTGCGCAGCACGCGGACGGCACACTGATCGATCCCTATGGTGGCCGTGCTGATCTCCAGGCAAAAATCTTCCGGCATGTGTCATCGGCATTTGCCGAAGATCCGGTACGCATCCTGCGCGTCGCACGCTTCGCCGCACGCTTCACCGAGTTCACGGTCGCGGCCGAGACGCTGGCGCTGATGCAGGCGATGGTCCGTTCCGGCGAAGTCGATGCGCTGGTACCCGAGCGCGTGTGGCAGGAGATGTCGCGCGGGCTGATGGAAGCGAAGCCGTCGCGGATGTTCGAGCTGCTGCGCGATTGCGGCGCGCTCGCGCGTATCCTGCCCGAACTGGATGCGCTGGCCGGCGTGCCACAGCCGGCGCAACATCATCCCGAGATAGATACCTTCGTGCATGTGATGCTGGTGGTGGATACCGCCGCATCGCGCGCGCTGCCGCTGGCGACGCGCTTTGCCGCGCTGATGCATGACCTCGGCAAGGCCACGACCGACCCTGCTGACTGGCCACGGCATATCGCGCACGAGGTGCGCAGCGCTGGTCTGGTTGAGCAGGTCTGCCAGCGGCTCAAGGTGCAGAACGACATCCGTGATCTCGCGATCATGACTGCGCGCGAGCACGGCACGGTTGGGCGTGCCGAAGAAATGCGCGCTGCCACCATCGTCAAGTTGTTTGAGCGCTGTGATGCGTTTCGCAAGCCCGCGAGATTCTCGGCGATGCTCGACGCGAGCGAGTGCGATCATCTGGGGCGCGAAGGCATGGCCGACCGTCCCTACCCGCAAAAGCCACTGCTGCTGTCCGCGCTGGCCGCAGCGCAATCTGTAAATGCTGGTGCGATTGCTGCCGGCGTGATGGCGACTGCACCCGTACGTGCATCAGAAAAAATCGCCGAAGCCGTGCATGCAGCACGCGTGCATGCGGTTGACGCGGCGATAAAAAAAGCGGACCCGTCGCACTGATCGGGTCCGCAGCACACCGCAGAGACAGTTGGTTCCGGGCGTGGTTCCGAAGGAGAACTTCGTTCTACGCTACTTACTTCGCCGGTGACGCTGGCGCCGGCGATGGCGCCGGAGCCGGAGCGCCGCCCTGATGCCGCATCATCATCCCGTCACGGATTTCGTCCGGCATTAACTTGCCGTCATGGTTCTTGTCCAGCGCGTCGAAGTCGCGCGACAGCATCTTCATGCCTGCGGCATCGACCTCGGCACGGCTCAGCGCGCCGTCGCCATCCTTGTCCGCCGCCTTCCAGCGCGCTGACATCGGTGATCCGTGCTTGCCGTGCATGGCCTGATGGTGTGCCCGCATCTCTTCCTTGCTGATCGAGCCATCCTTATTGGTATCGGCCTCGGCAAAAGTCTTGTCGACACCGATGCGGACTTCGTCCTTGCTCAGCTTGCCATCCTGATTCGTATCGAATTTCTCGAACATCGGCGGCATACCATCGCCATGCCGGTGTCCCTCCTGCCGCTGCCCGTCATGGGCATGAACCTGTAGCGCGAAACCGGCGCCCAGCAAGGCTGCGATCGCGAAACCTGCGCGAGATGATGTTGTCATGATGGCCCTTTCGGTGTGTGGGTAATACGTTCATCATCACGCCGCGCATCGCGGCTCCGCGACAGTTTTACCGGCTGTTACAGGCCCGGCGCTGAACCCGTTCGACCCTGATGTGGTCGCAGTGGTGCCGGCAGCATTGCGCGTCAGCAGCGCCATTTTACGAACCGGCGTCTCGCTGCCATACTCTGTAGTACAGACCTATAAAAACCGGAGGAGACCCCATGAATGCCCCACTTGATCCGCAGCACGCGCTGCAGACGGAGGCCTTCTCTCTTGACGACAAATACACGCTGGAGCGCGGCCGTGTGTTCCTGACCGGCACGCAGGCGCTGATCCGCCTGACCATGATGCAGCGGCAGCGCGACCTGAAAGCCGGATTGAACACCGCCGGTTTCATCAGCGGCTATCGCGGCTCACCGCTGGGTTCGGTCGATCAGACCGCGATGAAGGCGCAATCATTTCTGGAAGCCCATCAGGTGCGCTTCCAGCCCGGCGTGAATGAAGATCTGGCCGCCACCAGCATCTGGGGCACGCAGCAGCTGCAGCTGTTCCCCGGCGCGAAGCATGACGGCGTGTTCTCCATGTGGTACGGCAAAGGTCCGGGTGTCGATCGCTGCGGCGACGTGTTCAAGCATGCGAACGCAGCCGGCAGCGCGAAGCACGGCGGCGTGCTGGTGCTGGCCGGCGACGATCATGGCGCGAAGTCATCCACCACCGCGCACCAGAGCGAACACATCCTGAAGGCGTGCGGAATTCCGGTGCTGTATCCGGCCTCAGTCCAAGAGTATCTCGACTTCGGTCTGCATGGCTGGGCGATGAGTCGTTACACCGGCCTGTGGGTTGCGATGAAATGCGTGACCGATGTGGTTGAGTCTGGTGCCACTGTCGACATCGATCCTGAGCGCGTGCAGATCGTGCTGCCGGAAGATTTTGATATGCCACCCGGTGGGCTGAACATCCGCTGGCCTGACCCCGTGCTGGAGCAGGAAGCGCGGCTGATCAACTATAAATGGTATGCAGCGCTGGCCTACGCGCGTGCGAACAAGCTGAATCGCGTCGTGTGGGACAGCCCCCGCGCGCGCTTCGGCATCCTCAGCGCAGGCAAGGCCTATCTCGACACGCGACAGGCACTCGATGATCTCGGCATAGACGAGCAGGTCGCGCAGGACATCGGCCTGCGGCTCTACAAGGTCGGTATGAACTGGCCGCTTGAAGCGACCGGTGTGCGCGAATTCGCGACCGGTCTCGAAGAAATTCTGGTTGTGGAGGAAAAGCGCCAGCTACTCGAATACCAGCTGAAAGAAGAGCTGTACAACTGGCGCGATGATGTGCGCCCGCGCGTGGTGGGCAAGTTCGACGACACCGGCGAATGGAGCAATACGCGCCATGCCGGTCACGGCGACTGGCTGCTGCCGGGCACTTATGAACTGAACCCAACGCTGGTGGCACGCGCGATCGCCGCGCGCATCTCGAAATACTTCGCTGGTCATCCGATCGAGCAGCGTGTTCGCGAACGCATCGCCTACATCGAGGCGAAAGAGGCTGCGCTGAAAGTGACCACGCCCGATCCGCAGAAAGATCGCATTCCGTATTTCTGCTCGGGCTGTCCGCACAATACGTCCACGCGTGTTCCCGAAGGCAGCCGCGCATTGGCTGGCATTGGTTGCCACTACATGGTGCTGTGGATGGATCGTGAAACCGCAACCTTCACGCACATGGGCGCAGAGGGCGCCACCTGGATCGGCGAAGCGCCGTTCACCGAAGAATCGCATGTGTTCGTCAATCTTGGCGACGGCACCTACTTTCATTCCGGCCTGCTTGCGATACGCGCGGCGGTGTCGGCCAAGGTGAATCTCGCCTACAAGATCCTGTACAACGATGCTGTCGCGATGACCGGTGGACAGACCCATGACGGTGTGCTGAATCCGGCGGTCATCTCGCGGCAGATTGCAGCCGAAGGCGTGACACCCATCATCGTCGTCACTGATGATCCGGATAAATACCCGGCAGATACCGACTGGGCGCCTGGCGTGACGATACGCCATCGCAGCGAGCTCGATGACGTGCAGCGTGAGCTGCGCGAAGTGAAAGGTGTCTCTGCGCTGATCTATGACCAGACTTGCGCATCCGAGAAACGTCGCCGGCGCAAGCGCGGTACCTATCCCGATCCGGCTAAACGCGTGGTGATCAATGACCTGGTCTGCGAAGGTTGCGGCGATTGCAGCGTGAAATCCAACTGCCTGTCGGTCGAGCCGCTGGAGACCGAGTTCGGTCGCAAGCGTCAGATCAATCAGTCAACCTGCAACAAGGATTACTCCTGTGTCAGTGGTTTTTGCCCGAGCTTCATTACCGTCGAAGGCGGACAACTGAAAAAGCCGAAGAAGGTCGCGAAAGCCGATGGCGGCTGGACGGCTATGGATCGTGCGCAGGCCTTGCCTCCGCCGGTGATCTCATTGCTGGAGAAGCCCTATGGCGTGCTGGTGACCGGCATTGGCGGCACCGGCGTCGTCACGGTCGGCCAGATCCTCGCCATGGCTGCGCATGTCGCCGGTAAATCCTGCAGTGTGCTCGACATGAGCGGGCTCGCGCAGAAAGGCGGACCGGTGATGTCGCATGTGCGTCTTGCCGATTCGGATGAACACATCTTCTCGACCCGCGTCGGCACCGGCGCTGCCGATCTGCTGATTGCGTGCGACGTGCTGGTTGCCGCCAGCAAGGACGCACTGTCGCGCATGGGACAGGGGCGCACGAATGCAGTCGTCAACGCAACGCTTGCGCCGACGGCTGCCTTCGTGAAGAACCCGGACTGGACCTACCCGGACGCCGTATCGGTGGCTGTCATCGCTGAAGCCTGCGGCGCCGACCATGTCGATGCATTACAAGCTGGCAAACTCGCGACCACGCTGATGGGTGATTCAATCGCAACCAACATGTTCATGCTCGGCTATGCATGGCAGCGCGGCTGGATTCCGTTGCCGGAACAGGCGCTGCTGAAAGCCATCGAGTTGAACGCGGTGTCGGTCGAATTCAATCAGCAATCCTTCGCGTGGGGTCGTCTCGCGGCGCATGATCTGCCGTCACTCGAGCACGAGGTCAGCGGACTGGCACCGGCGCAGGTCATCAATTTCAGACGCAAGGAATCGCTGGATGAACTGATCCGGCGACGCGTTGAATTTCTCACCGCTTACCAGAGCGCGAAGTATGCGGGCAGCTATCGCGACTTCGTTGCACGCGTGCGTGCACATGAAGAGCGTATTGTCGGCAATGGCCAGCCGCTGAAGCTGACTGAGGCCGTCGCGCGCTACTTGTTCAAGCTGATGGCATACAAGGATGAGTATGAGGTGGCGCGCTTGCACAGCGCCCCGGCATTCAAGTCGCGCATCGCCAGCCAGTTCGAAGGCAAGTACCAGATCAAATATCATCTTGCACCGCCTTTGTTTTCCAAGCGTGATTCGCAGGGACATCTGGTCAAGCAGCAATTTGGCCGATGGGTTGGCTTCGTCTTCCCGGTACTGGCCAGCCTGCGCTTCCTGCGCGGCACCGTGCTTGATCCGTTCGGCCGTACCGAAGAGCGAAGAACCGAGCGCGCACTGATCAAGGACTACAGAGACAACATCGGCGCACTATGCACCTCCCTGACCCTGGAAAGCCTGCCGCAGGTGATCGAGATTGCGAGTATTCCGGAACATATTCGCGGCTACGGCCATGTGAAAGAGCGACACCTGCGTGATGCAAAAGCAAAAGAGGCGCGCTTGCTGGAAGCATTGAGACTGGGCGCGAGGCTGGTGTCGCGCGGTGAGCAAGCGGCCTGAGTTTTGTCGGCGTCCAGTTGACTTCAGGGTGCTGCTATTGACGGATCGGCCGAGTCTCAAGCTTTGCCCGATAAACAGCATTGATCACGACGAGGTAATCGACCCATGAGACGATTTCTGGGCTTGCAGTTCATAGTTTTATTTTTAGCGAGCAATGCCATGGCCATTGAAGAACCCGCCTACCGTTCCCTGATCAACGAGCCGCCGTTCGAGCATCGTGCTTACTCAGACTATGTGATTGCTGAAACCGACATCGCCGGAGATTTTGATGCTGCAAGCACCAGGGGATTCCGGCGCGTCGCTGCGTATATCTTTGGTGAAAATTCTCTGCCGAATGGTGAGAACAAAAAAATCGCGATGACGGCACCGGTCACTGTTGAAGAAAAGCCTTCGGGTTGGCGCCTGCAATTTGTGATGCCTGACGGCGAAAATCTCGAATCCTTACCCAAGCCCAAGAACGCTGAGATACGCCTCAAGAAAGTCCCCGAGCATCAGATGGCGGTGATTCGATTCAGCGGCTGGACGACCAAGGCCGCTATTGAAGAGCAAACAGAAAAACTGAAGGCTTGGATGAGTGCCAAGAAACTGAAGGCAGTCGGCTCACCGCAAGTGGCCCGTTACAACGATCCATTCACGCTGCCGTGGCGGCGTCGTAATGAGATCATGATTCCGGTGATTCCCTAAGAACTGACTAGATACTGCATGTTTTGGGATTCATAGTGCCATGCACTGGGTTCGATCATCGCCATCTCGGTGCGATTAGTGCTTTACTTATCAAACTACATAGTTTCCGCATTGATTGGCTTGTGAGCTATCAGAACATCATTAGTCAGATGAAAAAATGAATGTCTTATACTTCGGCCACAAGCCTTCAAAATATCTTTTGGTTGATAATTTTATCGCCAACCAAATCCTTAAGCATCTGTTTCCTCGAAGCGTGACATGCCTATTCAATACTAATTCCTGACCTTCAGATCATGCTGCGGCCTAATGCTTTAAGTTAAAAATTTTTGGAAGCGCAAACCATATGCCGCTCGGATCAGGATCGTGCCCGGAAGAAAGCCATTCCGCAATAATGGCATCCGCTATTTGTTCAGAGTCTTCCCCATAATCATTTCTAAGACGCCAATAATGCTCTCCGTCAGTGGCGCCTTCGACTGGCCTAGCTCCTTTTTCTAACAATCCTAGCAATGCTTGTCGAACATACTGAATTAATGCCTCGCCTTGGAGGCCGAAATCCAGTTTGCCGACTGGAATTATTTGCCAAAGGCCAATAGCATCGTCTTCCAGTTCGTTTGGTATGGACGTCAACCATTCGCTTATTGGAATACGGAAAACTTTATGTAAAGGTTCTGATTTCATTTACTTTGATGAATTTTGAAGCCACTTGGAATCGTTGGCGCAGTGCTCTTCACCGTATCGGTGGTCGAGCCGCTTCTTTGGCGTCGATCGTCTTGCTCTGACCCGCCGTGACCGTGTCATAGGCATTGCTTGCTGCCATAGCTGTATTAGCACTAGCGAGTGCCTTCATCCGACTGTCTTTGGCGTTCGATGCTGCTTTGACTATTTGCTGCGTGGTCTGTACCGCCGGGACGATGGGATTTGAAACCGCTACGGTAAGGCCGGTGATGGTTAAAAAACAGAAGAACATCCACGTTAATTAGTATGTGAAATAACAAAAGTTTATTGATCAGGCGAACAAGACGGATGTCCTATCCTTTCTTTACTTCAAGCATGAGGCTCATTACCTAACTTCGAAAAGAAGGAACTTAAGGCAGTGTCAAACTCAGCAAGGCTATTCATAACTTCATAATCGCTAATATGTGACTCTCCAAACTCGCCCTCATGCATTCCAAAAAAGAACCTTGGTAATCTGGAGGGGAGGTTCTTTTGATTCCCAATCGCTTTGTCTATTAAAGGATTTAGCCTTTCGACCGCCTCTGTAAAAATGGGCGTATTGTCGTCGTGACTTTCCAATACGCTTCTTAGTTGCAGGGCATTCTTTCGCAAATTTTCAGACGCATTCATTTAGTAAGGTTTTCTATGGTTGATTCATACGAAGTGGATTCCATAATCCACGATTGGGAACAATAACTTGAAAACTTGTTGGCGCCGTTGATCTTTCCCCCTGAGCAGTATTTGCAACTTCTGACAAAAATACTCTGGGGTTCTCTCCATTCTTGGGAGTGATTGAAACAAAGTCAAAGCCTTGGTAATCTCGCGTAGAGATTGTTTTTATTCTCAAATACTATCCCTATCTAATGCATTAGCCTGTCGATCGCTTCTGAAAAAAAATCGGAGTTTTGTCGCCGCAGCTCTCCAATACGCTATTCAATTGAAGCGTGTTTTTGCGAAAATTTTCAGACGCATCCATGTTGAAGAAGCGATTGTTTGGATGTTTTAAGAATCAAGTAAAAAGTGGAGGCTCCTCGCCTCCGCCCTTCTAGAGTTTTTACCAGGAGTGGGACGGTCGAGCGAAGTGCAGTAACTTACCGTTGTTCCAGTCAAACTCAAAAAGGTAATCGGTATAGCCATCGTTTCCTTCACAACCCCATTCGATGCCCCCAAAGTGGGCTGAGCTAGGCGGTAGATTGATGTATCCCTCTCTTGGGCGGGAGTTTTTGTCAATTTTGGGAATGTCTATAACTGTGCGTAAGGAAAAGTCACCGTTCCGCACAATTAGGCGATTGCTTCTTATGTCATCATTCTCAAAATGTATGACTCCGGTACGGTCGGCAAGTAACCGAACATAAAAGGGAGTTTCGTATTCCTTTTTCCGAAATGTCCACTTTGACCCCACGACTTTTTCTGCACCTGAATCCCGCTTGAAATTCTCGACTTCGTCGGTGTTTAGTGATTCATGCGAGATTGCGCCGTTGTTCCAAATTCTTGAGAGATTTGTTATCGTATCCACGTTAATTTTCCTTACTTCAAAAGCTTTGGTGAGGAGGTGGGTTTTAGGAAATTCCACCGGTCTTTCCCTTGAATGGTTTCATCAAAATGAATCTGAGTTCCGCCTCCTCGCAATGACTCGCCTGTTATTTCTTTTTGAAACCCGACAAATCCGATATTTGATTTCAGCGGCTGCATAACCCCTAGTTCAACCACATATAACTTTCCATCCACCTTCCTTGGCTTTTGTGCTTGTGTCATTTTTTGACCGAAAGGCGCGCGCTTCGAGACGCCGCGAGTCGTTCTATATTGATGCCCAGTAAAAAATTGTCAACGCCACCAAATGCCATACAACCAAACAGAAAGAATCCAAGTAAAAATTACTGCAACAAAAGAGTAATATATTCTTCTACCAAGCGGGGATGCCTCAGCCAGCCGCTGATCCCTTGTCTTATCAAGCAGTCCATTCAGAAGTTTCATTTGTTTTCTTTCTGTTTTATCTCTTTGCTGTAACTAGTTGGAGCAACATTCACACCGGGGCTGCCTATGCCCACCTCTAAAGCTGATTTTCCTCCATACGAATGATTCACGCCCCCGCCTACTCCAATAGGAATTACAGGAGAAATAGGATAAAAAGCTCCCGCTTGAGTACCGCCCCCACCTAAAAATGTATTGGTATCAGTGGCACCGGTTCCTCCAATAATTCTGCCTGCTGTTACGCTAAAACCAGGAGCTACCGAATATGCCGGATAAGTACGCATTAAGCTGCCACTTCCAAACACCGAGCCATCATGCAAATTAACAGCAACGCCACCCGAGGCGACATACAAAGTCCCTTGAATTGAGATGTAGTCTGGCGCGTTATATCCTCGGAACGGTGCCATTCCAGATGCGCATTCTGCCGTTACACAATCATTGCCCATAAACGGCTGACTTGGCTTTGATATAAATTGCCCGTTGAACGTTCCTTTTCCACCCACTGACGACATACCCGTGTTCGCGGCCACCTTGTCGGTGAATTTTTGAAACGGCGTATATTCGAACGCCCCAGCTGCCTTCTGCTGGTTGACCCAGACGATTTCCTGTGTGAGTCCGGCGGCCTCTGCCGGACTCACATAGTTTTGCTTGTACAGCGGCGATCCTTCGGGGAACTGTGCCCAACATTTCACCTCATAGCAAGCCGCTTTCGTCAAACGTTCTTCTGCCTTCTTGTTGCCATTGGCCTTAATCGCGATTTGCTGCTTTTCATCGAAGTGCAACTGCCGATTATTGGCATCCACCGACATCGCAACGCCTGCCCCCGTCGAGCCACCCACTGCAGCGCCGAGGCCAGCGGCAGTCAGTCCACCTACGTTCGCTGCGACGCCCTTAGCGACATTGGCGTTCATGCCCGCCTTCACCAAGGTATCTTCGAGGCTCGCCTGCATCTCATTGAGCATCGGTGCCGCTGCTGATGCTGCGCCTGCGCCAAGCGCGCCACTTATGTTACCTGCGAGGCCGCCCGTCGCGGTATGCATCAGAACACGGTAGGTGCCACCTTCAGACCAGCGATTTATCTCAGTGGCTAGCTCGGCTTGCTTCTGAGGATCGGTTTCGTTCTTTAGCTGTTCTCTCAACCCGGCGACCTGCGTATCCGCATAAGACGCCACCGCTTTAGGCGCCAGCGTGCTGAAGGTCTGCGTAATCTGCGTCTGTGCGGTGATTTCCTTCTGCACCTTGTCCGCATCAAAGATTTTCGCAATCCCCGTTTCCTTGTCACCGGTGCGCATCGTCGTGTCGCCAGCGATGCCGCTGATGCCGGCACGTGTAGTGCTGGCGTCGCTTCCGCTGTCATTGCCGAAGCCCACGCCGGTGCCGGTTGGTGCCAGTGCGCCCTGCGGAGAGAAGCCAGTGCCGATGTTCACGCTGACTGATTCTGCGGTGTAGTGCGCGCGGTTCTCGATATCGGTAGTGCTGAGCTGGCCGCCGGTGCTGAACTGGTTACGTCCTGCGTCGATCGCAGCTTGTGTGCTGGTGATGGTGCCGCCGATCAGGTGTGTGTCCCCGGCGACCTTCACGTCGAAGCCGCTATCACCAGCGCGGATGCCGGATTGCTCGGTCACGCTGGTATACGTGCTGTCGATGTTGCTCTTCGCGTAGTTGAGGTTCGCACTTGAAGCCGGCCCGATCGTTGCGCTGCCGCCGACTTGTTTCTGGTTGGCGATGTAGGTGCTGCTGTCCTGCAGGCTCTCGATACTGAGCTGCCCACCGCTGGCCACCGTCACCTGCGGTGCAGCGACGACGGCGCCTTGTAGCGTGGTGTCTCCACCCGATTGCATACTGGCTTGTTGGCCGGCGATCACTTGCGTTGGCGTCCAGTTCAGATCGTCGCCATCGGCATTGCCACGACCTTTGCTGCCAGATACGTTCACCCCAAAGCTACCCCGGGTATCGACAACGACGCCCAGGCTGGCACTCGAGTTACTGTTCTTGCTTCGCTGTGTTTGTGTGCTGGCGGCGGCGTTCAGATTCAATGCATGGTCGGCGTTCAGGCTGACCTGCTGGCCTGCCGCAATCTGGCTGCCCTGTACCGTCAGGTCGCTCTGCGCTTTGTCGCCGGTGGCTGTGATCGTCACGTTGCCACCTGCAGCGACAGTCGACGCGACGGCTCTGTCGCTGGTGAGTACGGTATGGCTGCTGCTCTTTGAGGTACCTACACTGACGGCTATCTGGATGCCGCCGATCTTGTCGATGCTGTCCGCGTCACGCGACGTATCTTTGCCAGCCGCATCGGTGCCGGTCTTGATTTGGTTGGGCTTGCCATTGATGGTCGTGCCCTGTCCGGCTTCTACAGCTTTTACCGCATTGTTGATCGCCATGCCGGTGTTGGCCGCAGCGAGCCCTTTCATGCGGCTGTCTTTCGTGTTCGATGCCGCTTCGACCATCTGCTGCCCGGTTTGCACTGCCGTGATGACGGGATTACTGATGGCGACCGTGATGCCACTTTGCCGGAACTGTGTGTCCGTGACCGTGGTCTCGGTATCGCGCGCTTCGACGATATTGACCTTGCGTCCCGCTATCGTCACATTGCCCTGCGGTGCGATCACGCTGCTACCGGTTTGGTTGACCGTGTCACCTGCAGCGATGGTGATATCGCCCTGGATGCTGCCAACGGTCGAGCCCACCGCTGTCGTACTCGTGGTAACTGCATCGTTACTCATGCTGCGGCTACCGATCGTGACGCCCACGCCGCCGGAGCTCATCAGACCGGACTGCGACTCTTTGCGGTAACGCGATTCGATCGATGTAGCGCTGGCGGCTTCGATGTTCACATCGCGTTGCGTAGTGACGCTCGTTGCCCCATCCGACACCACATCACTGCCGGTGATGCGCGCATCGCGCCCGGCGGCAATGGATACCTCGGCGCCGCTGACGGTGCTGCCAGCGACGTCGGTGCGGCTTGATGCAATACGGGTGGTGCTGGACGTCGAGCCCAACAGACCGCTGTCGGTAAAGTGCGTGCCCTGTGCGAACTCGTGTGTAGTCTCGCCCTGCGTGAGCTTCACGTCCTGACCCGCCGCCAACACAACGCCACCCGACTCGCTGCGTACGGTGGTAGCTTTTAGGTTGATATCGCGGCCGGCTGCGAGTTGTACGTCACTGTTGCCGGTAATCCGGGTGCCGACGTCATTGCTGTCGCGCTCACGCAGATAATTTTTCTTATCACGCCGTCCGACACCAGCGACTTCATTGTGGGTACTGACGGTGCCCAGCTGCAGATCGCGCCCGGCCACGATCGTGGTCGTTCCGTTGCCATCCTGTGTGATCGCAGCGGCATTCAGCGTTACATCCCGTCCTGCGGCCATCACGACCGGTCCGCTGCCATCGACATGCACGCTGGCGATGCGGTCAAGGTTCGTGCGGTCGGCAGTGCCGATGCCTTGCCAGTTACCGCTGTTGCGTGTGGCGCTTTGCGTGGTGCTCTCTAGCCTGAGATCACGCCCGGCGACGAGTGTCACGCCGTCGCTCGCTTTGATTGCACCACCGTGTTGAACGAAGTCGGTGTCAGCACTTGCCGTGACCGTCGTACCCGCCATCGTGCCGCGGTTGTCGATGCTGCCGGCCCGGAGCGTTAACTCCCCTTGTGCCGCCAGCAGGCCGGCGTTCGTGAGCGCATCCGTGACGATCAGATCAACCGACTCTGCCGAAATCAGCGTGCCATCGCCCTGCAGATCACCGGTCCGGGGTCGCAGATAGACCTGCGGTACCAGCACGCGCTGCACGCTGCCGTCGGGCATGGTCACTTCCTTTTCTACCAGCCACACCAGATCGGAAGTCAGTTGCGCGACCTGCTCGGCTGATAGCGCGATGCCTGGCTTCAGCTGCAGGCTGTGCGCTTGCGTGACGCCACTGTTCATCAGCGACGCATACTGCTGTTCATCATTCGTATTTCCCGGCAGCCAGCGCCGGCCGGTCAGTTGCGCGACTTGCTCACGCACGAGCTTCTGCTCGATAAAGCCGTCACCGAGACGCTTTTGCATCAGTGCCGGGTCGAGCTGTAGTTGTGCCAGCATCAGGTCCGAACTGATCCAGTCGCGATACCGTGTAAAACGCGGATCAGTCGCGTACAGCGGGCCGCTGACAGGATCGACTTTAAAGAGGCTGCTGCCGTCGGCCGTCAACCGGCGGGCTGACACATCCATCGCGCCGTCAGTGGCGGTGGTTTGGTCTTGCGTGACCGTCACCGGTAAAACCATCGTCGTGACGATGTCGGCAGGGTTGAATGGTAATTTTGGCCCCCAGTCGCGTGTGCTGTAGCCTTTCAGGTGGCCACGGTAGTGACTCTTCGTGAACTGACTGGTGCCGCTCTCATGCACGCGGTAGGTGCCGGTTGCATCGATGCTGCTCAGATTCTCTAACGAGCCGCTGAGCTTGCCGCCGGCAATGATCTGACTTCGATCGTTGGTCAGTTGTCCGCCGGTCAGCGTCAGATCGCCGCCGGCAATCAGACGTCCCGGGTCACTGGCGGTCACCTCGGTCTGAAACTCGCTGTGGTGCACCGTGAACTGTGTCCAGCTACGGATGACTTTGGTATTGAAGCGCTCGTTGTAGATATCGATCGCTTCGGCCAGTGCGCCGCGCCGCTCATTCGTCGTCGTCTGCCATTGCTGCCAGCTAGCCTCGGTATCTGGCGAGCGCGGCGCATCGGGCGGGGCGTCCGGTGGCGGTAACTGGAAATACGCCCAGGCCGGATCGGTGCTCGGGTAGGCGCTACCGGGTGTGGCGCTGCACTGCGTGGCCGCCTCGTCAGCGCAATCAACGCCATCGACATCGGGCAGGGGCGTCTTGCCCGGTATGCCCTCGGACAGCAGGCTGCCATCGGTTTGCCAGCGATACTGCCCCGCGCGGCTCCAGCGTTCAAAGCGGAACAGCTCGATTGGGTAGCGCGTGGTCGTACCGCCGGGCTGCAGATACCGGCGTTCCTCGGCAGCGCCGACCTGAACTTCCTGCGTGCTCACGCCATTATTCAGGTTGTCAAAGCGCTGCGCGGATAGTCTCAATGAGCCCAGCGCTTCGATCGTGGCAGCGCGATTGCTCACGCGTTCGGCTTGACCCGTTGCCTCGCCATTGACATCGAGCGTGCGACCGATCGCCATATCGCCGCCTGAGAAGATCAGCGCATGATCGGTGTTGTCGAGTTCGCGCACACCGATATCGAGACGCTCAGCAGCCGCAATGACTGGTGCTGCGTCCGGATGACCGGCGTTGGCCAGCCGGTCAGCTTCAATCTTGACGGTATTGCCGAGTACTTGTCCATGCGCGACATTGTCGATGTGGGTGGCCGACAGCCTGACGTCGGTCGCGTCGATGGTGCCGCTGTTCTCGAGCTTGCCATCCATGCTCAGCACCAGTTGCTGATCTGCTTGCAACAGACCGGCATTGCGCGCGCCCAGTCCGTGCGCGGTGCCGATGAGGAAAATCTTGTTCGCGTACATGCCACCAATGGCGGCCACATCCAGCGCGAACTGTGGTGTCGATGATGGTGTTGCCGCCGTCGGATCGCTCAGTGTGAGTGACACCTCGCTGGCCCACAAACCGGCATTGATCTGCGCGGCTTGTGTCAGCAGCGCCAGCGCATCCACGCGTCGGGCGTCCAAGCCCTGACCCAGGATCTGCAAGCTACCATCGCCCATCGCATAGCCTGTGACCTGCTGACCATTCCATAGCGGTGAGCCGGTCGCCAGTTCAACACGATGGGCGTGAATGAATCCACACCCGTTGCAAGTGATGCCTGCCGGGTTCGCGAGGATCAGGTCGGCCTTGTTGCCGGCGATTTCGACATAGCCATTGATCTGGCTCGGCAATGGACTACGAATATCACCGACGATGACGCGTGCCGGTTGCGCAAGCAGCGCAGGGTTGGACGGCACCCAGCCGGCCAGCGCGGTGGAGGAAGCGGTGCGGCCATTGTTGATAATGGCTCCGCGAGCATCGACATCAAATTGAGAGAAGCGATTCATTGACACGCCAGCCGCCGTCGGCGCGCTAATGTCGACCTGCGGCAGGCCATTAGCGGTGCGCAGCATCAGCGGCCGCTCGCTGCTACGCGCAGTGGGATCGGCGATCACTTGCGCACTACTGTGTGCAGATGCGAATAAGCTCGTGATCAGCAGCGGTATGGGTGACAGACGAAAGGGGACAGATGTAGTGGTCATGGGAATAAGTCAGAAGCTGGCGCTGAGAAAGAATCCGGTCGTCACGGAAGCGGTTTGAAATCCGTCGGGTTTCTGCAAGGGGCGGCCGATGAAGACATCCCAGCCGAATCCGGCCACACCACCACGGATGCCCATGACGGCGCCGGTCAATTGACGACCCGTCAGTAACTCAGCGGAGCGGCCGCCGACACGGCCGGTATCGATGCCGACATAAAGCTCACTGTTGACGGCGCTGAGCGACCAGCCGAGGTCCTGCCGCAATAACCAGCCGCTGTCACCGATCAGCAGCGACTCGCCATCAAAGCCGCGCACCGTATAACGGCTGCCGATCGCAAAGCGGTCTTGTGGGGTGAGTGGTGTGCCATGCCATTGCGCGCGCAGGCCGGCGCTGTAACGCAGCGCTTGCGATGCCAGACGAAACGGATGCGACAGCAGCGCATCGACGCGCAGGATCTGCATGCGCGAGCTGCCCTCGCCATAGCTTTCTTCCGGCGCGCGCAGGCTGCCGGCAGCGCCGGTACCGCGTCGCCATGACAAGGTCGCATCGAGACTGGTAACGCCGATTTGTTCGCGATGTGCGAGTGAGACTTCCCAGCCGGCGGTGCGGCGGTGTTGCTGAACCTGCTCGGCATCGTCGATGAAATTGCGTGATTCACGCATCCACAGACGCAAGCTCCCAGTCGTTTTGCGCACACCGTCGCGATACAGCACGCGACTCATCGTCAGTGCATCGTTACTATGGCTGCCGCTATAGACAATCGGCCCGTTGAGCCCGGAGATCGTCTGGTGATAATCACCGTCGCTATGGGTCAGTGCTAACAGCCATTCGCGGAAGGGCAGCGAGTAGTGCAGCGTGTTCGATCGGTTACCACGCGCACCCCGGTCACCGACAAGTGCTTCGCTGACGCTGACATACAGTAGGTCGTTCAGCGTCCACCAGTGATCCAGCGACAAGGTCAATGCCGCCTGTTGCCGTCCGGTGCTACGGATGCCGGCATCGTCCAGCGCCAGATTGAGGCGGATAGGCAGGGACTGCGTCCAGTCGATCAGCACATCGCTGTCCGCCGCCTGCGCGCCCTCTCCGCTGGCTGGCTCGATCCGTATCGCTGCCTCTGCGCTGGGCACGCGCTTGAAATTCTCGAGTGCCTGTTCGAGCGCGCGCAGGTTCAGTAAATCACCCGGCTGCAGCGGCATCGCATTCCACATCGTCGCGCGCGGCGAGCTGCCTTGCGCGAAACGCATCGTGCGCACGCGCCCGGGAATCAGAGTCACAGTCAGTACGCCGGTGTTCAGGTCTTGCGGCCCGGCCAGCACGCGCGTCGTCACGTAGCCGCGACGTACCAGTTCGTTCTGCAGTCGCCGGATCGCGATGGCGATACCCGTGGAGCCGATGCAGCGACCGGCAATCGCATCTTCACTACCGTCAGCAGCACGGTTAGCGGTATCCATGAGATCAGTAAAGTGCTCTGACATGACGCCAGTCAGCACGACACGCTGAATGACGAAGCAAGGAGATTCCTCCGCAGGCAACCGGGGAGTCGGCGCGTCTGCCGACGGCTGCAGCCGAACATCGGGTTTGGATTGCAGCAGTTGCTGCGATTGCGATTCACGCTCTTGCTGCCGCAATAGCTGTTGATCGCCGAAGTTGGCGGAAGACGGTGTTTGTGCCGCCGCAGTGAGGGAAATTAGTGTGGGGAGCAGCGCTCCGACCAGAAAAGAAAAAACGCGCATTGAACGATCGTGGAAGCCTGAAGAAAAAGCTTCCTGCGACCGGCGCCACCTTCACACAGCAAACCCTTCACCGATCGAAGGAAGCGGGCCGATTGTTCAATGCGCGTCTGATGGACAACGCAGATTGGTGTTCGTCATTGCCAGATTTCTGGCGATACCTTACGAAGTAAGAGAAAGTGTTGTGAATATCAATCTATAAATTCGGACGATCCAGCGATAGACGGACAGCGATAGACGGACAGCGATACGGTCAGGCCCGCGTCCGATAGCGGTCATAGCCCTTCGCGCGCAACTCGCAAGCCGGACACTGACCACAACCATAACCCCAGTCATGCAGCTCGCTGCGCTCACCGAGATAGCAGGTATGCGTGCCGCTGCGAATCAGCTCGACCAGTGGCGCGCCGCCCAGATCTTCAGCAAGCTTCCAGGTCGCTGCCTTGTCCAGCCACATCAAGGGTGTATCGATAGTCAGCTTGCTTGCCATACCGAGCCGCAGCGTGGATTGTAGCGATTGCATGGTCTCGTTACGGCAGTCCGGATAGCCGGAGAAATCGGTTTCGCACATGCCGCCCACAAGCACCGCGATACCGCGCCGGTACGCAAGTGCTGCCGCGAGCGTGATGAACAGCAGATTACGACCCGGCACGAAGGTATTCGGCAAGCCATTGTCCTGCATCGCGATGGCGACATCACTGGTCAGTGCGGTATCGGAAATTTTTCCGAGTACTGACAGGTCCAGTAAATGATCATCACCGAGTCGTTCTGCCCACTGTGGTTTTAGCGCGCGCATTGATGCCAGCAAGGGTGGACGTATCGTCAGCTCGATCGCATGCCGCTGCCCGTAGTCAAAGCCCAGTGTCTCCACGCGCTGATAACGCTCGAGTGCCCACGCAAGACAGGTCGCGGAATCCTGTCCGCCGGAAAACAGCACCAGCGCTGAATGATTTGAAGAGCTCATTAGCGGTTCAGTCGTTCAAGGGTCTGGTCGATAAAGTCGCCATTCGGCTCTGAGAAGCGGATACGTACCGGGAACCAGTCCTGTGATGGCGCGAGCCAGATCTCCACCTGAGTTTTCATTGTCGGTTCATCCGGTACATAAGCGAGATGCAGCGTCTCAATCTCACCGAACACCGAGCGCAGCTTCGGCGTGTCCCTGACTTCAAAAGTCCACGGATGACCGTTGCGCTGGCCTGCCACATAAAAAGTCTTGCGGGTACCCTGCCGGAAGTCCGCGGGACGCGCGCGTATCATCGACAGCAACTGCCACAGTACGCTGACGCGATCCTGCTCACCGCCCTGCAGCCGGTACGCAGGACCCTGGCCGGCGAAATCAATCTCGCCGGCGCCGCGATCGAAACGCGCGACAGATTTTTCTTTCATGAAGCGGCGCGCGGTATACGTGTCCGGCGCGAGACCATCGCGATCAAAGCTGCCTTCGCTGCGCTCGGACAGCAGCACGCCGGTCAGCGCGGCGCGGGTCTCAAGCGACAGCCGGTAGCGTTTCGCGTCCCAGCGCCAGTTGATCTCACTCTCACCTTCCAGCACCAGCCCGCGTACATCAGCCTGCGCTTTGTAGAACAACTGCGCCGGTGGTGGCGGCTTGATCGGCACACTCGCTGCCTGACTCAGCGCTGTGGCCGCCAGCAGCACGCTGGCCAGCCACTGCGTTTTCTTGAAACGTTTCATCTTTACCTTGTACTGATCTTCGTCAGCAACAGCTCGATGCGGTTGCCGTTCTTGTCCTGATGCGACATTCTGACCGGATACCATTCGCGGTCCGGTGCGAGCCAGACATCCACCTGTTTATCGAAACTGGTCGCGCCGGGAATCACCGACAGCCGCCATGCGGAAACATCGCCACCCGGGATCGCAATATTCTCCCGCTCGTTCACATAAATGCGCCAGGTGTCCACAGTCTTGGTGCCAGCCACGGGCATTTCCAGTACCAGTCCTGCCTCGAATTTTTCCGGATCACCCCGTCCCAGCGATGCCAGTTGCCAGATCCAGCTACCGCGATCCTGCTCACCTCCCTGTACGGGTACGGTCGCAGTCGATGCGGAAAAGCTGATCACATTCGCTGCCCGTTGAAAATGCGTATTCGTTTCCGAGCGTCCGATGCGTTTCTCCGCATAGAGCTGCGGCGCGATACCGAGCTTGCCGAGATCGCCATCACTACGATATTTCAGCAGCGTGAACAGCAGCACGCCGACTTCGGTGTTCAGTGTGTAGCGCTGACCGTCATGACTCCAGACAATCGTTCCCTTGCCCTCGATACGGCGGCCGTCGTTGCGGATACCAATTGCATCAAAACTGAGTTCGGCCGGCGGTGGCGGGCTGACGCGCTCAAACAGGGAATTGGCGACGGTCGGAACGACTGCCGGCTCCGATACATCCTCATTGCTGCCGGTCGCGGCCGTCACCGCATCTCCGGCCACGCCGGCACCGGCCAGTGCAGTTTCCGACGGCGCGGGCGGCACGGGCTCGGCGACCTCGGCGGCGGGCTCGGCCTTCGGTACCGCCGCGACGGCCTTGCGGCTGTCGTCCGGGGGCGGCGCCGGTGGCTTCGGCGGCGGTATGCGCTCGGAAGGTGGCGGCATCGTGATGCTGATGACGGGTTCGTCATCTTCGTCGCCGGGCGCGATCGCCTGTAACTCGCGCTTGAGCCATTCGATCACCAGTAGATGCGCAAGCAGGGTCAGCAACAGCAGGATGACGACCATGCGCAGCCGCCGCCGGCGGTGGCGCGGATCATTGCTGGGAGCAGAGCGTGGCGGCATGCCGCTAGTGTAATGGTTTGCCGACGCGATTGAGCGCCGTCGTTGCGGCCGCTGAAATGCCGCGCGGTGGCAGGGCGTTCTGCTAACCTAGCAGCATTCCACGATGGCGGAGAATAACGATGTCCAGCAATGCACCTTTCGGCCTGCCCGGCGCGAACGCGATGGGCGATACCCTCGAGTTCGTGAAAAATCTGTGGGGATCGATGAAGGTTCCCGGCATGAGCATGCCGTCGCTGTCGGCAGAAGATATCGACAAACAGATCGCTGACCTGAAAGCCGTCGAGTCCTGGTTGCAGATCAACATGAACATGCTGCGCAGCTCGATACAGGCGCTCGAAGTACAGAGCGCGACGCTGTCAGCGCTGCGTTCTATGGGTGAAAGTTTTTCGAAGGCGACTTCGGTGCCCTCCTCATCCGAGGAAGACCGGCCTGCTTTTGAATCGCCTTTCAGCAGCAGCGCGCGCGCCGAGGGCAGTTCATCCGCCAGTGCGACACCGGATCCGGCGGCCATGGCTGCGCAGTTCGCGAATCCGGCCGTGTGGTGGAACACGGTGCAGGAGCAGTTTTCGAATGCGGTCAGTCAGGCGATGACGCCGGTGGTTACAGCGGCGAAGCCGTCGCCGAAGAAAAGCGCTGCGAAAAAAGCGCCCGCGAAAAAAGCTGCTGCGGCAAAAACAACCACGCGCAAGCGCGCATCCAAGACTTAACGGCGCGCCATGCGCTTCAGCCAGCGCATCAGGCTGCCCAGCAGCGGCAGCTTCTCGTACAGTTCTTCGGCAACATCCCAGTAATCCCGGTGAAAATCCACGCGGCCATCGGCCGCGAAGCGCAGATGCGTCGCGCCGCGAACGCACTGCTCCGTGGCTGAACCGCGCTTCATGCGAAACAGAAAATTCCAGGTCAGGAATGCGTGCTCACCCTGCAGCACACGGTGCGTGACCACGAAGCGCGGCCCATCCACCTGGTCGAACATATGCGTGAAGATCTCCGTGACGGCCGCGATACCAGTTACCTCATTGAACGGATCCTTGAACCACACATCATCGGTGTAAATACGCGATAACTCGCGCGCACTGTCGGGCGTGAGCGATTCAAAGAAATCGATCAGTCGCTGCAGGCCGGCGTCGTGGTTCATAGTCCGGTAACCTTATGGATCAGCCAGAAATACAGCCGGTAGGGCAGCAGCCGCGCGAAGCGCAGCCAGTTCGTGAAGCGTTTCGGAAAGTGAATATGAAATTCGCCGTTCGCGATGCCTTGCACCATCTGCTGCGCCGCTTCTGTCGCGCTGATCAGCGCCGGCATCTCGAAATCATTCTGCCGGGTCGCCGGCGTATCGACAAAACCCGGATTGATCAGATACACCGCAACACCCTGCGGACGCAGGTCCAGATACAGCGACTCCGCCAGATTGATCAGCGCCGCCTTCGTCGGACCATAGGCCAGCGCCCGCGGCAGCCCGCGAAAGCCGGCAACCGAGGATACGATGCCGATGCCGCCGCTTTTCTGCGCGAGCAGCGTCGGCAGTACCGCATGCAGGCTGTGGAATATGCCGCGCAGGTTCACGTCCAGCGTGCGATTCACCACGTCCATGTCGATATGATCCGCGCGCATTTCGTTGTACACACCGGCCACCAGCAGCACCAGATCGATTCCCTGCCATGCAGCCATTAACTGATCGCGTGCCGCCATCAGCTGCGCTTCGTTGCTGACATCCAGCGGCAGCGTGATCGCGTGATCATAGCCATGCGCGACTGTTTGCAAAGCCGTCTCGTTACGCGCTGACAGCGCGACTCGCGCGCCCGCCGACAGCAGCAGCTTCGCGGTCTCCGCGCCGATACCGGTCGATGCGCCAATCACCCAGACGCGCTGCCCCCGCCAGTCGCGGATGCGGGGATTCATCGGAGAAAAGCCCATCATCAGTCGCGCTTGCGAAATGACAAGGTGACTTCGCCCAGCCGGAAACCGAACTTGCTCATCACGGCGCGATTCAGCATCACCTTATCGTCCATCATGAACATCCAGTCATCGAATTTCACGTGATAGACCTTGTCGTCCACGGGCAGCGCGAGCGTGTAGCGCCAGTTAAATGCATTGCCACCGGTCGAGCCGTCAGCCTGACCGATCACATCGGAGGCGGTACCGACATAGCGATCCTCGCCGATTTTCTTCAGCGTCCAGACACGGCGCTGTGTGCTGCCGTCGGAATAGGTGAAGTGCTCGTCGAGTGTGCCGGTGTCACCTTCCCAGTGGCAGTCCATCACGACGGTGAATCGCTTGACGACCTTGCCGCCGCGATCCTGAAACATACCCCAGGCATCCACGGTGCCGTTGAAATAGGTTTTCAGGTCGAGTTTGGGCTGCTCGGCAGCGTAATCAGCGGGCTGCATCGTCGCCCCGCATCCGGTCAGCAACAGAGCGCAAGCCAGCAGCAGCGCGCGAAACATCGGTTGGCATGTCATGGTCCCTCCTGTTAAATGTCGTTCAAGGGCGCGCGCCACAGTAGCAGCGCCGCACCCGCCTTCAGCACGCAGGGCAGCACAGCGTAAGCGATGGTCAGCGCCGATAGCGCGGAGGCATCGCTTGCGCCGGGCGTGTAGCCCAGCCATTCGAGCAAGGGCAGCGAAATACCGGCCGCCAGTGCGAGATTCATTTTCGTGACCCAGCTCCACAAGCCGAAATAGCTGCCCTCATGATCGCCGCCATGACCGGCCGCACCAATCACGCCGGCCAGCAGCGCCGGCGGCAGCGCGAGATCAGCGCCCAGCGTTGCGCCGGTCAGGATGCAGATTACAGCGAACGGCAGCAGCTCACCGGCTGACAGCTGCGATGTCCACGCGAAAGCCAGCACGGCCAGCAAGATCGCCGCCAGCCACGCGCGCGCCTCACCAATGCGAGAGGCCAGACGCGTCCACAGTGGCAGCGCGAGACCACCAGAGACAAAGTACAGCAGCAAAAACAGTGCCGCATACTGCGGCAGCTGAAGCTTGTCCGAGGCAAAGAATAAAAACAGCGTTGCCGGCACGGCCGCCGCAATACCATTCAACGCATACACCGCGAACAGCCAGCGAAAACGCGACACGGACAGCGGCAGCAGCCAGTGGCGCGCCTCCCGATCCTCTTCACGAGTGTGCTCAATGACAGGCGATCGTGGCGCGCGCCGCAGCAACAGCGAGGCACCACCAAGCAACAGCACGACGAAGGCGATCGCGACACCGGTCAGGCCTGTCAGTGGCGGCAGGATGGCCGCGAGCACCACGCCTAACAGTGCGCAAGCTTCGCGCGTTGCGGTCAGCCGCGCCCGCTCACCGCGTTGCTGCGTGAGGCTGGCGCCCCAGCTATTGTGTGCGATCGTTGCCACCGAGTAGCCGCCATACACCAGCACCAAGCTGGCACCGAACCAGACGGCCAGCAGCCCCTGATCGAGTTGCGGCGGCAGCATCAGCGCAACGAATCCTGCGCACAGCAAAGGCAAAGACAGCATCACGAAGGGTGCATAGCCTTGCTGCTGCCGGGAGTTATCCATCCAGCGCCCCAACAGCGGATCGATGAAGGCATCCAATACGCGTGCGGCCAGCAGTATTGCGCCCACCAGCGCGAGCGGCATGTGCAGGCTGCCGGCATACAGTTGCGGCACCATCACATAGACCGGCAACGCGACCAACGCGAGCGGCAGCCCGAACAGCCCGTAGCTAAAGAGTTGCGCGCGCGTCAGCGACATCATGGTCCCAGCAGTGCCGCGCGCAGTTTCGGCGCGCTGGTCTTCGGATGCAGCCAGATCGCAAAGAAGGCCGGACCGAACGCAGGGTCAGTGATCTCACCGATCGCTTCGCCATTGCGGAAGAAACGCGTCGGCTGCCCGGGCAAATAGACGCCGGTCAGCCGCGTGCCCTCACCCACATCCGGAAACACGCGTTTCATCGCCTCACCCCAGGCGCGCCGTTGCGCGCTATTGCCCAGACTGAGTTTCTTCATCTCGTCGACACTGGCTTCGGCAATTTTATGACCTTCGATGGAGCGCACATAAGCGAGCTCGAGTGCCAGCGGCGCAGCTGCCCAGTCTGCGGCGTTGACAGTGCCGCGCTCGGCGAACAGCGTCGCGTCATACAGCTTCAGACCGAACCAGCGAAAGCTGCCACTACCGACGGGTGTCGCATCGGGCAGCGCTGCGATCTGCTGCGCGTGCGCCATCGTCAGCGTCAAGATCAGCGCCGGCAACAAGTGGCGGAACAGCGCGCGCATCGCGGGTCAGCGCTTGATTAGCGTGAACTGGTAGAGATCGATGTTGCGTTCGCGGAAGCCGGCCTCGCAGTACGCAAGATAGAACTGCCAAGTGCGTATGAAGCGCTCATCGAAACCCTGCTCGCGAACCGCCGGTAGCACGGCGTTGAACGCGCGATGCCAGTCGGCTAGTGTGCGCGCGTAATCGAGGCCGAACGCGAATTCATCGGCGACCTCTAATCCGTGCCGCTGCGCATAAGCGCGGAATACTTCCGGCGACGGCAGCATCCCGCCGGGGAAGATGTACTGCTGGATGAAATCGCTGCCTTTGCGATAGCGCTCGAACAGCGCGTCGGCGATCGTGATCGTCTGGATGCACGCGCGGCCACCGGACTTCAGGCGACGTGCGATGCAATCGAAATAGCTGTCCCAGTACTGCTCACCGACGGCTTCGAACATCTCAATCGACGCAATGCCGTCGAATTCACCCTCGGCGTCACGATAATCCTGCAGCTTCAGTTCCGCGCGTTCGGCCAGTCCGACCTGCTGCAGTCGCTGTTGCGCGAATTCGAGCTGTTCAGTGGACAGCGTGAGGCCGGTGAGCTGCATGCCGTTTTTCGTTGCCAGCTCGGCGAAGCCGCCCCAGCCACAGCCGATTTCCAGAATACGTTCGCCGGCGTTCAGGCGGAGTTGCTCGAGGATGCGCGCGTATTTCGCGTGCTGCGCTTGCTGCAGCGTCATCGTCGGTTCGGCGAACAGCGCGCTCGAATACGTCATCGACGGATCCAGCCACAGCCGGTAGAACATATTGCCGATGTCGTAGTGCGCGTGGATGTTGCGCCGGCTGCCTGACTTTGAATTGCGGTTGAACAGATGCCGGATGCGGTACAGCAGTCCGCCCCACCAGCTGCCATAAATCGCATCCTCGAGCGCGGTGCGATTACGCACCAGCAGTTGCAGCAGTGCCGCGAGATCATCGGTCTGCCAGTCGCCGGCGATATAGCTCTCGGCGAAGCCGATATCACCGGATTTCAGCGCGGCGCTGCAGGGATCCCAGTTGTTCAGCTTCAGCGACACCGGCTCACTGCCATCGCCGAATCGCAGCTGGCTGCCATCGGGACAGATCAGCTGCAGCGCGCCATGCTCAAGCCGGCGCAGCATCTGCAGCACGATACGCGCTTGCGGCGGCATCGAGACGGGCGCGCTGGCGCCGGCGGTGCTGGCGGGTGTTGATTCGACGGAGGTGGCGATGGTCTCGTTCATCTGCTCAGTGCCTTGTTCGGTGGTAGTGGTTTGCTGAAGAAAGGCACGCGCTTGATGAACAGCTTCAGTGCCTGCCAGTGAATGCGGAAAATCACGCCCAGCGTCATCAAGGGATGGCTGAGGAAAGCTTTTGCCGCGTTCGTATCGTTGAGTGGCTGCAGCGTGCCGGACACGCTGGTCAGTAGCAGCGGCCCCTGCGTGTCGTGATAGTCGATGCGCGCGACCATGCGTTCGACGACGGCGTCTTGCTGCTGCTGTGTCGTTCGCATGAAGCGGAAGCGATAGCTGCCTTCGACCGCGCAGAATGGCGACACATGGAAGATCTTGGTTGCCGACAGCTCGCGGCCCCAGCGCATGACGCCGCCGGTATCGAGCAGATAGCAATGCCTTTCGCCGAAAGTATTGTTGACCTCGCAGACGACTGCACGCAGCTCGCCATCGCGGCGATGGCAGAACCAGAACGACACCGGGTTAAAGACATAACCGAGCACGCGCGGGAAGCCCTGCAGCCAGATTTCACCGTCGGCATCGGTGATGCCTTCCGCGTGCAGCAGCTGATCGATCCAGTCCAGCAGCGGCGTCTTGCCGTCGCCATGATCGCGGTCATGGAAGGACAGAAGGTTGACGCGGTTGCGCGAGCACAGCCGGCTGCCGAGCGGGCCGTCACCCAGCGTGCGCAAGGGCAGCAGCAAAGTGAACACGCCATAGCTGAAAGCGTTCGCCGCCGGACGCAGGCGGCTGTGCCGGACTTGTCCGATGCTCAGCTGAGGACGGTGCGGAGGCGTCATTGCCGGCTCACGCAGCGCGTCGCTGGCCAAGGCGCGTCAGCGATGCAATCGCATCGGCGACTGACAAGCCTGATTTCAGTCCGTCTTCGTGGAAGCCATAGCCTGTCCACGCACCGGCGAACCAGGTATTACGCACACCCTGCAGCGCCGGCAGCACGCGCTGCGCGGCAATCGCGGGTCCGTCGAACACCGGGTGCGCATAGTCGAAGCTGCCGAGCACGGTGGCCGGATCCGGCTCGTGAATCGGATTTAACGACACGATCACCGGCGTGGTCACCGGCAACGGCTGTAGCTTGTTCAGCAGGTAATGCACGCAGACATCTGCTTCGCCGGGGCCGGCGCTTTCGTAATTCCATGCCGACCAGGCCTTTTGGCGGCTCGGCAGACAGCGCGCGTCGGTGTGCAGCACCGCGCGGTTCGGCTGGTAGCTTACGGAAGCCAGCATCGCGCGCTCTGCATCGCTGGCATCGTTCAGCAAGCTCAGTGCCTGGTCGCTGTGCGTGGCCAGCACGACGTGGTCGTACATTAATCCACCCAGCGCAGAATCAATCCGCACCTGCGCCAGCGGGCCGACATCCACCCGCGTCACGGAGCGGACTGGCGTATGCAGATATTTGTTCGGAATCTCGGCCAGCAGCTTCTGTACGTAATGCCGCGCGCCACCGGTCACGGTATGCCATTGCGGGCGGTCGCTCACCTGAATCAGGCCATGGTTATGACAGAAGCGCACGAACGTAGCGAGCGGGAACGCCAGCATTTGTTCGGTCGGGCACGACCAGATGCAGCCGGCCATCGGCAGCAGATACCAGTCGCGGAATTCATTGCTGTAGCCGTTTGCGTCGAGGAAGTCGCCTAGCGGTATCTCATCCATCGCGCCGGGCGTCAGCGCCATCGCCGTGGTCTGCCGGTTGAAACGCACGATATCGCGCAGCATGCGCCAGAAGCGGGGCGACAGCAGATTGCGGCGCTGCGCGAACACGGTATCCAGATTGCTGCCGGCCCACTCGAGCACGCGCGCACCGGCCCGATCTGACATCGGCATCTTCACCGCAAACGACATATCGCTGGCGGAGGTGTGTACCTTCAGTTCGTCGAACAGCCGGACGAGATTCGGATAGGTGCGGTGGTTAAAGACGAGAAAACCGGTATCGACTCCGAAATGCTGTCCATCGATATCGACATCAACGGTGTTCGTGTGGCCGCCGAAATAGCGGCCTGCTTCGTACAACGACACCTCGTGCCCGTCGCGCGATAACTGCCACGCGGCCGACAAGCCGGAGATGCCTGCGCCAATGACTGCGATTTTCATGCCGGGCCCTAAGCTTGAATTTCAGGAATAAAAATGCCGCGACGCCTGCCGGAAATCGACTAGGTTCTGGGGGGAAGATCATCATCCCCGGCTCGCCACCGGCTCTGGGCCGGGAGGCATCGCAGCTGAAACAGTGGGTCGCTTACTGGGACGTGAGGGCTTTTTCGACGGCGCTCAGAAAGGCTTTGTCGTCCGGCCGCGTGGTGCTGCCATAGCTACTGACGAGTTTACCGTCGCGATCGATGAGGTACTTGTAGAAATTCCAGCCCGGCTCTTTCGCGCCGGCCTTCTGCAGTGCTGCGAACAGCGAATTGGCCTCGCCGCCGCGCACCGAGCTCTTCGAGAACATCGGAAACTTCACGCCATAGGTGTTGTAGCAGAAGTCCGCGATTTTCTTGTTGCCTTCCGGCTCCTGAGAAAAATCATTCGACGGGAAGCCGAGCACGACCAGACCCTTATCCTTGTACTTCGCATACAGCTTTTCCAAGCCCTCGTACTGCGACGTGAAGCCGCAATAGCTGGCGGTGTTCACCACCAGCGTCACCTTGCCTGCGTACTGGCAGAGATCCTGCTGTGCCTCATCCTGCAGACGGCTGAATTTATGGTTCAGCAGCGCCGGGCAATTCGCTGCAAAGCCGAAACCGGGGAGGAGCGCCGCGAGCAAGATCCACAACCCGACCAGTCGCTTGCGGGGGAAATTCGCAATTGTATTCATCGCTGGAACGCCTGTGATTTGGATTAATTGCGACCGATTCTAGCGTGCTTTCAAAAAACTTTCCGACCGCCCACCAATTCTTCGCCCATCGGCGACAATAGTTGTCTTCAATGACATAAACCCTTGAGCGGAAACGCTTATTTAAAAACTATGCGAAATCTGATTCTGGTCCTGGGCGACCAGCTGAGCCTGTCCAGTCCGGCCCTGTCTGATGCCGATCCGCAGCAGGACCATCTGTTGATGATCGAGGCCGGTGGCGAGGCGACGGCCGTGTGGTCGCACAAGGCGCGGATCGCGCTGTTCTTGTCGGCCATGCGGCATTTCGCTGCCGAACTGAGGGAGCAGGGCTGGCCGGTGGATTACCGGCCGTTGGACGCTGATGAGCCGCCGGATTTCGGCGCGCGGCTGGCGGCGGCGCTACAGCGTCATCGTCCGCAGACGCTGAAGGTGGTCGAGGCCGGTGAATGGCGTATGCAGCAGATGATCGAATCTGTCTGTAAAGATCACGGCGTCGCGCTGCAAACCATCGATGACACGCACTTTATCTGCAGCCGCCAGGCCTTTGCCGGATGGGCGAAGACCAAGCGCGAGCTGCGGATGGAATTCTTTTACCGCGACATGCGCAAGAAGCAGCGCGTGCTGATGGACGGCAGTGATCCGGTCGGCGGGCAATGGAATTTCGACGCCGACAACCGCAGCGCCTATCCGAAAAAAACCGGTCCCGGCGTGATACCGCCGCCCGCCGGCTTTGAGCCCGATGCCATTACTCGCGAAGTTTTCGCCGACGTTGAGCGACATTTCGCGGAACATCCGGGTGAGTTACAGGAATTTCGCTGGCCGGTCACGCGCGCGCAGGCTTTGCATGCGCTGGCTGTGTTCATCGATACGCGACTGCTGCAATTCGGCGCTTATCAGGATGCGATGTGGACCGATACACCGACCGGCTGGCACTCCCTGTTGTCCGTCGCGCTGAATCTGCACCTGCTGGATCCGCGCGAGGTGATCGCGGCGGCTGAGCAAGCCTACCGGCAGGGCCGGGTGCCGCTGCAGAGCGCCGAGGGATTCATCCGTCAGATTCTCGGCTGGCGGGAATTCATCCGCGGCGTGTACTGGCTGGACATGCCGGGCATGAAAGACGCGAACCATTACGCGCACACACGCGACTTGCCGCGCTGGTTCTGGAGCGGCGACACCGGCATGGCCTGCGTGCGCGACAGCCTGAAGCAGACGCTGCAGCTGGGCTATGCGCACCATATTCAGCGCCTGATGGTGACTGGCAATTTCGCGCTGCTGGCCGGCTTGTCGCCGCAGCAAGTGGCCGACTGGTATCTCGCCGTGTATGTCGATGCGGTCGAATGGGTCGAGTTGCCGAACACCGCCGGCATGGCCTTGCATGCGTGCGGCCCGCGCTTCACCAGCAAGCCCTACATCGCCAGCGGCGCCTATATCCACCGGCAGAGCAATTACTGCGGCGGCTGTCGCTATGATCCCGCGAAGCGCAGCGGCGATGGCGCCTGCCCGTTCACGACGCTGTACTGGCACTTCATCGACCGCCATGAGACTGCGCTGACCGGCAATCCGCGTACAGCGCTGATGGCGAAAAATCTGCAAAAGCTCAGCACCAACGAGCGCGCGGCGATCCGTCAGCACGCGCTGGCGTTACTCGACAATCTGGACGCGCTGTGATGCCAGACTGGAAACTGTTGCAATGTCCGATTTTTCCGCACACAGAGCTGTCACTTTTTGTTGTTAGAATCGTGACACTTCGCTTCATAGCCTGACATAGTCCGATTCCACCGATGCTGTTTCCCGAACTCTTCCGATCCCTTGAACAAGTCCGCTGGAACATGGAAACCGATATTCCATGGGATCAGTTCGACGGCAGCCTGCTGTCCGATGAGCAGGCGCAAACCATCAAGATGAACGCAATCACTGAGTGGGCGGCCTTGCCGGCCACCGAGATGTTCTTGCGTGACAATCGCAACGACAGCGATTTTTCAGCCTTCATCTCGGTCTGGTTTTTCGAGGAGCAAAAGCACGCGCTGGTGCTGATGGAGTACCTGCGTCGCTTCCGTCCCGACCTGCTGCCTACCGAAGAAGAGCTGCACAAAGTACGTTTCGAGTTCGATCCGGCGCCGCCGCTGGAGACGCTGATGCTGCACTTCTGCGGCGAGATCCGGCTGAATCACTGGTATCGCTGCGCTGCCGAGTGGCATTCCGAGCCAGTGATCAAGCATATTTATAAAACTATCAGCCAGGATGAGGCGCGCCATGGCGGTGCCTACCTGCGTTACATGAAGAAGGCGTTGAACCAGTCCGGCGATATCGCACGCGTGGCTTTCGCGAAAATCGGCGTGCTGATGGCCTCAGCGCGCCGCACCGAGAAGCCGCTGCATCCGACCAATCTGCATGTGAATCAGTCGCTGTTCCCGAACGACACGGTGCAAAGTCGCCTGCCGGATCCGGACTGGCTGGAAGCCTGGCTGGACAAGCAGATCCGGTTTGACGATGTGTGGGAAAAGAAGGTCGTTGACCGCATACTGCATAACCTGTCGCTGCTGTTCGAGCGTAGCTTCGCCACCGTGCAGGAGCTGAACCGATACCGGAAAGAGGCTGCAGCCCGACTGGCGCCGCAAGCCGCCTGAGTGCGCAGCGCGTCGGTTCAACGAAGCATATTAACGAGGACACCGTCTGAACGCGTGCGCGTTTCGGGCGCTCAACAAAGGAACCAGTCATGCAACGACGTAGCTTTCTCGGTGTGCTGGTTGCCGCTGTCCTGCCAACTCTGGCCAGTGCGGCAGGTAAGCCGACCATCACCGTCTACAAGACACCGACTTGTGGCTGCTGCCACGACTGGGTCACCCATCTGCAGAAAAACGGCTTCGAGGTCGTCGCGCATGATGTGCCGGATACATCGCCCTATCGCAAGAAATTCGGGGTGCCGAGCGAACTGGCTTCCTGCCATACCGGTGTGATCAACGGCTATGCGCTGGAGGGTCATGTACCGGCCGCCGAGATCCGGCGCCTGCTGGCCGAAAAGCCCAAAGCACGCGGTCTGTCGGTGCCCGGCATGGTGGTGGGCTCACCCGGCATGGAAACCGAAGGTTCGCGCCGTGATGCGTACGAGGTGGTGCTGTTTGATGATGCCGGCGGCCGCAAGGTTTACCAGCGCTACGCGGCGCGCGCGTAGACCGCATCAACGCGAGGCGCACCACCACCACGCGCATCAACACAAAGCGCATGAATAAAAACGGGGCCCGAGGGCCCCGTTGCTTTCAGTGCAGGAAAAACCGCTGATCAGTGATCGTGGTGATGCTGATGATCCGGTCCGCCATGATCATGCATGCCGCTCCCGCCTTTCTTTGCGGGCATGCCCATCTCGAGCACGCTGACGGTGGTCTCCAGCTTGCCCGCTTTGCGGAAATTCAGCGTCAGCGGGAACTTGTCGCCTGCGGTCAGCGGCTTTTTCAGTCCGATCAGCATGATGTGCAGACCACTGCCCGGTTTCATTTCGATCTTCTGGCCGGCCTTCAGCTCCAGCTGATCGAGCGTGCGCATTTTCATCACGTTGCCGTCCATGCTCATCGTATGAATCTCGACCTTGGCCGATACCGGCGAACTTCCCGACAGTAGCACGTCATCTGCCCCCTGATTGTCGATCTGCAGAAAGGCTGCGCCATTGGGCATCTTGCCGACGGTCGCGCGTGCAACGGCCTTGTCGATAACAAGGGATTGCGCGTGAGACATGCCGCAGCACAGCAGTAGGAGCAGGGACAGCGAGTGGATGAATTTCATTGCAGGCCTCGTGAGGAGTTGAAAGTTTGTCGGCCTATTATAAATTCGTGCGACGAGAGCAGTCATTTATTGATCCTCGCCTGCCTCAACGATACGGGGCACGTCCCACACGCGCAGCGCTCGCAGGATGCGGGACGCTTCGGCAGGTCGCAGCATCAATACGACAGCCTTCGCGATCTGCTCGGCGATTTCGCGTGGAATATACGGTTGCACCGCTCCCTTGTCGTCGACGGCGAATTGATTTATCGGCTGATGCCAGTCCGAATGGTAGATCCATGTGCCTGCATCGTTCAGTACTCGGAAATGCAAGTCATTGCGTTGCATCAGCTGCGTGAGCCAGTGTCCCAACGAAGAAAGCTCTGGCCAAGCTTGTACGGCATACGTTGAATTTTTATAGAAGTCGACAAAATCGAATGCGCGCAGAGTCGTGTTGCAGATTAATGAACGCAGTATGGCTTCGACCGCTGCTTTCGCCGCTTCAATATCTTCGTCGTCCGGATTCGACTCCACCACTTGGTAAAGCTCTGGCAGGTAAAGACATAGTTTTTCAAGCGTGCTGTTTTTTCTCAGGACATTGCAGATGCTCTCAAGATCAATCGTATCGAGTTGCAAATCGAGTTCGCGTACGCTGTTGTTTTTAATGAGTCCTTCGCAGATCAGGCGTGCCTGATCTTGGGTATTGTGATCGAAGTTAATCTGCAGCTTTTTGACGGAGCGAGTGTTTTTTAAAGCATCGCTGAATTTCTGGCCGAGATAAGTCTGTTCTATCGAGTCGAGAGCGAGTTCGGCCAGATTGTCGTGCGCCGCAAGTGCGGACATCCAGATGTCCAAGCCCCATGCCTTCTGATCGCTATGCTGCGAGTCATTCGTATAGCTGCCGTCGAACGACAGCTCCAGACGCTTCAATGTCTTGATCAGTGCGATTTGTGACGCTTGCTCCGGCGAACCTGGGGAGTTCAACTCCACATCCAGCGTCACCATTCTTGTTGAATCGAGCGACTGCAATACCGTCATCATGGCATCGTAAAGCGGATGACTCAGTTTGATACGTAAAGCGATGGTTGTGATCGACGGTCGGTTTTGTAGCAAGGACATGAAGTACGGCGTGAAGTCCACCGGCGGCGTGGGGTCCTCAGATTCCCTCAGGAAAATGTACAAATGCGTGCGTGGGGAGTTGTCGTAATGCGCGTTGATCAAGTGCGTCGGTAAATTTTGCGCACTGGAGTGAATCGATATCGATCGCCTTTTTTGTTGTTCGTCGATGGGGTGTGGCCAACGTTCCCGTAAATCCGGGTCAAAAAAGGCGAGCGCTTGATGGGTATCGAGGGCTTTTGTGGCGACTTTCGTCGGGAAATTTACCCAAAATCCCAGTAAATTTGACGGCACCCGGTTTTGCATCGTCGCCGGACTGGAGGCGCGCTGATTCGTTTGCCCATCGGTCGTTATCGGGTTCGGATTGCTGATTTCCCTCTTAAAACCGGCGGATGTCGGGTTGTTTAAAACAGGTCTCATGTTGGCTCACTCCGCAGTTAATCGACAGTCGCGCCATGAAAAATGGCAGGCGTCGAATTGAGTGCGCCAGTGGAAACCCGGGTTCCGGCAGTCTGTGTTTGGGCTGTTGTCGTGGGGGCAGCGGTTTTCCCGATGAAAAGTGCTATGCGCCGCCGTCGAAGCCCTGCTGTCGCCAGGCTTCAAATACTGTCACCGCGACCGCGTTCGACAAGTTCAGGCTGCGATTGCCGGGCCGCATCGGCAGGCGTATCCGCTGGGAACTCGGGAAGCTGTCGCGCAATGCGGGGTCCAGCCCGCGCGTCTCGGCGCCGAATACGAACACATCGCCAGGCCGGAAGTTCAACGTGGAAAACACGGATGAGCCATGCGTGGTGAACGCGAACATTCGTGACGGCTCCGGCTTGAGGTCGTCCATGAAGGCCTGCCAGTCAGCGTGCACCTTCATGTTCGCGTACTCATGATAATCAAGCCCTGCGCGCCGCATCCGCGCATCCTCCAGCGGGAAGCCAAGCGGCTCGACCAGATGCAGCTGCGCGCCCGTGTTCGCGCACAAGCGGATCACGTTGCCGGTATTCGGTGGAATCTCCGGCTCGACGAGGACGACATGAAACAAAGGCTTCTCCCTATGGATTCATCGCGGTGGCGTGCGCGCAAACACAATACTGGTCACGCGCGTCGCGCCGTGGCGCTTCAGGCATGCGGCCAGTGCATCGAGCGTGTAACCAGTCGTCATCACATCGTCGACCACCAGCACATGCCTGCCGGCGATGGCCTCTCGCTGTGCGACGACGAACGCGCCGCGCATATTATCCCGTCTCTGGTCCGGCGCCAGTGCGGATTGCGCTTCGGTGTCCCGAATGCGAATGCAGGCGTCGGTGCGAAGCGGTAAGTGCCATGCGCGCGCCAGCGGCTTCGCAATCTCGTGCGCCTGATTAAAGCCGCGCAGGGCCAGCCGCTCTGCTGACAGCGGTACGGCGATCAGCACGCCTGCATCCGTCACTGACGCACGGGGTACCGCCGCCAGCAACAGCCGAGCGAAGGCCGCCGCCAGCGGCAGCTGCGCGCGAAACTTCAGTGCCTGGATCAGTTCGTCGATTGGCGGACCATAGCTTGCCGCCGTGAAGCTGGCGTCGAAAGCCGGAGGCGATGCGTCACAGCGGCTGCATTGCCGTGATGAGATGGATGAGGGCAGTGCGCAGCGCGCGCAGCGAAGCCTTGTCTCTCCCAGATATCGGTCCCGGCAGGATGCGCAGAGCAGGCCATCCTCCAGCGCGCCGCACAGCGCGCACATCCCCGGCAGCCAATTGCGCGTGGATATCGATGCCAGCAGCGGGCGGATAAAGTGCATGACGGTTCGCTGGAGTAAACTGCCGCGCATTGTGTCGCCCGTCTGCTCGCCGAATCGCCACCATGGCCTCATCCCCGCACGAACCTGACCGCGAAGCCCGCATTGCGCCGATTTCCGTCGCGACCGTACGTCGCCTGTTCTCGCGTCCGCAGCGCTGCGCGGACTCCCGATTCCTGCGTCGGGAAATCGCCGCACGCATGGTCGAGCGGCTTGGGCTGATCCGGCTCAGCCCGCATCGTGTGCTCGACGCTGGTTGCGGGGAGGGGCAGGACCTGCTCGGCCTGCAGCAGGCTTACCCGGATGCGCAGCTGCTGGCGATAGATGCGTCAGTCGCGATGCTGGCCGAGGCGGCTGCGTGCGGTGCGCGCTCGAGATCGACTCTGCAGCAACTGATGGCGCGTCTGCCCGGTGTTCGCACAACGACGCAGCACACGGCGGCACTGGCCTGTGCCGACTTCGCCCGGCTGCCGCTCGCACCGGCCAGCATCGATTTCATCTGGTCCAACCTTGCCCTGCACTGGCATCCGCAACCGCACAAGGTATTGCAAGAGTGGGCGCGTGTACTGCGTACCGACGGCTTGCTGATGTTCAGTAGTTTCGGCCCGGACACTTTTATGGAGGTACGGGACGCTTTTGATGCGGCCGGGCTGCGCGACCGGGTACTGCCCTTCGTCGACCTGCATGATTACGGCGACATGCTGGTTTCGGCCGGTATGGCCACGCCGGTGATGGACATGGAAAAGCTGACCCTGACCTATACGTCAAGCGCCCGGCTGTTCGCTGATCTGCGCGCTTTCGGTGGTAATCCGCTGCTGGCTGCGCCGCGTGGTCTGGAGTCGCCGCGCCGCTGGCGCCGTCTGGAAAAGGCGCTCGAAGACCGTCGGGATGCGGACGGCAAGATCCGATTAACGATCGAAGTCAGTTACGGACACGCGTTCCGCGCCACGCCGCGCCAGACTGCAGCCGGTGAAGCGATACTTCGTTTCGAGCCAAGGCCGCGCTGAGCACGCTTCTTTCCGAAGGGATATGATGAACGCGGTGTTTTCCTGCCGAGTCAGACGGTTTTTTGCTGCCGGGAGTGCAGCGTGATTAGATTCCACCCCGCAACTTTTTAGGGTCTTTTGTTGGCGGCTGTTATCAATTTAATTTATACTCCCGGGGCTCAAGAGGGGTCGATGCATCGAAGCCCCCGAAAAGTGTGTTTTTCGGCAATTAATCGAAGAATAAAACCCAGTACTGTGGCTCGCACATGATCCGAACATCATTCAAAATTCTCACGCTCATCGGGGCGTTTATCGCCTTGCCCGCAACGATCCATGCAGAAGACCTGAAGGGCGACCCCGTTGCCGGCCAGAAGAAAAATGCGATGTGCATCGGCTGCCACGGCATCCATGGCTATAAGGCCAGTTTCCCGGAGGTCTATAGCGTTCCCAAGATCTCGCAGCAGGGTGGCAAGTACATCGAAGCTGCGCTGCGCGCCTACAAGAGCGGTGAGCGTCGTCACATGACGATGCGCAGCGTCGCGCAAGGTCTGAGCGATCAGGATATGGCTGACCTCGCCGCCTATTACGAACAGCATGGCACCAAGGTCACCGCGCCGGAGCAGGTACCTGCCGCACCGGCAGCCGTCGCTGCCTTGCTGACCAAAGGCGGTTGCGCGGGCTGTCACGGCGCGAACTTCAGCAAGCCGCTGGACCCGTCCTATCCGAAGCTCGCCGGTCAAAGCGCCGACTACCTGTACGTGGCACTGAAGTCCTATCAGGATGGCGGTCACAGCACCTGGGGTCGGAACAATGCGATCATGGGCGGCATGGCCAAGCCGTACAGCCGCGCCGAGCTCAAGGCCATCGCTAACTACCTCGGCAGCCTGCCGGGCGAGCTGCAGGTCGTACCGCAGTCGAAGTTCCGTTAATCGTACCCGGCTTCACAGTTCAAACTCTCATCTTTCAAGCGACGCTATGTTTACAACATTGGAAAAGAAACTGACCGCAGTAGCGGTGGGCGTGCTGACCTCCTGGAGCGGCATTGCCAATGCGGTCAATGACCTGCCGGGCGGTCCTGCGGTTCACCAACTGAACCTGCCGGCAGCGGCGACCAAGATCGCCGAAGAGCAGCACTATCTGCACTGGATGATGCTGGTGATCTGCCTGGCGATCTTCGTCGGCGTGTTCGGCGTGATGTTCTACTCGATCTTCCATCACCGCAAATCGGTCGGCCACCAGCCGGCGACTTTCCATGAGTCGGTGAAGGTCGAACTGATCTGGACCATCGTGCCTTTCCTGATCGTCATCCTGATGGCGATTCCGGCGACCAAGACCGTGGTTGCGCAAAAGGACACCTCGGCCGCTGACATCACCATCAAGGCGACCGGTTACCAGTGGCGCTGGGGCTATGAGTACCTCAGCGGCGAAGGTAATGGCATCAACTTCATCTCGTCGCTGGACCTCGAGCATCGTCAGATTTCCAATGACGGCGCCAAGGGCGTCGAGCTCGACAACTACCTGCTGAAAGTGGACAACCCGCTGGTGGTGCCGGTCGGTAAAAAGGTGCGTGTCATCACCACCGCTTCCGACGTGATCCACGCATTTGCGGTGCAGTCGCTGGGCATCAAGCAGGACGCGATTCCCGGTTTTGTGCGCGATACCTGGTTCAAGGCTGAACGCACCGGCGACTTCTATGGTCAGTGCCAGGAATTGTGCGGCAAGGAGCACTCGTACATGCCGATCCACGTGAAGGTGCTGAGCCAGGAAGACTACAGCGCGTGGGTCAAGAACCAGCAAGTGTCCAAGACGGCCGCTGCCGACAAGCCAGTTGCGCTTGCGGCAGTTAACTGAATCGAATCAATAAAGTCTTAATTGGGAGCGAATATGAGCGCTGTGATTGATACAGACGGCCGCGTCGCAGGAGCGCACGACCATGACCACCACCATGCGCCCGCGGGCTGGAGGCGCTGGGTGTTTGCCACGAACCACAAGGACATCGGTACGCTGTACCTGCTGTTCGCGTTCACGATGCTGCTCGTCGGCGGCGTGCTCGCGCTGCTGATCCGCGCTGAGCTGTTCCAGCCGGGCCTGCAGGTGGTGAACCCGGAGCTGTTCAACCAGCTCACCACGATGCACGGCCTGATCATGGTGTTCGGCGCCATCATGCCGGCCTTCGTCGGCTTCGCCAACTGGATGATCCCGCTGCAAATCGGCGCGCCTGACATGGCCTTCGCACGGATGAACAACTTCAGCTTCTGGCTGATGATTCCAGCCGGAGCGATGCTGGTGCTGTCCTTCTTCATGCCGGGCGGTGCTCCCGCCACTGGCTGGACGATGTACGCACCGCTGACCATGCAGATGGGTCCGTCGATGGATGCCGGCATTTTCGCGATGCACCTGCTGGGCGCGTCGTCGATCATGGGCTCGATCAATATCGTCGTCACCATCCTGAACATGCGCGCTCCGGGGATGACCCTGATGAAGATGCCGATGTTCGTCTGGACCTGGCTGATTACCGCGTATCTGCTGATCGCGGTGATGCCGGTGCTGGCTGGCGCAATCACGATGACCCTGACCGATCGTCATTTCGGCACGACCTTCTTTAACCCGGCCGGCGGCGGCGACCCGGTGATGTTCCAGCATATCTTCTGGTTTTTCGGTCACCCCGAGGTCTACATCATGATTTTGCCGGCGTTCGGCATCATCAGCCAGGTGGTACCGGCGTTCTCGCGCAAGCCGCTGTTTGGTTATTCGTCGATGGTGTATGCGACCGCGTCGATCGCGATCCTGTCGTTCATCGTCTGGGCGCACCACATGTACACCACCGGCATGCCGGTGACGGGTCAGCTGTTCTTCATGTACGCGACGATGCTGATCTCGGTACCGACCGGCGTGAAGGTCTTTAACTGGGTCGCGACGATGTGGAAGGGCTCGATGACCTTCGAGACCCCGATGCTGTTCGCGGTCGGCTTCATTTTCGTGTTCACGATGGGCGGCTTCACTGGCCTGATCCTGTCGATGGCACCGATCGATATCCAGCTGCAGGATGGCTACTACGTGGTTGCTCACTTCCACTATGTGCTGGTCGCCGGCTCGCTGTTCGCGATGTTCTCTGGCTTCTACTACTGGGCACCGAAGTGGACCGGCGTGATGTACAACGAAGCACGTGGCAAGCTGCACTTCTGGTGGACCATGATCTCATTCAACGTCACCTTCTTCCCGATGCACTTCCTCGGTCTGGCTGGCATGCCGCGTCGCTATGCTGACTATCCGATGCAGCTGGCGGACTTCAATGCACTCGCCTCGGTCGGCGCGTTCACGTTCGGTCTGGCGCAGGTGTACTTCCTGACCATGGTCGTGATTCCGTGCATGCGTGGCCAGGGTGAAAAGGCGCCGCAGCGTCCGTGGAACGATGCCGATGGCAAAGGTGCCGAGGGTCTGGAGTGGGAAGTGCCGTCGCCGGCACCGTTCCATACCTTCGAGACCGCGCCGAAGCTGAACGCCGCTGCAACCCGCGTCGTCGCTTAAGAACGCTGAGACGATGTCCTCCGACAAGAAGAACACCAACCTGCGACTGGGACTGATACTGGCCAGTATCGCACTGGTGTTCTTCGTCGGAATCATCGCGAAGATCATGCTGCTCGGCCGGCCCTGATCATGGGATATTCCCTGAATCGCCGGTTGATGCTGAAGCTGCTGGTTTGCGCATGCGTGATGTTTGCGTTCGGTTACTCGCTTGCCCCGATTTATAAGGCTATTTGCAGCTGGACCGGCATCAATGTGCTGGCGCTGGGCGAGCGTGAGGCTTCCGGATCATTCAATGCGCGTGCGCAGCCGAAAAACACGCAGATCGATTACTCGCGGACCATCACGGTTGAGTTTGATACCAATGCCCGCGGCCCGTGGAAGTTCAAGCCCGAGCTGAAGAATGTGCATGTGCATCCGGGCGAGCTGGCCACCGTGATGTTCGAGCTGGAAAACGTGCAGGATCACAGTGTTCGGGCGCAGGCGATTCCGAGCTATGCGCCGATGCAGGTCCAGTCGTACTTCAACAAGCTGGAGTGCTTTTGCTTCACCGAGCACACCCTGGCGCCGGGCGAGAAAAAACGCTGGCCGGTCGTGTTCTATATTTCGCCGAAAGTGCCAAGCGACGTGCGCACGGTAACTTTGTCTTATACGTTTTTTGAGGTTGGTGGCGCGCTGTCGCCGGCAACTTCGATGAAGCAGCCTGAGCTGCCCCAGCGCACAGCGGGCAAAGTATGAGCGATGAGCCGTCATCGGCGCTGGCAAATCTGGCTCGCAGCTTCAAGGCGGTTGCCTGGTCCTTCATCGGTATCAGGAAGAACAGCGAGCATGACAAGGATATGCACCTCGTCAAGCCGGTTCAGGTCATTATTGTTGGTTTGTTGTTGGCGTTTCTGTTTGTAGTCGGATTGATCGTGGTGATCAATCTGGTGGTTTCTGTTTAATCGGGATTTAGTCAGGAGAAAAGCATGAGTGCGAATACGCACGGCACCGATGCCCATTACTTCGTTCCGGAACCTTCGCGGCATCCGGCAATGGCGGCGCTGGGATTGTTCTTTGTGATCCTCGGCGCGTCGCAGTGGGTGAACGACGCAAGCTGGGGCAAGTATTCCTTGCTGCTCGGCATGGTGATCTTCCTCGTCGTGCTGTATCAGTGGTTCAGCGACGCAATCGCCGAAAGCGAGGCGGGCAGCTACGCGATGAACGTTGACCGTTCCTACCGCTGGAGCATGAGCTGGTTCATCTTCTCCGAAGTGATGTTCTTTGCCGCGTTCTTCGGCGCGCTGTGGTGGGCTCGTGTCCATGCGGTGCCGAACCTCGGTTCAGGCGATAACCTCGGCGTACTGTGGCCGGATTTCAAGGCCATGTGGCCCAGCGTCGCGCCGGGCGTGACCGCATCGCCCGCAGGCACCATCGACAAATTTGAAGTCATGTCGCCGCTGTGGCTGCCGACGATCAACACCGCGCTGCTGCTGACCTCGAGCGTCACGCTGACCGTCGCGCACCACGCCGTCCGCGACAGCGACCGCGCGAAAGCCATCATGTACATGTGGCTGACCGTTGCGCTGGGTGCCGTGTTCCTGTATTGCCAGGGATTCGAGTACTACCACGCGTACACCGAGCTGAACCTGAAACTGTCGTCCGGCATCTATGGCTCGACCTTCTTCATGCTGACCGGTTTCCATGGCTTCCACGTGCTGTTGGGCACGCTGATGCTGCTGTCGATGACGCTGCGTCTGCAAAAGGGTCATTTCACCAGTGAGCGCCACTTCGGTTTCGAAGGCGCGGCCTGGTACTGGCACTTCGTGGACGTCGTGTGGCTTTGCCTGTACGTGCTGGTCTACTGGCTCTGAGGCTGCAGACATGAAAAAAGGCCGTCGTTGACGGCCTTTTTCTTTGCGCGCGTGCAGCGCCCTAACTTACTGACCGGCTGGAAAATAGCCGGTGGGTGCGATGTATCCGAGGCTCCACAGCACCATCAGCACGACGAATACCAGCACCGACAGGCCGATGCGCACCGTCAGCGCGTTAGCCATGTGACGACCGCGGTGCTTGCTGTCGCTTTTGAGCATGAAAAAGCCGGCCAGAATCAGGCTGAGGATGATGGCGGCGAACGCGATGCCGAGGAGAGTCTTCATGAGGGTCGTCGCTCATTGCTGAGCCGCAGTAGGTGGTCCGAAGGCATTGGATGACAGCGCAGATACCGCGCTTGCCACACAATCGCCAAGAAGGAAAGATAGCAGAATAACCGAAGCCGACGCCCGCTTCACGCGGCCATCAACCTGAGCTGTGCCCACGCTTTCCCCATGAACTACCGGATCAGATCAACAGGCCTGTTTTCCCTGCAATGGTGGCTGTTACTGCTGCTGACACTACTGTTCGTCGGCATCACCGCAAAACTCGGCTACTGGCAGCTCGGCCGCGCGCAACTGCGCGAAAGCATCGACGCCGAACAACGCGAGAGCGCGGCCAAGCCGCCACTGTCAGCCGATCAGATCCGCGCATTGTCCTCAGCGGAGCCTGCGTTGTATCAAAGGCTCGATGTCGAGGGGCGCTGGATGGAGCACTGGACAGTGTTCCTGAACCGGCCACAGAACGGCCGCGCCGGATTCTGGGTCATGACGCCGCTGGACCTCGGCAACGGGCTCGTGCTGCTGGTGCAGCGCGGCTGGGCGCCACGTGATCCGGTGCTGCCGGAGAAAGCGCCGGAAATCCAGCCGCGTACCGGGATCGAGCGCGTGCAGGGCAACTGGATCGCGCCGCCGTCATCGCTAATGCAGCTCGAGCAGGAAAAGACCTCGCGCACGCAATTTCAGCGTGTGCGGCAAAATCTCGAACTGGATACGTATCACCGAGAGACCGGCTTGAAGATCGCCGCCGTGATGCGCCAGACCGGCGACAACGGCGATGGTCTGGTCCGGGACTGGCCGGCCATCGCGTCGAAGGCGCCGATGAACCGGGGTTACGCGTTCCAATGGTTCGCGCTCAGTCTGGTGGGCGCCTTGTACTTTGTGTGGTTTCAGATTTACCGAAAGATTCGCAATGCAAGAAGCAAGCAAGCCTAGCCAGCCGCAGACGCAAGATCAGCAGCGCACGCGCAAAGGCCGTAAGTGGCTGATCATACTGCTGCTGGTCACGATCGCGCCGGTCGTCGCGTCGTATTTCACTTATTACGTGGTGCGTCCGCAGGGCAGCAGTTTCTACGGGCAGCTGATCAGTCCCGGTGTTGAGCTGCCGGACCTCAAAGCCGTCGATGTGCAGGGTCGTGCCACCGATCTGCGTAGTCTGCGTGGACAGTGGCTGCTGATTACGGTCGATGATGCGGCTTGCGATGCTAGCTGCGAAAAAACCTTGTACCTGACCCGGCAGCTGCATGCAGGTCTGGGTACCGAGCGCGAGCGCCTTGACCGACTCTGGCTCGTGACCGGTGACGCACCGGTTTCGCCCGAGCTGTTGCAGGCACTGCAGGGAGCGACCGTGCTTCGTGCCGATACCGCCCGCATCGCGCAGTGGCTGACGCCGGCGCCGTCACAAGGTCTGAATGAACATATTTATCTGGTCGATCCGCAGGGCTTCTGGATGATGCGTTTCCCGGCCACTGCCGACGTCGATAATGCAATGAATATCAAGAAAACCCTGAACCGCTTGCTACGCGCAGCAAAATTCTGGGACCGTCCGGGACGATAAGATGAAAAACAAGACACTCACTACCTGGCTCACGCTGCTGTTGGGGCCATTCGGCCTGCATCGTTTTTATCTGTACGGAATGCGCGATACCACCGGTTGGCTACTCCTGATTCCGACGCTGCTGGGAGTGATTGGGTTTCAGCGCGTCGAAGACTACGGGCTGGATGATCAGCTCAGCTGGGTCCTGCTACCCATCTTCGGTTTTCATCTGGCGGCACTCTGCCTGAACGCGATTGTCTATGGCCTGATGACGCGTGAGGCCTGGAATGCCCGGTTCAATCCCGGCACGGCGCCCGAACAGCCGGCTGGTCAGACCGGCTGGTCCACGATAGGCGCGATCGTGATCAGCCTGATGCTGGGCACCGTGTTCCTGCTGTCGGCGCTGGCATACGCGTTTCAGCGCTATTTTGAGTACGCGCAGACACCCATCACCTGAGCTCGTTTCTCAGTCAGCACCGAACAGCGTTGAACCCTCGGGCACGAGGCACTTGTAAAGCCGCCAGGTCGTATGCCCGACCAGCGGCGCTGTGATCGCCAGCGCCGGTAGAAAGAACAGCAGGCTGGCGCCGATCAGCAGCGTAATCACGATGGCCCAGACCAGCATCGCGCTGCGATGCGTCCACAAGGTGATTGCGCTGGTGGCGATGGCTTCGATCGTGTCCGCATCGCGATCCAGCATCATCGGCATCGACACCACCGAGATCGCGAACACAATGCCCGAAAAGACAAAGCCGACGCCGGCCCAGACCAGCAGGAAGGATGCGTTGTCGAAAGCAATGATCTGATGAATCATGTCTTTCAGCTCCGGATAGTCATGCGTGGCAAGCAGCGCAAACAGCACGACTGAAACGCGCGCCCACACAATCATCAGGAAAGTCAGAATCGCGGCAAAAAATGCGATGGATTTCCAGTTGCGCAGCCAGCAGCTCAGGCTGCGGGTCAGACTTGGCTTGTCGCCATGCTCGCGCTGCCGCGACAGATCATAAATGCCGCAGCAGATAAACGGCCCCATCAAAAAGAAGCCGGCGCTCAAGCCCATCGTCATCTGCCACACATGCTGATAGATGGTCGAGATCGCATAGCCCATCAGCACGAACACCAAACCGTAAGCCACACCGGCAAATCCGGTCGCGCGCATCTCTTGGAAGCCTTCGGTCAGTAATCTGGCGATCAAGAATGGCGAAGCCGGCATCATCGGCGCTTGCATTGAAGCCGCGGTCATATCTCCTCCGTAGTCCCTGCTCCAGGATGAGGCATAGTGATAAGCGATCGCCCTCGTAGTCGTCAAGTCCGAAGAGATAGCGAGGGAACAGGCTGAGAGCGAACTCAGCCATGTCGCCGCCGGTCAGGCGCGCGGCCGCCACCGCGTCGCTGCACTCAGCCCGACAGCGGACAAGCTATAATCCGCGAACCAAAAATACTTCGTCCGCACCAGCCGATTGCTGGCGCAGACTCGACACACACCATCAGCGCCGATTCAGGTCCCACCCGTCTCTTCATGCATCAACCAGGCACAACCCATTCAGACCAGGACGAGCCGCTCAGCTTCGCAGTTCACACGCTGCCGAATGTTGTCAGCCCGGATTTCGTCGAGAGCGGACCGTCCGGTCGCGGCAAGCTGCTGGCGATCCTGTTCGCCTGCGGGCTGCCCTTGCTGGTGCTGGCCCTGGTTGTCTTCATGGCCCGGCCCGCCGGACCAGCAGGCTTTGGTGTCGCGATCGACCCGCCGCGCGCCGAGCCGGATCTCACGCTGCGCGACCTCACGGGGCAACCGGTTGCGCTGGCTGGCGCGAACGGTGTCTGGCGCCTGATCGGTGTCGGGCCGAGCCGCTGCGAAGATCGCTGCATGAAGCCTGTGTTCATTCAGCGCCAGCTGCTCGAGATGCTGCAGAAAAAAGGCGTGCCGGTGGAGCGCCGCTGGCTATTGACCGACGACGCCACGCTGGCTGAGCCGATGACCCAGCTGCTGCAGGGAGCGCAGGTGCTGCGTGCCACGCCGGAGCAGGTGACGCAATGGCTGGGCATGGCGCCTGCCGACGCCGGCGCGCAGTTATTTGTCGAAGACCCACAGGGAAGGCTGGTGTTGCGCATGCCGGCCGATCAGGACAGCGCGCAGGTGCGTGCGGCCATGTGGACACTGCAACAACTGATCGCCGCGCGGGCTGCGGCATCACAACCCCTCACGGAGCACTGAGGCTGACATGAACGTTTCAATTCTTCGTCAGTACTATGTGCTGTGCAAGCCGCGCGTCGTGCAGCTGATCGTGTTCTGCGCACTGATTGGCATGGTGGTCGCCATTCCGGGGCTGCCGTCATGGAGCGACATACAGCGCATCATCATTGCCTGTGTCGGCATCTGGCTGGTCGCCGGTGCGGCCGCAGCGTTCAACTGTCTCGTTGAAAAAAGTATCGATGCGAAGATGCGCCGCACCGCATGGCGGCCGACTGCGCGCGGCGAGCTGTCCGATCGTCAGGCGCTGCTGTTTTCGGCTGCGCTGTGCGCGCTCGGCTCGTGGGTGCTGTATGTCTTCATCAACCCGCTGACGATGTGGCTGACCTTTGCCACCTTCATCGGCTACGCGGTGATCTATACCGTGATCCTGAAACCGCTGACGCCGCAGAACATCGTGATCGGTGGCGCCTCCGGTGCCATGCCGCCCGTGCTCGGCTGGGCAGCGATCACCGGTGCGGTTGACCCCGAGGCGCTGATCCTGTTCCTGATCATCTTCCTGTGGACCCCGCCGCATTTCTGGGCGCTCGCCCTGTACCGGATCGAGGATTATCGTAAATCCGGCCTGCCGATGCTGCCGGTCACGCATGGCAGCGAATTCACGCGCCTGCAAATCCTGCTGTACACGCTACTACTGATGGCGGCCTGCCTGCTCCCATTCGCCTATGGCATGAGCTCCTGGCTGTATCTGGCGGTCGCCGTGGTCTTGTCTCTGGGTTTCATCTATTACGCGATCGCGCTGATGCGCGACTACTCGGATGACCTCGCACGCAAGACCTTCCGTTTCTCGCTGATTCATCTGTCGGTACTGTTCGCGGCCTTGCTCGTCGACCACTACCTGATCTGATTCCGGCACGCTGGCTTGATGCGCTGCCAGCGCTGTGCTGGTTGCAGGAACCGCCATGCCCGCGCGGATGTCCGTTGAACTGGATATCTGGCCGGAGACAACATGAGCGATCGATTGCGCCGTTGCTTGATGCTCTGCGCAGTAGCACTGTCGGGCCCGGTATTCGCGGTGAACGACTTGCCCGGCGGTCCCGCAGTGCGCCAGCTGAACTTCCCGACGCCTGTCACGCGGATGGCTACCGAGATCGACCAGTTGCACCTGTGGATGATCGGTATCTGCACGGTGATTTTTGTCGCGGTCTTTGGCGTGATGCTGGTTGCGGTACTGAAGCACCGCAAATCCGCAGGACACCGGCCGGCCAGCTTTCATGAAAGCACGACAGTCGAAATCGTCTGGACCGTCGTTCCCTTCCTGATCATCGTGTTGATGGCCTACCCGGCCACGCGAACCATGGTCGCAATGAAAGATACGTCGAATGCCGACATCACGATCAAGGCCACCGGCATGCAATGGCAATGGGGCTATGACTATCTGACGGGCGACGGTGAGGGGATTGCTTTCCTGTCGCGACTATCCACACCGCGTGAGCAGATCATCAATACCGCGGCAAAGGGCGATGCCTATCTGCTCGAAGTGGATCATGCGCTGGTCGTGCCGGTGCATAAAAAAATCCGCATCATCACGACAGCCAGTGATGTGATCCATGCGTGGGGTGTACCGGCATTCGCGGTCAAGCAGGATGCGATTCCCGGCTTCGTGCGTGATACCTGGTTTCGTGCTGAGCAGATCGGTGTATATCGCGGTAATTGCTACGAGCTGTGCGGCAAGGAGCATGCATTCATGCCCATCGTGGTCCGCGTGGTCAGCCAGGCAGATTACCTGCGCTGGGTGAAGCAGCAGCGAGCGGCCGGCATGGTCGCGGACCACCGGTAACAGACCCATGAAGCGCCGGCCAAATGGCCGCTGCTGGATAGGGCGATGTACTTGCTGCTAACGGGTTGAATCGCCTGGATCGCCTGGATCAATGACGCGCGCTGGGGTGCGGCCAGCCAATCCCGATGCGCAAC